>Ga0137403_10005992_pt1 | contig 13970 bp, 12 predicted proteins | sample CZOMad2_1_16fung_FD_122057 | JGI IMG/M metagenome (GOLD analysis project Ga0137403, IMG submission 122057) | Vadose zone soil fungal communities from Angelo Coast Range Reserve, California, USA - CZOMad2_1_16fungal (Hybrid Assembly) | ecosystem: Environmental > Terrestrial > Soil > Vadose zone... | reverse complement strand
TGGTTCCAGTTGTAAGACTGATTGTCGATGGCATGAGAATAAGTGTAGCCGGCGACAAAATCCAATCCATGGTAATTGCGGCCTGTGAGGGCGAGCTGCAATCCGTTGTAATTTGACCTGTAGATGTTCGAGTAAAAGTTAATAAATTCCAGATACGGATACTTTGCGTTGAACGGGCGTGTGGTCTGGTCTGCTCCGGAACCCAGAGCTGCTTGGTTAACGTCCTGAATTCCCGTCAACCTTGAACCATGATTGCCAACATACGCGGCGTCCAGTGAGACCTTGCCGGAGAAGGCATGCTGAACTCCCACTGTCCAGGTGGTCACATAGGGTGTTTTGTAGTTGCGGTCCATGGCAAAGATATCGCACGGGCCGGCATCGGTAACCGCGCCGACTGTTAGTCCATCGCCGCAAGCAACTTGTTGGACCAGATTGGCAGGATAGATCGTCGCGCCACCTATCGATGAACCGTTCCAATTGAGTTGCGAAGCTCCAAGCGTTAAGCCCGAGGCAACAATGTTGCCAATACCGGGTGTGCTCACACCATTGACTTGAATTGCAGCGCCGGTGGGAACGACGTTCGCGCCCAGGGTGACGGTGTTGTTCGTGTTTTGTTGAGACAGGAAGGTGCTCATGGATAGCAAGTCGTAGACAATGCTGGCCCCGGCCCGCACAACCGTGGTTCCGTTGCCGGTGACGTCCCAAGCTACACCGACTCGTGGCGCGAAGTTCTTGGGATCCTTCTTGTAGAGTGAGCCGATATTCTTGCCCACCTGTTCCAAGCCGACAGAGGGCTCGAAGTTTCCAAGCTGATCGTGCTCTTCACTTGGAACGCCTTGCAGTTCGTAGCGCAGCCCCAGGTTCAGCGTTACTCGCTTGGAAATGCGCCAATCGTCCTGGAAAAAACCGGCAAACATCTTTTGGGTCATGTGCCGGACGGGGTCGCCGGCCAGAAGGCTGGTACTATTTGGGGTACCGGCCAGGAAACTTTGCAAGGGGGTTTCGCCGGTAAATGCGAAATCATTCTGAAAGCGGATGCGTCCCCTACCGCCGCGGTAAGTACCCTGGTTAACTTTGTCGACGCGGATTTCACCGCCAAATTTCATGGCATGTTTGCCCCGCAGATTGGAAACTTGGTCAACAAAATCATAGACGTTGTCCGGACCCACCAACTTGGGGAAGTTGTGAAATCCGCCCAGCTCGGTGAACCCGTCGATGCGGATGTTGGGTACTCCCTGGAGGATTGGATTGGTTACGCCTGTGTTGAGCGGATTGGGAGTCGAAGCGTTGGCGGGGATGATGGTCAGGTGATAGCGAGTGTAGCCGACTCTTAGATCGTTGGCCCATTGCGCGCTCGGGGTCCAGGCGTAGTGTCCGGCGACAGCCTGTGCCCGCGAGTGAATAACTGTGCCATATTCCGGGAGCAATTCCGGCGCATCCTCCGCAGTGATGTTGTCATTGCCGAAGAAATACGAGCCGCTCAGGGTGTTTTTCTCGTTGATGTGGTAATCCACTTTGCCGAGAGCGTTCCTCGAAGAATCGACGTCGGGAAAACCTCCGATGATGCCCTTAGCGCCGGTCGCGTTCGGCCCGTAAGCGCCGCCGGTGCATCCGGTGTAGGGCGCCGTGATATTTGCCGGGCATCCGAGAAGAGAGAGGCTCTGCGCGCTAAAGGGGATATTGTTGGCCACGAGCCCCGCAAGCGCGTCAGGAACACTCACGGACGGATCTGCCCCCCCGGCTGCGGTGACGGTCGTCGGGGCGTTGACCGGGACGGAATTGCCCACCGTGTAATTGCGAAATTCAAAGCCACCAAACCAGAAGAGTTTATCGGGAATGATTCGCCCGCCTGCGGTAGCGCCGTACTGTTCCAATTCGACGGGGGTTTTTGGCGTTCCTACCTGATTGAAGTAGTTGCGCGCATCGAACGAATCCGAGCGGCCAAACGCATAAGCCGAACCGTGAATCTGATTGGTGCCGGACTTCAATCCGACGCTGGTTATGGCCCCTGGCTTCCAGCCAAATTCAGCCTTGGGGTTCACCTGCGTGTTGAATTCCTGGATCGCGTCGATCGGCAAAATGGTTGCCGCATCGCCTGCGACGGCGGCGGCGTTGGTCACGCTGAAACCCATAAAGGCTTCGTCGTTGCTCAGACCATCGACAAGGTAGCTGGTATCTTCCGGCCGAGCGCCGTTGGTAGTCTGCGTCCACGGACCGCCTCCCGGATACACCGTAGTTCCAGGGCGAAGGGTGAGGAGGTTCTGGTAATTCCGGCCGTTGAGCGGCAAGTCGTTGATGATTTGATTGCTGATCGTGCCGCCCAGCGTGGTGGAAGTGGTGTCCACCATGGGCACTTCTTCCGTGATCGTAATCGTCTCAGTCGTCGAACCAGCTTGGAGAACGACGTCAACCCGCAAATCCTTGCCGACTTCGATCTGAATATTTTTCCGTTCGAAGACTTTGAAGCCCTTCACTTCGACACGAACCGTGTAGGTTCCCGCCACAAGATTGATCGCGACGTACGCCCCGTCCGAATCGGTGATCAGATTCTGGGTGACGCCGCGCGCTACGTCGGTGACGGCCACGGGCGCGCCAGCAACATAGCCGCCGGACTGGTCAGTGACGGTGCCCAGGATGCGTCCGGTGTTTCCCTGAGGGAAGGCCGGAAGGGAAAGAAGAAGCGCGGCAGAAATCAGAGCCAAGAGTCCGAAGAACTTCCTCAATTTGACACAATTCGACATTACACACCCCTGTAAAATCCCCTGTTCGGGAGTAGACCCGCACAATAGGTATAGCCGCTGTACCATCATACGAAGCGGCTTGTCAACCATTTCCTTGCTTCGCCTCAGCGGAATTATTGATACACGGCGAACACGCCAACCCTCGGCTTCTCGAAGATGTCCTGTATCTCCAGCAAAAGAGAGCCAGTTGAGGTAAGTTGGGTCTTCTTCAGGCGGGCGCGATCACTGAACCGGCCCGAAACCGTGCCAAGTTTCCTGGGAATCCCCAGGCACCCGAGAATTGGTACAGATAACAGACCTCTCAAGGCGCGGTGGAGCAGGGAGGTAACACTTTCCGAACGTAACCTGAGGGAGCGCTGTCAGGCCTTGTCTTTAAGAAAATTTCAGTCCTGAACGGTGTAAATCCAGATTTCCGCGCCATGATCCGCGCGCGGCGGCACCCCTAAAAAGAACCGGTCGAATCCTTTGTGCCCTTTCCCAAAATAACCAGCCGTGCGCGCGCCAAGTGTTGAGGGAACTTTCGCCAGCAACTGATAGTGATCCGCATCCGTCTGTTGAAACACGCTGATGTATCCCTCGCCGCCGGGAATATAGATTCTTTTTCTCCCCGAATCGTAATAAACATCATCCGCATCCTGCACGCACGGAAATTCAGCCACGGTGCGGCCGCTATTCGTATCAAAAACGGCCATGCGCGCCGGCTCGTGCGTCGCCACGAACAACCGGTGATCCGCTTCGTCCAGCGCCATCGGAAAATTGTGCTCCAGCGTCATCGGCCAGCGCGTAATCGCCCCGATTTTCCGATTGATCACCGCAATCTGCTTCAAGTCCGGCAGATTCACATAGATGTTCGGCCCGGCGGTTTCCAGCTGAAACGATTCCGGATGCGCGCCAAGTTTGTATTCCTCCGGCAAGCGCTCGTTCGATGTCGCGTCCACCATGCCGATCGCGCCGGTCTCGTCTTCGCCAAATCCCACGTACACCCGGTGAGTCGCGGGATCATAGCGCAAGTTATCCACGTCGCCATGAAAATCAATTTCCTTCACCAAATCAAAATTTTCACCGCCATAAATTCGCAATTTCCCCTTGCTGCTGGCCACAAAAAGTTTCTTCGCGTCCGGCGCATAAACCACGCCTTGAGGATTCGGAATCCCCGTAATCGTATGCGACCGCAAGCGCGCGCTGATGTCGATCACCTCGACGGTATTGTTGCCAAGGGCGGCCACAAACAACTGGTTCTTGCCGTCAAATCCGAAATGGTCAAATCGTCCCTGCACGCCGGGTGTAGCAATCGCCTCCGTCAAGACCAGCGGCCGGGGAGGCTCCGAAGCCGTCCCTGCTTGCGCGTGAAGTCCAGGAACAATGCCAAACACCAGCAGGACAGAAAAGTAAAGCGAGCGAAATAATCTCAAGGTGCCTCCAAGAAAGACGGAAAATTGCTTCGAACTCGGTTACTGCCGACGGAGGATACAGCAAAAAGGGTTGACGTGGCAAAAGGTCAGGTGGTAGAACCACAATCCGCAGATCATATTTTGCTAGGGCAGCCACTCGCTCCAAATCGTGAATCGAGGTGAAGGATGTGTTCTTTCTTAAAGACAATCTTGCTCGGGTCAGGGATCGTGCTTACGGCGCCACTGTTTTTGCCATCAGGCACCGTTAACGTCCGAGCCCAGCTCAGCACCGGCCGCGAAGCAGCCGAAGCCATCCCACCACACGGTTACGTCGTGGCCAGCAAAGCGATCAAGGGTTCCGACATCCCCGGCGACTACACTTTCGTCCTCACCCGCGATGAAATCTATGTCCCCATCCTCGTCCGCAAACCGAAAGGCAACGGCCCGTTCCCCGCCATCACCATGGGCTGGGGCGAAGGCCGCGAAGGCATGAAGAAAGTTGAACAACTTTCCGAGCGCCTGGCACAAATGCAAGACCGCATGATCGCCAGGGGCTACGTGGTGGTCACGGTGAATTATCGCAACGAAATTCCCTACGCCTACGAAAGCTCCAAGCCGCCCCAAAATCTTCCCGACAGCATCAGCGGCGACCGCCGCATGCTCAAGTCCGGCCCGACGCTGGACCACGAGGACCTCATCGCCATCATCAAATATCTCCAAACGGTTCCGTACATCGACAAGAACGCCGTTGGCGCCATGGGCGTCAGCCACAGCGGCGAAATGATCATGAAGGCCTCAAGCGAATACGATTTCGCTGCCGGAGTCTGCATCGAACCCGCCGACCACGAATTTCTTACCGTCAACACCGGCCCTACCGCCCCAAGAAAAGACAACGAGATCCAGTACAACGACATCGAGGTCGCGCGAAAAAACGCCAACAAGCCCGAAGCCATGGAACGCATCCAACGCATCCACACGCCGATCCTGATTTTCGGCCGCGACACCGACCACCAGCAGGGAATTTTCAAGCTAACCTACGAATGGATGAAAGAAGCCGGCAAAGACGTACAATGGGCCAGCTTCGACCACCCGGTGCACGGCTATGTTTTCATCCTCAATCAGCCCGACGGCTCGTACAAGCCGGATGAGATCCAGCAGAAGACCTTCCAGATCTTCATGGATTATTTCGACAAGCATCTGAAACACTAGCGCCAGCCGGGCATTTCGAAGCGGCTCGAGCAAATCAAGAACTGGGGGTGTGCCGTGAAACTCGGATTTATCGGCCTCGGCGACATGGGCCAGGCCATCGTCCCGCGCCTTCTTGCCGCCGGGCACCAAGTATCTGGCTGGAACCGCACAAAAGAAAAAGCGGCGCCCCTCTTCAAACTGGGCATGACCTGGGCGGAATCCCCAAAACAACTCGCGGCCGAATCCGAAGCCGTGTTCACGATTGTCACCAATTCGGAAGCGGTGATGTCTCTCGCCCTCGGTGAAAATGGAATCATCTCCGGCCTGCGCAAAGGCTCCATCTATCTGGACATGAGCACGATCGATCCGGATGCCAGCCGCACCGTTGGCGCGGCTTTCTCCAAAGCCGGCCTCACCATGATGGACGCGCCGATTTCCGGCACCACGCTGACCATCGGCAAAGGGAATGCTTCCGTGATGGTCGGAGGCAGCAAGGAAGCTTTCGATCGAGTGCAACCCGTGCTCCTCGCGATCGGTCCGAAAGTGACCTACATTGGCGCACAGGGCCTCGCGGTCCAGCTCAAAGTCGCGCTCAACATGACCCTGGTGATCGAAGTGATCGGCTTCTGCGAAGGTGTCGCGCTCGCGGAAAAAGGCGGTGTGCCGCGCGAAGTAGCCGTGGATGCCATGCTGAAAAGCGTGGTCGCGTCGCCGGTAATCGCCTACCGCGCGCCGCTGATTCTCGATGGCCACATCTCCGACGCCACTTACGGCGACGTCAATCTCCAGCAAAAAGACATGCTGCTCGCGCTGGACCTCGGCAGAAAAATGGGCGTCCCTGTTCCCCTCGGCGCCGCTGCCAACGAAATGCTCAACGCCTGCCGCGGCCTCGGTCTCGCCCACCACGATTTCATCACCGTCTACGAGGTCTACCGCCGCTTGGGAGGAATGTCCAAATGAAACCGTATCGCACCAATCTTCGCGATGTGCCGAAGGTTGGCGGCCTCACCGAAAAAGACGGCTGGATCAACATGCAAGTCCAGTTCCTCATCGACCAGAAAACCGCCGGCTCCGACAAACTCTTGATCGGCTGGACGGTCCTTCCCCCCGGCGCGCGCCACGACAAGCACCGCCACCCAAACTGCGACGAATTCTTCGTCGTGATTCAAGGCACTGGCTTCATCTACACCGACACCGGCCGCGAAGCATCCTCAAAAGGCGACGTCATTTTCACGCCCCGCGGCCACTGGCACGGCTTCGACAACACCGGCACCGAAAACGTCGTCCTCGTCTGGGGATGGAGCGGCGCGGGCTCGCTGGAAGCCGCAGGCTACGAAATTCCCCCAGAGGGCTACTGATCGAAGCGCCGATTTTCAAAATGCCAACTGCCTCTCCAATTGCCTGGGAAGACCCGCGAATCAAAAGCGGAATGCAGCGGCAACTTCGCTGGCGTCGCGAAATGCTCGCCGCGGGAAAGAAGCCGCTCGGCTGGAAGCTCGCCTTTGGCGGCCCCGCGGCTCTCGAAAGATTGCGCATCAACGCGCCGCTGGTCGGATTTCTGATGGCCGACGCGGTGGTCGCATCTGGTTCCACGTTCTCCTTCGCCGGCTGGAAAAAACCAGCCGCCGAACCCGAACTCGCAGTCTATCTGGAAAAAGATTTGGCTTCGGGAGCAGACCGAGAAACCACAATGGGTGCAATCGCAGGTCTTGGCCCCGCAATCGAACTCGCCGACGTGGATCACCCATCCGACGATGTGGAAGGCACGCTGGCCCGCAATATCTACCAGCGTCGCGTAATCCTCGGAGGTTTCGGCACGAAACTCGCGAGAGGAAACTTGTCTGGCCTGAACGCGCGTGTCTTTCGCAATGGCACGGAAATGGCCAGCACTTCCGACCTTGAAGCTCTGACCGGCGAACTCATCGCCAATGTTAGTCACGTCGCAAATCTTCTCGCGCATTTTGGAGAAACCCTTCGAGCCGGAGAGATCATCATCGCGGGCTCCATCACCCCACCCATATGGGTGCAACCCGGCGAAACACTCAGCTTCCATCTGGAGCCGCTGAACCCAATTTCTGTAAATTTTGCCGCGGCACCGTAACTTTTGCGGATCAGTTGAATCAAACGTCTCGCTCGCAACTTGCACGGCCAGATTACCCGGCGTATAGTGCGTCGGAATCCAAAAATGAATCGAAGGGCGAAACCAATGCTCGCGCCTGCAAATAATTCGATCACGAAACGCCTTCTCTTCTACGCGGGCGCAACTCTTTCCCTGGCCTCGCTCGCCCTCGCCGGACAGAACAATCCGCCGAAAACCGGCTCCTGGTCCGGCGTCCTCGTAACCAGCGCCTGCAACGCCGACGAAGCCTTCAACGAATCTCCCGAATGCTTCAAAAACGTCCCCGGCGCAAAAATCGCTCTCTACGACGACACCAACCGCGTGATGTACTCGCTCGAGCCGCAGGACAAAGTTACCGGCCATCTCGGCGACACCGTCACCATCCACGGCGCTCTCGACGAAGACACGATCAATGTCGCCTCAGCCGGACCCATGTCCATCGGCCTCGCCGTTGGCCAAAAAGCCCCCGACTTTTCCGCCCGCGACGAATTCGGCCATGTACAAACACTCGAAACTCTCAAAGGCCCGAACGGCACGGTTCTTCTCTTCTTCCGCTCCGCCGACTGGTGACCCTTCTGCAAAGGGCAGCTGGTCCAGCTGCAAAGCGCGTATCCCCGATTCGAAAAGCAGGGCGTAAAGTTCGCCGCCATCAGCTACGACTCCGAAGAAATCCTGAAATTCTTCGCCGACCGCCACAAGATCGAGTATCCGATGCTCGCGGATCCAGATTCCAAAATCATCAAAGCCTACGGCGTCTTCAATCACGAAGCCACAGGCATGCAAAAAGGATTCGCCCGCCCCGGGTATTTCTTTATCGATAGCAACGGCGTCATCAAGGAAAAATTCTTCGAAGCCAAATACCGCGAACGCCTCACCGGCAACAGCATCATCGCGAAACTCTTCCCCGAACTCGGCCAGGAAGTCACCGACACCGTAGATGCCCCGCACCTGAAGCTGGCGTTGGAGCAATCCGACCGCACGGGAGTGCCGGGAACGCGCATCACTGTTTACGCGGACGTGCAGTTGCCACCTGACGTGCACGTTTACGCGCCCGGCACGCAGGGTTACAGGCCCGTTAAACTGCTGCTCGACGCCACGCCGGACCTGATGTTCGGCTCCGTGGAATATCCTTCCTCCATGACTTTGTATTTACCGGCGATCAAGGAAAAAGTGCCGGTATACGAAGGTAAATTCCGCATCAGTCAAGAAGTGAATGTGAACACCAGTGCGGGATTCTGGGGTTCGCTCGGGAAAGACGGGAAGAGCATTCCGATCACCGGGAAGCTTGAATATCAAGCCTGCGACAAAACCATGTGCTACGTCCCCACCTCAGTCCCGGTCAAGTGGCAAATCCAGGTCTTCCCACTCGACCGTACCCGCGCCCCGATCGATATCCGCCACAAATAACCGCGCGACGTTGGCGATGGCGCAATCTGAAAAACCTTTAACCGCAAATTCCTGAATTTGAATTAGTCTCGTCGAACCATGACTCCTAATCTTCGTTTTTGGTTTGTCCGCTTTTTCGTCCTTGCCGTTGTGGCGTTGCCGTCCTGCGGGGCGAGCTCCTCCGATCAACCGCCTTTTACATCCAATCACGAGGCGCTGGTACTGGATGTGCCTGCTCAGTTTCGATTCGTTGCCTTCGGGGATACACGATTCCACGATCCCGCGGACACAGAAGCGGCGAATGCAGTTGTCCGGCAAACTCTGGTGAAGGCCATTGACGAAGAGAAGCCGGCCTTCGTATCCATCGGTGGGGACATTGTCTATTCCGGCGACAATCCAAAGGACTGGCAGGTTTGGGACTCGGAAACCTCCCTTTGGCAAGCCCATAAAATTGTCGTTTATCCCGCGCTGGGAAACCACGACCTCCATGGCGACCAAAAAACAACCCTGGGAAGCTACTTTGCGCGTTTCCCAGCGATCAAAGAAAGCCGATTCTACTCCGTGCGGATTGGAAATTCACTGATGTTGGTCCTGGATAGCGCGCTCGACGAACTCACCGGGCCGCAGGGAGAATGGCTGCACGGCCAAATCGATCATCTCGCTTCGAATCTTGATTTCGTATTCTTTGTATTTCACCACCCCCCGTACACCAGTTCGTCCGACGAGAAAACGTACGGGGGCGGTCACTCGGCGCGAGAAAAGGAATTAGGTCTTGCCGCATTCCTGGAAGAAAAACAGAAGCAGGCCCGGGCGCGCTTTGTCGTCTTCAATGGACACGTCCACAACTACGAGCGGCACGAGCACAACGGAGTACTTTATCTCGTAACCGGGGGCGGGGGAGCGCACGCCTATCCCATCACCCGAAAGGCCGACGATCTCTATAAGGATCCGGGAATCAATTACCACTACTTGCTGGTGACGGTGGACAAGAACCAAGTCCGAATTACGATGAACAAATTGGAGTTCAAGGACGGCAAACCGGTGTGGACCCAGCCGGACGAAACGGTGATCCCGGCGTCCCTCGCGAAAGTTGCGGGCACACGGTAATCCGGCGTCAAAATAGGTAGTGTCCTAATTTGAATCTGGCGTATGCGGCGTTTGGTTAATCATGGTGAAAATAGAAGAGGTTCCCGTCCAGATCCTCTACGGTGAATTGCCGTAATCCCCAAGGCTTTTTTTCCAGAGGATCCACGATGTTCGCACCCGACGACTTCAGTTCCTGGTACGTCGCATCGATATCTTCGGCGAACACCCAGTGAACGGCAGGTTCGAATGGCGGCTTCCTCTTCCGAAAGAATATCGCCACATTACCACGCGACACGGCCCCAATTTCCTTGCCTGGGTAAAGCCATCCAATTTCAAAGCCGAGTGCATCTCTGTAATGCTGTTGTGCGCGTTCGACGTCAGCGACCGGCAACTCCGGCACTGGCTTGCCAATCGAACTCATTTTCTGTTTTGAGCCCACAGAGTTCTCCTTCACGGAACCCCCCACGCGTCAAATTAGGACACTGCCGTAAAATACGCCACTGGTTTGTCTGGTGAAGAATTGCCGTATGATACGGGCATGCGACTTCTCCTCGTCGAAGACGACGCGCGCATCGCCCGTTTCGTCGCCAAAGGCCTGCGCGAAGAGTCCTACGCCGTTGACGTCGTGGAAAACGGAAACGACGCCGTCTACCAAACCGAAATCAACGATTACGATTTAATCGTCCTCGACGTCATGATCCCCGGCATGGACGGTTTCGCCGTCTGCAAAGCCATTCGCGCCGGCGGCAAGCGCACTCCCATTCTGATGCTCACCGCGAAAGACGGCGTTGACGACCGCATCAAAGGCCTCGATTCCGGCGCCGACGATTACCTCACCAAGCCCTTCGAATTCCGCGAACTCCTCGCCCGCCTGCGCGCCCTTCTTCGCCGCCCCAACGAACTCCGTCCCCCGCGAATCGTCGTCGGCGATCTCGAACTGGACACCGGCTCGCAAACCGCGAAACGCGGCACCCGCTCGATTCCACTCACCGCCAAGGAATACGCGCTACTCGAATATTTCGCCCGCAATGCCGGTCGCGTAATCGGCCGTTCCGAAATCGCCGAACATGTCTGGGACGAAACCTTCGATCCCTTTTCCAACCTGATCGAAGTTTACGTAAACCGTCTCCGCCGAAAACTGGGCGAGGAAGCCGGCAAGCCTCTCCTGCAAACTCGCCGCGGCAGCGGCTATGTCCTCTGCGACAACGAAGCGCCCGGCAAAAAGAACGCCACGCAAAATTCCGGCGGAGCAAAAAAATCCCATGCTTGACTCCGTCCGCTCCCGCATGACCCTCTGGTACAGCGGCCTCCTCGGCCTCTTCCTGGTTGTGCTCGCGGGCCTCACCTACTTTCTCTACTGGCACAACAGCCTGCAAAGCACGGACAGCAATCTCCTTGAATTGAGCGACACCTTTGTAACCACATTCAACGCCGAGTTGAAGGACGCTACGGGGAATGACCCAAGGAAAGAAGCTGCTCGGGTAGCCATGATCGAACACCGTTTTCGCGACGTCATCTTCGCAATCGTCGACGATCACGGCCAGGTGATTCTCAGCTCCCTGGATTTGCCCGTGCTCCGCGGTGGGCTCGAGCACTTCAGTCCCGTGATTTTCGCCTCTAAAGAATTTCTCGCCTTGGCCCATGCCGCCACAACGGCTGGCGCAGGCACATTCCAAAATGTTCCTGGCGGAAAAAATGGATTCCGCGGCTATTCGCGCCTCCTGGAACCCGAAGACCGCGCCGTCTCCCTTGTGATCTTGCAATCCCTCCATCCGCAAAAAGAAATCATGGAGGACATTCGCCACACCTTTTACTGGATCATCCCGATCGCGTTGCTCCTCGCCAGCGCCGGCGGCTATTTCCTCGCCAGAAAAAGCCTCGCCCCGGTAACCGATATGGCCACCCAGGCTCGCGGCATGGGCGCCGCCCGCCTCAGCGAACGCCTCGAAGTTTCCAATCCCCGCGATGAACTCGGCACCCTCGCTCTTTCCTTCAACGAACTCCTCGATCGCCTGGAAAAATCTTTCGAGCAGCAGCGCCGCTTCGTAGCCGACGCCTCCCACGAACTCCGCACTCCGGTTGCCATCCTGCAAGGCGAAACCGAAGTCACCCTATCGCGCCCTGATCGCCCGCCCGAGGAATACCGCGAGACACTCGCAATTTTGCGCGACGAATCGCATCGCCTCGCGCACATTATCGAAGACCTCTTCACGCTGACCCGCGCCGACGCAGGCCAATACCCCCTGAAACCTCGCGATCTCTACCTCGATGAATTGGCCTCCGACGTCCTCCGCCGCACGCGCTCACTCGCCATCGCCAAAGGCGTCACTCTCACCTCTTCAATCCAACCGGAGCTTCCTCTCCACGCCGACGAAGACCTGCTCCGCCGCATGCTCCTGAACCTCCTCGACAACGCCATCAAATACACACCCGCTGGCGGCATGGTCAACGTAGACTGCCGTCTCGACACAGATTCCTATGTTGTTCGCGTCTCCAACACCGGTCCCGGAATTCCCACCGACCTTCAGTCGCGAATCTTCGAGCGGTTCTTCCGCGCGGACAAAGCCCGCTCGCGCGCCGAGGGCGATACCGGCGGCGCCGGCCTCGGCCTCTCGATCGCCCGCTGGATCGCCGAAGCCCACCACGGCCGCCTGGAACTCACCCAATCCAATGGCTCCGGAACCACATTTACCGCCTATCTTCCCGCGCCCAATCGCAACGCGATTTCCGGTTAATCGTGCGTTTATCTCCCCCTCGATAACTTGGGCACAGGAAAAGCGGCCCAGTTCGTTCCCAAAACTATGTGCAATTTGGAATGGAGGCAGAGATGAAAAACACGTTGATACGAGGAATAGTTGCCGGATTCTTGGCGGTCGGATTGTGCGTCGCGGCCGGGGCACAAACTCCAGCCCCCAAGAAATCGAAGATTCCCGCAGCGCTCAAGAAGGATGCGAAGATTTCCATCGAAGACGCCCGCGCCACCGCGCTGAAAAAAGTCCCCGGCGAAATCCAGGAAGAAGAGCTGGAAAAGGAAAACGGCAAGCTCGTCTATTCTTTCGACATTCGCGCAACCGGCCAGAAGGACATTACCGAAGTCCAGGTGAGCGCGATTGACGGCTCGATCGTGAGCGTCGAGAAGGAAAATGCCGCCAGCGAGGCCAAGGAAAAGAAACAGGATTCAAGCAAGCCGTAACGGAGGGGCGGGCTTTACAAGGTCATGCAAAAGAAGCTCATGCAAAAGAGAGAACGGTTCGTTGAGGGAAGCAAATTGCATCGGAAACTTCATTTCGGACTAATCGCACTGTTGTTGGGCAGCATAGCGCTTACAGCGGATGTTTGCGCAGGCCAGCAACCAGACGCGCCGGCGCCTCAGCCCGAAGCGGTGGCTAAACAGAAGCAGGCGGCTACCCCAAGTTCGCAAACTCCCGGAGCGCCGCTCCGCCTAACTTTGCAGGACGCCCTCGCCCTCGCTCGCAAGAATGAGCCAACATACAACTCCGTCGTGACCGCCGCCGGAGTCGCCGGCGAAACGCGTGCCCAAACGCGTGATGCTCTCCTCCCCAGCGTGAATTTCACCACTTCGGACATTTTTACGCAGGCTAACCACAACACCGCGTTCGGAGGCGTGGTATTTATCGCCAATAATTCCCCCCACGAATATATCAGCCAAGGAAATGTCCACCAGCAACTGGACCTTGCCTCGTGGGAGAACTATCGAGGTGCCGCCGCGCAAGCCGCGGCCGCGAAAGCCAAGGCTGAAATTGCCAAGCGCGGTTTGGTAGTGACTGTCGTGCTAAATTACTTCGCTGCCGCCGCGGCTGAAAAGAAGCTTGAGTCCGCCGCACGAACCGCGGACGCGGGCGAGAAGTTTCTGCAACTCACGCTGGCCCTTGAAAAGGGCGGGGAAGTGGCTCATTCGGACGTTATCAAGGCGGACTTGCAAGCTCAAGACCGCCGCGGCGAACTCCAGGAAGCGAAGCTCGGATTGTTGAATGCCCGTCTGGACCTTGCCGTGCTCCTCTTCCCTGATTTCAACGACAAGTTTGAAATTGGTGACGA
>Ga0137403_10005990_pt1 | contig 13973 bp, 11 predicted proteins | sample CZOMad2_1_16fung_FD_122057 | JGI IMG/M metagenome (GOLD analysis project Ga0137403, IMG submission 122057) | Vadose zone soil fungal communities from Angelo Coast Range Reserve, California, USA - CZOMad2_1_16fungal (Hybrid Assembly) | ecosystem: Environmental > Terrestrial > Soil > Vadose zone... | reverse complement strand
AGACACAGGGCATTTATCGAAGCGGTGGAGGCAAGACCTTCAGTGCGCCAGTATGTCCTGCGTCACAGGAGAGCGCGTCCGACGCTGCGCGATGCCTACAATGCCGCCATCGACGGGGTTTGCCGTTTCCGTTCCACCCATCTGGAATACGCGCACAGCTATATTAACAAGCAAAGCCGAGGAGATGCCCGCAATCCCAACTCCATAGGGACCGGCGGCACGCCGTTTATCCCCTACTTAACGAAGCATCGGAATGAAACAAAGTCACACCGGATTGCGTGAAGAAGTCGAAAAACAGTCGTGCCAGCTAGCGACCGAGGAAACCACAGAAGTGGTCCTAACCCATTTGGTTCAACAAATGATATCAACGACGATCGCGACTTCTTCGTCTTTCCGCTCCGCGAGATAGCGTAACATATCGCTCTTGGTGACAAGCCCGACTAGCCGTTTTCCTGAACTACGGGCAGGCAGCCAAGCTTCTTTTCCATCATCAAGCGCGCGGCGGCCCGGATCGAGGTATCGACGGGAACCGAGATTACATTTTTGCTCATGACATCCTCGATCTTGATAGAATCTACAAGGTCTCGTTGTTCGCGGGGACGAAGGTGCATAGCCTTGGCGAATGCGGAATGGAAGAGGTCCGCTTGGCTCAACACGCCGACCAGATGTTCTCCGTCTAGAATCGGCACATGCCGGATCCGTCCACCTGCCATCACGTCCTCCGCTAGACTCAGTTTTTTGTCCCTTTGCAGGCTGATCGGTGAGCTCATCATGATGTCCCGAACGCTCGGTTCCGCTTTGTAATGCACAACACCCTCCTTCGGCGAAAAATCTTTGCGCCTTTTACTGGTTCATCGGAAGCCATCAGTTAGTTCAATTCACTGCGAGCGAGCTGCTTCACGGAATCCACGGCATCGGGAAGAACAGGGGACTCCGGCCGACAAGCCCCGCGATCGCTTCGATCTCCTCCTTATCGAACCAAACGCCGCCGCAGACCTGGCAGCGCTCAAGGGGAAGTTTCATGAACATGTAGCTTTCCAAGACGCCGTGGCACTTTGGGCAATACAGCCGAAATGTATCGCCTTCTGGTTTATCGAGCTTTGTAAGCCGTTCTTTGAGTTGCGCGAGCAGCTCCTGATCCCTCGCCGCGAAGTAGATATCCTCTTTGGCGTGCTCGAGCAGCTTCATGAATTCGCCGAAACGATCCCTTTCGCCTTCCATATTTCTTCCCTCCTTGTCCCATTCGCCGAAAACATTTTCGCCTCATTTGACAATGCGAAAACCTTCGATGTCGAGAATGGATCCGATGCGCCGCCTCTTTGGTTTGATGATCGCTTCGACGCGGCGGCCGACACTGATCTGGTCGGGTTCAGTAACATCGAGCAGATAGTGGAGCAGCACCGTGGTGGCACCGTCTAATCGCACGAGCGCCAAAGCTCGGGGGCGCCGTAGCGGTCTGCGATCACGGTCAACTTGACAAATCGTGTAACTCACGAGCCGGCCGGTTGGTTTGACTTCCACCTCCTCGGTGAGTGCGCCGAAACAGCGCTCGCAGAAGCAGCGCGCCGGCAGATAAACCTGCTTGCAAGCACGACAGCGAGTGCCGACTAGCTTGCCGTGCCGCTTGAGCGCGTCAAAAAAAATGTGGCCGCCGAGACCCGCTGTATACAAAGATGTCAGCGGGATTGCTCCTGGCCACGCGATATGATCGTCGTTTCGCGCTGATGGCGTCATTTAGGCTCCTTGGTTTGTCTGTCAGGTTCCCAATAGGCGATATCAGTTACGCTCCCTCGGCGCTGTGAAGGCGGTCGCCACACCGCACGCACCGGCATTCCAACCCGTACTTGCTTCGATGGCACCTTCTTGACCAGATGCAGGATGCCCATGCCGGGCGAAGCGCCAGCAATTTCGATGACCGCGGGGATCTGCGGTTGCTTTAAGCGCCGTACATTCCAGGTGACGTAGCAAAGAGAAAAGGTGAGAATCCTGCCGGTGTCTTTCACGTAAACCCATTCATCGGTCGGGCGAAAGCAGCGTTCGCAAAACATGCGTGGCGGAATCATAATGCGTTGACAGACATCGCAGCGACGAGCGATCAGCCGCCCGTGTCTGAGTTCTTCGAGATAGCGACCTATGGCTTCTCCGGTATCCCAACGGTAGCGCAGTTTCGGCATATAGGAAGTCATGAAAATCTTGCCGCCTTTCAATGTGCGTTTGTCGAGCGGCGTGCCGGGAAATTTGTCAGTCATAGCTTCGTCTGACATCCCTCTGTTGAGGTTCAAAGTTCAAGGTTGGAGAGAGACACGGACATTGAACGTTGAACATTGAACGATTTTATTCCGGTTTTTTCGTCCCCATAACGACGACCGTGCCAACTTGCATCAGATCTCCCCAAGCCTGTGCGACGCCGCGCTCGGGTTTGCCCGGCACCTGACGTTTTCCCGCTTCGGCACGGAGTTGCCAGAACAGCTCGCAGATTTTCATCATGCCAGCGGCCGCGATGGGGTTGCCGACTCCGAGCAGACCTCCCGAAGGGGTCACCGGCAAATCACCGTCGCGTTCGAACACGCCGTCAGCCAAGAGCTTCGGCGCTTGGCCTTTCGGCGCGAGTTGCAACCCTTCGAGGTGGTGTAGTTCCTTGTAGGCGAAAGGATCGTAGGGCTCGGCGATGTTGATTTCCTTTCGGGGCTCTTTGACGCCGGCCATCCGGTAGGCCATCCAGGCAGCCTTCTCGACATACTCGGGATAGGCAAGGTCGCGGTTGGTCCAATAGGCGCTATCCAAACACCAACCGACGCCTTGAATCCAGATCGGCTTCTCGGCGACGCGCCGGGCGACTTCCTCCGCGGCGATGACGATGGCCGCCGCGCCATCGCTGGTCGGACTCACCATTAGGCGATGGACCGGCCATGCCATGATTTCCGAAGCCAGAACGTCTTCCACGGTAAGCTCCGCGCCGAGCTGAGCAGCGGGATGGTTCAGAGCGTTGCGTTTGTTTTTCACCGAGACCCGGGCGATCTCTTCAACGGCAATGCCGTAGGTTTCCATATAACGGGTCTGTTCCAAAGCAAAGATCCAAAGCAGATTTGGTTTTAAGGGCTGTTCGGTGATGGGATCAAAGATCGTCAGAAACGCTGCCTGAGGATGGGGCTGACAAGTCGACATCTTTTCTTCGCAGACTACAAGCGCGGTGTCGAACATTCCCGAGGCGACCTGGAACCAGGCTTGAGCGACTGCGTACACACCGGTGCCGCCGCCGACGTAACATCGAAGAAACGGTTTTCGCCATCCACCGCAACCGTCGGAGAGATACTCACTTTTCATGTGCACGCCGTCGAAAGCGTCTGGCGCGCTACCGAGAACCACGCAATCGATCTGTTTGAGCTTCAGTTGACTTGAACCGAGAGCGGATCGGGCCGCGAGCCACGCAAGCTCCTTCGGAGTTTCAAGTGCGCGGTGCATGAACTTAGTCATGCCAGCGCCGATGACGGCCACTCTACGCTTAGACATGAGGAGGTTCCGATCCAAGTATGACCACCGCGCCACTCGTACTGGGTATGCCGCGCCATGATTGCGCCAGTCCGATTTTCGCGCGCGACAACTGGCGCTCGCCGGCCTGGCCGCGTAGCTGCAGCACCAGCTCGACTATGCGGTACAGCCCACTCGCTTCCAGCGGGAGACCCATACCCAACGCACCACCAGAGACGTTAACGGGCGTTCTACCATCTGGCCGGGTTTCGCCCGTCTCAATTGCTCGGCCGGCCTTAACGGGCGCGTCGTAGAGCCCGAGTGCGATCAAATGTTGCAGTTCCTTGTAGGCATAGGTGTCATCGACTTCAAAAAAATCGATGTTACGCGGCGCCTTAATACCCGCTTGATGGTAGGCCGCTTGAGCTGCGAGTCGGGCATATTCAGCATTACTCCAATGGCGCGATTCTATGGTCGGACTGTCACTGGCGAAGCCCGTACCTAAAATCCACGCGGGTTGGCTGCGAGCTTTGCTTGCCTTTGCTTCGTTTGCCAAGACGATAACCACGCAGCCGTCCGCGGTCTTGGCTAGCTCTCCTTTACGCAGCGGATAGGAGAGGTAAGGCGATGATTCGACGGTTGTTAGATTCGTCTCCAGAGGATAGGCCGCTAACGGATTATGTCGGGCGTTGAGCCGGTTCTTGGTCACCACTTCGGCGCAGTGTGACGCAGTGATGCCGGTTTGACTAAGAAACCGATTCATTTCCAAACCGGCTATGGCGTGCGGAGAAAAATCTAATGGCCGGTTGTAAACCGGGTCCAACGCATAGTCGAGCAGCCATTCGGGAGTCAAGATGTTGGAGGCTTTGCTATGGACCTCGGCGACGACAGTCTCCGCGATCCCGGCGCGAATTTGCATGAGCGCATCCGCGATACCGTGAAGCCCATCCTGCGTCAGCGTGTGCATCGGCTTTTGCACGGCGCCGAGTTGGTCGGGCGTGTACTCGTCGAAAATCGATATGCCTTCGTTGAGGTCTTCGGCACAGGTGACAAAGGAGTCGATCTCGTCAAAGCGAATCCCGGCGTCAGCGTAGGCTCTCTGAGCGGCTTCGAAAACGAGTTCTTTGAACGAACACCGTGGCGTCGTCGGCTGGAGTGGGGTAAAGCCGATGCCAATAATGGCGACCCGTTCCGACATGATGGGCCCGTCTTAGGCTACTTTTAACGAGGACGCGCCATTGCGCGGCTCTTTTGCGCGTGCTCTGAGCTCCCGCTTGAGCACCTTTCCGGCGGGATTCCGCGGTAGCGCATCGATAAACTCGACAAATCGCGGCGCTTTGTAAACTGCCATGCGCACGCGAGCATAATCGATCACCTCTTGTTCGCTAAGTGACTGGCCTTGTTTCAAGACGACGAAAGCCTTGACGGCCTCACCGGAAGCGGGATCTGCGATTCCGACTACGCCAACCTCACTGAGACTCGGGTGCTGCAGCAAGACCTCTTCGACTTCGCGCGGCCAGACTTTAAAACCGGATAAATTGATCATATCTTTGGCCCGGTCGACGAGATAGAAGTAACCGTCGCTGTCCACCTTTCCAATGTCACCGGTTAGAAACCAGCCGTCCCGGATGACTTCCGCTGTTTCCTCGGGTCGCCGAAAATAGCCCAACATCACGTTGGGTCCTTTGATAGCGATCTCGCCTTGCTCGTCCGGCGGCAGCGCGTGTCCTTCGGGATCCACGACCTTCATCTCCACATTTTCGATAGGAGTCCCGACGCTGCCCTCCCGATAGCGAACGTCGTGGTTATAACTGGCGAAAGGAGAGGTTTCTGTGAGGCCGTAGCCTTCATAGATAATTTGCCCAACCTGTTCTCTCCATTGACGGGCCACGGTTACCGGCATCGGCGCCGCCGCAGTGAAGCAATAGCGGACTTGGCCAAAGTGTTGTTCGATGTTTGGCGCCGCGAGCAAGCGCAGATAAACCGGCGGGACGCCAAAAAAGACCGAGACTCGGTTCGACTTTAGAGAATCGAGAATCTCATCGGGCTGGAATCGCTCATGAAGTACCAAGGTCGCGCCACAGTTGACTGATGCATTCATGATAAAATTTTGACCGAAGCAGTGAAAAAGCGGCAGGTAGCAGATGAGCCTGTCACTGGAAGACATTTGCGTATGAAGAACAGTCGCCGCGACGTTGGATCTGAGATTTCCGTGGGAAAGCAAAGCGCCTTTCGGTTTGCCCGTGGTCCCCGATGTGTAAAGGATGGCCGCACCTTCATCTTGCGCTACCTCGGCCGCTGGGCCGGACGCTGCGGCAAGGGGTAATAGGCCATCGATTCCAATGACGCCGGCACGCTCGGCGGCATCGATGCAGAGAATTTTTTTGAGTGAGGGAGTCTCGTTGACATCCGGCACTTGATCAAGGAGCCGGCTGGAGGTGACCAGTATCTTTGCTTCGGAGTCATTGAGAATGAATTTCACTTCGTCACGCTTGAGCATGACATTCAGCGAGACCGCAATCGCGCCGAGGCCCACCACGGCATAGTACGAAATCACGAACTCAGGCCGGTTGGGGAGGAAGAGCGCCACGCGTTCGCCTTTGTGCAAATTCGCGATTTCCTTCAGGGCTGAACTCAAGCGATAGGCTTGCTCATAAAGCTGCGCGTACGTGATAGAATCGCTGCCAAATACGATGGCCTCCTTATCGGGGTAACGATTTTTGCTCCGTTCCAAGGCACTAAAGATGTTCATAAACTGCCCTCCAATTCGGGAATGGGGATCAGCCTTGTTCGAATCAATTCGGAGATCCGCGCGATATCAACGTCCAGCGGTCTGTCTTTCTCTAAAATGGGCACCTCCTTTCTAACAGTCTCAAAGATGGCTCGATTACCGATTCCCAAGTTGTTGCCGCCGCCCCGCAGGTCTATGGCCTGGCAAGTGGCCAGCAGTGAGATCGCGGCGGCATCTTGCGCCATTGCTGTCATATCCATCGCCGTGAGCGCCGCATGCGTGCCAAGACTGATCATGTCCTGATTGTATTGTTCGGTCGGCAAGGTATGTATCATGCTCGGGTTGGCCAAGTGACGCATCGCGCAAACCAGACTCGTCAGACACAGCTGCATGCCTTTAAAGCCCGACGACACTCCCGGGTTGCGCGATAGATTCGGAGGAAGCCCGTTGCTGAATCTATCATCGACGAGCATGGCCATGATCGCGTGAAGCCAATTGGCCAGGGTCGCCAGATCGATTTTCCAACTGTCGAGCGCGCGCGCAACATGGCCGCCGTAGAAATTGCCTGTGTGGTAAACACGGCCCTCTAGCGGGTCGATTAGCGGATTGTCATTGACCGAGTTGATCTCGCGCTCCAAAACGAGGCGATGCGCGCGCAAAGCATCGAGCACGGGGCCGATTCCCTGAGGCGCACAGCGTAATGAATAGGGAGTCTGGATCGCTTCTTCGGAGCGGATCGTCTTTCCCTCGGCCGCGCTGCGAGTCTCGCCGATCTTGGCCCGAAGCTCATCGAGATTGGGGATATAACGGCTGTCGCGCAGCAGCTTGCGGCAGATCTCCGCCGCTTCCATCTGCCCTGGGTGATTCTTGGCCCGATGGATAACTTCTGAAAACGGGTCATCGGTGGCCTTTAGCGCCTCGACGGCTAAGCTCGCGCAGGCGAGCACAAGGGGGGCGAGCTGGGCGCCGTCATGAATCACCAGAGCAGCGATGCCGGTCATCACGGTCGTGCCGTTGATCAGCGCCAAACCTTCTTTCGCCATGAGTTTGGAGCGCTGCACCTTGGCGTTTTGCAGCGCTTCGGCGGCGGCGAGCTTTTTGCCCTGATAGAGGACTTCTCCTTCGCCCAGCAAGACGCGGCCGATATAGGCGGAGGGAATTAAATCCCCGCTGGCTCCCACGGAACCGTAACGGGGCACGACCGGCGTAATCCCGTGGTTCAGGAGATCGAGCATTCGTTCGATGATCTCCACTCTTACGCCAGAAAGCCCTTTGGCTAGAGCGTTCGCTCTCAGGAGCATGGCTGCGCGGACGGCGTCCTCGATGAGCGGCTGGCCAACACCGCAGGTGAGGCATCGGAGGAGATTTTCCTGATGGAAGGACAGATCATTTTGGGGAATGAGAAAGCGCACGTTGCCGCCGAATCCCGTGTTCACCCCATAGATGATCTCTCCGGCCGTTAGTTTTTTTTCTAACAACTGCCGAGACGCGGAAATTTTATTTCGTACGTCGATGTTTGAAGTGAGTTCGACGCGGATATTTTGGCGGGCTACCGAAGCGACCTTCTCGATCGTCAGGCCATCTCCGCAGATTTCTATCAGAGAGGGATTCATGTTTATGAGACCCCCCGTCACCTATGTTGATTATAGCATCCAACATTTAAAATGAAATAAAACACTTCGGGGGGATCGGGTGGAAATAAAATGTGATTGAAACCAGGAGAGATGCCGACGCGTTAGGAGTCGCGACGCGATAAAGTGTGCGTTGCTGTGCCGTAGAAGCTCTCGGCCGCTTCCATCAGAGTTTCAGAAAGGGTGGGATGGGGATGCACAGAGTCGGCGAGGTCTCGCGCGGTGGCGCCCATCTCGACCGCCAGCACGCCTTCACTGATCAGCTCGCCGGCGCCGGCGCCGGCGATGCCCACGCCCAGGATGCGCTCGCTATCGGGGTCAATGACGAGCTTGGTCAGGCCGTCGGGCCGGTCGAGTGTGAGCGCGCGGCCGGAGGCGCCCCACAAAAATTTGGCCACCTGGATCTCGATGCCTTTTTGTTTCGCTTCGGTTTCCGTCAAACCGCACCACGCGACCTCGGGGTGAGTGTAAACAACCGCCGGAATCACGATGTTTTCAAAGGCGCTCGGTTCTCCGAGCATCGCTTCTACAGCGATCTTGGCTTCTTTCGACGCTCGGTGCGCGAGTAAAGCGCCGCCGTTAACGTCGCCGATGGCGTAGATGTTCGGGTCTTCGGTCTGCTGCTGCGGGTTGCACTGAATGAAGCCCTTGTCGTCTTTGGTGACTTTCGTATTCTCGAGACCGAGATCGGCGTAATTGGGTGAACGGCCGACGCTGACCAGCACGCGGTCGTAAAGTTCTTCACGTGACTCTTTGTTCACTTCCATGGTTACTTTGATTTGCTTGCCGGCAGTGGCCATCTTCAGAACTTTGGTATTGACGCGAATCTCCTTGAAGGCCTTTTGTGCGGCGCGCGCCACCGGACGAACCAGATCGGGGTCAATGCCCGTGAGAATCGAAGGCAACGCTTCGAGTACGACGACCTTACTGCCTAGGGCGGCGTACACCGTGCCGAGCTCCATGCCGATATAGCCGCCGCCGACGATCAGGAAATCCTGCGGGATGTCCGGCAGCTCCAAGGCTTCGGTCGAAGTCATGATCCGTTTGTTGCCGAGATCGAAAGCATTCGGCATTGCGGGTTTCGAGCCGACCGCGATGATCGCTTTCTGATAGCGAATGAATTTTTGGCCTTCGGTTGTCTCGACCCTGAGCGTCTGGGAGTCTTCGAAATGACCTCGACCGTGGACAACCTGTACGCCCCGGTGTTGAGCCAGGCCTCTGAGGCCTTGGCCAAGTTTTTCCAGAATCGCCTCTTTCCAGTTTCGCAGTCGATCGAGGTCGACTTTTGGCGACCCAAACACAATGCCGCGGTGCGCGGAGTCCGTCGCCTCACGGAGAATTTCAGTCGCGTGGAGCAGCGCCTTTGAGGGGATGCAGCCGACGTTGAGGCAGATCCCCCCCAACCGCCGATTTTGCTCGACGAGCGTGACCTTTTTCCCCTTATCGGCGGCGTAAAAGGCGGCCGTGTATCCGCCCGGTCCGGCGCCAAGTACTAAGATTTCCGTATTGGTCGGTTCCATAGATGAATTCTACCTTAGCAGCAGGTCGGTTTCTTCGAAGGATTCAAGACCGGCGATTATATCCTTTAAAAAGCGCACAGCGTCTGCGCCATCGAGGACGCGATGGTCGTAGGCGAGACAAAGCGGCAGGATGGTTCTAATGGCTATCTTGCCGTCGAGCGCTACGGGTTTTGCCTTACCTTGACCGATGCCCAGGATCGCCACCTGTGGTGCGTAGATGATCGGCGTAAAATGGTCGCCACCGATGCTGCCCTGATTAGAGATCGTGAACGTGCCGCCCTGAAGCTCCTCGATGGAGACTTTTCGTTGCCGGGTCTTCTCCGTGAGCGCATGAAGCTCCGTGGAGAGTTGAAAAAGATCCTTTTTGTCGACATCGCGTAGAATCGGCACGATCAGACCGCCTTCTGTGTCGACGGCGACGCCGATGTGGCAGTAATCTTTGAAGACGATTTCCGATGCAGCCTCATCGAGGCTCGAGTTCGCCCGCGGGTGCTTCTTAAGCATGCGACCGAGCAGCAGGAGCAGGAAAGAGGTTACGGTGAGATGCGCGCCCTTTTTCTCGTAAGCGGCTGCGTGTTTTTTGCGCAATGTTAACAGTGCGCTGATGTCTGCGTCGGCAAACTGATTGATCTTGGGAACGGTCGTCCACGACTCAACCATGCGCCGGCTGACTGTCCGTCTTAGCGGTGACAATTTTTCCCGCCGCACCGGACCCCATTTGGCAAAATCTACGGCTTCGCTCGGCGCTGGACGACCTTCGTGAGGTATTATCGCTGCGCGCGCATCCTGAAATGCGATCTGTTGGAGTCGCTGTATGTAACCGCGTAGATCAGCGAGAGTGATTCGCCCGCCGGCTTCGCTGCCTCTCACTCTCGTAAGATCGATATCGAGTTCGCGCGCGATCTTGCGAATTGACGGCGGCGCCGGCGGTGGCGCACCGCTCTTCGACTCATAACGGTAGTCTTCAGTAGCCGCACTCGTAGTTGAACCTGCCGAGCGCGCTTGTTGAGAGGGAGTTGATGGCGACGGCGCCGTCGACGCGGAGTTCTGAGGTGACTTGGCGACGGTGGCGGAAGTTGCTGCAGCGGATCCGGTATCGATCGAGATCAGCGTTTGGCCTACCGTGACCTCCATGCCTTGCTTTACATGGATTTTGGTCACCACGCCCGAGCTCGGTGCGGGTATGGAGCCAACGGCCTTCTGAGTTTCCAGCTCCATGAAAGACTGATCTTTTTTGATCTCCTGTCCTTCCGTTACGAGAATGCTCACGACTGTGCCGGACTCTACACCTTCAGCGAGCTGCGGGAGTTTAACATCCATCGAAAAAATTGCCGAAGGTTTTCAGCGGATCAGAGATAAAACGGAAATGACTTTTCCGAATCGACGTCGAGTTTTTTTATGGCGTCTTCGACGGTTTGCGCCGGCAAAGAACCCTTCTGATAAAGAGCGTAAAGCGTCGCGATGGCTGTGAGTTCGCCGTCCACTTCGAAAAATCGTCTGAGATTCGCTCTCGTGTCACTGCGTCCGAAACCATCGGTGCCGAGAGTGGTTAAACCTCCCGGGACCCAGGGGGCGATTTGGTCGGGAACCATTTTCATGTAATCGGATACCGCGACAAACACACCTTCCTCGTCCTGCAGCACGGATTCAAGATAGGATTTTTTCGGCGCCGATGTCGGATGAAGCATGTTCCAACGTTTCGTTCTGAGCGCTTCGCCGCGCAAGAGTTTATAACTGGTGGCGCTCCAAACATCGGCCGAGACGTCAAATTGCGCGGCGAGCATCTCCTGAGCGCGCAGCGCCTCGCGCAACAACGGACCGCTGCCGAAAATATGCGCCTTAAACTTCTTTCCTTTGGCCGCCGCCTTCAGCTTATACAGTCCTTTGAGAATTCCCTCTTCGGCGCCATGCGGCATTTCCGGCATTTGATAGTTCTCGTTGTAGAGTGTCAGATAATAAAAATACTCTTCCCCTTCGGCATAAAGACGGCGTAGGCCGTCTCTAATGATCACGGCGATTTCATAGGCAAAGCCGGCGTCGTATGTCAGCAGAGTTGGAATCGAGCTGGCTAGCAGATGGCTGTGGCCGTCTTGATGCTGCAGGCCCTCGCCGTTGAGCGTGGTGCGTCCGGCGGTTGCGCCGAGGAGAAATCCTTTGCTTTTGCTGTCTGCCGCCGCCCAGATCAAGTCGCCAATACGTTGAAACCCGAACATCGAGTAGTAAAAATAAAAGGGAATCATATTGACTCCCAAGTTCGCGTAAGCTGTGCCGGCGGCGATGAACGATGACATGGAGCCGGCTTCCGTTATGCCCTCCTCGAGTATCTGTCCGTCCTTCGCCTCGTTGTAATAGAGCAGGGTCTCGCGATCGACCGGTTCGTAGAGCTGGCCCTTGGACGAGTAAATGCCGATCTGCCGAAACAACGAGTCCATGCCAAACGTTCTCGCTTCGTCTGGAATAATCGGCACGATGCATTTGCCGATTTCATCGTGACGCAAGAGTTTGGTTAACAGCCGCACGGTCGCCATGGTGGTCGACATCTCGTGCTCGCCGGAACCTTTGAGGAATTCGGCGTAGTCCGCCGCGTCGGGAAGCCTGAGCGGTTTTGCTCGGACTTTTCTCGCCGGAACGAAGCCGCCGAGTTGTTTGCGCCGTTCGAGCAGGTATTGGGTCTCCGGGCTATCCAGTGGCGGACGGTAAAAAGGCGTTTCGACCACTTCTTCATCGGGCAGCGGGATGTCGAAGCGGGTGCGGAACTCGCGCAGCTCGCGCTCGTTGAGTTTCTTTTGCTGATGGGTGATGTTTCGCCCCTCGCCGGCTTCGCCTAAACCATAACCTTTCACCGTCTTTGCGAGGATGACCGTCGGTGATCCTTTATGTTCGACGGCGGCCTTGTAAGCGGTGTAAACTTTTTTCGGATCGTGGCCACCGCGCAACAGCTTGCGTATGTCGTCATCGGTCAGATGGTTGACCATTTCCAGCAGCTCGGGATACTTGCCGAAGAAGTTTTTGCGCGTATAGCTGCCGGGCTCGACGGTATATTTCTGATATTCACCGTCGACGGCTTCCTCCATGCGCTTCACCAACAGACCCTTATCGTCCGCTGCCAAGAGGGGATCCCAATCGGAACCCCAGATCACTTTGATGACGTTCCAGCCCGCGCCACGAAAAAGCGCCTCGAGCTCTTGAATGATCTTGCCGTTGCCGCGCACCGGGCCGTCGAGCCGCTGCAAATTACAGTTAACTACCCAAATGAGATTATCGAGGTTTTCACGCGACGCGAGCGTCAATGCGCCCGAAGCCTCCGGCTCATCCATTTCGCCGTCACCGGGGAAACACCATATCCGCGGCTCCTCGCCGGTGAGCAAGCCCCGACTCTTGAGATAGCGAACGAAGCGAGCCTGGTAAATCGACATAATCGGCGCCAACCCCATGGAAACCGTCGGGAACTGCCAAAAATCAGGCATCAAATAGGGATGCGGATACGACGAGAGGCCGCCGACCGGAGATAACTCTTGGCGAAAGTGATGAAGCTTGGGCGCGTTGATTCGCCACTCGACGTAGGCGCGCGAGTACATGCCCGGCGACGCATGGCCTTGAAAGTAAATCATATCGTCGTGGTCATTTTCTCCGCCGCCGCGAAAGAAGTGATTGAAGCCGACTTCGTAAAGCGTCGCGGCTGAGGCGTAGGTGGAAATATGACCGCCGATATCGGGATGGAGACGATTGGCCTTGACCACCATCGCCATCGCGTTCCAACGGATATAACTCTTTATCCGCCGTTCGATTTCGCGGTTGCCCGGGTAAATCGGCTCATTTTCCGGTGGAATGGTGTTAATGTACGGAGTGTTAACCAAAAGGGGAATTTTGAGCCCTGATTCTCGTAATCGATCGCTCAGTTCTTCGAGCAGCAGCCCAGCTTGTTCCGATTGCTCGTTCTTTAAAATATATTCGAGGATATGCTCCAGCGATGTGATCCATTTGTTACGGTCGTTTTGGCCGCCTTTACCGTTCTCGCGGTCACCAGTTAGCCAGGTTCCGTTGACGAGATCTTTCTTTTCGGGTTCCATCCGCGCGTGCTCCTTGCATTTTAAGGAGACAACAAAATACAAGCAAAATCAACTGAAATTAATGAAATATCTTGATCTGACCTTTGCTAACCCAGCGACAAATCTCGCTTGCGACGAGGCGCTGTTGGAGCTCTACGAAACTAACGAAGCCGATGAGGCGCTCCTGCGAGTCTGGGAGCCGCGCGATCATTTCATCGTCCTCGGCCATTCAAACCGATTGCATTCCGAAGTCAAATTTTCGGCGTGCCAAAGGGATCAAATACCCGTTTTGCGCCGAGTGAGCGGCGGCGGAGCGGTAATGCAGGGCCCAGGCTGTCTCAACTACTGTTTAGTATTAAACGCTGAGGCACTTCGCCTCCGAAGTATCGGTGCCGCTTTTCGCTATGTCTTGGAGCGTCATTGTCGCCTGATTAGTCAACTTGCCGGCGTGCAGGTGTGCATGCAAGGTAGTAGCGATCTCACCGTTGCGGGGCGCAAATTCTCAGGTAACGCGCAATATCGGAAAGCCCGCTACGTTCTCGTACATGGGACATTTCTTTTGAATTTCGATTTG
>Ga0137403_10005988_pt1 | contig 13975 bp, 8 predicted proteins | sample CZOMad2_1_16fung_FD_122057 | JGI IMG/M metagenome (GOLD analysis project Ga0137403, IMG submission 122057) | Vadose zone soil fungal communities from Angelo Coast Range Reserve, California, USA - CZOMad2_1_16fungal (Hybrid Assembly) | ecosystem: Environmental > Terrestrial > Soil > Vadose zone... | reverse complement strand
GTCACCGGCGTTCGCCGGGCAGTTCTTCCGGCACGCACGCGCGCAGGGCACCTTCTCCGGGGCCGAGGAGGGCTTCGACTTCGCGTCCGCGATGCGCGGGCGTGCGCGCAGCACGTTCGCCGAGCTCGGGACGGAGCAGAACGGGAGCTTTCTCGCCGCCGGTACGCGGTGCCCCCGATGTCGTGCGCCTTAGCGAGCGCGACCGGCGCGAGGTCGTCGCGGCCCCGACACCCGCCGCTACGTCACCCAACGGCCCGAGGTACTGGTGCGCGAATCCCCTACGGCGCTGGCTGGCGGGCGTTCTCGATGAGAACGGGCGGGAAATCGAACTCCTCGTCGGGAGGGCGGCGACCCACCTTGGCGGTCACCTCGAGCCGGTCCCCGATCGCCGGCGCCGGCGAATGGCTGACCACGTTGATGCGGCGCTGGTCGCCGAACAGCGTGTAGAGGCTCTCACCGAGGTAGCCGAGGCTCGGCGCGGCAACGGTGCCGACGACCGTGACCTGCAGGTTGGCGTAGTCGTCGGGATGGTCGACGATGGCCGCGATCGACGTGTCCCCCCGGGCCCCCGGCGCGAGCGTCAGCAGGCTCACCAAAGCCGCGGCGGCAGCGGCGGCGGGCATCCGAATCATCACACGGCCCTCCTCGGCGCGGGACTCTACCGCCGTGCAGGCGCGGCACGCAAGCGAAAAACCCGGGAGGCCACGGATTTTCAGTTGACCATCGAAGCGCCGATCGGCTACGCATGTCGTGCCGGGGGGAGCCATGGAGGGCACGTGCTCAGAGACGTGAAGCTGGGTCTGGTGGTGCTCGCATTGAGCGTCGGAGCGGCGCTCGCCGCACCGGTCAACAGCGACCTCGCGACCGCCCAGCTCGGTGGGGGATGCTATCCGACCGGCATCAACCCGGCCGTGCTCGACATGCTGGTGCTGGTCAACCCGGAATGGGCGCCCCTGCAGGACGGCATGACCGTCGCGTCGACACCGATCACGGTGCACGGGACCGTCCAGGGAATGCATGGCGACACCAGCGGCGACTTTCCCGCCACTCACGTCCGCGCCGACGTGAACCACTTCGTGATCCTCGACGCCGCCGATGCCGATCGGCTCGCCACCGGCAACGACGACCTCCAGCTCCACTTCGAGTGGGAGGCGGGCTTCTATCCCGCGTGGGCATGGGCGGGGACGGGGGACCGGATCGTCGGCATGGGTCGATGGATCTTCGACTGCGGGCACACGGGCGCCCAGCCCGGCAACTGCTCGGTGACCACCAGCGCGCAGTGCGTGATCGACAGCGACTGCAGCTCGCCGACGTGCTCCACCTGCGGCGACATGGAGACCTGCGTCGGCACCCACTTCGGCTACAGCGCGGAGCTCCACCCGCCGCAGGCGACGGCAGCGATCCGCAGCGGCCGCGGGGCCGTCGTGTCGTCACTCGCTGGCGCGACGCCGGTCCCGGCCACGAAGGCGGACGTCTACGTGAGCCCGTATGCCGGCGGGGCCGGGGACGAGTGCGTGCTGGCCCACCGGGACAGCCCGCTCAATCTGCTGAGTCTCCAGTGCTTCCCCCTCGCGCAACCCGTGGCGCCGATCAACGCTCAGGACTTCGAGTTCGACCTGCCGATGCCGCCCCGGCCAGCCGGCGGCAGGCCACGGTGGCGGATCATCCCGCTCCCGGCGCCCGGCGGCATCGCGCCTCGCGTCCGGGTCCACCGAAAGCTCAGGGATCCGCAGCCGCACCTGCACGTCGTCGTTCGCATGACCCGGCGCGTCCACCAGATGCTGCCCACCGGCTACGCCGGCACGATCGTCGCCGGCTGGCGGAACGATCCGACGCCGCTCACGCACGTCCGGGTCACGGTGAACGGGCTCGTGGTGAACAACGCGCTCCAGCTCGCGACCCCCGTGGCGCCGAAGACGTGCTCCAGCCACACCGATCAGCCGTGCAACACGGCGGCCGACTGTCCGAACGGCGAGTCGTGCCTCGGCGTAGGCCCGGTGAAGAGCTGGGTCATGCAGGCCGCGATCAACGGCGAGTGGCAGGAGCTCACGGGCCTCGACACAGTGAACACGAGCGACGTCGTCCCCCAAGCGCTGTTCTATGACCAGTACCTGCCGGCGACCGGCGCGGTGCACCTCGAGGCCGCGGGCGCCGCCCACGAGTGCGTGGACACCCTGTACGGGAAGTCGCTCGGGACCGACCTCGCGGCGATCGGCCTCACGAAGGGCCTCATGTGCCTCAACGCGACGGCGCACCCCCCCGGGACGCTCGACCTCACCTACCCGGGGCCGGACTTCGGAGCCGGTGGCGGCGGGTCGATGGACTACGAGACGGTCAGCAGCGGCGGCCAAGGCGGGCACTGCTCGACGACGACCGGGCTCGTCTGCGTCGTGAACGAGGACTGCCCGTCGCCCGAGAGCTGCGTGACGACGGGGGGCGCCTTCTCGCTCCGCTACCGGATCGAGCGCCTGCCCTGACCGCAAGGCGGCGGCGCGCGTAGCTCAGCTCGCGCGCTCGACCGTGACCGGGATGCCGTTCAGCACGGCGTTGCCCGAGAGCGGATCGAGCGCGTGCTCGTCGGCCAGGCGGTTGCTGTTCACCCCGGCGTGCGCCGTCGCGATGCGCAGGCGGACATCGGGCTCGTCGTGTCCCCAGCCGTGCGGGATGCTCACCACGCCCGGCATGATCGCCTGGGTCACCTCGACCGGCACCTCGATCGCGCCTGCACGCGACACGACCCGCGCCCGGCCGCCGTCGGCGAGCCCGAGGCGCTCGGCGTCCGCGCGGTGGACGTGCATCGTGCAGCGCGGGTTGCCCTTCACGAGCACGCCGAGGTTGTGCATCCACGAGTTGTTCGAGCGCAGGTCGCGGCGGCCGATGAGAACCATGGGGCTCCCGGGTCGCTCGAGCGCCGCGCGCAGGCGCGCGACGTCGGCGACCAGCGGCTCGGGCGCGAGCTCGATCTTGCCCGAGGGCGTGCGCAGGACCTCGGGGATGCGCGGGGCGAGCGGCCCGAGGTCGATGCCGTGCGGCTTCGCCTCGAGCGCCGCGAGGCTCAAGCCGCCGGGATTGGCGCCGAAGGCGTCGCCGTACGGCCCCGCGCGCAGCATGAGGTCGAGCAGGCGCTCCGGGCCGCGGCGCGGGGCGAGGGCGGCCATGATCTCCGCCGCATCGCGGCCGTGGATGGGCGACGCCGGCGAGGCCACCTCGTGCTCGACGCGCTGGCGCGTGACGAAGTCGTCGAGCGCCGCCGTGTCCGCCGCCGGCTCCTGGCCGGCCACGAGGGCGGCGAGACGGAGCAGCGTCTCCCACTCGGGGAGCTGACCCGCCGGCGGGTCGAACACGGGCGGCGAGTAGGTCGCCACGTTGCGGATGGCGAGCTGGCGGAGCGCCAGGTCGTAGTGCGACTGCTCGAGCGGCGAGAGGCCGGGCAGGATCACGTCGGCGTGGCGCGTCGTCTCGTTCAGATAGATGTCGAGGCTCACCATGAAGTCGAGCGCCGCGAGCGCGCGCTCGAGGCGCGCGCCGTTCGGCGTGCTGAGCGCCGGGTTGCCGGCGATCGTGATCAGCGCGCGGACCTGCCCCTCGCCCGGCGTCTCGATCTCCTCGGCGAGGCAGGCGGCGGGCAGCTCCCCGTAGACCTCGGGCGCCTGGCGCACGCGGCTCGTCCGCCGCCCGAAGCGGACGCCCTTGCCGCGCCCCGGCGTCCCGCGCGTGTTGGCGCTCCCGCTCGCGGCCTTCGTGAACATGGCGCCCCCGACCTGGTCCAAGTGGCCAGTGAGGACGTTGACGACGTCGACGAGCCAGCTCGCGAGCGTGCCGAACTCCTGCGTGCAGGTGCCGATGCGCGCGTAGACGGCTGCGTGGCCCGCGCCGGCGAGCTCGCGCGCGAGGCGGCGGATGACGTCCGCGGCGATCCCGCAGCGCGCAGCGACGGCCTCGGGGGTGAACGGTCGCGCGAGCACCTCGACCTGCTCGACGCCGGCCGTGTGCGGGGCGAGGGGCCCCAGGCGTACCAGGCCCTCGGCGAAGAGCGTGTGCACGATGCCGAAGAGCAGGTACGCGTCGGTGCCCGGGCGGATGAAGTGGTGCTCGCTCGCCTCGGCGGCGGTGCGCGTGCGGCGCGGGTCGATGACCACCACCTTGCCGCCGCGCCGGCGGATCGCGCGCAGGCGGCCGGGGACGTCCGGCGCCGTCATCAGGCTGCCGTTCGAGACGAAGGGGTTGGCGCCCAGGATGAGGAGGTAGTCGGTGCGGTCGAGGTCCGGCACGGGGATGCTCAGCAGCGTGCCGAACATGAGCCCCGCCGCCACCTGCTTCGGCATCTGGTCGACGGTGCTCGCCGAGTACACGTTCCGCGTGCCGAGCGCGCGCAGCAGCACCTGGGCGTAGAGGCCGAGCGCCATGCTGTGCGCGCTCGGGTTACCGAGGTAGACGGCCACCGCGTCGCGGCCGTGCGCGCGGAGGATCGGCCCGAGGCGCGCGTCGATCTCGGCGAAGGCCTCGTCCCACGTCGCCGGCTCGAGCGTGCCGCCCCGGCGCACGAGCGGGACGCGCAGGCGGTCCGGGTCCGCGTCGAGCTCCTTCAGGGCGTAGCCCTTGGGACAGATGAAGCCCTCGCTGAAGACGTCCGCCTCGTCGCCGCGGATGCCGACCACCTCACGCCCGCGGGTGTGGATCGCGAGCCCGCAGGTGGCCTCGCACAGCGGACAGACGTGGTAGCTGGTGCGCGCGCCGTTCTCCATGACGCCCGTCTTACTCGGGAGCGCGCCGCCGATGCAACGTGCTCCGCAGCCTGCGGGCGTGACCTGGACGCGCCCCGGCGGCGGACGCTCGAGCGGGCCAGGGAAGACCTCCGGCGGCCCTGCGGCCGGGAGTGAGCGCGGCGGCGCGCCCCTTCAGGCCACGAGCACGCGCGCGATGTCCTCGAGCGCGCGCGCCGCCTCGTCCTCGGTCCTCGTCCGCGGCAGCCCGGCGACCAGGTAGTCGAGGCCCGGGTCTCGATACGCCGCCAGCTGCTCGCGGATCGCGTCGCGCTCTCCCTCGAGCGGGCGGCGTCCCGCACCACCCGGCGCCACGAGCTGCCGCAGGGTGATCGCCACGCTCGCCGCCGCCCGCCCGTGCGCCTCCGCACGTGCACGCACCCGGGCGACCAGCGGGCGGAGCGCCGCCGGCGACAGGTCGATCCCGTGCCATCCGTCGCCGTGGCGCGCGGCCCGCTCGATGGCCGCCGCGGTGTTCCCGGCGATCCAGATCGGCGGATGGGGCTGCTGCGCGGGACGCGGTCCGCTGCGCACGGGCGGAAGCCGGTAGGTGCTTCCGCCGTAGGACGCCGTGCCTCCCGCCCACAGCGCCTTGCACACGGCGAGGTAGTCGTCGGTGCGCCGGCCGCGGCCTCGGAACGGGACGTCCAGTGCCGCGAACTCCTCCCGCAGCCAGCCCACGCCCACCGCGAGGATCATCCGCCCGCCGGAGAGCGCGTCGAGCGTGGCGACCTGCTTCGCCGTGACGACCGGGTTGCGGTACGGCATGACGTAGGCGCTCACCCCGAGCCGGACGCGGCTCGTCCGGCCGGCGAGGAAGGCGAGCGTGACGATCGGCTCGCAGAACTCCGCGAGCCCGCCCAGGTCCGCGGGCTGCGGGTCGGGCCGCCGGTCGTAGGGGTAGACGCTCTGGGCGCCCACGGGCGCCACCAGGTGATCGCTCACCCACACGCCGTCGACGCCCAGATCCTCCGCCAGACGGGCGAGGCGGACCAGGGTGTCCGCGCGCGCGAGCGGGCCGTAGTTGGGGAGCGCCACGCCGATCCGCACCGGCGGGATCATGGCAGAGCCGTACGCCGGGCGGGAAGAGGCGCGCCGCTTGCGGCCGACCCGCGGCGTGGCGCACGATCGCCCCGTGCCGTCGGACGTCGAGGCACCTGCGCGCCGGCCGGCCGGCGTGAGGACGATGATGCCGGGCGCCGAGCAGCGCAGGCTCGAGGAGGCAAGCGCGAGCCTGCTCCCCTGGAAGCGGTGGGGGCCCTACCTCTCGGAGCGGCAGTGGGGCACCGTACGCGAGGACTACAGCGACACGGGCGAGGCGTGGGAGTATTTCCCGCACGACCACGCGCGCTCGCGCGCCTACCGTTGGGGGGAGGACGGGATCGCCGGCATCTCGGACGACAAGCAGCGGCTGTGCTTCGCGATCGCGCTGTGGAACGGCGCCGACCCGATCCTCAAGGAGAGGCTGTTCGGCCTGAGCAACGCCGAGGGCAACCACGGCGAGGACGTCAAGGAGTACTACTACTACCTCGACAGCACGCCCACCCACTCTTACATGCGGTACCTCTACAAGTACCCGCAGCGGGCCTTCCCCTATGCCGACCTCGTCGAGACCAATCGCCGCCGCAGCCGGCGCGAGCTCGAGTATGAGCTGATCGACACGGGCGTGTTCGACGACGACCGCTACTTCGATGTCTTCATCGAGTTCGCGAAGGCCACGCCCGACGACATCTTGATCCGCATCACCGCCGCCAACCGCGGGGCGGACCCGGCTCCCCTGCACGTCCTGCCCACGCTCTGGTACCGCAACCGCTGGACCTGGAGGTCCCGCCGGCCGAAGCCGACGCTCGCCGCGGCCGACGGGGGCGCACCGGGCCGCCGCGCGATCCTCGCCTCGCACTACCGCCTCGGGCAGCGGTTCCTGGTCTGCGCGGGCGAGGCGCCTCTCCTCTTCTGCGAGAACGAGACGAACACCGAGCGTCTCTTCGACATCCCGAACCAGCACCGATACGTGAAGGACGGGATCAACGACCACGTGGTCCACGGCGGCGGGGACACGGTCAACCCGGCCCGGACGGGGACGAAGGCTGCGGCGCACTACCGCCTCACCGTGCCGCCGGGCGAGTCGGCCGTGGTCCGGCTGCGCTTCACCGAGGGCGCGCCGGCCGATCCGTCCGGGGAGGCGTTCGACGATGTCTTTCGGGCCCGCGCGCGCGAGGCCGACGAGTTCTACGATTCGATCACGCCCGCGTCGCTCGGGCCGGACGAGCGGCGGGTCATGCGGCAGGCGCTCGCGGGGATGCTCTGGAGCAAGCAGTACTACTACTACGACCTCGACCGCTGGCTCGCGGAGCACGACGCCCACCCATGGGCGGTCACCCCCCGGCCCCGGGTACGCAACCGCGAATGGTTCCACGTGGTGAACGACGACATCATCTCGATGCCCGACAAGTGGGAGTACCCGTGGTACGCGGCGTGGGACCTGGGGTTCCACGCGGTCGCGCTCGGCGTGGTGGACCTCGCGTTCGCCAAGCAGCAGGTCGCACTGATGCTCAGCGAGTCCTACCTGCACCCGAACGGCCAGATCCCCGCCTACGAGTGGAACTTCAGCGACGTGAACCCGCCGGTCCACGCCTGGGCCACGCTGTTCCTCTACAACATCGAGAAGGCGGTGAGCGGCCACGGCGACGTCGAGTTCCTGAGCCACGCCTTCCAGAAGCTGCTCATGAACTTCACCTGGTGGGTGAACCGCAAGGACCCGAGCGGCAGCAACGTCTTCGAGGGCGGGTTCCTCGGCCTCGACAACATCGGCGTGTTCGACCGGAGCGCCCCGCTCCCGACCGGCGGCTTCCTGGAGCAGGCCGACGGCACCGCGTGGATGGCGCTGTTCTGCCAGAACATGCTGGAGATCGCCCTCGAGCTCGCGGCCGGGGCCCCCGCCTACGAGCACATGGCCCTCAAGTTCGTCGAGCACTTCCTGTGGATCGCCGCCGCCATGAACCGGGTCGGAGGCCGCCACGACCGGCTGTGGGACGAAGAAGACGGCTTCTTCTACGATCAGCTCCGGCTCCCCGACGGGCGGGCCTTCCGGCTCAAGGTGCGGTCACTCGTAGGGCTGCTGCCGCTGTGCGCGGCCACGGTGATCGAGGCCGACCTGATCGCGCGCTTCCCGAGCGTGGTCGAGCGGGTCGAGCGGTTCCTGGCCCATCACCCCGAGCTCGTGCAGGCGGTGGCGCCCCTGGACCGCCCTGGCGTGGCCGGCCGGCGCGTGCTGGCCCTCCTCGACGAGGCGAAGCTCCGTCGGGTGCTCGCCCGGATGCTCGACGAGGAGGAGTTCCTGAGCCCCTTCGGGATTCGCTCCCTCTCGCGGTATCACCGCGACCAGCCGTACGTGCTCACGGTCGAGGGGCAGGAGTACCGGGTCGACTACGAGCCGGCGGAGTCCTCGTATGGGACCTTCGGCGGGAACTCCAACTGGCGGGGCCCGATCTGGGCTCCGATCAACGCGCTGCTCATCCGCGCGCTGCTGCAGCTCTACGCGTACTACGGCGCCGGATTCACCGTGGACTGCCCCACCGGCTCGGGCCGGGCGATGAACCTGTTCGAGGTGAGCGCCGAGATCGCGCGCCGTCTGGCGAGCCTCTTCGTGCGGGACGAGCGCGGCCGCCGGCCGGTGTTCGGCGGCGCCGAGAAGCTCCAGACCGACCCCCACTTCCGCGACCACCTCCTCTTCTACGAGTACTTCCACGGGGACAACGGCGCGGGCATCGGGGCGAGCCATCAGACCGGGTGGACCGGGCTCGTGGCCCGGCTGCTCCAGCTGTACGCCGACGCGAGCGGCGAGCAGATCCTCGCAGCGGGCCGCCAGGCCCCGGCGAAGATCGCGGCGAGCCTCTACCCGGGGCACCGCCGCTGAGCGGCCAGGCGGCGGCAGCCGCCTACCGGTCTCCGTCGCGCACGGCGAGGAGCCCGCGCAGCGTCCCGACGTACGCCGTGCCGTCGGGCCCGATGGTGATCGCGGCCCAGTGGTTGTCGTAGCCGAGGCCCGTGCCGGTGAGCACCCCGTAGACCGTCTCGCCGGTGCGGAAGTCGACGGCGGTGAGGTAGTACGCGTCGGTCCACCACGGGGCGCCCGGCAGCTTCGTGTAGAGATAGAGGAGCCCGTTGCCGAGCGAGAGCTTCGGCACCGCCGTCTGCGAGACCTCGCCGCTCTGCCACACCACGTGGCAGCCCTCGCCGTCGTCGTCCAGGTCGACGCGCGCCACGCCGCCAGCGCCCGTGCGGCCGAACATCATGGTGGGGAAGATGTCGTAGCCGGCGTTGTTCTCGACGATCAACGAGTGACCGAAGCCGACGAACGTGTTCTCGGTGGCGCTCGCTCCGGGCGGGAACACGGGCTCGCGGCAGACGAGCCGCGTCCCCGCCGCGTTCCGCCGGCGGCGGTAGACGAGCACGTTCAGGCGCGGCTCGGCGTTGTCCGCGATCGCCACCCACTCCTCCCCGAGGAGCGTCGGGGTGGTGCCGGAGCCCTGGTCGATCTGGCCGACCTTGCGGCGCGTGCCACGATCGTATACCTCGCGCCACCCGATCTCGGGCGCCCCGCTCGCGGCGTCCGCCGTGAAGCCGTACATGGCATGGTCGGAGACGATGAACACGCCGTCCGGACCCACGGCGAAGGAGTTCTCGATCTCCTCCCCGGCGAGCTCCCGGGTGGCGATTCGCCCGCTCTGGGGATCGACCGTGCCGACCAGACCCTGGCGCGTGACGAACCAGTAGCGTCCCGTCCAGTCGGGCAGCACCGCGGTCACCGCATCACCGCCGGGGACCGCGGGCGCGAGGTCGTACACGCGCTCGAGGTGGAACCCGGAATCGTCGTGCGCGACCACCTCGAGGCGGCGCGCCGCGGTGCCGAGCACGGCGCGGTCCCGCTCGTCGAGGTAGAAGTAGACGCCTCCCGAGGTGTCGCTCGTGATCCTGCGGATGCTGAGCGTGCGGGTCGAGGGCCGCCGCGGGAGGCGATAGTGTGCGAGCTCGCGCAGGGTGCGCGGGTCGAGCAGCAGGAGCTCCATGCGGGCGGCGCTCGCGCACACGGTCAGGATGCGTCCCTGGCGGTCGAAGGTCACCGAGGCACACTCGCCGCCCAGGAGGCCGCGGGCGGTCGACACGATCACGGGGTCCTTGCCGAGCGGACCGCTCGCCGCGTGCGTGTCGCTCACGTACGAGTCGCCGTGCATGTTGTTCGAGCCGCCGGCAGCCATGAACGGGTGCTGCGGGACGGGTGTGCCGACGAGGGGTCGGGGAACGGCCGCGCGCCCGCTGAAGCGCGGCACGAGACCGTAGCCCGAGCCCTGGCGAATCGGGGTGGGGTCGTCCCCGGCGCAGCCCGAGAGCCCCAGCGCGAGGAGCGCGAGGGCGCGGCAGGCGATGTCGCCGTGGGACATCATCCTCCCGTACCCAGGGGCGGGCCGGACGCGCAACGGTTGGCGCGGGCGCCGTCCCGCTACCGCGTCCCGTGACGAGCAAGCCTCGGTCGAACCCGATCAGGCCGCGCGGTCGAGGAGCTCCAGGTTGACCGCCAGCCAGTGCGGCACGACCAGGAGACCACAGTCGCCTGGTCTGCGCACGGTGCACTCGCGCCTCGCCATGTTGGCGTACGGGACCCAAACCTCCTTGCCGTTCACCCGACAGAGGAGTCCGAGGCCGTTGCTGCTGATGGCCTCCACGTCCTGGAAGGTCACGAAGTCCTGCGTATGCATGTCACCACCGTCTTTCACGGGGGCTCCCTTGCTGCCTCGCACTGCAATGGGAATGCCAGCAGCCGCCGCCGCCTTGCCGGTCTCGCGAGGAAGCTAGCACGATGCCCCCCATCCCACGCGCGTGTAGAAGCTACAATCCGACCCTCCCTTACGCGCCCTTTTTTTCAGCGAGCGGCGTACGTACCGCAGACGGTAGCGTAGCTGCCGCGGACAGCGGGGATTTCCTCAGGTGGCATGGAACCTGCTCTCGGACGCGAACACGACCGTGGGCAGGGGGAACTCCGATGAAAGACGACGAGCAGCTGAGCACGCTTCTCGAGCCCGACGTCATGCTTCCGGAGCAGTTCTTCGCCGGACCGCGCCGGAACGAGGAGCGGGGCGAGCACCGACTCATGGCCGCCATCCTCGATGATGCCGTCCAGACCTATTGCATGCCGCAGGTCGCACGCGCCCGGGGCGGGTGGCGGGCCGAACGCGAGGCCGGCGAGTGGATCGAGAGCGCCGATCGGTCCTGGATCTTCTCCTTCGAGAGGATCTGTGAGGCGCTCGACCTGGACGCGGACTGCATCCGTCACGGCGTCCGGACGTGGAAGCAGCGGTCAGGCCGGCGGCGGGGCGTCGTGATCGACTTCCGGCCACGGAATCGGCCGGACGACAACGACGAGACCGCCCTCGAGATCGCCCTCCGCAGCGCTCTGAATCCGGAGCTGGTACCCGCGCCGATGCGCGGGGCAGGAGGGGCGCGGGGGACCGCCGGCTCGTAGACAGGCGCGCGGAAGCAGGTTGCAGTCCAATGCGGGAAAGGGGGCCGCCCGGGACGAGCCAGCGGGGAGGGGGACCCTCCCACGCCCAGGCGTCCCAGGGGCCCGAGCTCGGGAGCCTGTTTGCGGGCGAGACGGCGGCGCTCATGCGCACCGTCGACTGGTCGGCGACGCCTCTCGGCCCCGTCGAAAGCTGGCCTCCCACCTTGTGGAGCGCACTCAGCCTCTGCCTCGGCTCCCCGGTCCCGATGATGATCTGGTGGGGGCCGGAGCTGGTCACGCTCTACAACGACGCCTACCGTCCGATACTCGGCACCCGCAAGCACCCGCGTGCCCTGGGGCGACCCGGACGCGAGTGCTGGGTCGACATCTGGAACGTCATCGGACCGATGCTCGAGGGTGCGCTGTGGCGGGGCGAGGCGACCTTCTCCGACGACCTCCTCCTTCCGCTCGACCGCCACGGGTATCGTGAGGAGTGCTACTTCACCCTCTCGTTCAGCCCCATCCGCGACGAGGCAGGCCGTGTGCATGGCGTCTTCACCACCGCCGCCGAGACCACGCAACGCGTGCTCGACGAGCGCCGGCTGCGCACGCTACGCGACCTCGCGCTGCGCGGGATGGAGGCGCGCACGACCGGGCAGGCGTCCGAGAGCGCCGTACGCACGCTCGCGGCAAATCCGGGCGACATTCCGTTCGCGCTGCTCTACCTGCTCGAGGCGGACGGCAAGCACGCCCGTCTCGCGGGCGCGACGGGCGTCGCGCCCGACCTGCTGCCGCTCAGCGTGACGCTCGCGGAGACGGAGAGCCGCGGCACCACCTGGCCGCTCGCGCAGGTGGCGCGCACGGGCCGTGGCGCGCAGATGAACGACCTCGGCGCGCGCTTCGATGCGTTGCCGATGAGCCTCTGGGGCGACGTTCCGCAGTCCGGCCTGGTGCTGCCGGTGGCGCGGCCGGGGCCGGGCGACCTCTACGGGTTCCTGGTGCTCGGCGTCAGCCCCCACCGCGCCCTCGACGACGACTACCGCGCTTTTCTCGGCCTGGTCGCCGAGCACCTCGCGCTCACCATCGCCGACGCGCGCGCCGCGGAGGAGGAGCGCCGCGGAGCCGAGGCGTTGGCGGCGCTCGACCGGCAGCGGGCCGAGATGCTGGCGCGCGAGCGCGCGGCACGCGCCGATGCGGAGCGAGCGCGGCGCCGCTTCCACGATCTCGTGCAGGGGCTCGACGCCATCTTGTGGGAAGCGAACCCCAAGACTGCTCGGTTCACGTTCGTCAGCCAGCGTGCGGAGAAGCTGCTCGGCTACCCGGTCGAGCGCTGGATGTCCGAGCCGCAGTTCTGGCTGAGCCTCCTCCATCCCGAGGACCGGGAGCTGGCGGTCGGGCTCTGCCGTCGGGCGATCGAGGAGGGGTGCGATCAGGAGCTCGAGTACCGGCTCGCCGCCGCGGACGGCACGACCGTGTGGATGCACGACACCATCTACGTGGTGCGCGACCGCCGCGGCCGCATGCGGAAGCTCCGCGGCTTCATGACCGATGTCAGCGAGCGCAAGCGAAGGGAGGAGGAGCGCGTCAGGCTCCTGGCGGACATGCAGCACGCGCGCCGCGAGGCGGAGGTCGCCAACCGCGTCAAGGACGAGTTCCTGGCGACGCTCTCCCACGAGCTCCGGACGCCGCTCGGTGCGATTCTCCTCTGGGCGCGCCTGCTGCGCGGGACCCCGCTCGACCAGGCGACCACGGCGCGCGCGCTCGAGATGATCGAGCAGGATGCGAAGGCCCTGGAGCGGATCGTGGGGGACATCCTGGACGTCTCGCGCATCATCACGGGCAAGCTCGGCCTCCAGTTCGGAGTGGTCGACCCCGGGCCGACGATCGAGGCGGCGATCGAGTCCCTCCGGCCGGCGGCCAATGCCAGGTCCATCCACATCGAGTGTGCGCTCGACCGCTCGGCGACGCCGATCGCCGGTGACGAGGCTCGCCTGCGACAGGTGGTGTGGAACCTGCTCTCCAACGCGATCAAGTTCACGCCCAAGGGCGGCCGCATCGAGGTCCGCCTGGAGCGGGCCGAGTCGTGGGCGCAGATCACGGTGAAAGACACGGGACAGGGTATCAAGCCCGACTTCCTGCCCCATGTCTTCGAGCGTTTCCTCCAGGCCGATTCGTCGACCACACGCACGCACGGCGGGCTCGGGCTCGGATTGGCGATCGTCCGCCACCTGGTGGAGCTGCACGGGGGCTCCGTCCACGCGGACAGCCCGGGAGAAGGGCGCGGGGCGACGTTCGCCGTCCGGCTCCCGCTGCTGCCGGTCCGGCCGCTGGAGGCGGGTCGGAAGTCACGGCAGCCTGCAGGGGGGCAGGCGCCCACCCTGGAGGGGGTGCGCGTGCTGCTCGTGGAGGACGATCTCAACACGCGCGAGTCGCTCGGCACGCTGCTCAGGCAGCGTGGGGCGCGCGTGATCGCGACCGAGAGCGCCGCCGAGGGACTCCGGGCGCTTGAGCGGGAGCCCCCGGATGTCCTCGTCTCCGACCTCGGGATGCCGCACGAGGACGGCTTCGCCCTGATTCGGAAGGTGAGAGCCCTCGGCCAGGAGCGGGGCGGCCACGTCCCCGCAGTCGCCCTCACGGGCTACGCGAGCGCGGAAACCCGCGCGCGGGCTCTGTCGGAGGGGTACGACGTGCATCTACCCAAGCCGGCGGACCC
>Ga0137403_10005987_pt1 | contig 13976 bp, 14 predicted proteins | sample CZOMad2_1_16fung_FD_122057 | JGI IMG/M metagenome (GOLD analysis project Ga0137403, IMG submission 122057) | Vadose zone soil fungal communities from Angelo Coast Range Reserve, California, USA - CZOMad2_1_16fungal (Hybrid Assembly) | ecosystem: Environmental > Terrestrial > Soil > Vadose zone... | reverse complement strand
GGCATTATCTCAAGCCCCTGCTGAAACAACGTACTGACCTCGTGCTGATCGGGCGGAGGCTGCTCATCCGCCCGGTTCGCCACATCCTGCGCGGGGCGTTCCTGGACCGGACCGGCGACAAATACAGCTTCCGGATCTGGCCTTACCTGAAGCCGCTTTGGGGATCGTACTGGAGTGTCAATGACTTCGATTACATCCACGATGGGATGTGGTACGTCTGGCGGCCGCATTTCGAGCCGCTGCTGACGGACGCGCTCCAACAGGACATCTTCGCGCCATTCGGAAAGATCACGACGCACGAAGATCTTGCTGCCGCATTGCCCGACGCGAATCATGCCAGCACGCGCGTGACGGCGCTTGTCCTTGCCGGCGCGCGCGAGCGTGCCGACGCGTACCTTCGCGAGATTGAGAATTCGAAGTATTTCGATAATCCCTTCTGGCAGGACTGGATGAAGTCGCAGCGAGATCTGCTCGGACGCGACATCCAAGAGGTGTGCAGGGAGTGCCACGCGGCGGAAGCCAAGGCGGTCAAGGCGATGAGGCTGGAACGTGTCTGGGAGCCTTCACCGTTCCCGGTGGAGGTGCCGCCTGCCGGGCGAACCAGACCGAGCGCCGAGCCCTTGTTCGCTCCTGAGCCATGGCCGGCCCGTCCATCTGATCTGTTGCTCGCCGTTCCTCAAGAGCCGGGCGATGTCCGATTCGCGACGAACTGGCTGTTTCGCGGAAGAGATAATCCGATCCTCGTGGCCGCACTCACGCGCGAACAGGCAGAGGCGATGCGGGGGAAGGATCCCGACTATGCCCAACGCGATCTCTTCAACGCCATCACCAAGGGTGACTTCCCGAAGTGGCGCGTCTGCATCCAGATCATGCCGGAGAACGAAGCGGACACGTATCATATCAATCCGTTCGATCTTACCAAGGTCTGGCCACACAAGGACTACCCGCTGGTCGAAGTCGGTGAGCTTGTCCTTAACCGAAATCCCGTGAACTACTTTGCAGAGGTCGAGCAGGCGGCCTTCGAACCAAGGAACATCGTGCCGGGCATGGGCTTCTCGCCCGACAAGATGCTTCAGGCACGGCTGCTCTCCTATCCGGACGCGCACCGCTACCGCCTCGGCGTCAACTACGACACGCTTCCGGTTAACAAGCCGCAGTGCCCGGTTCACACGTATAACCGGGACGGCTTCATGCGCTTCGATGGAAACTCCGGCTCGGAGGTGAACTACGAGCCCAATAGCTTCAATGGCCCCACCGAGGATCCCGCCTACCGCGAGCGTCCCCGGACCATCACGGGCTCGGTAGATCGCCACAATCACCGACTTGACAGCGATTATTACACGCAGCCCGGCAACCTCTTCCGCTTGATGCCTCCGGGGGCCCGCGAGCGCCTGATCGGCAACATCGTGGCCGGCATGAAGTCGGTGCCGCAGCGTATTCAGGAGCTACAGATCCAGCACTTTTACAAGGCGGACCCTGCCTACGGCACCGGCGTAGCCAAGGGACTTGGCCTCAATTCTAATGAATCTAATTCCACACAGTCTAATGCGGCAGTAGCACACACATAGGGCCTGAGAAAGAATAAAGTTAACAAATGCATTGTCACGCGAGTGTCTGTCATCCTGAGCAACGCGAAGGATCTCGGTCGAGATTCTTCACTCCGCTACGCTGCGTTCATCTATGAAAGCTTTGTCAAGTCCGGTTATTCACGCATTGGTATTTACTAAATGTTTTCGACACACACTTTCACGGGTCGTCCGTAATTCTACCCCGATGTTATCGGACTCATCTATTCGCCGTCTTATGCGGCAGAGAAATATTCCACAACGGTGTCGCAATCAGAATGCGGGTCTCAGTGGACCCATGAGCGAAGCGCGCTTACCGTTGCGTGGACGACATCGGTTCCCGATAGGGCTCTCCTTTCTTAAGCATCCAAAAACTGGCCTCCGAGAGGTGGCGCGCGACGGCCACCTTGGCTTTGCCGTGGCCTCTGCGCGTTTTGATTCGTTCGTAGAGCCGGCTGATATGATCGTAGCCACAGCGCTCACGGTTAAGCACCGAACTGTTGGCCGCCTCCACAAAGGCCCACTTCAGATACACATTGACATCGCGGCGCACCGCTCCGAAGCGGATCTTACCACCGCTGGAGTTCTCCCGTGCCACCAACCCACAGTAGCTCGCCAACTGCTCGGCACGGCTGAAGCGCTCAATGGTGCCGATCTCGGTCCAAATCACCACCGCCAGAATATCTCCCACGCCGGGCAAAGTCTTAAGCCAGGTGGTCTCGGGACACGGAACAAAAACCTCGATCATCTTTTCTTCAATCCATTTCAGATTCTCACAGACGTGATCCAATTGATCGAGCACGCGTCGAAGCGCTTGGTCAGTATGCGGCGGCAGCTTGGCCATAAGCTCCGCCACGATCTGACGCCCTTTTTTGCCAAAGGCATCGCTCGCCCCTTCGACCGTATACCCGTACTTGCCCAGAGTGGCATGGACTCGGTTTTTAAGTTGGGTTCTCTGCCGACTGAGCACCATGCGCGTGCGCGGCAGCTCGCGAGCGTCACGAACCGAAGACGGTGGGATCCAAACCGTCGGCAGGGTCCCGGTTCTTTGCAGCCGGTTCATCCCTTTAGCATCCAGCTTGTCGCTCTTATTCACGCTGCCCATCATCAGTTTTGCCAACCGCGCGTTGACCAGTTGCGGCTTTCCTCCTCCCGCTTCGATCTCATCGACCACCCAGTACCAGTTCCCCACCGTCTCCACCGCCACAGCAGATCCCCCGGTCCATCGCTTAACAAAGTTCTCGATCGTGCCATGACTGTGGGAAAGCTTACACTCATAAAGCTTATCGCCTTTTTCGTTTTCTACTCGCGCCCAGGTATACTTCTTATGTACGTCCATTGCGATGTATTCCATATTGTTCTTCCTCCTTCGCCCGTCAGTCTATCCACTGACGCTGCGAAATACATCGCTTTCATATTAATCAGAATGACATACGTGGCGTTTTCTGACACAGTCTCCAAAGGGGGGAGAAGGAAAACTCCAGGAACTATTATCTATACTTCTTTCTAGCTTCCCAGTTCGACGGCGGCCCGGTGCATGACCCCGTAGAGATCCACGGCGGCTGTTGCGCAGTATTCCAAATTATAGCCTTCGCGGGTGTCGGCGTAGCCGTCTTCCAAGATGCGCTGCATCACCATACGGTTGAAGCTACCATGACCCATGACACCGTCGTCGTGTTCTTTTAGGTCTGCTTCTTCATGCGTAGAAAAATAGATCGCTTGCTGGGGATTGAATCCGTATTTGGTGGTCAATATTTTGAACCAAGTCGCTGCCCAGTGGCCGATGGGTTCTTCTGTAAGCATGGAAAACCACCACTCGGCGACCGTGCCTTCCCAAAGCAAACCACGCTTGAAGTCAAGGATCGCGCGCGCTTCCGGCAACATGGGCTCGCGCAAGATTTGATCTTTCGTGAGCCCCAATGCCTCGGCGGTCTGGAGCATTACCAGAACATGACCGGGCGGCTTCGGATGGATGAATTCATCGGCGATCTTCGCGCCGAGCGGGCCCAAAAGGTCCGGGTGGCGTTTAAAAAAGCCGATATGTTTGTGATAAGAAGCGGCAATGAGCGTGTTGATCTCTACAGTAAAGTTGCCCCAGTTTTTGAAGAAAAGTTTGATCGCCGACAGGGGCAGTTTCCCCTCGACGAACCGGCTCATGAATTGCCCCTTGGTGACCCGTTCATCCCAACGCTGAATGACTTTCTTGTTTAGTCCGTCAACGAAGTCCTTGGCTTCGTCCGAGCTCATCTTGACGCCGAGCTTCGGCGTTGCGCTGCTCATCGCCTACTCCGTGGCTTGATTTTTTCAGCCAAACTTGTCCCGTCCTGTTGGAGTGTGTGTCACAACAATGAAAACGCCGTATCATCTCCTCCTGTCATTTTTAGCGGAGTGAGAAATCTTAGATCCCTCGCATTCGCTCGGGATGACAACCGATGTCTGGCACATTACGCGACACAGTCTATCGAGGGAGAGGGAAAAGCAATATCGCTCCGCTCAGGTTCGGTACAGATTATCGATAAACCCGCTGTCGTCGATGCGCCGGAGGAAATGAAAATCCCACAATGCCATGGGATCGGTTTTCTCGGCCGCTTTGTCCTGCTCTATCGAGATTTCATATACGTTGCTGATCGCCGGAAGGCTCGCGTAGGGCTTGGCCTGCAAAATCATTTTGAGCTCATCATAAAGATGTGTGGCAGTTTCATCGTCCAACTCGCCTTCCTCTTTGTATTTATCTTTGATGATCTTGATGGATTCGGCGCGATGGGTCTTGAAATAGGCGATGCCTTCGCAGAACCCCTTTAGAAACTTATCCACGATGTCCGGATGTTTCTCGACGAAATTAAGACACGTGGATACTGTAGTGAACCAGACCATGGGCAGGAACTCCACATCGATGACCTTGAGTCCAGCTCTGCGGGCGAAGATATCGCCAGGGGGATTTACAAACGCGGCGTCGACTTTACCGTCCCGGACATATTCCCATTGGGCTGTTTCGCCGCGGAAACGCTCAATCTGGCATTCACCGAGCAGGCCGTTCTGCTTGAGAAAAAGCCAGGTGTTGAGCCCGGGATGTTGGCCTTTGCTGGCAACTCTTTTGCCTCTCAAATCCGAAACTCTTGAGATACCCGAATCGGAGCGCACAACCATCCGGTGGTTCAGCAGGCTGACACTTTGACCGAGGTAGACCCATCGGTCGCCTTTGGGTCGCCTGATGTAGGGCGACAAATGATTGCCGCCGACGAACTCCACGCTGCCATTGGCAACGTTTTTGTGGGCATCCTCCGAACTGATGAAATAATCGTACTCCACTTGCACTCCGTGTTTTTCCCAGCTGCCGGATTCTCCGACCACGTGAAGAAACGGCAAGTGACTTTCCGAGCGATAAGGAAAATGTACTTTGTCCATGTTGAAATCCTCCTTGTTTTGTTTAATCGATGACCTTCATTAGAGCGGGAATATCATCTTACTTCGAGCGAGACAACTGGGTTAAATCACGACTCCACTTTTCCGCAATTTCCTTTCTTTTTTCGGCGCTGAACTTGTTGGACGCCGGAAAGCGGTCGCGCCAGGGAAAGGGCTTGCAAGCATCGATGAGCATTCGGCTCATAGTGAAATCGCCGTGGTCGCGTTTGTCGGGCGGCAGGCGTGGGTCGAGGTCGGAGGTCCAGGATTTGAGAATTTGAATCGACTCCGCCGGATCCACTCGAGTGCACATCGCCCAGATCACCTGTTTCAAATCCACCGGATCGATATCGTCGTCCACCGCCACATAGTAACGATACATGCTGGCGCCCGTCTGCATGCCCGCCATAGCGGTGAGCGCGTGCAGGGCGTGACCGGAGTGACGTTGCTTGAGCGATACGACGACCATCAAGGTGTGACAGTGGCACCAGATGCCCTGAACATCGGAGATCCCCGACTGCTCCAGATGATCCCAGATGCGGGCCGCGAAAAGCGGGATACCGTAACGCTCCGTTATGGGAAGTAGGGGGGGGTTGCCGAGCAGGATCGGGTCGTTCCGATGCAGGATGCGCTTTACCCGCACGACACACTCTTTGCCGCTGTGCGTGTAATAGCCCGGCCATTCGCCGAAGGGTCCCTCCATTTCCGACTCTTCTTCCGGCGACGGCATTTCGCCTTCGACGACGATTTCAGAAGTTGCCGGAACAGGCAGGCCGGCGAATGGCGTTCGTATCACTTGCACCGGTTCGCCGCGCAGCGCCCCGGCATAGTCGTATTCGCTCACCCCGGCCTTGGCCGCCGACGGAGCCGCCGTCCAAGTCGCGGGATCGCAGCCCAAGACAATCGCGACGGGACAGGCGCGTTTCGCTTGCCAATATTTTCGCGCGATCTGTTTGCCATGTTTATGGTCTATGATCCACAGGGTGAGTCGATTTTTGTCGACGACGCAGGCCCGGTAGGTGCCAACATTCACCCAACCACTGTCCGGGTCTTGGGTGATGACCATATCGCCGGTGCCGATATAACGCCCGCCGTCATGCTCGTGCCATTTCGGCGTGGGGAATATTCCCAGGTCGATACGGTCGCCTGCCAAAACATTTTCCGTCACCGGGCCGGAAGAAACTTCCACGGGTGAAAACGGCTTTAGGTTGCGAGTCTTCTCGCGCCACGCTTTGAGAATTTCCAACTTTGGCAGTGCCGTGGGAAGACCCAGGGCCAAGGCAAAACGCCGGGCGGTGGCGAGCACATTGGTTGCGATGCGAAAGCCCTTTGGATAGCCGGGTATGTTGTCAAACAGGAGTAGCGGACCTTCCTGTTCGGCCATTAGCTCTGTCAAACAGCCGATCTCCAGATTCCAGTGAGCACCGTCCACGGTTTTGGCTTCGCCGATGTCGGCCGCGGCTTCGATAAAGGTTCGCAAATCAGGGAAGGCCATGAGGTTCCAGCGTATCTCAATTCCGAGTTTCTTCCCGAAAAAATCCCAACGCTTCGATGGCGGGGCGATCGTTGATGGAAAAAAGCATGGCGGGCTCCTGGGAGTTGTTTTCGTGTGCATGCCAACTCCACAAAGGCACGACGAACGAATCGCCTTGCTCCCAATCGAACCGCTGGTCACCGATCCATGTGGTGCCGCCGCCTCTGAAGGCATGATACACGACGGTGTGGGTGTGGCGGTGGGCGCGGCCTTCTTCCCCAGGTCTGATCATCTGGATCTCACACGCCATGGTCGGCAAAGTCGGTCCGCCGGTTAATGGATCCACATAACGTAGCAAAACGCCATCAAAAGGGTCGCCTGGGCTTTCGGCGAGGGCTTTGAATGCCTTTTGGGTTTCTGCCCATGAGTAGCGATAGGGTGGTCTAGAGGTATTCGCGGCTGGCGACGGCGACGTGATGCGCGGCTGAAGCGTGCCATAAGTGTGTTGAGACCAGCCTACCGGTTTGGTCACTGTCTGCCGCTGTTGGTGGTAGGGATTAGCGAAGCCGACCTGATAGTAGTGAATCATCGGACCGTTGGCGCCGTCGAGCCAAACAATCGGCTGATCGCCGGTATTAATATGGTCGTGCCAGCTCCAGTTGGGTGTCGTGATGAGGTCGCCTTCCTCCATTGGCAGCGGCTCGCCTTCGACGATAGTGGCCGCGCCATGGCCCTCCACCACGAAACGAATGGCTTCCATAACATGGCGATGAGCCGGAGCAAATTCTCCTGGACGAACCATCTGTGCGCCCATCAAGAGCGTATGAGCGGTTCCCAATTTTAGATCTGGGTGTTGGTATCCGATGAATCTCCTAAAAGCTTCCTCGGGACGAATATGCTCTGCCGCCTTCTCAAGGGCGCCGCGAATGTTCTTCCACTTCCAAAGGAAAGGTCGGAAGCCAGGCTCCGGCTCGCGAAAACCAGTGCTCGTATTCGGGATGGTCCAATAACCGATGAGATGGTTTTCCTTGAGTTCTTGATTGAGCTCTTCAAGAGACATTGTGTCCTCGCTTTCGCTCGGAATTGCAGATGTCAAATTTCAGATTCCAAATTCCGCTCCCAAATTTGCCATCTGAGATATGTCATTTGCAATCCCGAAGGGGAGGGGCTAATGCGTCGCTTTGTAGCAGCCGTCCATCATCATTGCGTTGAGATCCGCCGGCGTAACGGCGCAATACTCCGCCGAATAACCGGGGCGTTCTATAATTCCTTGCTGAAGCAGGCGTACTAATACGGTTTGTGTGACCGCACCGTGGGCCTTGCGGTCCAAGTGATCCATCGTGTCGGCTTCGTGATGTTTGGAGAAATAGCTCGCTTGCTCCGTGGTTAGACCGTAATGAGTGGTCAACGCGCGGAACCAATCCAAACATGTTTCGCCAAAAGCGTGTTCCCACAGGACGGAGAACCAATATTCTTGAATCTGGCCGTCCACCATCAATGTCCTTTGAAAATCGGGCAGCGCCCGTGCTTCCGGCAGCATCGGAGTCAGCAATACTTCCTCAGCGTTGAGTCCCAAGGCCTTCCCTGTGCCGATGAGGATCTGGATATGGCCGGGAGGGTAGGGATGGCCAAACTCATCGAGGACCTTTTGCGTATAGACCTCCATCAGGTCGACATTCTTTACGAAGAACCACAGGTGCTTATAAAAGGCCGATGTATAGATGGAGTTGATGACCGGCACGAAGGCTCCCCAATTCTTGTAATACAATTGAATGGTTTCCTTCTTGAGTTTCCCTTCCCGCAGCTCATCCATAAAGCGAGTTCTGTCGACGGTTTGTTTCCACCGGCTCTCCAGCTTGGCTTTTTTTTCCGCGATCAATTCCTCGGCTTCTCGTTCCGTACACTTGAACATCCTAGGTCTCCCTTTTTAGGCGATGATCTCTAGATATGTGAGGAACATCCTGGCTGTCAAGTAAAGCCAGTCCACCGGTGCTGGCAATGAGGGTTAGAGAGGACGGGCGGGTTGCGATTTGCCGAGCAATCGAGATAAGATCCTTAAAAGCATAGAGAGGTGTACCTATGGATTTCGTGAATCTAAATGAAATGATGGCGACGAAGAAGCGCAAGATCGATCTCTTTGGAACGGACAATTTCCGCTCTTGGATGCTCTACTTTGTCCCGGGTGACGGGACAGACATGCATTATCATGCCAACCCGGAGACTTTTTTGGTCCTTTCAGGAAGCGGCGTGGTCAAGGGAATCAAGGGCGAAGAGAGGCCGATTCAAAAGCACGAGGTAGTCTTTTTCGCCGCCAAAGACTATTACCAGATCACCAATACGGGGGCCGAACCTTTGGTGCTGTTTGGTAATCGGTCGGAACCCTTTGGCGGCCCGCACATCAAGGCGGATGGAATCGATCGCAACGCTAGGGTCTAGCCCACGGGCCGGAAGGCATCAATTGACAACGCGCCAGCGAGTGGTTAATTTTATCGGGTAAAACCTATGACTTGAGGGTCTTCCATGCCTATCTACGAGTATGACTGCCAAAAATGCGGCACATTCGAAACCACCCAAAAGATTACCGAAAAGCCATTAAGTAAATGCCCTACCTGTAAGGGAAAGGTCAAAAAACTAATTTCCAATACGTCCTTTCAGTTGAAGGGTACCGGCTGGTACGTCACCGATTACGCCCGCAAGGGAAAGTCGAACGGGGATGGTGACGGGTCAAAATCCTCGTCGTCGGAGTCCAAAAGCGAATCAAAAGGCGATTCGAAGAGTGAATCGTCGCCGAGCAAAAGTGAAAAATCATCACCTTCGGCTCCAAGTTCAACAAGCTCTACGTAACGATTACCCATCTGGCCCGAAGGGCCTTTTTCTTTTTGATGCATGAAGAAATGAATAAGCGGCGGATCCTATCCGCCGCTTGTGCGTTCCATCATCTTTTACGAGGCCCTACCTCCTAAAAAAAGGGTGGATTTGAAGTCTATTTTTCGCTATAGGTGGGCAGTCAAGCAAAAAATTGTTTGAAGGAGGATTATTTCAATGGCTCAGACCATAGAACATATTGTCGATCCCAATGACCCGAGCCTGACGTCGGAGATGGTCCAGTTTCCCGGCGCCGCCGGAAACGTGAGCGCCTATGTCTCCCGGCCGAAGGATGGCAAAAATCTGGGGACCGTGATCGTGATTCACGAGAACCGGGGGCTGGTGAATCACATCAAAGACGTTGCGCGCCATTTTGCCAAAGATGGATTCGCCGCCATTGCGGTAGACTGCATGGGGCGGATCGGTGGCAGCGATCAATATAACGGGAGTGACGCGGCTACCGAAGCGATCAAGAAAGTGACCGGCGGGATGGTCGTGGAGGATCTAACCGCGGCACTGAACTACATGAAGAAGCAGAATTACATCAACGGCAAGGTCGGCGTCGTGGGCTATTGCTGGGGCGGAGGCCAATCGCTTAACTTCGCGACCAAGTGCAAGGATCTGAACGCCGCCGTGGTTTACTACGGCCGGAATCCCGATCCGCTGGATTCAGTGGCAAATATCCCTGGCCCCGTGATGGGTAACTACGCTGAAGATGATGCTAACATTATGCCGGGCGTTGAGCCGCTCAAAGCCGCATTGACGAAGGCCGGTAAGAGCTTTGATGTCAAAGTCTATCCTGGCGCAAAGCATGCGTTCAACAACAATACAAACGCCGATCGCTATCATCCGGAGGCGGCAAAGGATGCTTGGGCGAGGACGGTGAGTTTCTTTAAGAAAAACTTGGCGGCCTAAGCGGGCGCTAATCAGATCGTGGCACGTGGTCTTGCCTGACTAGGCAAGGCTACATGCCCGAGGTTACTCGGTCTCTGAAAGGTATGGTCGCCTTCCGATCGATTTTCGAGCTACTTCCGGAGTTATCAGGTAAGGGCCCTCGGTGGTGTCCCGCCAAGTCTGTCGCATTACCTCGGTATCCCCGCCTGTCAGGACAAACGATAAAGCTCCAAAGAACAAGCCCATCGAGGTACTAATCGCCTTGGCGGGGAGGAATATTACATTGCCTGCGCTTACGCCCACGGCGACTCCGGCTTTTTCAATCTTCGTCTCTTCAGCGCGTAACAAAGAAGGCAATGTGCCGATTAGAACCATGGCCAAGGCAAGCAAAGCGAATCCAGTTCTGATTCGTTTAGTCATTGAACTAACCTCTGAGAAAAAATTTCGACCGCACAGCATTGACGCCGTGGGAAGGATTCCAGTAACGCCGCACCCCGAAGTAGTAGCAGCAACTCTCGTTGTCTAAGTCGTTATTAAAACAGCGGAGCTGACCATCTTGAAAGCGGACACGGGCGAGGCATGTCCCGCCCGGTACCGATGAAGTCATGATTTCCATGACAACTCCCATGCCCCATTCCTCGTAGCGAAGATGGGTCACCTCATCACCGACCCGGAGATAAAGTCGTTTTGCCTCGGTAAATGTTTGCGGTGGCTCCGGACGGTTGAAGTGTTTATGGGAGTCGAGTTGGGCCGCCGGCATGGGTGGCTTGGCGATTTGCTCGCGGGTAGACTCTGGCTTCCGTCTATTTTGTTCCGCAGTCGGAGAAGCCATGAACTCCGACTTCACATTAGATGGCTTGCTACGTTTCACAAGATCCTGCTTTTTCTCGCTTCGTGTTTTCGGCAGCGTTTCAACGTGCCGTATAACCCATAATCACCGAATTAGGGTATGAGAGTCAAGCTCTGCCGATTCCCGCCACGAAACATTTATAGCACTCCTCCTGGATAAAGGAACTGCAAAATTTGGTCGGCGAGGCCGCCTGGATTATCCAGGTGGACCATATGGCCGGCATGGTCAACTTCGGCGAAATGTTTATCTCGGACCACCGCCAACCGCTGCTGTTTGTCGGGGCGCTGGGAGTGGTGGCTCTCTTTGCCATCGACGACGAGGACGGGGCATTCGATGCGGCGAAAAAACTCCATGGCTTGAGCCGAGTAAAAGGGCTGGGGGGAGATAGTGCGATGCAGGGGATCAAATTTCCAGACCCACTTGCTCTTAGCATTCTGCTTCATCCCTGAACGCGCCAAGTCCAATGCCAGTTCGCTGCTCAGACGCGGGTTTGTTTGTTGGAGTTGCTTGGCGCCTGCCGCCACACTGCTATATTGACGGAAATGATTGCGGCCACGATCGTGAAGTTCTGTAATCCATTTCGCCATACGCACCGGCGCGTCTGAAAAATTCATGCCTACGGCACCGATGCCTTCGATCAACACGAGCTGCTGTACTTTTTTTGGAAAGGTGCCGGAATAGAGAAAAGAGATCGTGCCGCCCATGGAGTGACCCATGAGCTTAAACCGCTCCACCTCCAGCGCGCGGATCACGCAATCCAGATCGAAAACGTAATCAGGGAAATGATAATAACCCCCCGCACCCACCCAGCCACTATCGCCGTGTCCACGGCAGTCCGGCGCGACAACCCACAGAGGTTGGTTGATCTTATTTTGAAGCGATCTTACAAACGGTTGCCAACTAGCCGCCTGATCTAAAAAGCCGTGGACTAAGACTAAGGGTTCTCCACCAGGTTCTCCCCATTCCAGATAATGGATGGCGAGTCCATGGACGTCGATGAACTTATCGCGGGGCTGGGTCACGAGGACTAAGTCTTGGTTAGAATGACTTTGATGAAATCCTTTTCCTGGTCGGACCAGCTGAAGGCGCACATTTCCTTGACGGCCCGATCGTAAACCGCAACGACAAGCTGCGCTGTTCCGGGAAACGTGGGTTCGCCGAATGGGCTGGCAAAGGCCTTATCCTCGTCGGAAAAGTAAGCATCATGATTGGGATGGGAATGATAGAAAGCTTTAAGCTTGGCGCCGTTTCTTTTAGCCTCGTCAATCACGAGCTCCAGCTCCTTATAATCCATCGCGTAGGCGATGGTCGCTGTGCGCGGGTAGGTTTGCGGGTCGAGGGCGTGCAACTGATTCTGGATATTTTTCAAGCGGTGGACTCGATCAACGTCGCCATCGGTCAAGACCACCCCGCAACACTCTTCAGGAAAAGTTTCCTGGGCATGTTGGCCAATCTCTTCCAAAGCCTTTTCAGACAGGAATAATTCTATCTTGTCATTCATGACTTCCGACAATCGCCTGCTCAATGCATTTAACACGGGACAGCAACGAATTACTATCGCACAGGCGAAATTCAATTGGCTTCTCGACACTTCCTTTCGCGTTCCAAATGAGCCGAGTCATGATCTCATTGAAGGGCGTTGGAATTCCCAGTTGCTGTCCATAGCGCCAGATCGCGCCGTTAATCGCGTCTATCTCGGTGCGCCGACCGCGTTGCAAATCTTGCAGCATCGAGCTCTGGTGATTGTACGTGGAAGGGACCAGGTGACGATAGAAAAGCGCGTGATAGTCATCCACCGTGTTCCACAAGAGTTCGACGCCTTTTGTTTCGGCCACAAGGAAGGCCTCGTCGACGAGCCGATCCATAATTTGCCGCAATTCGGGTACGTCGCCGAGAACACCGTAATGGACCTGAAGCAGCGCTCCGAGTGCATTGAGAGGAGCATTGTAGAACATTTTGGCCCAAAGATAGGCAAGGATTCGCACGGTGCGCTCGCACGGGATATTGGCGCGCTTGAAGGCTCTGATCCAGTAATGAATCCGTTCCAACATCACGCAATCAGAAACCTCAAGGGGACCGATAATAATGGGCGCAGCTTGAACGGTGACTGTAACCCTCCCGACCTCTGGAATGATCGCGCCGACAAGAACATTTGCGCCCAAGCTTCTCTCGGGGCCGAAGATTTTGGCCAGGGTCTCGATGTTTCCGAGACCGTTCTGCAAAGAAACCACGAGCCCGTCACGGTCGATCACAGTATAGATGTCTCGAGCCATTGATTCGGTGTCATAAGCTTTCACCGAAATTAAAACGAGATCGTAGACGCCGGATAACTCGGTTGTTTGTGTGGCGAGTTCAAAACCGCCCGCGTAGTGATCGCCCCAGATGCCGTCCAGCCTGAGACCGCCAGTGCGGATGGCCTTCAGGTGGCTCTCACGTCCAAGGAGGGCGACCGTGTGCCCTGCTTCTCTAAGTAAGCAACCGAAAACCGATCCAATGGCACCGCACCCTGCAACAAGTATTCTTGAGTTGCTGTACATTCGGCGGCGGTGCTGGGAGGTTATATCAACTCGTCAAAAGATGGACTGTTTCGTTTTCCCGCTCTTGTACTGCCGGTATGCGGCTAGCACCAGAGTCGAATATTCTTCGGGGATCTCAATGTCGTTTTCCAGGCGGTTTTTAGTTTCGGTGGGTCCCATGTTATAGGCAGTTAGAGCGTGAGTGAGGTTACGAAAACTTTTTTTAAGATCATGGAGATAGTAAACGCCGAGCTTTATGTTGATAACGGGATCATCCAAGAACTCCGGTCTAAAAGATTTGGAATGTGACAGTTGATGCAGACCGATTTTCTGCACGAGGGATTTTGCCACATAGGGAAGGATCTGCATGATTCCCCTGGACCCGGCGGGTGAAACCGCCCCATACTGAA
>Ga0137403_10005986_pt1 | contig 13978 bp, 12 predicted proteins | sample CZOMad2_1_16fung_FD_122057 | JGI IMG/M metagenome (GOLD analysis project Ga0137403, IMG submission 122057) | Vadose zone soil fungal communities from Angelo Coast Range Reserve, California, USA - CZOMad2_1_16fungal (Hybrid Assembly) | ecosystem: Environmental > Terrestrial > Soil > Vadose zone... | reverse complement strand
GGTCCGCTCTTCGAAAAAACAAATACTCCCACCAAGATATGGATCCTCGATCACAATTTCGTATATTGGGGCCGCGTCATCTCGCAGCTCGATGATCCTGACTTTCGCCGATACGCCAACGCTGTCGCATGGCACGCCTACACCGGCGATCCCAGCATGGCGAGCAAGGTGCACGCCGCTCATCCCGAAATCGAAATGCACTATACCGAGGGCAGCACCGACTATAACGACCCTCATTATCAGGTGGACTGGACGAAGTGGAGTACTACCTACACCGCTGTTCTCAACAACTGGTGCCGTTCAGCAGTCGCGTGGAACATGGCCACCGACGAGAAGGGCAAGCCGAACATTGGACCTTATCCTTGCGGCGGCATCTTGATCATCAATCCGCACACCCAGGAAGTCATTCGCAGCGGACAATATTGGGCGCTGGCGCACTACTCGCGAGCCATACGCCGCGGCGGCAGGCGGTTCGAGTCGCAGAGCCAAATTCCCGCTCTTAGTCACCTGGCGGTCGAGAATCCAGACGGCCAGAAAGTGCTTATCCTCACTAACACCGGCGCCGCGCGCACCGTGCAAGTAATCCAAGGGCTAAGCGCGGCAACGGTGCCCCTGGAAGAAAATTCCCTCGCGACGCTGGTCTGGAAATGATGGAATAGCTTCACCGCTATTCGAAAAGAGATCGTACTGACGAGACCGTACTGAGAAGCCATATGCGGCGTCGCGAATTCATCAAGTCCCTCGCGGGCAGCGCTCTGTTGCTCAAAACGCCCGCGCTCCTGGCATTTCAATCGCCTTTTCCTGCGTCGCCTCCGGATCCCGGCGTCAAGCACGTGCTGGTCATGTTCAAGTGTCATTTCGACGCCGGTTTCGCAGACACCCAGGCTGCCATCGTTCAGAAATACTTCACCGAATTCTTTCCGCGTGCGATGGACCTCGCCACACAACTGCGCCAATCGGGCAGCCAGCGCTACGTTTGGACCACAGGCTCGTGGCTTCTCTACGAGTATCTCGAGAGCGCCTCGCCCGAGCAGCGCAAGCGCATGGAGAAGGCCATCGTTGACGGAGACATTGCCTGGCATGCCCTGCCGTTCAGTTGGCAGACGGAATTGATGGACGCCTCAATGATCGAGGGAGGCATTGGAATTTCGAAGACACTCGACCGCCGCTTCGGCAAAAACACGACCGGAGCCAAAATGACCGACGTGCCCGGCCACACCCGCGGTTTGATCGCGCCCCTAACCTCGCAAGGCGTCAAGTTTCTGCATATCGGCGTGAACGAGGCGAGCACGTTGCCGGAAGTTCCACCGTTGTTTCAGTGGAAAGCGCCCAACGGCACCTCACTTGTTGTCATGTATCACCACGGCTACGGAGGCGTAATCCACATCCCGGACTCCGATCTCGCCGTCGCCATCGTCGTGCGCGACGACGACAGCGGCCCACACACCCTGGACGAGATTCACGAGACTTACTCCACGCTCCGCCGCCAGTTTCCCAATGCGGAGATTACGCCAACAGACTTGACCGAGATTGCCAACGCTGTCGATCCCCACCGTAGCTCCCTGCCAGTTCTTACCAGCGAAATCGGAGACACCTGGATTCACGGCGTGGCCAGCGATCCTCTCAAACTCGCCAGGTATCGCGAAATAGCGAGACTGCGTCAGAAATGGATTGCCCAAGGAAAGTTCGCCATTGGCGATGCAACGGATGTTGCCTTCCTGCGCCATCTCCTCCTCGAGGTCGAGCACACCTGGGGCACGGACACCAAGACATGGCTCGATTTCGATCACTATGTCCCGGCCGATCTCGAGCCCATGCTCGATACCAAGAATTACAAAGTTGTGCAGTTCAGCTGGCAGGAAAAACGCGATGATCTCTTCGCGGGCATTGCTGCGCTTCCTTCCCCCTTACGTGAGCAGGCACAGGCCGCAGTGCGCGACCTGGACGCTTCTCCGCCCCGACTGGTTCATCCTCGTCCTCACCCGGCGGTAACCGAGATTGAGACGCCGCATTTCGTTCTCGGAATTGATCCAAAGACGGGCGCAATCCGCCGGCTGCTCAACCAGAGAACAAAACGCGAATGGGCAACCGACCAAAATCCCCTTGCCCTCTTCTCCTATCAAACTCTGTCGCAACAAGACTATTCCCGCTTTTTCGACAGGTACGTGATCAGCGAAGAAGACTGGGCCAAGAAAGACTTTGGCAAACCCAACATCGAGCGCTTCGGTGCGGAAAGCCGTGAATGGCTCCCCTCGCTCGAGGATCTTCAGATCGATGAAGACAACGACGGCCACCACCTCCTGGCGCGGCTCGCGGTCAACGATCCGGAGGCTCTTCGTAGCGGGCGAGCCTCATTCCCGCAGAAAATGTATTTGGAAATGCTTCTCTCCAAAGCCGAGCCAGTGATCTATCTCAACTTCTCCTGGTTCCACAAGCCCGCAACGCGCCTACCCGAGGCTCTCTGGCTCAGCTTCCGACCCCTCGCTCCCGACCCCACAGGTTGGACGCTGGAAAAATCCGGCGAGCAGGTGTCTCCGCTAGACGTAGTCCAATCCGGCAACCGCCACATGCACGCGGTCTCGAGAGGCTTCGGTTACAAAGATGGTCGTGGGGCGTTCTTCGTAGAGACTCTGGACGCGCCCGTCGTCACGATGGGAGTAAAGTCACCGTTGCCATTTTCGAAGCTTCAGCCCGACCTTTCCGGCGGTGTACATTGCAACCTCTTCAACAACGCGTGGGGGACAAACTACGTAATGTGGTTCGGTGAGGATATGCGCTTCCGCTTTCTCCTCCGCGGCTGAATCCCAGTTTGCCGAACTCAGAAACTAGAACACATCCTCAGGGATATACAACAAGGAGAAACTTCTTTGAAGCAAGCAAAGTCTCTATCGCGACTCCTCGCCTTGGTTCTGGTTGCGAACGCTGTTCCAATTTATGTTCAGGCGAAAACGCATGCACCGAACCACCGGTTGGTTGTAGTGATCAGCCTCGATGGCTTTCCTGCTTATGCACTCGACGATCCCCGACTTCCCATTCCAACTCTGCGGAAGCTAATGCGGGAAGGCGCTGCCGCCACTTCGATGCAGCCTATCAACCCGACCGTAACCTGGCCGAACCACACCGCAATTGTGACGGGCGTCAATGCTTCAGAGCACCACGTCTTATTCAATGGGTTGTTGATCCGTCCCGGAGACGGCACACAGCCATCGATTGAACCCTGGCGGGACAAGGACCTCATGGTTCATAGCCCCACCGTCTATGACATCGCCTTCGACGCTGGCCTCATAACTGCCCAAGTGGATTGGGTGGCCATCTATCATGCAAAAGCGATCACCTGGCAATTTCCAGAGTTACCCGATCCCAATGGTCCCATTGAGCGCGAACTCATTGCTGGCGGAACGGTCACGGCGGATCAGTTGCGGACGTTTGAGGACAGCAGCCAGGTTTGGCAGGATCAGGTGTGGACAGATGCTGCCGTGGACATTCTGGAAAAACATCAGCCGAACCTTCTGCTCCTCCACCTGCTAACGCTCGATGATACGAACCATGAATATGGTCCGATGAGCCCCGCAAGTTTCACCGCCATGGCCTATCTTGATGACAAGGTAAAACAAATCCTGGATGCGCTCGCGCGCACCGGCCGCATCGCCGACGCAACAGTGATTGTCGTTTCAGACCATGGCTTCCGGACGATCAAGCACAAGATTCATGGCAACGTGCTCCTGCGTCAGAAAGGTTTGGTGACGGATGGGTCGGGTTCTGCGAAGGGAGAAGCTTGGGTGGTTCCCGATGGGGGCATTGCTATGGTGTACGCGGCGAGTTCAGAGCGCAAACCCGAGGTAGTTGCCAGTCTTCGCAGCATCTTTGCTAATGCGGAAGGCGTCGATCATGTGTATGAAGTACAGGACTTTCCTAGCCTCGGGCTGCCAATGCCGGAGGCGAGCGATCAAGCCCCGGACCTAGTGCTCGCCTCCAAACCAGACTATGCGTTCACGGGTGATCCGGAACAAGAATATGTTACGCAAGTGGCCGCGGGCGGCACTCACGGCTTCCTCAATACGGACCCCAGCATGCAAGCCATCTTCATCGCCTGGGGTGCCGGAATTCCGAAGGGCGTGCGTCTAGGCAAGATTACCAATCTCGACGTTGCTCCAACGATCGCCGCCCTGTTAGGGCTTGAAATGAAGCAGGCAAAAGGCCACGCTATCGAGCGGATCGTGACACCCAACTCTCTCCAGTAGTTCGGCTTCAGGCCGCTTTTCGGCCTGGCTCAAGGGGGCGTTGGGGCCATCCCCGATTGCGGTACAGAGTTCGTAGTCAAGCTAGCGAGCTCCGCGTGGCAGTTTCAGCTAAACCCCATCACTTCAGGGTCGCGAAGACGCCTAGGCATGCGATGAACATGACGAAGGTCCCCGCCCAACCGACAATCCTTAAGGGAAGGGGAATCACAAATTTCCCCATAACTTTCTTACTAGTCGCCATATGGACGATCACCGCCATCATTGGGGCTGCCAGCGCGCCATTGACCACGGCAGACCAGAACAGGGCTCGAATCGGATCTAGATGCAGAAAATTAAGAAGAATGCCAACGACGGTGGCGACAGCTATGGCGAGATAGAAACGCGGCGCCTGGGCGGGCTGATCTTCCAGACTTGCTCTCCAACGAAATGACTCGCCCATAGCGAAGGCCGCCGAACCTGCGAGTACGGGAATCGCCAACATTCCGGTACCGATAATTCCGGCAACAAAAAAGCCGACAGCCCACCGTCCTCCCAAAGGCGACAAGGCTTGGGCGGCTTGCGCAGCGCTCGCAACCGTCGTTATGCCTCGGACGTGGAGCGTTGCGGCCGCCGTCAGGATAATGAAGAAGGCGACGAGGTTCGAGAACGCCATGCCCACGTACGTGTCCCACCGAATCCTTTCCAGTTGAGCCGGGGCCTGTCGCGGAGACTTCTTAAGGGGTTGCTGGTCATCGTTGCACGCAACCTCTTCGACTTCTTGCGAGGCCTGCCAGAAGAAAAGGTAAGGGCTAACGGTTGTGCCCAGAACGGCTATCAAGCTCACGAAATACTCGCGGTTCCAGACAAATGGCGGTACGACGGTCGCGTGTAGGGCTTGCCGCCAGGATATATGGACGAAGAACGCCGTGGCGATATATGCAAAGAGAGAAAGGGTAAGCCACTTCAGGTATTTGACGTAGCGAGTGTAAGGCACGTACACCTGTAGAGCCAACGAAGACAACCCAAAGAAGCAGATGTAGATCCAGGCACCGCCAGGGAGAACCAGTTGCGTGGCAGCCGCCATCGCGCCAATGTCAGCTCCGAGGTTGAGCACATTGGCCAAGAGCATAAGGCCAAGAATTGTGTGCAGCAGTGGGCGGGGGTAATGCGTCTTGAGGTTTCCAGCCAGCCCCAAGCCTGTTACTCGGCCCACCCTGGCGCTGATCTCCTGGATCACGGCCATGAATGGGTAGGAAAACCACATGGCCCACAGCAATCCATAGCCGTACTGCGCCCCTACTTGAGAGTAGGCGGCTATACCGCTAGGATCGTCGTCCGACGCTCCCGTGACCAGGCCGGGCCCAAACATCAACCAAAAGGATTTCTTCTTGAAGGAAGAGCCACCTGAGATAGCCGGTTTCTTGAAATCTTGAGGTTTAGGCACGCTGGGAACGCTCAAGATGCACTCACCCTTCGTTGTCTGCCATCGTCCTCAAGAGTTATTTTCCGCTGGCGCAACTTTCTCCCGTTTTGGTAAGTATAGCCCTTCGTTCGTAATGTTTTTTCGTTTTGCTGCTAAATCCTTCTATAGAATCTGGAACATCGCCAACCCAACACTGGGGCCGGCAACTAGTGTCGCGCAGATCCAGAGCGAAAAACCAAGGAAGGAACAACGATGAGAGCAATGACGTTTGGCGAGGCGGCGTTGTGGCGGCCGGGGGTGGTCGACACAGCCGAGCGGCGAATGGCGGGTCCGGCGCCGGCATTGCCATCCCTCGCAGGATCCTCCCCTGCAAGACAATCTCTCGCAGCACCATCGTTGGCGGGACAGTCGGCGGCTTTGTTGCGCGCCGTGGCGTACGGGCGGCAGGCGGCGGCGAGCGAGGCGGACATTCTGATTGAGGCGGAGAGCGGCACGGGAAAAGAGGTGCTGGCCCGGATGATTCATCACGGGAGTTCACGACGCGGGCGGCCGTTTGTGGCGGTGAATTGCTCGGCGGTGCCGGAAGCGTTGCTGGAAAGCGAACTGTTTGGCCATGCCAAAGGGGCGTACACGGGCGCGAATGCGGCACAGGCGGGACAGATCGAGTCGGCGCAGGGCGGGACCTTGCTGCTGGATGAAATTGGCGAGATGCCTTTGCATTTGCAGCCGAAGCTGTTGCGGGTATTGCAGGAGCGGGAGCTTCGGCGGCTGGGGGAGAACCGGAACATCCAAGTCGATATTCGCGTGGTGGCGACAACGAACCGGTCGCTGGCAGGAATGGTGCGGGAGGGGCTGTTTCGCGCGGATTTGTATTACCGCTTGAATGTAGTTGCGCTGACGTTGCCGCCGTTGCGGGAGCGGAGCGAGGATATTCCGCTGCTGGCGGAACACTTTTTGGAACGGTATGCGACGGGGCGGGGGCTGCGGCTGGCGGGGGAATTTTTGCAGAGGCTTTGCGAGCATAGCTGGCCGGGGAATGTGCGGGAACTGGAGAACTCAATCCGGCGGGCGGTGGCGCTGTCGCCGGGCGAGGAGATCACGGCGGAGTTACAGCCGGGTTTATTTGAGGCTGCCAACCTGGCGAAGGAGGCGCAGTTGAAGGAGGCGCAGTTGGCGGGGGACGTTCTCAGCGATGCTGGCTCGGTGGGTGCGGTTTTACATCCCGGGATGAGAATGCAGGATATGGAGCGCACCTTGCTGGAGCGGACGTTGGCGGCGACTGGGGGGAACCGGTCGCGGGCGGCCGTGCTGTTGGGGATCAGCCTGCGCACGGTGCGGAACAAGATTCGGGCATACGGGCTGCCGTCGCGGGGTGCGTATGGGGCTGATTGATACTCCGATGCTGCGGGTGTTGAGCGGTTCGCTGGATGTGAATGCGTTCCGGCAGCGCGTGATTTCGTCGAACCTGGCGAATGTGGATACGCCCGGGTACCGGACGCGGGATATTGATTTTCATCGGGCGCTGACCGATGCGGTGGTGTCGTCGCCAGAAGAAGACGGGAACGGGAGCGGCGGCTCGACGCCTGTGGCGCGGAAGCTGCAGGGGTTGATTGAGCGTCCTGATGGCAATAACGTGAGCGCGGACCGTGAGGGGCTGCTGCTGGCTACTACGCAGTTGCGGTTTTCGTTGAGCGCCCAGCTCGCGAAGGATGAGTTTCACAAGATTCTGTCGGCCATCCGGGAAGGCGCGTAGGTATGAACCTGTTTGGGGTGATGGAGATTGCGGGTTCGGCGTTGGGGGCAGAGCGGTTGCGGGCGGAAGTGGTGGTCAGCAACATGGCGAACCTTGAAACCACGCATACGCCCGGAGGGGGTCCGTACCGGAGAAGGCTAACGGTGTTTCGGGCGGAGAACGCATCGCCATTTTTATTTCAGCTGGCTTCGTTCTCGCCGTCGAGTGCAGCGTCGACAGGCACAGCCTTGGGACGGGTGCCGGGCGGGGTGCGCATTGCGAAAGTTGTCACCGACACGTCAGCGCCATTGAGACGGTATCAGCCAGGGCATCCCGATGCGGATGCGGCGGGGTACGTGGCGTACCCGGCGGTGAACCCGGCGGAGGAAATGACGGACCTGCTGGGCGCGGTGCGAGCGTATGAGTTGAATGCGTCGTCGGTTCAGGCGGCGAAACAAATGATTCAGCAGTCGATTGCGATTCTGGGATAAGGCATGAATCGGTAGGGCAGGAATCGTTAAAGGCATGAATCCCATTACCACGGCGTTGCGGATCTTGCCGGCGCTGCCCGAGCTTGTTCCGGCTCGCAGCGGCGGGAGCGGAACAGGCGTCGCGGGGGCGCCGGCGGGAAGTTTTTCAGCAACCCTGCGCGACGCCATCTCAGAGGTCGACGGGTCGCAGACGCGGGCCGAGAGCGTGGTGCGGGGAGTTTTGGAGGGGACGGGCGAGGATGTGCATAAGGCTGTGATTGCGGTGGAGAAGGCGGATTTGTCGTTCCAGCTGATGTTGCAGGTTAGGAACAAACTGATTGCCGCGTATCAGGAAGTGGAGAGATTGCAGTTTTAAGGTGGCGCAGGGCTGAAGCCCAGTGGCGGCATCGCAACCCGCAGGAGCGCCGCGCAAAAGTAAGAGTAGGTCCCTCCACTCCGGTCGGGATGACAAGCCTGAGGGAGCGTTGGTATCGGCGGTACCGCTACCACCCTTGCAAAAGGCGCAAGGGTGGGGTACCCATCTGGTCCCACTTGTTCCAGCGTCCGTAGGGGAATAGGAAGAGCCGCGTGGAGAAGGAAAAGTCGCCGGGGCAGATTTTCGCGCAGATTGGGGAATTCCTGCGGGGGTTGCCGCCGGCGCAGCAGGCGCTCCTCCTCGTGGGGGGCCTCGCGGTGGGTGCGGTTTTGTTTGTATTTGTGCGCATGATTGAAGAGCCAAAGTACGTGACGCTCTACTCCGGCCTGAGGGCGCAGGATGCGCAGGAGCTGGCCAGCCGTTTGACGGCGAAGGGCATTCCGAACCGCGTGGGCACGGATGGGGCGAGCCTGCTGGTTCCGGCGGACAAGCTGGATTCGGCCCGGCTCGAGACTGCGGCGCAAGGTCTGCCCAAGAACGCTCGCATGGGATTTGAGCTGTTCGATACACCGAACTGGGCGGGCAGCGATTTTACCGAGAAGGTGAATTACCAGCGGGCGCTGGAAGGCGAACTCGAGCGGACTTTGCAGACTTTGAGCGAGGTTGAGGCGGTGCGGGTGCATCTGGTGCTGCCGCATGAGTCACTGTTTTCGGAACAAGATCACGGAGCCAAAGCGGCGGTAATCGTGAAGACTCGCGGCGGAGCCTTGTCGGCGGAGGCTCAGGGCGCGATCCCACAGCTGGTGGCGAGCGCGGTCGAGAAGCTGCGACCCGAGGATGTGACCGTAGTGGATGCCGACAGCGAGGCCTCCCTGGTGCGGACGCACGGATTGGGCGGCATATCGGCGGCGGGTTATGGGCAGGAATTGGACGTACAGCTGGCTCAAGCCATTGTGCATACGCTTGAACCGGTGGTGGGCGCCGATCATGTAAGGGCTAGCGTGCATGTGGAGTATGACTCCAGTTCGAGCGAGCATACCGAGGAAACCTACGATCCCAAGACGGTGGCGACGGTGACTACACAGCATGCGGAAGAGGCGGCAGGCGGGAGCGCGGGGGGCGGGATTCCGGGGACGGCGAGTAATGTTCCGGGAGCGCAACCGGGTGGCGCGCAACCGGGAGGAACACAACCGGTGGGAACTCCGGCCGCGGGGACAGCGGCCGGGGGAGCAAGGTCGGCGGAGAATACCGGTGCAGATGGCGATCACCAGTCGTCGCGATCCGACAGTGCTTCGTATGCCGTGAGCAAGACGACCAACCATGTGCTGCAACCGCCGGGGCGCTTGAAACGGCTGACGGCGGCGGTGCTGGTGGACGACGCGGTGGACGCGAAAGACGACGGCGGCAAAAAGACCGAGACGCGGCGTCATCGAACTCCCGACGAGATGAAGGAACTGGTGCAATTAGCGGGTGCGGCGATTGGCGTGGACAGCACGCGAGGGGACTTGCTGGCGGTGGAAAACATTTCCTTCCGCGAGTCTCCGGTCGAGACGCCGTTGGCTCCGGGACGGTTCGAGAAAATCCGGAAGTTGCTGCAAGATTGGGCGGAAGCGCTGCGCTACGCGGGCGTGACTTTGCTGTTCCTGTTCGTGTACCTGATGGTGCTGCGTCCGGTGAAAAAGCAGGCGCTCTCGGCCTTTGAGCAATTGCCTTCGCGTGTGCGCGCGGCCGCGGCGGGCGCGGGTGGAGGAGCGGGCCTCGGAGCGGGGAATGCCCTCGCGGGGCTGAAACTGGGCGAGAGCGCGGCGGCGTCCGGCGGGGCTTTGGCGTCCGAATCGGAAGAGGCGCAGCGGGCCAAGCTTCTGAAGCAGCAATTGGCGGAACGGGTGAAGGCCGAGCCGGCCGCGGCGGGGCGGCTGGTGCAGACCTGGATCAAGGAGGGCTAGGATGGCGGCTGCGGCAGTGGGGAAAAAGACTTCGGGCATCCGGAAAGCGGCCATTCTGCTCGTGCTGCTGGGCGACGATGTCTCCAGCCGGGTGTACCGCATTCTTCCCGCCGAGTCGGTGGAGCAACTGACGCAGGAGATCGCCGGCATGGGCAACATCGCTCCGGCGCAGGGTCTGCAGGTGCTGGAGGAATACCACGGCCTGACGTTGACGCAGGATGCGACGGCCGAGGGCGGCTCGGCCTACGCCAAGGAGCTGCTCATCAAGGCTTTTGGCGAGGATGCGGCAAAGCAGTTTTTGGAACAGATTTTGCGGACCGAGGCGGAGAGCGCCAGCCAGCTGGATTCGTTGCGCAAGGCGGACCCGGTGCAACTGGCGAAGTTTCTGGAAACCGAGCATCCGCAGACGATCGCGCTGACCATGGCGCATCTGGATGTGAAACATGCGTCCAGCATGCTGATGCGGCTTCCCGAGGAGGCTCGGGCGGAAGCCATCAAGCGGCTGGCGCGGCTGCGGCCGTTTCCGCCGGAGATGGCAGAGCGGGTATCGCTGATGCTGCATAAGCGCATGCAATCTCTGGGCGATCAGAGCCGCCGTGCCTATGCCGGGCTGAAAGGGGTGGCCGACGTGCTGAACCGGCTGGACCTGGCGGAAGGCAAGGCGATTCTGGAATCGATCGAAAAGGAAGATGCCAAACTCGCGATCAGCATCCGTAATTTGATGTTCACCTTCGAGGATTTGCTGGGCGTGCCGGAGGCAGGGATCCGGGAGATTCTGGGGGCGGTGGACAAGAAGAATCTGGCGCTGGCCCTGCGCGGGGCGTCGGAGGAATTGCGGAATTACATTTTCAAGACCATGTCGACTCGAGCCGTGCAGATGCTGAAAGAGGACATGGAGGTGCTGGGGCCGGTGCGCGGAAAAGAGATTGCGAAGGCGCAGGTGGAGGTGGTGGAAGCGGCGCGGCGCCTCGAAGCGGAAGGCAAGATCAAGCTGGGACAGGATACGGAGGACGAGTTTGTCCTCTAGCGCGCAGGTGGCTGCCCGGGCGCCGGCAGCGGAGCGCGATGCTGGCGCGTTGCCGCGTCCACAAAGGCCCGTGGACGAACCTCCCCCATACGCGGATGCAACCGACTTGGAGTCCGTAGCGGCGTTCCGCTATCCAGAGGCCAGCCGGCAAGCGCAGGGGAGTTGGGACGCGGGTGGTCTCGATAGGGGAGCAACGGCTGGGGAGCAGAACCGGGCTCGCGCTGCGGCAGTGCGGGAAGGCGAAGAGCGGGCTCGTGCCTGGTACGCCGGCGAACTGGAACGCGAACGTGATGCGCTCGCGCGGGCTCTGGAGGGGTTCGCCCGGCGGCGCGAGACCTACTTTCGCGATGTGGAACGGGAAGCCGTGCAGCTGACTCTGCGCGTTGCAGGCAAGGTTCTGGAACGGGAGGCAGGCGTCGACCCTCTGGCCGTGGCCGCCATGGTACATGTGGCTCTGGCGTCGTTACAGAGCGGGACTCCGGTTACGCTGCGGGTGAATCCGGCGGCAGCGCAGGACTGGCGGCTGTACTTCGCCGCCCGCTCAGGAGCTGCGGCGGCTTTACCGGGCGGCGCGCCTTCGATTGTGCCTTCCATACAGGAGGACGCGAGCCTCGCGCCCGGCGACTGCGTCGTAGAGACGGCGATGGGATCGGCGGAGGTAAGTTTGGACAACAAGCTGCGGGAGATCGAAGCGAGCTTTCTGGAGCTGCTGGCGCAGCGGCCGGGGTCGTTGTCATGAGGTCATCTTCGTGAGGCCGTCCCCATGAGGTCGTTGCCATGAGAGCGTCGTTATGAGATCGCAGCCATGAGTCCTGCCGCGAGGGCCGAAGCCCGTTCTGAAGTCGCAACCGATCTGCTGAGGCCCTACTTCGAGCAACTGCAGGCGTTCCCCGCCGTCCGCTGGGAAGGACGGGTAACGCAGGTACTGGGGCAAGTGGTGGAATCGGAAGGGCCCGTGTGCGCGGTGGGGGAATGCTGCTGGCTGATCGATGGGAATGGCCGGGCGCAGGCGGGGGAGATTGTTGGGTTCCGCGACGCTACCGTTTTATCGGTGCCCCTCGAGGGAAGCGCCGGGATGCGCCGGGGGGACCGGGTGCTGGCGTGGGGAGCGAAACCTTCGGTGCGGGTGGGGGAGAGCTGGCTGGGGCGGGTGGTGGATGCGAGCGGCGAGCCGTTGGATGGGATGGGCTCTTGCGGCGGAACAGATTTCCGCCAGCTCGACTCGGCGCCGCCTTTGCCTCTGCAGCGGACCGCGATTCATACCGCCATCGGTTGTGGCATTCGCGCCGTGGATGGCCTGCTGACCTGCGGGAGAGGGCAGCGGCTGGGAATTTTTGGAGGCAGCGGCGTAGGCAAAAGCACGCTGATCGGCATGATGGCTCGAGGCACGGCAGCCGATATGACGGTGGTTGCGCTAGTGGGGGAGCGCGGCCGCGAGGTGCGGGAGTTTCTCGAAGATGCTCTGGGCGAGGAGGGGCGGCGGAAGTCCGTGGTCGTGGTTTCGACTTCGGATCAGTCTCCCTTGCTCAAAGTGCGCGCCGTGCTGACCGCGACGGCCGCGGCGGAATATTTCGCCGCGCACGGTCGTGAAGTGCTGCTGGTGGTCGATTCGCTGACTCGGCTCGCCATGGCGCAGCGCGAGATCGGCCTTGCGGCCGGGGAGCCTCCGACGGCGAAAGGCTATACCCCGTCGGTGTTTTCTCTTCTGGCTCGCGTGGTGGAACGCGCCGGGCAATTCGAGCGCGGCAGCATAACGGCGTTTTATACCGTGCTGATGGAAGGCGACGATTTGCAGGATCCGCTGGTGGATGGGGCGCGAGCGTTGCTCGATGGGCATATTGTGCTCGACCGGCGGCTAGGCGCCCGGGGGCACTATCCTCCAATTTCAATTGTGGAAAGCCTGAGCCGCTTGATGCCCGCTGTGACCGCGCCGGCTCATCGCAAGAAAGCCCGCGAGCTGAGGGAATTGCTGGCCGCCTACGCAGCCGCCGAGGATTTGATCCGGCTAGGGGCTTACTTGCCGGGGTCGGATGCCGTCCTGGACCGGGCGGTGGTGATCTTTGAGGGCCAGTTCAAGCGCAACTATATTCACGTCCGTGATATTGCCGATTGTTTCGTCCATTGCATCGAGAATGCCGACAAGATGATTGGCAGACCTTACAATGCAGGGCTAGATTCTGCAAACCTCTCTAAAGAGGAATTGGCGCTCAAAGTCAAAGAGTACGTGCCAAACTTCTATATCCACTTCGCTGCTATTGGGTCTGATCCTGACAAGCGGAACTATATTGTCTCTAACCAACGGCTGCGCGAAGCTGGTTTTGAAGCGAAGCGTTCGCTGGATGTAGGTATCAAGGAACTGATCAAAGGCTATAAGATGCTGGGCCGTGGATTGTACAAGAACGTCTAGAAACGTGTATTGGATGATAACGTGCTGGCTGAAGTGAAGTTGGAATCTAATAGCGCTGCTATTCTCGTTGGGGGTCTGGGAACACGACTGCGTCCTGTGGTTGCAGATCGTCCCAAACCGCTCGCTGAAATCCACGGACGTCCCTTTCTTGCCTATTTGCTGGATCAACTGGCGGCAGCAGGGTTACGGGATATTGTACTGTGTAGTGGATATCGCGCTGATCAGATCGAAGCCACATTAGGAGACCGCTACAAAACACTGGTGCTTCATCATTCTCAGGAAACAGGGGCTTTAGGGACGGCGGGAGCCCTACGTCTGGCATTACCGCTCCTGACTTCGGAGACGGTACTAGTCCTTAATGGTGATTCCATCTGCGA
>Ga0137403_10005984_pt1 | contig 13979 bp, 19 predicted proteins | sample CZOMad2_1_16fung_FD_122057 | JGI IMG/M metagenome (GOLD analysis project Ga0137403, IMG submission 122057) | Vadose zone soil fungal communities from Angelo Coast Range Reserve, California, USA - CZOMad2_1_16fungal (Hybrid Assembly) | ecosystem: Environmental > Terrestrial > Soil > Vadose zone... | reverse complement strand
TTACTTGCGGTATTCCACAGCGTTGGCGATGTATTTTACGCTCTCCGCAGGCGCTTCGCCGACTACCGTGACCCAGTAGCTGCCCACCGGGCGCATGTAGAGGTTGATCGCGCCCTGCCGCACCGGACCCGGTTGCGGCGCCGGCTGCCTGCTCGTCGCAGGCTCGATGAATACCGAAATCGCGGCGAGCCCGTCGGACAGCACGATATGTCCGACGCCGCCCGTGCCTCCCATGGTGCGAATCAGCTCGGCCACGGTGCGAAATCCGGCAGGACTGGAACGGATCGTCCATCCGGCTTCGGCCAGATTGGCGCGGGTAGCCCCCGAATCCTCGACGCGCCAGTCCCGGCTTTCGCGGAGATAGCGCGCCTTCAGCTGATCGCGGCCGATGGGGCCCCCGATCTTGAGCTGCGTGAATGCGAACTGCTCCACCAGCTCGTTTTTCTCATCGAAGGTTTTCGCCTTGAGCAGCATGCCGGTATTGAGATCCGCCCAGAGCCGGTGGCCGTATCGCATCCGGTCTTTCGGCTCCAGTGCGAGGACCTGGCAACTGTAGCCCCCGACGCGCTCGATCTCGCCCTTCCTGATGGTGTAGTTCTCCGACACGTCCTTCAGCTGCTCCGAAAGGATCGTGGGAAACGGCCGGCGGCCGGGCTGCTTGTCGATCTTCACCGTCAGGCTCGCGGGCAGGTAGCACACGACCTCGTCGCCGGTGCGGATGATCTCGCGCGGCACTCCGTCCAAGGTTTCCAGCCGCTCCCGCGGTACCGAGGCCTCGACGACGTGAGTAATGCGGGAGGTTTCGAACTGCTGGCCCTGCTGGTATATGAACGTGCCTGAGTAGCTGAGCTTCTCGGTGGCGGCGTAAATGCGCTGGAGCCATTGCAGCGCGGAGGTGTCGGCCTGGGCTATCGCCGCGGATACGGGAAGCAGGAACGGCAGAATCCTTACCGGCTGCCACACACGCGACGCGAAGGGCGACGTCATTTCCTTGCAGCCCCGCGCTCATCATTCGCGCGCACGTAGGTCGCGATACCCTGCATCGCGCTCCTATGAGAATAAGGCTGATGAGCCAGCAGGTAATTCTCGACTTCGGGATGCGGCTCGATAGAGAGCAGAGTGGTCACCGGAGCCGCCGCCGTGGTCGTGGCGGGACCCCCGGCAAGTTGCGGCTCGCCCCGCCAGCCGGGGGAAGCCGTCCATGCGACGAGAGCTACCGCGGCGACGCTGGCGGCGGCGGACATGGCATACCAGCCGACGCGCCCGATGGGATTCCTCTTCTCCGGCCGCGGAGCGAGCACCGTGGGCTCCTCGCGCAGGCGAGCGACCACGCGAGCCGCGATCTCCGGGCTGATCTGGCCCCTGAGCGCGTCGCCGATCAGGTGATAGGTATCCCATGCCTTGCGCAACCCGGGGTCCGTCCGGAGCCGCCCGAGATGCACTTTAAGACCTTCGCCCTGAAGCTCGCCGTCAATGAACGCCGATAATTCTTCTTTCATGGTCACCACCTTTCGTCCTTGCTCGTCTCGAGCAGAGGTCGCAGCTGTTCGGCGATTGCCTCGCGCGCACGGAATATCCTCGAGCGGACCGTGCCGATCGGGCAATTCATGATCGTCGCGATGTCTTCGTAACTGAGACCTTCGAGCTCGCGCAGCGTGATGGCATCGCGCAACTCCTCCGGCAATCGCTCCATCGTGTCGTTTACCGTTTGCGCGATCTCCTTGGACATCATCATGCTCTCGGGCGTATTGATATCGCGCAATTGCTCGCCATCCTCGAAACCTTCGGCGTCCTCGGAGTTGAATTCGGTCGTCGTGGGAGCTCGCCGGCCCAACGCCACGAGATAGTTCTTGGCGGTATTGATGCCGATGCGGTACAGCCATGTATAGAATGCGCTGTCGCCCCGGAACGAGGGCAGTGCGCGATATGCCTTGATGAATGCTTCCTGTGCGACATCCTCGACCTCGACTGGGTCCCGGATAAACCGGGCCAGCAACCGCGTCAGCTTGCGTTGGTACTTCGACACCAGCAGCTCGAAAGCATGCTTGTCGCCTCGCTGGGCCCGCTCGACCAGTTGCCGGTCGAGATCCCGCTCATCCATCTGCCGCCGTCCCTAACGAAGCGGTGTCGCGCTTCTGTTCTAAGTTGTCCACAGGCGGCGGCAGTATACCGCAGTGTCTACCCTAGACTCGGCGCCCTGCAGTTAGAGACCGACCCCCTGAGGAATAGTTCAGCCCGCCATGGGGTTATTCCGTCCCGGCCCTGGCCGGGCTTCCTCCCGATCCAAGCTCGCGGCGCCAACGCAGCCAGACCCGAAGCCGCCGAAAATCCTCGGGGCCGACCGAGTCGCCCATGAGCACCACCCATTTGCGGCCGCGCCCGGTCTGATCGAGCCGCAGGACTACGAGTGCCGTCGAAACAAAATGCTCGCCGCCGAGCCTGCCTTCATGCCAAGCGCCGTTACGATCCCGCCAGGAAGCGCGTCCGTCCTCTCGCAGCTCGAGCGACACCGCCGCACGGGCGGACCGGTGCAGGACTTCGGCAAGGCAGCCGGCACCCGAGAGGAGGACGCCCAGACCGACCAGAACCTGCGGCCAGCCGGCCAGGGCCACCCAGACAGCCCCCAGCGCAAGAACATGGGCGACGACAAGCAGGCCCGCGAGCTTGAGCGAGGGCTTGAGATCGAATTGGATCAAACGCGTTTGAAAATCAGCGTTCCGTTGGTCCCTCCGAACCCGAAAGAGTTCGACAGGGCGGAGCGCAGCGGCATGCGACGGGCCGCGTTGGGCACATAATCGAGATCGCAGGCCGGATCCTGGTTGAACAGGTTCGCGGTCGGAGGCGCGACTTGATCGCGAATCGCCAACACCGAGAAAATCGCCTCTACGCCTCCGGCCGCGCCCAGAAGGTGCCCGGTCATGGATTTGGTCGAGCTGACGGCGAGCTTCTTCGCGTGATCGCCGAAGCAGCGCTTGAGCGCCACGGTCTCTGCGAGATCGCCGAGCGGCGTCGAGGTCCCGTGAGCGTTGACATAGTCGATGTCCTCGCGATTGAGCCCCGCGTTGCGCAGGGCGTTCTCCATGCAGCGCGCCGCGCCCTCGCCGCTCTCCTGCGGTGCAGTCATGTGGTAGGCGTCGCCGCTCATCCCGTAGCCGGCCAGTTCGGCATAGACCGTGGCACCGCGCCGTTTCGCGTGCTCGAATTCCTCGAGCACCACCACTCCCGCCCCCTCTCCCAGAACGAAGCCGTCGCGGTCCCTGTCCCAGGGACGGCTCGCCGTGGCGGGATCATCGTTGCGCGTTGAAAGCGCGCGCGCCGCCGCAAAGCCGCCCACCGTTAGCAGTGTGATCGTCGACTCGGCGCCTCCGGCGACCATCACATCGCAGTCCCCGTACTCGATCAGCCGCCCCGCTTCGCCTATGCAGTGCGCGGAGGTCGTGCAGGCCGTCACCATCGCCAGATTCGGCCCTTTGAGTCCGTGCATGATCGACAGATTTCCCGAGATCATGTTGATGATCGTGCTGGGAATGAAGAACGGTGAAATCTTGCGCGGGCCGCCTTTCAGCACGTCGTTATGCGTCTCTTCGATCATCGGCAGCCCGCCGATGCCCGAGCCGATATTGACGCCGATGCGAGTCGCATTGGCCTCGGTGACCTCGAGGCCGGAGTCTTTCAGCGCCTGAACCCCGGCCGCGATGCCCAGATGGATGAAGCGGTCCATGCGGCGCGCCTCCTTCGGCGACAGGTACGCGGCGACGTCGAAGTTCTTTACCTCGCCTGCGATCTGGCTGGAGAGCGGACTTGCGTCGAAATGCGTGATGCGGCCGATGCCGGACTTGGCGGCAAGGACGCTTGACCAGGCTTCGGCAACGGTGTTGCCGATCGGGCAGACAATTCCTAATCCGGTGACAACGACACGACGGCGGCTCAAATCGACTCCAGCCGTGGGGAGAATCAGGCTTTCTTGGCGTGAGCGTTCACGTAGTCGATGGCCTGCTGGACCGTGGTGATCTTTTCAGCTTCCTCATCCGGAATCTCCGTCTCGAATTCCTCTTCGAGAGCCATCACGAGTTCGACGGTGTCGAGCGAGTCCGCGCCGAGGTCGTCGACAAACGAGGATCCGCTCTTGATCTCCGCTTCGTTCACCCCGAGCTGTTCCGCGACGATTTTCTTGACGCGCTGTTCAACGTTTTCCATTGCGGGCTCCTTCCCCCTTGTTTTGCTGCAATCGAAATTCGGGAGGTGCGCATTGTAGCAGAATCGCCTTTCCTCCCGGCAAGCCGATCAAGCCGGACCGCGACTCCGTCACGGCCGTTGTTCTGCGCCTCTTTAGCTCATGTACATGCCGCCGTTGACGTGAAGGGTCGTGCCGGTGATGTAGGCGGCCTGCGGCGAGGCGAGAAAAGCCACCACGGCGGCCACGTCCTCCGGCTTTCCGAGGCGCCCCAAGGGAATCTGCTGGAGCAGCGCCCCGCGCTGCGTCTCGGTGAGCGTTCGGGTCATGTCGGTGTCGATAAAGCCGGGCGCAACGCAGTTGACGGTGATGCCGCGGCTGCCGATCTCCCGCGCGAGCGACCGCGTCATGCCCGCGATGCCGGCCTTCGACGCCGCATAGTTGATTTGACCGGCGTTTCCGCTCGAACCGACCACCGAGGTGATGTTGATGATGCGGCCCGAACGCGCTTTCATCATGCCGCGCAGTACCGCCTTGGAGAGCTGGAACACGGATTTGAGATTGGTGTCGATCACCGCGTCCCACTCGGCTTCCTTCATGCGCATGGCAAGGTTGTCCTGGGCAATGCCGGCGTTGTTGACGAGAACGGACACCGTGCCGTGAGCCTGCTCGATCGCGGCCACGAGAATCTCGATGCTCGTCGCGATCCGGACGTCGAGCTGCGCTCCCCTCCCCTGAATCCTCGCATCCGCGAGATACGCCGTGATGGTTTGCGCACCAGCCTCGGTGGTCGCGGTGCCGACGACTGTCGCGCCCCGCTCGCCCAAGGCCAGAGCGATCGACCTGCCGATTCCGCGCGATGCGCCGGTCACCAGCGCGACTTGGCCCTCGAGATCCATCACGCGGCTTTCGACAACCGTGCACCCTGCTCCAACCCCGCGCGGTCGGCAAGCGCCGCGCCTTGCAGTCCCGCGGCCGTGCGTCTGACAAGCGGCGCGAGCACCTTTCCCGGGCCGCATTCGAAAATCTGAGTCACGCCTCGTGCCGCCATCTCCCTCACGCACTCGACCCAACGCACCGGATGATCGGCCTGAGTCACCAGCGCTTTCTTGACTCCCGAGGCGTCGGGATGGCTCTTGGCATCGACATTGTGGATGACCGGGATCCGCGGAGCATTCACCGCGATTCTGTCGAGCGCTTCTCTGAGCCTTGCCGCAACCGGCGCCATCAACGAGGAGTGAAATGGAGCGCTCACCGGCAGCGCGACTGCGCGTTTCGCGCCCCGAGCCTCCGCGGCCCCTATCGCCCGCTGCACGGCGAGCGCGTGCCCGGCGATAACCACCTGTCCGGGCGCATTGAAGTTCACCGCCTCGCAGACATCGCCCTCTGCAGCTTCCGCGCACGCCGACCTTACGGCTTCGTCGTCCAGGCCCAGGATGGCCGCCATTGCACCCGTGCCCTGCGGAACCGCTTCCTGCATCGCCCGGCCGCGCAGGCGCACCAGGGGGAGGCAATCGGCGAAGGTAATTGCGCCGGCCACCACCAGCGCGGTGTACTCGCCCAGACTGTGACCGGCAAGCAGCGCAGGTTCAGCGCCGCCCAACTCCCGCCACGCGCGCCAAGCACAGATGCCCGCTGTCACCATGACCGGCTGGGTATTGACGGTGCTGTTGAGCTCCTCCGGGGGGCCTTCGGCGATCAACTTTGCGAGGTCCTGCTTCAGGACATCGGACCCTTCGGCGAGCGTCTCGCGGATCGCGGGCATGTCGCCGTAGCCGGCCAGCATCCCCACCGACTGCGAACCTTGGCCTGGAAAAACCATCGCGAACTTCATCTCCGCTACATCTCCACCAGCGATGCGCCCCAGGTGAAGCCGCCGCCCACCCCTTGGAGCAGGACTTTGTGGCCGGGCTTGATGCGCCCGTCCCGGATCGCCAGGTCGAGCGCGAGGGGCACCGAGGCGGCCGATGTATTGCCGTGGCTGCCCACGGTGACGACGAGCTTGGACAGGTCGATGCCGAGTTTCCTCGCGGTCGCCTCGAGTATGCGCACGTTGGCCTGATGCGGAATGAGCCAGTCGATGTCCGAGGTAGTGAGACCGCACAAGGCCAAGGTCTCGCGCGCGACCTCGTCCAGCACCTTGACCGCAAACTTGAAGACCGCCTGCCCGTCCATCTGCAGAAACGGCGAGCCGACGATCTTGCCGCCGCAGACGTTGCCGGGCACCGAGAGAATGTCCACGTAGGAGCCGTCGGCATGCAGCACGCTTCCCATGATCCCGGGTTTGGAGTCCGCCCGGAGAACCACCGCACCGGCGCCGTCTCCGAACAGCACCGCGGTGCCGCGATCGTTCCAGTCGAGGATCCGCGAGTACACTTCGGTGCCGACCACGAGCGCGCAGCGATGCTGGCCCGATCGGATCAATTTGTCGGCGATCGCCAGCGCGTATACGAAACCGCTGCAGACCGCCTGAATGTCGAAAGCGGCGCAGCCTTTTATTCCCAGCTTCGCCTGCATGATGCAAGCCGTGCTCGGGAAAATGTAATCGGGCGTCGCCGTGGCCACAATGATGAGATCGATGTCGTGCGGGGCAATGCGGGCCGCGGCGAGCGCTGCGCGGCTTGCCTCGACGCCCAGATCGCTGGAGGCCTGCGAGGGTTCGGCGATATGACGCTGGCGAATGCCGGTGCGCGTCCGGATCCATTCGTCGGTCGTGTCCATTTGTTTGGCCAGATCGTCGTTGGTGACGACCTTCGCCGGCAAATAGCCCCCGGTACCGGCGATGCGGGACCAGATCACGTTTCCACCGCCTCGGGATTTCCCCGCTCGACCTGACCGAACCGCAGCATCAGGCGGTGCAGCACTTCGTTGCGCACCTCCTCCATGGCGCGCTCGATGGCGCGCTCGAATCCGAACACGTCGGCGGAGCCGTGGCTTTTCACGACGATGCCTTTCAATCCGAGGAGGGTCGCGCCGTTGAAGCGGCGCGGGTCGAGGCGCTTGCGAAACGCGTAGAGCACCGGCATGACGATTACGCCGGCCAGCCTTGCGAGAACGCTGCGCATGAACTCCTGGCGGATGAAGCTGCGCACCATCTGCACCATTCCCTCCGAGGCCTTGAGCATGACGTTGCCGACGAATCCGTCGCACACCACCACATCGGCTTCCCCCTTGTAGATCCCGTCGCCCTCGATATTGCCGATGAAATTGAGCTCGCTTTCGCGCAGCAGCTCCGCCGCCCTCTTCACCACCTCGTTGCCTTTGATGTCCTCTTCCCCGATGTTGAGCAGTCCGACGCTCGGCCTGTCCTTGTGCTCGACGGCCGCGACCAGCGTCGCCCCCATGATGGCGAACTGCAGCAGGTGCTCCGCCCCGCAGTCGACGTTCGCGCCGAGATCGAGCACATAAGTGCTCCCGCGCATGCTGGGCAGCGCGGCGATGATCGCGGGACGGTCGATGCCCGGAAGCATCTTGAGAACGAAGCGCGAAACCGCCATCAGCGCTCCCGTGTTGCCGGCGCTGACACAGGCATGCGCCTCACCGTTCTTGACGAGCTCGACCGCGACGCGAACCGAGGAATCCTTCTTGTTGCGCAGCGCAAGCGCCGGGGATTCGTCCATCAGCACGACCTCGCTTGCGTGGTGCACGCGCAACCGCGGACCGGACCGGGCACCGCGCGCCTTCAGCTCCGCTTCGATGGCGTCGCGCAACCCCACCAGGACAACGTCGACTTGCGAATTGGTTTTCAGAAAATTGAGCGCCGCCGGCACGGTAACGTGCGGGCCATGATCGCCGCCCATGCAATCAATGGCTACAGTGATTTCCATGAGGCGCGGCGCGAAGCGTCCCTTGCTTCGCTCAATGGGAGGGCCGATCCGGGCTCTGTCCGCTCACTCGCGCCGGGCGGAGCCCTACTCGCTCCTGGTCTTGACGACCTTCTTGCCGCGGTAGTAACCGCTCGGGCTGATGTGATGACGCAAATGCACTTCGCCCGTCGTCGGCTCGACCGCAAGCGGCGGGTTGGTGAGGAAATCGTGAGCGCGGTGCATGCCGCGCTTCGACGGCGATTTCTTGTTCTGCTGGACTGCCATATGGGAGCTCCTTCAAACTCATGTCACCGGCGGGTGCACGCAGGTCTCATGCCGCGGCACCATCGGCAAAGCCAGAATAATCTCGTCCTCGACAAGCTGCCCGACATCCATGTGCCGGGACGTGAGCACACGGTCGATCTCGTCGTCGGCTTCCGAGATCTCGCGCAGGCTCTCCGAGAGCTGCAGCTCGGCATCGATCGCGATGGGAACCGGCACCGGGTTCAGGCAGCGCTGACAAAGCAACTCCACCGATCCTCTTACCGAAATCCGCAAGCACGGCTTGCCGTTGCCCGCCCTACCCCCGCGCAGGCAGTATTCCAAACCTTCGGTCGAGCACTGCATTTTCGCCAGGCGCTGCAACTCTTCCATGCCCAGCACTCCCCGCTGTTCTGATGCGGCGCGGGCAAAATGGAGGCTGTCTATCACCCCCTCTTGCGACATAAGGGGCGCATGATATTATGTTTGTCCCGGAGTGTCAAAAGAAATTCCAAGTTGTTCAGAGCGTTACCACACTTTTTGATTCTCATGGCAGTGGCCGCGCCGGCGCTCGCCCAAGTCTACAAATGGGTGGACGAGCGGGGCGTGACACACTATGGCGAGCGACCGCCCCAAGGCGGCAAGGCAAGCGAAGTCCCGGACAGGCTCGCGTCGCCCCCTTCGGGCGCCGTCACCGGATCCCAGGGAAGCACCCAGTCGAATCCACGCCAGGGGGAGAGTCCGCCGCGAGAGCGGGAACCCCGCCCCAGCGCGACCCAGACTGAGCAGGCCGAAGACAGGCAAACCCGGCGCCAGGAACAATGCAATCAGCAACGCGAGCTGCTTGCCCGTCTGAAGCAGAGTGAAAACTCGGACGCGATCGCGCGGCAGGAGAGGCTCGTCGCCGAGCAGTGCAGAGGCTGATGCAGCTTGTCCTCGCCTCCACCTCGCGCTACAGGCGCGAATTGCTCGAGCGGCTCGGGATTCCGTTTTCGGTCACGGATCCGGGCCTCGCCGAGGAACGCCTCCCGGGCGAGGCGCCGCAGAACATGGCGCGACGCCTCGCCCAGGCGAAATCGCTGGCGGTCGCAAGCCGCTTTCACGACGCACTGATCATCGGCTGCGATCAGGTCGCGGTGGGAAACGGCGAGGTGCTCGGCAAACCCGGAACCCGCGAGAACGCAGCGCGTCAGCTTCGAGCTCTGTCCGGCCGCGAGGCGGTGTTCTACACGGCAGTATGCGTGCACAACACCTCCGACGGCAGCAGCCGCGAGCGCGTCGTCCCGTGCCGCGTCACATTCCGCAAGCTCGACGACGGAACAATCGACCGCTATCTCGCCCGGGAACAACCCTACGACTGCGCCGGCAGCGCGAAGGCCGAAGGTCTGGGAATCGCGCTGATCGCGAAAATGGAAGGCGAAGATCCGAACGCGCTCGTCGGCTTGCCGCTGATCGCGCTGGTGGATCTGCTGCGCGAGCAAGGGCTGAATGTCCTCTGACCGCAGAGGCTCACTTTATCTCCTGCCCAACACGCTGGGCGACGTCGCGCCGGAGGCAGTCATTCCGACTGCCGCACTGGATCGCGCCCGCTCACTCGAGTACATCATTGCCGAAGACCCAAAAGCGGCGCGCGCCTTCCTGAAGCGAATCGCGCCGACGCGACCGCTGCAGAGCATCCGCGTCGAGCGGCTCGACCACAACACCAAGGGAAGCGATATACCGGCTTTCCTGGAGCCGCTCCTCGCCGGCAGCGATGCGGGACTCCTCTCCGAAGCAGGGCTGCCGGCTGTCGCCGACCCGGGAGCGAGCCTGGTGCGACTTGCGCACGAGAAGGGCGTACGCGTCGTGCCCTTGAGCGGGCCCTCTTCGATTCTTCTCGCGCTCTCCGCTTCGGGTCTCGACGGACAGCGTTTCGCGTTCCACGGCTACCTCCCGATCGCAGAAACCGAGCTCGTTTCCACATTGAAGGAATGCGAACGCCAGTCGCGGAAGCTGAAGCAAACTCAAATATTCATCGAGACGCCTTACCGCAACGACCGCACTCTGGCGACGATGCTGCGCGCCCTCGCCCCGGCTACGCTCGTGTGTGTCGCCGCGGACCTGACCCTGGAATCGGAATCGGTGAAAACGCAACCCGCTGCGGCATGGCGCAAGGAAACGCCGCAACTCAAGGGGCGGCCCACGGTATTCCTGCTGCTTGCCGAGTAGTCGTGGCGGGTCCCCGCCCGGGGCAACCTCAGCGAATGTTGAACGACCCCTGCGCAAGGACCTTGGCAAGGGCGCCGGCCATCGCCGCGCCGAATCGCTTGGCGAAGCGCTCGCTGAAGTCCTGCTTCTTGGTGTAGTCGAGGACGTCCTCGGCCTTGATCACCTCGCGCGCGACGAAATCGACGCTTCCAAAGCCGTCGGAAAGTCCCAGCTCGACGCTTCTCGCGCCGGTCCACAGCAAGCCGGAGAAAATATCGGGACTCTCCTTCAACCGCTTGCCCCGTCCTTTCCTCACCACATCGATGAATTGCTTGTGGATTTCGTCCAGCATCGACTGGGCATGGCGCTTCTGCTTTTCGTCCACCGGAGAGAACGGATCGAGGAAGGCCTTGTTCTCCCCCGAGGTGAGCGCGCGCCGCTCCACGCCGAGCTTCTCCATGGTGCCGGTGAAGCCCCAGCCGTCCATGATCACGCCGATCGACCCGATGATGCTCGCCTTGTCCACGTAAATCTTGTCAGCGGCGGCAGCGATGTAGTAGCCGCCCGAAGCGCAGATGTCCTCGACCACGGCGTACATGGGAACGTTGGGATAAATTTCCCGCAGCCGCCGAATTTCGTCGTAAATGATCCCCGCCTGCACCGGGCTCCCGCCCGGCGAATTGATGCGCAGGATCACGCCCTGGGTATTCTTGTTCTTGAACGCATTCTGGAGGGACTCGGTAATGCGGTCGGCGCTCGCGTCGCCTTTCGGGTCGATCACACCCACCACGTCCACCAGCGCGGTATGTTTGCCCGAAGTGAAGCCGTCCTGTCGGCGCCAGTCGAGCACGAGCAGCAGCAGGAAGGTGAGGTAGGCGAAACCGAGCAGCTTGAAGAAAATACCCCAGCGGCGGGCGCGGCGCTGCTCTTTGAGCGCGGCGCCCGCAAGCTTTTCCATCGCATCGCGTTCCCAGTTACCTTCTGCCACGCGGATCGCCTTTCATGATCACACTGCCGTCCCGCTCTTCAACGGGAATCGGGATGAGCCCCTCCTCGAAGCACGGGCCGTAGAGACATCGGCCCGTATCCGGCGCATAGGTCGCACCGTGCGTCGAGCATATCAAATGCAGGCCCCAGACATCAAAGAACTTTCCGGGCTGCCAGTCCAGTTCCATGGGCATGTGCGCGCAGCGATTGCGGTAGGCGTAGACCCGGCCGCCGTAGCGCACCGCGAACGCAGGTTCGGGCTTTCCGTCCACTTCGAGCTCGAAGCGTACGCCGTCTCCCGAATCCGCGAGATCCGCGCTCGAGCAGATTATGCGTTCCGTGCGAGCCATCGCGTCAACTCGTCGATGTTCTCCAGGCAGGCAAGCGGCGCGAGCGCGACCAGGTCGGCCCTGGGATGCGCCCCATGACTCACCGCGACCGCCTGCACTCCGGCGCTTGCCGCCATCTGAAGATCGTGCACCGTGTCTCCGATCATAAGGGTATTCACTGCGTTCGTACCAAGCTCCTCCATAAGCTCGCAAAGCATATCGGGCGCAGGCTTCGACGCGCATTGGTCGGCGCAGCGCGAGGCGGCGAACAAGGGCCGCAGACCCGTATTGTCCAGCGCCCGCGCGAGCCCCGCACGGCTCTTTCCGGTGGCGATGGCGAGAACATGGCCGCGGTCCCGAAGGCCGGCGAGCATCGCCCGGGCGCCTGGGAACAGCGGGATTTCGGGATCGCGCGCGAGGAAATGCCACCGGTAACGCTCCACGACCCGGCCGTATTCGGCCGCCGCGAGCCCGGGAATCGCGTACGACAGCGCATCCCTCAGTCCCAGGCCGATGACGTGGCTCGCGCGCGCCTCGTCGGGCACCGGCAGCCCGAGGTCGCGGCACGCGGCCTGAATACACGCGACGATCGCCCCGGCCGAGTCGATCAGCGTCCCGTCCCAGTCGAACACCAGCAGGGGATAGCGCATCAGCCTCCCAGGGAATCGAGAAAGCGCGACAAGTCTCCTGGAAGCGGCGCATGCAATTTCAGCGCTTCCCCGGAAAGCGGATGTGCGAATTCCAGTTCCCCGGCGTGCAGGAACATGCGCTTCAGGCCCTGCTTCGCCAAGGTCCGGTTGAGCTCGAAATCGCCGTACTTGTCATCACCCGCGATCGGAAATCCGAGATGGGTGAGATGGACGCGGATCTGATGGGTCCGGCCGGTCAGGAGCTCCGCCGACAGCAGCGTGAAATCGCGCAGTCCCTTCTTTCTCCGGAAAACCGTTTGCGACTCCCGTCCCTCGCGGTCGACGCTGACGCGCCGCTCTCCGGAACCGGTGAGAAATTTCTTGAGCGGAAGGCTGACATGCTGTTTGTCGTTGCGCCAGCCTCCCTTCACCAGAGTCAGGTATTCCTTCTTCACCCGCCCCTCGCGCAGGGCCGCGTGCAGCGCGGTCAGCGCCGAGCGTTTCTTGGCAAGGATGAGCAGTCCCGAGGTTTCGCGATCGAGCCGGTGCGCGAGCTCCAGGAACCTCTGCTGCGGCCTCGCCGCGCGCATCTGCTCGATCACCCCGAAGCTGATGCCGCTGCCCCCGTGCACCGCGGTGCCGGCCGGCTTGTTCACCACGAGCAGCGCGTCATCCTCGTAGACCACCGGCAGATCGAGCGGCGGCGCGGTCCTCTCCGTGCGCCGGGCCAGGCGCATCGGTGGAATCCGCACCCGGTCCCCCGGCCGCAGGCGATAGGTCGCATCGACGCGGCGGCTGTTGACCCTCACCTCGCCGCTGCGCAAGATGCGGTAGATATGGCTGCGCGGCACGCCCTTGCACAGGCGCAATAAGAAGTTGTCCACCCGCTGGCCGTCGCTCTCTGCTCCGACCTCCACCGTGGCGGCATTGCTTAAATCCTTCATTTTGTTTATGATCTGCCGGCTGCTTACGTTGCGGGACGGCTGCTTGTACATGCGAAGGTGCGATTTTTCGCCCCCAGACAAGACTGGCTACCCTGTCCCCGGTTCCGACGCTGCCAACGGCAAGGTCCGTATTGACCAGCGCATGAACCCGAAGCCGGCAAAGGCGGTTGGTTATCCAACCAGTGATAGTAATTGAACAGCGCGCCAACAGCATATCGGCAGAATTTACGGTCCTGCACTGCAGCGACTCAGCCCCGACAAGCCAATTTACCGCGTTCTCATGATCAAAGAATCGATGATGCGAAGCCAGCCTGCAAATTAGGCGCTTGGTTTGTCCTGCCCGTGCGCGCGGGAGAATGAAACAATGAAGCGCATGCTTTTCAATGCGACACAGGCCGAGGAACTCCGTGTCGCGATCGTCGAAGGTCAGAAACTCATAGACCTCGACATCGAATCGGCCGCGAAAGAGCAGAGAAAAAGCAACATCTACAAGGGCGTCATCACGCGGGTCGAGCCCAGCCTCGAGGCCGCGTTCGTCGATTACGGCACCGAGCGCCACGGATTTCTTCCTTTCAAGGAAGTCGCGAAGCAGTTTTTCAAAGCCGGCGTCGACGTCGGCCGCGCTCGCATCCAGGACGCGATATCCGAAGGCCAGGAGTTGA
>Ga0137403_10005983_pt1 | contig 13979 bp, 7 predicted proteins | sample CZOMad2_1_16fung_FD_122057 | JGI IMG/M metagenome (GOLD analysis project Ga0137403, IMG submission 122057) | Vadose zone soil fungal communities from Angelo Coast Range Reserve, California, USA - CZOMad2_1_16fungal (Hybrid Assembly) | ecosystem: Environmental > Terrestrial > Soil > Vadose zone... | reverse complement strand
GCATCGGTTAGCGCGCGCGGGGTGATCTGCCAGGAGAGGCCCCAGCGGTCCTTGCACCAACCGCACTGGCTTTCCGTTCCGCCATTGCCGACGATCGCGTTCCAGTAACGGTCCGTCTCTTCCTGATTGTCCGTCGCGATCTGAAAGGAAAAAGCCTCGGTGTGCCGGAACGCCGGGCCGCCGTTGAGACCGAGACAGGGAATGCCCAGGACGGTGAACTCCACCGTCAGCACATCGCCCTTTTTGCCGCTAGGATAGTCACCGGGAGCTTCGTGAACAGCGGTTACTTTGCTATCCGGAAAGGTGACGGCGTAGAAGCGCGCCGCCTCATGCGCGTCTTTGTTGAACCAGAGGCAAATCGTGTTTTTTGGTTTCATGTTCGTGCTCGTCGTTCCCATTCATTTTCTTATCGGCGCCTCGGAGTCGGTGTCCCAGTGCCAGTTTCACCTACCCCGTTCGGATGAAAAGCTTATAGAAGCAATCATGTAACTGTCCACTTGCCCAACGGGAAGTCGCCTGTCAAAGGTTCTGACGTTTGAACTTCTGGCGAAGGTTGATCATTCGTCCGCAAGCATGAACACTCCATCGCCGCGATAGTGGAGGGTCTCCGGATACTTAAGGGAAGTCGCCACGTGCGCCTTCACCACTCGCCAGATAACGACGCTGGCGTCAGCCCGATTCGCATCGTTGCAAAATATAAGAGCGTTCCAATGTGCCGGCCAACGACTGCTTCGCGGGGCCGTATTAATCAATAAACACCATTAATAAAACTTAATGATATTGTCAGTTAGTTTATCATGTAAGAATCGCCGGCAGTCAAACTAGCGCCACATGCAGCTTGAGGTCGGTTCGTAGCGACAAGTCGATACGTCGAACACCTTCGGTTGCACAGTGCCCAGACAAGGCGATCGCACCGTGAGAAACCATCCAGCTGCCAAGTTCTCCGTATCAATCTGTGTTCTCACCAGACTAATTTTCGCGCTTACTGTTTTGATTTCGGTCCGACCGAGCTTCGGACAGCTGGCTCAGCCGCCTGCTCCGCGTGCCGTGCGTGCGAACAAATTATATCTGCAAGAGGAGCGGAAGCTCGCCGTCGCCTATTCGGGCAAAGCGAGTGCGGTGCATGCCCTGTCGTCGAGTCAGGCGAGGCCGCTGGCCGTTGCGGCCGCCGATCTGGATGGGCATGGCATCAACGACCTGATAATCGGATACGGTACGCCGAAGGGCGGGCTGCTGGTTGTGCATCGCGGCAACCTCGATGCATTTGCGCCGCAAAGCGAGGCATCATGGCTAGCCATTGGACGAGGCAAATTTCCGGATCCATTTCTGGCAGAAGGAAAAACCATTGAATTGCCGGAGGCGGCGGATTTCCTTACGACAGGCAAGTTCGATGAACAAGCAAACCCGTCCGTCGTTGTGGCGGCACGCGGGAGCAGCATCCTCTATATCTACGCTCGAGACGGCAACGGTGGATTCGCTCCGCCGCGGCAGGTCGCGCTTCCTGGAACAATCACGGCAGTGGCTACGGCCGCGATAGATCCGGATTCTTTGTGTTCGCAGATTCTAGTCGGTGTCTCTACCCCGAGCGGCGACCAGTTGACCGTTTTAGAAAGCGGACCGGAAGGTTTCGCCACCGTGGCAACGGTTGGGCTCCGCGGCCCAGTGACGTCAATGGCTTCGGGAGATCTCGACCGCGATCGCTTTCTGGACGTAGCCATCGCAGCGGGCGGCGAGGTTGCTATTCTGCATGGGCGCGACGTCCATGCGGCGCGCGTGGGATCTGGGCCAGCGAGTTTCCTGCCAGAAAACGTTCTGCTTCCTTTCTCGACTTCTTCGGTAATGCTGGGATCATTTCTTTACGATCGCGATCCACGGCTACAGATTGCGACGTTAGCCTCCGATGGGAGTACGTATATCGTGACGCGCGAGCATCGCGACGCGCGTCCGTGGACTTCCGACGAGATAAAAACCCGCAGGCGCGCCATCGTAACCCGGCAGCCAGACCCGCTGGCGCTTCCGGTCGATCCGAACGAAGGATGGCAAGTCGCGGAGAGTTTCCCCTCGGTGGTATCTGGAGCGGGCGCGCGGCACCCATCGTTGCTTTTGCGCGGGCGCATTTCCGACAAAGCCGGAGATGACGTGATGTTGATCGACGCGAATGCAACGCAGATGCACGTGCTTGCGCACGAGAGCGCGATAACGAATTCACTGGCGGAAAATACTCCACAGTCGGCCCTCCACATGACCATGCCAATGAATGGAACGACGTCGGCCATCGCCGGAATTCCTTTGCGCGTCAATATTGATGGCAGGCCAGGCGTCGTTGTGCTCAAAGAAGGGCAGATGGCGCCGGAAATCATGATGCCGTTGCCAGATCCGACGTTTTTTCCGAATCGCGTTGACGACATAGCTCCAAGAGGCACGGGAGTGACGTGCTTGAACACGACGGGTGTGGACGGCTCGAACGACTGCACTCTACGCGAAGCGATCCTCAAGGCCAATGCTACGGCTGGCACCGACACCATTATGCTGCAGGCGGGAACGTATACGCTGTCGCAAGCCCGCGTGAGCGGTGACAATTCAGGAATACATGGCGGTCTTTATGTGAACGATTCGCTCAATATCGTCGGGGCTGGCCAGAACACCACGATTATTCAAGGCGGCACGACAAACCTTAACGGTGTAGACCTGGTGATCGCAGTGAACGAGGACATCAGTCCGATCACAGACGCTACTGCGAGCATTTCGAACCTCACGATTCGATTTGGAAGAAATCGCGGAAGCGTGGCTCTCTTCGATGGAGACGGCGGAGGGATGGAATTCGACACGGGATCGAGCGGAACGGCGAATCTAAGTTTGACCAACGTGACTATCACGGACAACAGCACAACCGATGGTAACGGCGGGGGGCTGGTTGTCTTCAACTTCATAAACCCCGGCACCGGGTTTGCAACACTTTCGAACAGCATCGTTCAGAACAATTCAGTTGCTGAAGTTAGCGCAGCCGGCAGTGGCGGCGGCATTTGGGTCACGGACCAGGCGCGCATGGCGATGAGCAACAGCCAGGTGCTGAATAACACGGCTACCCAGGTGAATGGAGGTTCCAAGGGGGTCGGCGGCGGCCTATTTATTTTCTCGGCCGGATCGGGGTCGCGCCAGACCATCATTCACGGCAGCACGGTCTCGGGCAACCAAGCTTCGGGCGATGGCGGGGGAATCTGGGATGCCTCGAACTTATTGGTCGATCAAAACACGATCATCAGTGGCAACACTGCCGGTGGAAATGGTGGAGGCGTTTTCTATGACGCGGTCACCCCGGATACTGCGACGTTTACCAAAGTCACTTTGTCCGGCAACGCGGCTACCGGCAATGGCGGTGCATTCGAGGCGGGAGAACCGAGTCTGGCGCACTCGCTCGCTATCAGTTTCAGCCGACTGGCCGGCAACACTGCGGCCTCCGGCAACAATATTCACAACATCCATACGACGTTCACCGCGACAAATAACTGGTTCGGAACGAATTCCCCGGCAGGGACGATCGTCGATACATCCGGTGGCGCAACGACATTTTCGCCATTCATCGTGTTGGGTCACACGGCGTCTCCGTCAACGATCCGAATCAATCAAAGCGCTACGCTGACCGGTAGTTTCCTGTTGCGGAACGATACGACAGCGGTTCCCGGAGGAGCGGCGAACCTCGACGAGATCATCGGCTTGCCTATCACATTCCAAAATCCGGTGCTGGGGACGATTCCCCAGGCCCAGCCGGAAACTATTCTTGCCACCGGCACCGCCACCGCTACCTTCAACGCGGGAGGAGTAGGAGGCGCAGGACACGCCGACGCGATTGTGGATCAACAAACGGTTGCGGCGAACATTGTGATTCTGCAGCCGCTTCAAATTACCAAGAGTTTCAATCCGACCACGGTTGCAGTGAACGCGACCAGCACCCTGAGCTTCGCGATTGCAAACCCGAACACGATCGCCGTCGACGCAAATTTTGCAGATACCTTCCCGTCGAACCTGGTGGTCGCTGCCGTTCCTGCGGTGACCAATACGTGTGGCGGCACGGTTACAGCCGCAGCCGGTGCGGGCAGCGTCTCCTTCAGCAATGCTTCGCTTGCGGTGGGTGCATGCACGATTACGGTTGCAGCGAGGGGCACGTCCGACGGAGTGCTCAACAATAGCGTCACTATTAACTCGACGGCGGCCGGAACAGGAGCGCAATCGACATCGAGCGCCAACTTGACCGTCATCAATCCACCGACGATCGCGAAAGCGTTCGGCGCCGCTACAATTCCGCTAAACGGCAGCACGAGTCTTACGCTCACTTTGAGCAGCACCAATGCCAGCCTAACTTTGAATGGCGTGGCATTCACCGACAACCTTCCTGCCGGGCTTGTCGTAGCGACTCCTGGCAATTTGGCTAGCACGTGCTCCGGGACGGCGACGGCAGTAAATGGGTCATCGTCTGTCAGCTTGAGTGGCGCGAGTCTTGCGCCAGGCGCTTCCTGCACGGTCTCGCTGAACGTCGCGGGAACGACGGGCGGAGTAAAAAACAACAGCACGCAAGTAACTTCCACCAACGCCGGGACGGGCAACACTTCGAACGCGAGCATTACCGTGGTAGGACCGCCGGTAATCATCAAGGCGTTCGGCGCGGCCAGTATTCCGCTGAACGGTTCGACCAGCCTCACCTTTACGATTCAGAACAACAATGCGACGACGGCGCTGACCAGCGTCGGCTTCAGCGACACTCTTCCCGCGGGACTCGTGGTTTCGACTCCAAATGGGCTGGCAGGCAGTTGCGGAGCCGGAACGATCACAGCAACGCAGGGAACGAGTGTGATTAGTCTATCCGGCGCTTCGCTCGTTGCGAGTACCTCATGCACATTCTCAATCAACGTGACGGGCACATCGGCCGGATTGAAAAACAATACGACGGGGAATGTGACTTCTACCGAAGGAGGTACTGGCGGAACGGCTTCGGCAAGCGTCAAAGTGGAAGCGCCGCCGTCGATCGCGAAAGTATTTAACCCGAATACGATTGCGCTGAATGCCACGACATCGTTGACTTTCACTGTCACGAATCCTGCCGCGAATGTGGATCCGCTCACCGGAGTCGCCTTTACCGATACGTTGCCCGCAGGACTCACGGTTGCCAATGCCTCGGCGACGGTTTGCGGTGGCACCTTGACGACGACGGCGCCCACGGGAATCGCAATTTCTGGCGCGACCATTGCCGTTAACAGCCAGTGTCAGTTCAGCATTACCATCACCGGCGCTGCTTCGGGGCAATACACCAACACCAGCGGCAACGTGACTTCGACAAATGGCGGCACCGGAAACACGGCGAGCGCCAGCCTGACTGTGGCAGCACCGCCAACGATCACCAAGGTCTTCGGAGCCATCAATATCCCCCTCAACGGCTCGACCTCGCTGACCTTCAATGTGACGAATCCAAACGCGGGACTAGCCCTGACGGGAGCTGCATTCACCGATAATTTGCCAGCCGGATTGCTAATCGCGACGCCTAGTGGCTTGACCAGCACTTGCGGGGGCACGTCCACGGCCGTGGCCGGGTCGGGTTCGGCGAGTCTGTCTGGAGGAACGTTGGCCGCCGGCGCGTCGTGCACCGTGTCTCTGAATGTCACCGGGACGACGGCGGGCGTAAAGAACAACAGCGTGCAGGTGACTTCAACCGAAGGCGGGACGGGCAACACTTCGAACGCGAGCATCACGGTAGCTGCACCACCGGTAATCATCAAAGCGTTTGGCGCGGCGAGCATTCCGCTGAACGGTTCGACCAGCCTCACCTTCACGATTCAGAACAACAATGCGACGACGGCGCTGACCGGCGTCGGCTTCAGCGACACTCTTCCCGCGGGACTCGTGGTTTCGACTCCAAATGGGCTGACAGGCAGTTGCGGAGGCGGAACGATCACAGCAACGCAGGCAGCGAATGTGATTAGTTTGTCTGGCGCGTCACTGGCTGCAAGTGCATCGTGCACGTTTGCCGTGAACGTGGCGGGCATAGTGGCAGGCACACAGAACAACACGACGGGAAACGTGACGTCCACGCAAGGCGGCACAGGCGGAACGGCTTCGGCCAGCGTCAAAGTGGAAGCGCCGCCGTCGATCGCGAAAGTATTCAACCCGAATACGATTGCGCTGAATGCGACGACCTCGCTTACCTTCACGATCACCAATCCGGCAGCGAACGCGGATCCGCTCACGGGAGTGGCCTTCACAGACACCTTGCCGACGGGGCTTACCATTCCAAACGCATCGGCGACGGTTTGTGGAGGGACCCTGACGCTAACAGCCCCGACAGGAATCGCGCTAACGGGCGCAACGATCGCTACGAACAGCCAGTGTCAATTCAGTGTGACGGTGACAGGCGCAGCGTCGGGACAATTCACCAACACGACGGGAAACGTGACGTCCACGAATGGAGGGACAGGAAATACGGCGAGCGGCAATTTGACGGTCGCCACGGCCCCGACGATTGTGAAGGCGTTCGGCGCGGCCAACATCGCGCTGAACGGCTCAACCTCGCTGACCTTCAATGTGACGAATCCAAACGCGGCGCTCGCGCTGACGGGAGCCGCGTTCACGGATAACTTACCTGCGGGCTTGGTTGTAGCCACTCCAAACGGTTTGACCAACACTTGCGGTGGCACGTCCACGGCCGTGGCCGGGTCGGGTTCGGCGAGTCTGTCTGGAGGAACGTTGGCCGCGAGTGCGTCGTGCACCGTGTCGCTGAATGTGACCGGAACGACGGCGGGCGTAAAGAACAACAGCGTTCAGGTGACTTCAACCGAAGGCGGAACGGGCAATACCTCGAACGCGAGCATCACGGTGGCAGCACCACCGGTGATCATCAAAGCGTTTGGCGCGGCGAGCATTCCGTTGAACGGTTCGACCAGCCTGACCTTCACGATTCAAAACAACAACACGACCACGACACTAGGCGGAGTCGGATTTAGCGACACGCTGCCAGCCGGCCTGCTCATTAGTATTCCCAATGGGCTGACTGGCAGTTGTGGTGCTGGAGCGATCACTGCGACGCAAGCAACCAGTGTCATTACTTTATCAGGAGCGACGCTAGCACAAAGCAGTTCGTGCACGCTCTCGGTGAACGTAACCGGAACGGCGGCAGGCACACAAAACAACACGACGGGGAACGTCACCTCGACGCAAGGCGGCACGGGCGGCACAGCTTCCGCGAGCATCAACGTGCTTGCCCCGCCGGTGATCGCCAAGGCGTTCAATCCTAGCGCCATTGCCGTGAGCGCGACCACCTCGCTGACCTTTACGATTACGAATCCCGCGGCGAACGCGGCGGCTGAAACGGGAGTTGCGTTTACCGATACGCTGCCCACGGGCCTGACGGTTCCGAATGCCTCGGCCACAGTGTGCGGCGGAACGCTAACTCTAACCGCTCCGACCGGCATTGCGCTTTCCGGCGCAACCATTAACACAAACAGTCAGTGCCAGTTCAGTGTGACGGTCACCGGCGCCGCATCGGGGCAATACACGAACACAACCGGAAACGTAACTTCCACAAATGGAGGGACCGGCAACACGGCGTCGGCAAGCCTCTCCGTGGCGGCACCCGCGACAATCACGAAGGCGTTTGGCGCCGCAAACATCCCACTGAATGGATCAACGTCGCTGACGTTTAGTATTGCCAATCCAGCAATCAATACGATCGGTCTGACGGGGATTGCGTTCGCGGACAGCTTGCCTGCGGGCTTGGTCGTAGCCACTCCAAATGGCTTGACCAGCACTTGCGGCGGCACTTCGACCGCAGTGGCGGGATCAGGTTCGGCGAGTCTGTCGGCAGGAACCCTGGCGCCCGGTGCCTCGTGCGCGGTTTCGTTGAACGTGACGGGCACGACGGCGGGAGTGAAAAACAATAGCGTGCAGGTGTCTTCAACCGAAGGCGGCACCGGCAACACTTCGAATGCAACTATCACGGTGGCGGGCCCGCCGGTGATCATCAAAGCGTTTGGCGCGGCGAGCATTCCGCTGAACGGTTCGACCAGCCTGACCTTTACGATTCAAAACAACAATACGACCACCGCACTGGGCGGAGTCGGATTTAGCGACACATTGCCAGCAGGCCTTATTGTTTCCGCTCCAAACGGATTAACAGGAAGTTGTGGCGGCGGGACGATCACGGCAGCGCAAGGGACGAACGTCATCAGTCTGTCCGGAGCGACGCTGGCACAAAGCAGTTCGTGCACGTTCGCGGTCAACGTCACGGGAACAGCGGCAGGAACGCAGAGCAACACGACGGCGAATGTGACGTCTACGCAAGGTGGCACGGGCGGGACAGCCTCCGCGACTATCAACGTAGTCGCACCGCCGTCTATCGCGAAGGCGTTCAACCCAACCGCCATCGTGCCGAATGGTACCTCTGCGTTGACTTTCACGATAACGAATCCGGCAGCGAATGCCGTAGCTGAAACCGGAGTGGCGTTTACCGATACCTTGCCCACAGGACTCACGGTTGCCAATGCCTCGGCGACTGTGTGCGGTGGAACCTTGACGACGACGGCGCCTACCGGAATCGCGCTTACCGGCGCGACGATCGCCGTAAACAGCCAATGCCAGTTCAGCGTCACAGTCACCGGCGCCACTCCCGGTCAATACACCAACACAACAGGAAATGCGACTTCCACGAATGGCGGCACAGGGAACACCGCGACCGCAAACATCTCAGTGGGAACGCCGCCGAGTATCGCGAAGGCGTTCGGTGCGGCTTCGATCGGGTTAGGCAATTCGACGTCTCTCACCTTCACCATCACGAATTCCAACACTTCACTTGTGCTGGCTGGCGTTGCGTTCAACGACGCATTGCCTGCCGGGCTGACGGTGTCGACGCCTAACGGCCTCAGCGGCACGTGCGGAACCGGAACGGTCACCGCAGTCGGCGGTTCTCAGAACGTCAGTCTAACTGGTGGCACGATTGCAGCGAACAGCGCCTGCACGTTCTCGGTGAACGTAACAGCCGTCACCGCAGGGACGCAGGTGAACACCACCGGAAGCGTCAGCGCTACTAACGGCGGCGCGGGAAATACGGCGACCGCATCGATTATCGTGCTCGCGCCTGACCTCGCCATCGCAAAGAGCCACGGCGGCAATTTCTTCCAGGGACAGACGGGCGCAACCTACACAATTACCGCCAGCAACGCCGGGCCGGGACCAACGGCCGGCGCGGTTACGCTCACGGAAGTACCGCCGACAGGACTCACGGTGACCGCGCTTGCGGGCACTGGTTGGAGCTGCAACGTCGGTGCTCTTTCGTGTACGCGCAGTGATGCGTTGGCTTCCGCAGGGAGCTATCCGCCCGTTGCGGTAACAGTCAGCGTCGCACTGAATTCTGCGGCGAGCGTGACCAATGTCGTCAGCGTCTCTGGCGGCGGCGAATTGAACACGGCCAACGATACGGCATCGGACGTGACAACCGTTACTTTGCCGCCGGACTTTACCCTGTCCTCCAACCCGACCACCGTCACCGTTAGGGCCGGACAGATGGCAAGTTTTGCGCTGACCGTAACGCCGCAAAACAATGTGTTTACGAATCCCATTGCGCTTACAGTCAGCGGCCTGCCGGGCAAGACGTCGTTCGCCTTCACGCCTCCGACAGTCACGCCGGGCACGAATCCCGCAACGTCGAACTTTGTTGTGTCGACGACGCCGGGCGATCCTTTTCTCACGCAGAACACGGAGAAAACTCGCATACCGCTTTACGCCCTGTTGCTGCCATTCACCGGACTCGTATTTTCGGTGCGCAAACGGCGGTGGACGAAAAAATTGGTTCTCAGCCTGCTGCTTTTCTACGGCGGGATCGGCCTGTACGGATGTGCCGGAGGCCAAAAGAATTTCCAGAATCTCGGCACGCCTCCTGGCACTTACAACGTCACTGTAACCGCTTCCTCCGGCGTGTTGCAGCATACGGCGCCGGTCACACTTATCGTTCAACCGTAAGCTTGGCAGTCATAAAAAGGCTAAAGACATGAAAAATAATCGCTGGACGGACCAATTGCGTATAGCAAAACGGATAGCTGTACTTGCTGGCTTTTTGATAGGCACGGTAACCCCGGCCTTTGGTCAACAGGCGACCGCCGCGACGCCGCAATTTGAAACATCGGCTTCGTACTCCTTCGTTCGTGCCAGCGCCGCGGACGCGGGCGGAGGGTTTAACCTCAATGGCGGCAGTGCGACGGTGGCGTACAACTTCAGCGACCGTTTCGCTGTAGTGGCCGACATCGGTGCATACCGCTTCTCGGGCTTGCCTTCGGGGCTTACGAGCACGATGTACACGTATATGTTCGGGCCGCGAGTGACCTTTCGCCGGTGGAGCCGAGTGGTGCCGTTTGCGCAGGTTCTCCTCGGCGGTGGACGCCTGAACGCCAACGCGGGCGGCGTTGACGCCGGCGAAAATGGTTTCGCTATGGCCGTGGGCGGGGGCCTAGACGTTCCGTTTCATCGGCATTTTGCGATTCGCGTGATTCAGGCCGAATATTTGATGACGCGATTTGATCGTGTCGACGGCTCGTCGGCAACGCAGAATGACGTGAGGATATCGGCGGGTCTTGTGCTTCGGTTTGGCAGCAGATAATTGCGCTAGAGCGTGTCGGTGGGAAGTCCGGGTGGGGCGATTGCTGTCGCATTATGGTAGTCCACGGATTCCGCTGACCAGAATTATGAGCCATCCCTCTCATGGTTTTTAAGGCAAATGAACCAGCGCCGCCCGCCGAAATTTCTTTGCGGCCGGCAACGGCTGCCGACAGCGAATTCCTGATTCAGGCTTACACGACCACACGCCAGGATGAAATGGCGTCGTGGGGTTGGAACTCCGCACAACAGGCTGCCTTTGTTCGCATGCAGTTTGATGCGCGACAGCGTGGCTATATGGCTCAGTATCCCCAAGCAAAGAGTTGCGTAATTTGCGTTGGCGAGAGCCCTGCTGGCTCAATTATTATTTCTCGCGGCCAAGACGAGATTCGTTTGGTGGATATCACGGTGCTCCCGGAATTTCGCAACCGCGGCGTGGGCGGGCGCCTGATTGAGGGGTTGATCGCCGAGGCTTCTCGCGCAGGCCGAGCCCTGCGGCTGACCGTATTGCAGAACAATCGGGCGAAACGTCTGTATGAACGCGTTGGTTTCGTTGCGAAGGGCGGCGACGAGATGTATTGCGAAATGGAATGGGCGGCCGCGAAGCGCGAAGATTGAGACGAGTGTTTTCACTTGGAGAGCAACAGTAATGCTGGAACATCTGAGTAGCCGGATATTCGCCGAACAGCTAAACACTACATTTCACCTTATGGTCCCGGAAGCGGCGGAATTACTCCTGGAATTATTGGAGGTTTCGGAAAAAGATCCGTCAGCGCCTGTCGAACAATTCTCGCTCGTGTTTCGGGGGCCTCTCATCCCCATGTGTCCTCAGGGAATTTATGGCGTGAAGCACGACAAACTCGGGGCGTTCGAACTCTTTTTCGTGCCGCTCGGGCCGGACCCTGCGGGCATGCGTTATCAAGTGATTTTTTGCCGGTTACGCGAGCAAAAAAAATAAACTCCATGCCCATCACGCTGCGGCGAGTCCGTGACGATTACGTGGAGAATTTCAATCCGTTCGTCTGCCTGTTCGAGCGGTTGGGGTTCGCTAGAGCGTCGGCGATGGACTTCCAGATCTTGCTCGAACGCCGGCCTTTGGGCCTGCCTTTACCGGAACCGGGAATCGCCCGGGATTCAAAAGATGACTGACGATGGCGGCGTACGTGTTCGTCCCGGACGGGACGATAAACAAGGAAAATTCCCCGAGCAACGGGTGCTGGAATTTGTAGGTGCCCTGCGGCAATCGTTCGCCAGTAGCGTAGAAATGCAGTGCGTACGTGTCCGTCTGCGCCGCCGCCTTCAATTTTTTAGGCGCGACCGCCATCGCGGTCGTCGCGGCTGACTTCGGATTCATGTCTTCGACCGACAGCAGCGTGAACCAAGCGGTCGGAGACGTTCCCGACGCCACGGCAAAGTTGCTGTTCACCAGCGGCAGAAAGCTGGCCCGGGTCAAGGAACGCAAATCCACCGCGTGGAAAGGAGTCGAGCCCAGGTTGGCCGCGCCACCTAAGGCCCTAAACGGCAGCGCCGCTGCAGCCACGAGCGCCTGTCCGGTCACTATAAAACGGCGTCTGGAAAAATCCATCGAAAGTCTCCTGGGCACAAACTGGGACCGACTTAACCCAGATTGTCCTCAATCTTTGGATTATTCAATAAGAAAAACATACCGCGATGGTTAACCTCTAACAGTATTTTTCCCTGTTTATTAGTGATATTTAATGTTATATTGTTATCGAAATAAATAGAGATTATGGGCGACAGAACGTGTTAGTATCTCGCCGATTAAGAAGGTTCACACGACAAAATCGTGCAGCTTGGAGGTGGAATCCTCGTGTCGAGTCCATTTATTGGTGAAATTCGAATGTTTGGCGGCAACTTCGCTCCGCAAGGCTGGGCATTTTGCGACGGCTCTCTCCTTCCGATCAGTGAGAACGACGCACTGTTCAATCTGATCGGCACTACGTATGGCGGCGACGGCCAGTCAACTTTCGCGTTGCCCAACTTGAGCAGTCGTGTCCCCGCCCATGTCGGTCCCGGATTTGCGCTGGGTCAAACCGGTGGCGAGGAAACGGTCACGCTAACCACCAATCAAATACCGGCGCATAGCCACGTGCCTCAGGCGAGCTCCAACCAGGGAACGCAATCGAGCCCAGCGAATGGCTTATGGGCTGCGTCCAGTCCGAGTCTCAACGAATATTCCGCAGCTGCCCCCGGCCTCGCCATGAATCCGGTCACAGTCGGCCAAGCCGGCGGATCACAGCCTCACGACAATATGCTGCCCTTTCTTGGCGTCAATTTTATTCTTTCGCTTTTCGGAATTTTCCCGTCGCAATAACGAACGCTGGTATTTGATGGTTTTGGGGGATCGACTATGTCAGAGCCGTTTCTCGGCGAAATTAAAATCATAAGTTGGAATTTTCCGCCAATTGGGTGGGCATTCTGTAACGGCCAGCTCTTGCCGATCAACCAGAATCAGGCTTTGTTTTCTATTTTGGGCACGACTTACGGTGGAAACGGTCAAACCACCTTCGCCCTGCCGAATCTTCAAGGTCGCACCCCGGTCCATGTCGGTAACGGCATCTTTTTGGGAGAGAGCGGCGGCGAGACCGCGCACACGCTAAACATCTCGGAGATGCCAGCGCATAATCACATTCCCGTGGCTTCCTCCCTTGCTCCAACGCTTCCAGGCGTTACCGGAAACCTTTGGGCGACGAACAACGCCAACCCATATGCATCCACTGCGAATATCGGTATGAACCCCGCATGCGTGACGCCCCTTGGCGGCAGCCAGCCGCACGACAATATGTCGCCTTACCTTGTGCTGAACTTCATCATCGCCCTTCAGGGGATTTTCCCCTCGCAGAATTAGGCAGAGGAGAACCGTTCATGTCCAACCCGTTCGTAGCCGAGATCAGAATCTTCGCGGGGAATTTTGCTCCTACGGGCTGGGCGCTCTGTAACGGACAGCTCATGCCGATCAGCCAGAATACCGCTCTGTTTTCGCTCCTAGGCACGACCTATGGGGGCGACGGCAAGAGCAACTTTGCCCTTCCGAATCTGCAGGGCTCCGCGCCATTGCAAGCCGGCCAAGGCCCTGGATTGTCGTTGCGAGATCTGGGCGAGATCGGCGGCGAGCAGGACGTAACGCTCCTCAATACCGAAATGCCAGCGCACACCCACGGTGCGCAGGGTGCCTCTCCCGGCGGACAACCGAGGCCCGGCGGCAATACATGGGCCTCCGGACAAAGAGGCTTCGGAAATCTCTACGCGCCGACGTCCGCCAGCAACGTGCCGATGAACCCATTCGCAATGTCCATCACCGGCGGCAATCTGCCACACAACAATATGCC
>Ga0137403_10005090_pt1 | contig 13981 bp, 11 predicted proteins | sample CZOMad2_1_16fung_FD_122057 | JGI IMG/M metagenome (GOLD analysis project Ga0137403, IMG submission 122057) | Vadose zone soil fungal communities from Angelo Coast Range Reserve, California, USA - CZOMad2_1_16fungal (Hybrid Assembly) | ecosystem: Environmental > Terrestrial > Soil > Vadose zone... | reverse complement strand
AAAGAATGAAAAAGACGGGCGGCCAGGAAATGTGGGCCTCGGTTCTCTTTTGGATTTTGGCGAGGATTTGCGGATGATCTGTCCTGTTTTTGTCTTCCTTGTTTACGGTCAGGACAGACAGAGAGAGGAACGGAGCGGGTTGTACAGATCGGCGCTGGTGCTAAGCTAAGAAGCACCGATTTGCCGCCTCCGGCGACGAGCACCTAGCCTTTGGTCAGCACAGATGTTTGACAATTACCTTTGGGCAGAGCTGACGACTCAAGACTCCTTCGCTGGATTTCTGCAAGTGTTGATCGTCCAGCCCTCCCTCACAATTCGGATGTCATGCACAAAAATGGGAACCCTAAATTGAGCATTCTTGTAGTTGCACCACTCCGAAATATGCGCCATATTCGGGTGTTCCAGATATAGCATGACAAACGGAAAGCTCCGCTGGCCAAAGCGCGCTTTGATCAGTGTTTTGCTCTTCAGCGCCGTCGCTTGCGTTGGTTGGTACTACAGGAAGACCTTGCCTGATGGGGCGGCCAACTACCAGACGATGGTGATTTCTCGTGGCGAACTGCTGCAGGTGGTGACCGCCAGCGGCCAATTAGATCCCGTGGTCAAAGTGGAGGTGGGCAGCCAAATTTCAGGCAACATCCAAAAACTCAACGTGGACTTCAACTCACCGGTCAAACAAGGGCAAGTCATCGCCCAACTCGACCCGGCCAGCTATGAAGCCAACTTCATCCAGGCGGAAGGCAATCTGGCCAACGCCAGAGCCGCGCTGGAGTTGGCGCAACTTAACGCCGAACGGTCCAAAGTGCTCCAGGTTGGTAAGCTTAACCCGAAAGCCGAGTACGAAAAGGCCCTGGCCGATTTGCACCAGGCAGAAGCCAACGTGAAAATCAACGAGGGTACCTTGAAAAAAGCCAGGGTGGACCTGGACCGCTGCACGATTAATTCCCCCATTGATGGGATGGTCATTTCGCGCAATGTCAGCGTCGGCCAGACCGTCGCCGCCAGCCTCAGCGCGCCTACGCTTTTTGTAATCGGCAACGACCTGAACAAGATGCAGATTGAAGCCAACGTGGCCGAAGCTGACATCGGCATGGTGGAGGTCGGCCAGGATGTGGACTTCACTGTCGATGCCTTTTCCGGCCAAACCTTCCACGGGAAAGTGACCCAAGTCCGCAATGCGCCCAAGGCCGACCAAAATGTCGTCACTTACGAGACCATCATCGGAGTGAGCAATTCGAATCTGAAGCTCAAGCCAGGAATGACCGCAAACGTCTCGCTTATAGTCGCCCGCCGCGACAACGTGCTGAAAGTTCCCAACGCCGCTCTGCGCTTCCGTCCACCCAAGAGCGTGCAAGGGGTAAAGGCTGGCACGAACAGGACGGACATCGCGGAAGCGTCGGTGCCGAGCGAGAACAAATCCGAACGTCCACGCAAGTCCGGAGGCGCAAAACCCAAGAAAGACAAACGGAAGTCCGAGCGCACGGTTTATGTGTTGCGTGACGGCGCTCCCCAGCCGGTCAAGCTCAAGCTGGGCATCACCGACGGCCGTGAAACCGAGTTGATCGAAGGGCTGAAGGAAGGCGATACGGTTGTCAGCGACATGAACGAACCCAAGGAAAACACGACCATGGTATCTCGCTTGTTTACCGGCCTCAAGAAATAAGGCTGCCCCCAAAATCCGAAATCCGAAGCACGAAATCCGAAGGAATTCCGCATGACCGCCCTAATCGAACTGGAGCATGTCAGCCGGACCTATCCGCTGGGCACAGCGGGAGTGCAGGCGCTCCGCGACATTGCCCTGCAAATCCAGGCGGGTGAATTTGTGGCCATCCTCGGCGCCAGCGGCTCGGGAAAATCTACTCTCATGAACCTCATCGGATGTCTCGACCGTCCCACAACAGGCCGGTATTTCCTGGAGGACGTGGATGTGGCGGAGCTTGATCACGACGAACTGGCGGACATCCGCAATGAGAAACTCGGCTTCGTGTTCCAGAGTTTCAATCTGTTGAGTCGCACTTCGGCGTTGCAGAACGTCGAGTTGCCGATGCTGTACGCGGCTTCCAGGTCCGGCGCCCGCGCTCGACGCACACGGGCCATGGAGGCGCTCGAACTGGTCGGCCTGGCGGGCCGCGCCGATCATCATCCGAATCAGCTTTCCGGCGGCGAACAACAGCGCGTGGCCATCGCACGAGCGATTGTCAACCAGCCCTCCCTGCTGTTGGCGGACGAGCCGACGGGCAATCTCGACAGCCGCACCAGCGCCGATATCATGAAGGTGTTTCAGTCCCTGAACCAACGCGGCATCACCGTCGTCATGGTGACGCACGAAGTGGACATCGCCCGATATGCGCAGCGGAACGTCGTCATGCGCGACGGGTTGATCCTGACGGACGAGCCCGTCACTGATCGGCTTGACAGCCGCGAGGAGCTCCGTCGCTGGCAGCAAGCCGAGCCACCAGCGGTTCTGACCTCATGAACGTCTTCAACGCCACCCAAATCGCCTTGCACGCGCTGGGGCGGAACAAACTTCGCTCCGCTTTGACTGCGTTGGGCATCATCATCGGCGTCGGCTCGCTCATTGCCTTGCTTGGCATTGGGCATGGCGCGCGGGCGCAGGTCGAAGCGCAGGTGGCCAGCCTTGGCGAAAATGTGATCCAGGTTTCGCCCGGGAGCCTCAGCAAGAACGCCGTGAAACTGGGCCTGGGCAGTTCCGCTGCGCTGACCCTCGAAGATGCCGAAGCCATTAGACAGGAAGTCCCAGACGCGGTCGCTGTCAGCCCCGAGGTGAAAATCAAAACACAGGTCGTTTCCGGCAACCGGAACTGGTCCACGGAAATTTATGGAGACTCACCCGATTATTTCACCATCCGGGAGTGGGACACAGCCGAGGGGGAGACTTTTACCGACCAGGATGTCCGCGGCGCGACCAAAGTGGCGGTAATCGGGCAGGAGGCGGCCGAAGAGTTGTTCGACGAAGGGGAGGATGCGATTGGAGAAATCATCCGCATCCGCAACGTGCCGTTCAAAGTCGTAGGCATCCTCGTGGCCAAGGGAGCGTCGGCCAGCGGGTCGGACCAGGATGATGGGATTATCGTGCCTTACACCACGGCGCTCAAACAGTTAATCGGCAAACAAACCGGCCTGCGCCGCATCTACGTCCAGGCGGCCAACCTTGAAGTGTTGCCCATCGTTGAGAAGAAGGTCATCGACCTGCTCCGCCAGCGCCACCATATCGAGGCCGGGAGCGACGACGACTTCAAGGTGCGCAGCCAACTGGAAATTGCCGAGTCGGCGACGGCCACGGCGCGGACGATGACGATTCTGCTGGCTCTCATTGCCAGTGTGTCACTTATCGTCGGTGGCATTGGCATCATGAACATCATGCTGGTGAGCGTCACCGAACGCACGCGCGAGATTGGGATCCGCATGGCCATCGGGGCCCACCGCCGGGACATCATGCGCCAGTTTCTAATCGAAGCAGTCACGCTGAGCGCTTTGGGCGGCTTGATCGGCATTGCACTTGGCAGTAGCGCAGCTAAACTGCTGACCGCCCTGGCCCAATGGCCAACACTCATCTCGCCTGACGCAGTGCTCATCGCTTTCGTCTTCAGCGCGGTGGTGGGAATTTTTTTCGGATTTTATCCCGCGCGCAAGGCCTCGCGGCTCGATCCTATCGAGGCGCTGCGGTACGAGTGACCAAGGGTAAGCTCGAAATCCCAAATTCCAAACACGGCCGGAGCGACCTTCGGCCCTTTGGAGTTTGGGATTTGGGATTTGGAATTTCGGCCTCATCCGGTTTCGTCATCCAACCGCGCCGCCTCGCCCAGCAGCGCGTGCGCTCGCGCCATACGGTCATCGTGGTTGCTCGTTACCTCCCTCTTAGCGCAGCGGAGAAGCTCGGCAGCCCGGTGCCAGATCATGGCACGTTGGTCCAGCAGGCCGCTGGTTCCGGCCAGCAAGGCCTGCTCTGTCCGTCTAACCTCGCCTGTTGGCGTCTCCGGCCGCAGCGCGAAGCGCCCAATGCTGGCGAGGAAAATTCCCGCGTCCAGTTCCAGCGGTCCCTGGCCGAAACGCCCCCAGTCTATTACTCCCGGGCCGTCACCCAGGTCGAGGACATGGTCGGCGTAAAACCCGCCGTTCAAGAGGTGTGGAGAGCCCTCCACCGGCTGCGTCCGCGCCAGCCTCGCAACTAGTGCCGTGGCCACGCTTCCAAGTGTGGGATCGGCAGCGCCTATCACAGCAGGCCGCCTGCGGGCCCGTAACAGCACGCGCTCCACGCCTAAGGGCGAGCCCAGCCTGACAGAGAGCGAGGTCGCGCACTGGAGCCAGGATGCGACGAGCTCGCCCGCGCGCCGGCCCTGGCCTGCGCGAATGAGTTCCGCCGCCGAAGGCCCTTCCAGCCAGCCGATCACGAGAACTCGCAGATCACGGTCCCAAGCCAGCAGCGGCGGCACGCGGGGCACTGAGTCGCCCGCCAGCCCAGCGGCGGCCAGCGCCTGGTGCAGTTCGGCCTCTGGTGTCGGGTCCTCCGCGCAGGCCTTCAGGGCAAAGCGCCTTGGCCCAACTCGCACCTCGATGGCGGCGCGTGACCCTGGATGGTACCGACGCATCAGGAACTGGACGGGCTGGTTGTCCAAGCCGAGGGCTGGGAACGTCGTGGACAAGCCCGCCGAACGGATGGCGGCAAGAGCCGGCAGGGCGGAGTCATCGGGAAGTTCAGGAATTGGTTTCATAGGTCCTTCGAGAGAGCCTCCGCCCGTTGGAGCAGTGACTCGGTTCGCTGTGGCCAGTCAGGCTCGCGGGCGCGGAAGGGGAAGCGCGTGCGGCGAAATACTTCCACGGCTGTGTACAGCGCGACGCGCTCGGGCGGTGGCCGTTTGGTGGCCAGGGAGTAACCTTTGAGCAACGCTTCTTTTACTAATTCAACCTGGTCTGGACACAACTCGCCGCGCAGCGCGTTGCGTTCAGCCTGCGCTATGAAGTTGCCCAGGTCGTCGGCCGGGTCACCGTAGCAGGCCCAATCCAGATCAATGATCGCCACCTCCGGTTGGCTAACGAGCACTTGGTTGGCCGAGAAGTCGCCGTGCAGGGCGCGACGCAGAGCGGGTGCGCCGGCCAATTGCGCCACCAACCGTCGCGCCAGTTCCTCCGCGCGGCGGTCAAACTGCGGGCAAATGAAGCCGATCTCCGAAGCGAGCGAGAGCAGGTCGGCGGCCTCAGCTTCGCGCGTCCAGGACGGCAGATCAGCGGGGTTCTGCTCGTGCAACGTTGCGAGGGCTGCGCCAGCAGCGGTCACAGCGTCGCCCTCCAGTTCGGAGGCGGTGCAAAGCTCTCTCAATAACCGGCCCGGCAGCCACTCGAAGGATACCAGGCGGTGGTCGTCCGAGGAACCGAGCAGTCGCGCCACCCGGAGGAGTCCACGTGAAGCGAAGGCCTGGCCATTGGATTTGCCACGGATGTAGGCTCCTCTGGTATAGGCTTTCAGCAGTGCTCGGGTTCCGTCCATTGCACGCAGTTCGGCCACGTAACGGCGCTCGGGCCGATAGCGCAAGCATCGGAGTTCGGCGTCCCAAAGGTTGCGCCAGTCGGGCAGCAACTCGCGGAGCACGCGCTTGCGTTTCGCCGCGTCTGTCAGGTGCTGAAGGGCTGGCAGTTTGAGATCGTTTGGAAAAACCGCGACCAGCACGGCGGGATCCTTCAAAACGATGCGCCCTTGACCCAGTGGCCCTGACACGGACGCCGGTGCGCCGTCTTTCAGCCATTGCGCGAGCCCATCGGCTCGGCAAGCGCGGACATCCAAGTCCAGTTCCGTACCGGCGAGGTCCAGCCGATAGGCAATCCGGCAGAAGTTCCTGGGCTTGTATCGTACGTAAGTGATTTGCGCGGTCCGGAGATCAGCCTGCGGGGCGGCCCGGCGCAGCGCAGCGACGAAGGCGTCGGGGTCCAGCACCGTGGCCAATCCGGGGAGGAAAGGGTCGCGGCGAGCGAGATCAGCTTCAAGGCGAGAAAGCATGGGACAATGCGTGCTTGGCCTCCTCGACGCACGCCGCCACCTTTTCGGCCCAGTGCGGCTCCTGGCGTTTGAAAATGCCGCCCGCGACTTCGATGAGCGCGCCGGCGCAATGGAGCGGGAACTGTTTCCGCCACGCATCGGGCGCGTGGGCGAAGTATTCTTCGACGAAAGCCGAGGCGGCAATATGCGCCTGCTCCTGTGGCAGCGAGTCCACGCCGACCCGCGCTGTGATATGGGCAAAAAGATGGGCGGGGTCGCGGACGGGATCGCCGAGGGCGACCGAATCCAGATCAATGAAGACCACGCGGTCGCCCTCCAGGAAAATGTGGTCGGGCTTGAGGTCGCGATGGATCGGCGCGGGCGGAACTTCTTTCAGGCCGCCGACGACCGCGGCGGTGATCGCCTTGGCCTCCGCCCGCAATTCGGGACAAGCCCACTGAACGAGAGTCGAGGCCCGCTTCACGTCATAGAATTGCTCAACGAGGGGGTGAGGGCGTCTGATGCTCAGGTCGTCTTGATTGAAGGCGGCCACGGCCCGGGCGACGACGCGCACCGCGGCTTCCGGGTCACGGCCCTGAACCAAGAGCTGCTGGAGAGCCGTGCCCGCAGCCTCCTCCAGCACCAGGGTGCGCAGCTCGTCCAGATAGGCAATGGCCCGGACCACGGAGTAAGGATGGGCTTCGGCGCGCCAACGTTTTGGAGTGCGGCGGCAAGCGAAGCGCGACACCGCTTTGGGCTCCTGAGATGCAGCGATTGGTTTGGTGAAGATGGTTGGCGTAAGTAAATCCACAGCGGCGTCGCGCTTCGCTTGCCGCCGCACTCCAAAGGACCGAAGCAGTTGGAAAGTTTCCTGGCCGTGATCGTTGCGATAGACCTTGAGGTACCAACGCCGCGTTTGGCTTCTGCCCGTGAGCGCATCACGGGCCCGCAAAGTGCATTTGAGCGCAGCGCCCATCTCTGTCCGATAGCGGGTCGGTTCGATTTTGTGTTGGTCGGCCCGCCACTGGCCTGGTCCAAACTGCGCCAACAACTGCGGCTCAATGTCTCGCAGGGCTCCGCCCAGCACGAGAGACAAATTGCGCAGTTTACGGTCGTACGGAAAAAGCGTGACCAACATCTGGAGGTCGGGAATGAAGCAGACCGGTTCAAAGTTGAGCCAGTACTCTGGAACCTCCTGTCGCAGATCTGAGCCTTGCGCTTCCTGCCACAGCCGCTCGGCTTCACCTCGTTGGGCATAGACCAAGCCGGTTACCCACTGGTCCCATTGGCGGTGGGCGCACGGCTCGGCGACGCGCAGGGTGTATTGCAACACGCAGCGTGCGGTGGACTGACGGCACCGGAATCGGAACGGAATGCACTCCAGGATGTCAAGCGCCCTCCGCGAGATCGGCTTGAGGTGCTCCCTGAAAACCTCGAGCATGAGCGCGGGATCGGTCGCGATCTTAAGCTGCGGAAAATCGGGATCGGTTGGAAACGCCTCGCTACAAACAGCCAGGGGCAGCTCTTTTTTTTGCATAGGTGCTTACTCCGTGGACAGACGTGGCGTTCCTAATCCTAATCTTAATCTCAATCGTAATCCTGTTCTTGATCCCAGTCCCAATCCCCAAAAGACGGCAGAGATTAAGATTACGATTAAGATTGGAAACCCGAGAGCGGGGCGCATTTAAACCTCCTGCATTGAACCCTTCATCGTCTCCGGTTGCATGATGTTCATTTCGTAAAGCTGCCGATACCTGCCACTGTTGGCGACCAACTCGGCATGTGTTCCGCGGTTGATGATTCTACCTTCTTCCAGCACCAACACCAGATCCGCGTCCGCAATCGAGGGAAGATCATGCGTAATCAAGAGGCAGGTTTTGCCGGCCATCAGGCGGTCCAGGGCTTCGCGCACTTTGGCTTCGCTCTCCACGTCGAGGCCCGTCATCGGCTCATCCAAAATCAGGATGGGGGCATCGCGGATGAGCGCGCGCGCGATGGCGATGCGTTGGCGCTGCCCGCCCGAGAGGGTCGCGCCGCGCTCGCCGATGACCGAGTCATATCCATTTTCCAGCTCGCGGATGAACTCGTCGGCATTGGCTGCTCGAGCCGCCGCCACGATCTCGTCCAGGCTCGCCTCGGGTTTTCCGTAAGCGATGTTTTCCTTGATGGTCGCGCCGAAGAGAATCGAACTCTGCATCACGATTCCGATCTGCCGGCGTAACGACTCGCGGCGATAGCGCTGGATGTCAAGCCCATCAATGAAAATCGCACCGGCTTGTGTCTCGTAGAGGCGCAAGATCAGGCTGACGATGGTGGACTTGCCCGCGCCGGAGACGCCCACGAGGGCCAGCCGTTGGCCCGGCGACACCGCAAAGCAAACGTTTTTCAAAACCTCTTTGCCGCTTGCCCGCCGTAACTCCGAGCCGACGCCCGCCTCCCTCGCCCCGGCAGCGAGCGTAGGCGGGTCGCCATAATCAAAGGAAACGTTTTCAAAGACGATTTCTCCTTTAAGAGGCGGCGCTTCGATGGCGTCGGGGCGGTCCTGGATTTCCGGCTCAAGGTCGAGGACCTCGGAAATGCGATCGGCGCTGGCCATGGCTTTGGAGAAGTCGGTGGATTGCTTGGCCAGGCCGCGGAGCGGTTTGTAGAGGTTATTTAAGTAAACGACCACCAGCACCAGTTCGCCGGGCAGCATTTTGCCCTTGAGGACTTGCAGCGCGCCGAACAGCACCGCCGCCGCCGTGCCCAGGGCCGTGATCATTTGCGAGGAGCGGGTGGCGGCCGCTTCCAACCTCGCGACGCGGATGCTTTCTTGCAAAGTCTCGGCCGTCACCGCGTCGAACTGTTCTTCCTCATACTTCTCGCGCGCAAAGGCCTGCACGAGGGGGATGGCCGAAAGCACCTCCGTCATCCGGGAGGCCACTTTTCCTTCTTGCCGCTTCTGCCGTTTGACCGAGGCCTTGGTCTTGCGATAAAGATGAAAGAGGCTGAAGCAAAGAAACGGCATGGTGGCCAGGGAAATCAGCGCCAGCCTCCAATTGAGCGCGAACATAATGCCGAACATCCCCACGACTTCGAGAGCTTGCGCGGAGAACTTCAGAAGGGACTCCGCGAAGACGTCCTTTAGCGTGTTGGTGTCCCCGGCGATTCTGGTCATCAGATCGCCCGACCGCGCGTGGTTGTGGAAGGAAAGGGACAATCGTTGCAGATGGGCGAACAGCTCCCGCCGCAAAGCATAGACCATTTTGTAGCCGAGCGAGGAGGTGATAAAAATCTGCGAGTAGGAGAAGAACCCGCCGCACAGCGCAATCAACACGATGGCGCCGGCGCATTCCACGACCAGCATTACTTTGCTGCCGGCCACGAAGTCCTGGAGAAAACCCAGAAAATGCGGCAGCGGTTTATCCAGGATGCCATGATCCAGGATTATCTTGAGCGGCCAGGGCTTCAACAACTCAGCCCCGGCCACGCCCAGGGTACAGATGGCCGCCAGACCCAAACGCCCTTTGACGTGACGCAGGTGCGCCAGAAATATCTGACGGAATCGCTTTCGTTTTCCAGCTTGCATGGTGGTGTCAAGCGGGCTCCGTTTCGCGCGCCAGCGTCTTGGAGTGCGCCAGCTCCGGCGCCACCACCTGCTCGAGCGCCGCGCGCGCGTGCTCGGCGAATTGCGGCACCAGCCGCGGCCACTGGACCGGCTCACGCCGGCAAATCGTGTAGCACTTGCGGAGGAGCGTCAGGCCACGGTAGAACCAAACGTTGCGCGGGGAAACCTGCGGCATCGCCGCCAGATAGGCCTCGCCAAAAGCGGCCAGCCATTCCCGAGCGTGCTCCCGCACCGCGGGATCAACCAGGCATCGCCGCTCCAACTGTGCCAGGAAGTGGCCGGCGTCATACGCCGGGTCGGTGTAACCAAACATGTCCAAATCGAGCAACACAAGGCGATCACCCGTCCACAGGAACTGCCCGGCCGCCATGTCGCCGTGCACCGGTGCCGGCTCGACCGGCTCAAGGCAGGGCAAGGCCTCTTGCACGGCCTCCATTATCGGTTCGACAGTAAGCGCGGCCTCAGGCCAACGGATTCGCAGGCGATCGCACCAGGCGCGGGTCTCATCCACCAGCATCTGGGCCGTGGTGAGTTCTTCCGGAACGACGTCCAGGCGGTGCAAGCCCGCTGCGAGGCGCGCCGCTTGTCGCAATAGTTCCGGTTTTCGGCCATCGACAATCTCGGACAGGAAGAGGCCATGCACCCAGGGGAGAATGAGCAGGCGCTCATGAGCGAGGTAAGTGGTTGGCAGGCAAAGCCCATTGTTGCGGGACATGCTTTCAGCCAAGGCTTGGGCGTGCTCCCACACGCGCTCGCCAAAGTCGTCTGAATAAGCTTTCAACGCATAGGCGCGCTCTTCTCCTGATTCCGACCGAACTTGCGCCCGCAGAACGAAACGGTCCTTATGAATGCCCTCTTGGGTGCAAATGACATTGGCCGGCTTGAAGTCGGTCGGCAAAACAGAACGCAGAACCTCCATTGCCACCGCCGGTTGCTGCAATCGAGCCAACCGCGCGCGCAAGCCGGCGCGTTGCTCGGAATTCGGTTTGAATCGAAAGCGCACTTTTTACCAACGCATTTGACCATTTAGCCTATTCAAACACTAATTCTCGCTCCTCCCCCACGGGAGCTTCGCTGGCTGGAGGGGCGAGCCACTGCGAGAGATAGTCTGTCAGGCGGGCGGCGCCGTCGAAGGACGGAATAAGCTCGTGCACGCGCCGCGCGTGGGCCTGCCGATCACAGCCGAGCGCCCACGCCAGCGCCTCGGCCAGACTCTCACCGCTCAACTCACTGGGGTGGACGCACCGCGCCAGACCATGCGCTGCCAGTGTCTCGGCGCGGATTTGTTGCTCAATCTTGTGCGTAGCGCGGGGCACAATCACCAACGGCCGCGCCACGGCCAGCGCTTCGCACACGCTGTTGTACCCGCCCATGCTGATGACGGCGTTAGCGGCGGCCATCAGTTGAAAAGTATCCGCCTGCGATACGACGCGAAAGGCAGGCGTGGCCCGCGCTTGGAGCAGAGCCTGTTCTTCGGGCGGCATGAATGGCCCGCTCACCATGATGGCGAGCAGATCGGGGATCTTTGTTTGCAACCGCTCAAGGGCGTTGACTGTGGCCTCCAGGACTGGATACCCATCGTAGCCGCCGCCTACAGTCGCGAACACCAGCGGGCCGGTCGCTGGCAGCTCATAGTGTTGGCGCACGCATTGACCGTTGAGGCTCGGGAGCTCGCGCACAATGAAGCCGCAATAGTGGAGCTTGTGGCGAATGGTCGCTGGGATGGCGTAGGCTTCAGCCACATCGTAGAGCCTGCGCCAGCCATAGACGGCAATGCCGTCGTAGAGATTTTCAAACGCGTCATAGACCCCCAGTTCTTTCCACAACGCACTGATATGGGCCGCATCGTCCATGATGTCGCGCAGCCCAAAAACAAACCGCGTGGATGGCGACTGCCCCTTGAGCGCGTAAAGCCCGTCGCGAAATTCTCCCGCAGAGCCTAGCGGCTCATGGTCCACCAGCACCAGTTCCGGTGACAACGCCAGGGCCGCGGCCTTCAGAATCTGACCGCGAACCTTTCGGAAGCGTTCTTTGGCTGCCTCTTGTTCCTCGTCAGTTTTCGCCGCCGTGTCCGGAGTCAGACGCGAGGGCAATTTGATGTAGTCGCACCGTTCGGGCAAAGTGAAGTTACTCGTGATCCGCGACTTGGTTGCAATGTAGGCGACGAGGTCCGGATGCGCCGCGAGGACATGCCGGGCGATGGTAAGGGTCCGATTGATGTGGCCCATCCCTCGATTGTCTTGCGCGTAAAGCAGGAGGGTGCGGGTCGGTGAAGTTTTGATGACTGGCATGACGCGATCTTTAGCCGACCGCAACTGGAACGGCCTGCGCGAAGGGGCTGGGTGAAGCGCACAACAACTCGGCGAGCAAATCAGGGATCCGACTAAGCCCACCAAAATCGACACGGCTGCGGCTTGGAGGTGGCGGACCCAGATCGCGAGCCAACCATTCTGTGAGTGCCCGTGGACTCAGCTGGTCGGGATGAAGCACATCAATGAGGCCCAACTGCCGCATGCGTTCAGCGCGGATCCATTGTTCGGGTTTCGGGTTCACGCGCGGCACGATCAGCGCGTGCTTCTCAAACGAGAGCACCTCGCACATGGTATTGTAGCCCCCCATTGCGATGACGCGCTCGGCACGTTTGATCAGCGGGGCAGGTTCAGGCACAAATTCGAGCACCTTCAACCAGGGCCGCCGTTGGGCGCTCTGGCGCAGGTACTGCCCTGTCTTGCCTTGCATGTACGGCCCGGTGACGAGCACGCTAATGGTATCCGGGGGTAAGTCAGCATCGACAAAAGCCTCGGCCAGTGCAGCGCCGTCGTGCCCGCCGCCGACGAGACACACCACGAGTCTGCCCGGAGGCAAGTCTCCCAGCAGTTGGGCGGCCTGAGCGCCTGCGAATTCGAGTCGTAGGCGCTGGTCTAGATAACCAGTGTAATGCACCTTCGAGGCTGCCCCATCGAAAATGTTGTACTCCCGCACCGGGTCGTAAACCGCGGGATCACCGTAGATCCAAATCGCATCGTAATAATCTCGTATCACCGCCACGTGGTCCTGGTCGGACCAGGTGCTGTCCACTGTCGCTGGGTCTTGCAGCACATCGCGCAGACCCAACACACAGCGGGTTTCCCCGTGTCGCCGCAGGCGCTCAAGCGTCCGATCCAGTTCCTGCCCAGCGCCTCGCGGCAAGTGGTCCACGATCAGCACATCGGGTTTAAATTTTTTGATCGTGCTGGAAATTACTTTTGCGCGCAGAGCGATGATCTCCTGGTTGGAGACCTCCAGGTACCGCGGCCTGACCCACCCGTTAGCCTCCTTGCGCAATGCCGGCAAGGTCACCGAGTCCACGCCCTCCGGCATCGGCAGAGCGCCCGCTTGCCGCGCCTCGGCGATCATGACGATGGCCGGTTCCAAAGCCGAGTTGCGCAGCGCCTGCGCAATCGATGCGTTACGGCGAATGTGGCCGAGGCCGACCATCCCCGGCGAGTACATGGCAACACGACATTTCCCACCATTCATATCAATCCCTGGAGTGCGAAATGCACATCACCCTCAGCTGGCCGGTAGCGACCGCCAAGCTCTTACCACCGGGAATGAAGTGCTAAAGCTGAATAAGGTACGAACTCACGTGTCCGATTCGACTTCAAAAGTGGAATTCGAGTTAAATCGGCGTTACATTTTTGTGAAATTAGACTCCTGTTCGCTTGCTCGCTAGGTAGGTGTTTGCCTACCAAAGAAGGTCTTTGAGCTTCCCCTCAGCGGCCTGCGCCCCGCGGCTGCCACGTCGTGTCAATCACCAAGCTCTGTCCGGCGATGTCCTCCCACGCGTAGAGTTTGAAATTCTGGTTGCCACCCGCGTTTGCGTCGTCCTGCACGATAAACACGCCCTTGGCAAACTGCCGGGAGGTAGGGCAACTGGTCACGCAAATGCCGTCTGTGTGGCTCACATCATCAATTCGGCCTTCCTTTGGGTCAATCGTCAGCACGAACCGGTTTTCGCCCGCGCGCTCATACACCTTGTAAATGTTGTTTCCCTGGCTTGAGGCGATCAGGTAGCCGCGTCCTTGCGCTGCGTAGTAGATCGTCAGTCCTTCGACGTCCACCGTCAGGCCGTTGTCACCCACACGCGCCACCAGTTTTCCCTCGCCACCGGCGTCCGGCTCCGCGCCGAACTTCCAGATGCCCACATTCTCCTCCGCAAGGTAAAGGAAACCGAGTTCGTCGTCCGCCACGCAGCCCTCCGCAAGCGAACCGAGTTTGAGACTGCGGACCAGCGTAGCGGTGATCGCCCCGCCGCCCGCCTCCTTCAACTCGTATTGCTCCACGCGACCGGCGTCGCCCGTGACGAAACAATAGAACCGGTCAGAACGCACGCTTCGGAA
>Ga0137403_10001758_pt1 | contig 13981 bp, 11 predicted proteins | sample CZOMad2_1_16fung_FD_122057 | JGI IMG/M metagenome (GOLD analysis project Ga0137403, IMG submission 122057) | Vadose zone soil fungal communities from Angelo Coast Range Reserve, California, USA - CZOMad2_1_16fungal (Hybrid Assembly) | ecosystem: Environmental > Terrestrial > Soil > Vadose zone... | reverse complement strand
GACTTTGTAGTCGGGAGATTCCATTTCCCACCAGTTCGGCGACTGGCGCCCCTGCGACAACCAACGAATGTACGGGTGTGCCGGGTCGTAGCTCAAGCCCCGCCTGATCGTTTCCAGCATAGAGATGTCTTGGATGTTTATATTGCCCAGGTTTACATCCGGTCCGAAGTGCTGGACAAGCCAGCCCCAAAGCGGGCTGTTCGGATTTCCCCGCGCGCTCCACATCTCAAAAATAATATTCTCTTGTCTCACCGCCTCGACAACCTTGAATAATTGCTCTTGCCCCTGCTTGTTTTCGAGATGATTTCCTAGTAGCGCGCGTACAACCATGCCTTCCCAAATCACGTGGTCTGCTCCCACCTCAAGGAGTTGCTGCATTTTTTCTATGACCTGGTCCACGCGGACACTGTCTCTGTTGGGACGCGTTTCATCGAGGTTTGCCCATTTCGCCCCCACCTCACCAACAACTTTGAATCCCTCTCCTTTCAGAGTTTTCACCTCGCTCTTCATCTGTTGCAGCGAAAGTCCTGCGGCATGACTCTCAACTTCCACGATATTTGTCCCTAACGCTCTCGCTCTCTCCATGTACTGTGCTTGCTTTCCCTGCAAGACAGCAATCTCGTAGGGGATCCCGCCTATTTGAACGTCGATCCCCCAATCCCTGTAAATTTTTATATTTTTCCGAATCAGATCTTCATCCACCCATAAGCACCGCGCGGTAGACTTGACGCAATCGAAATAATCTCTGTAGGCGGCGACTAGTGGCGAGGTTGCACCAAACCAAGCGATGTCGATCACCATCGTCAGACCTTTTTTTCTGGGTTTCTCCGCTCGCTGCGGCAGATCAAGAATGTCGTGCATGAGCCGTTTCATCGAATTTCCTCCACTACTGCAAATTAGCAACGTCTTAGGGGTTCTCTGTCACTTGCCCTCTTCCCCGCGCGGGAACCCCAGCGCTTTGAACGCCATCTGCTCCCACTTGCCGGTATTCTGTATCGTATCCCACGAATTGAGCGACAATTTCTTACCCTGAGTCGCTTTAGCCATCCCTGAATTCGGAGCATAGATGAAGGAGTTCAAGCCATCGTACTCATCAATGATCTTTTGTCCTTCAACGCTCGCCTGAAACTCGAACCAGAGAAGACCGGAATACGGATTTCGGGCGGTATTCGCAATCGTATTGAAATTGCGAAGCATCGCGGGCACCGGCTCGATCAGCTTGCATTGTAGGGAATTCGAGAGATCTTTTTCCTTTGACCTCAGGCAAGCTTGATAGAAAGGCAGAAGAAAAAGGCCATGCTCTCCGCCAGTCAGTGCAACGAATCCGCGACTAGAGCCGCGAGTCCACACGGGTTCCTGTAGGGCGATGTCTCTCGCATAATTCACCATCCCCTCCTCACCGAGCGCGGGTACAAAATTAGCTAATCCCGTGGGACGAACATCGAGGAGGAATCTTTTTCGTTTGAATTCTGGTTTAAGAAAATCCTCCCAGTTTTTCGGCACTCTATTCTCTGGGATCAGATTCCGATTGTAGCCCACTCCATATATCGTCGTGGCTAGACTAATGATGCTCCGGTATTTGGGATCGATCATCGCCGGCGGAATAGCGAGGATTTTTTGCAGAGCCATTTTTAACAGGTCGAATTTCTTGCCGTGCGGAATGTATTCGGGGTAAAACTCCGGGGCCATGTTGAAGGCGTCCCAGCCTGTGGCTGTTCCGGCCTTTGCTTCGAGTAGGAATCGATGGTGTGAATCGGGACCAATAATCTCTTCTGCAGACACTTCGATAAACGGATAATGCCTTTTGAACGACGCAGCCATCGCTTTGAACGTTTTCGGCTGCAGTGATGTTAAGACCCGTAGTTTACCTTCCTTCTTCGCCGCCAACACAATTTCTTCATGTGTCGCTGGAAAAACGTATCCTTGAGCCTCGGCTTCCTGCTTTGCCTTCAGCACCGAAGTGGCCGCCGAAGCGGCGAATAGACTCGATCCAGTTATCCATAGCGCGAGCGCGGTGAAATCGAAGACCAATTTGGCCATCCGACTGAAGCTTCTTTGCATCGCGTTGCCGTTCTCCAACCGTTCCCGGAATTTCGTGTTCAGGCGACCTGTATGAGAGCGAATTATCTTAGCGACGTTAATCAGTCAAGATTAAAAGTAATTAGTCGCGAGCTTAAAAGTGCGTTAATGTAGCACCGAGCTACAGAAAAAAGCGCTGGCGGTGCTTAGAATCGGCACTGCAACAAAGACTCTTCAAAAGGGCAGCCGAAGTCCGCCAAATTAGAACGGGGAAATCGGGACTGGACGTAGCTCAAGCGGACGCTCCATTATTCCGCGAGCGTGAGACCCCACCCGGGAGCTGTACCGAGCTCCATTCGGCCGCCGCGCACGATCGCTCCTCTGAACGGGTCTCCCCGCAAGGCCTGGAACTCTCCGACTTCGCACTCTTCGTCAATTGCCGGCAGCGACGCAGCCAAATGCGCCGCGGCGACATCGACGACGGCCGGTGCCGCCGAGCCGCCAAAGTGGACATGGATCCCAAATGCGTGGCACACCTCTGTCACGCGCCGGCACTCTTCGAGCGAGCCCATCTTGGTTGCCTTGATAGAGACCACGTGCGCGGCGCGTTTTTGGCAGAGAGCCAGCGCGGATTGAACGTCCTCCACGCACTGATCCGCCATGATCGGAATGGGACTTGCCGCGGTAACCTTGACTAGGCCGTCCACGTCATAGTCTTTAATCGGCTGCTCGATCAGACCGACCCTATAGGCTTCGAGCGCTTTACTCAGCTCGATGGCAGCGTCGACGCCGTAGGCGCCATTGCCGTCCACGCCGATCCATATTCTGTCGCCGAATTCTTCACGGAGCGCGCGAATGCGGGCAATGTCCTCGTCCAATCCGGTGCCGATTTTTACCTTGAAGTGCGTGAGACCCTGAGCAACGAGATCGCCCACGGTCGCTTTAAGTTCCGGCGGTGCTTTGACCCCGACCATGCGCACCACGGTTATGCGCGGCCGGAACTTCCCTCCCAGCAAGACATACCCGGGCAGGTTCGCAATCTTGCCGAGGAGATCGTAAAGCGCGAGGTCCGCCGCTATCGAAGCGCGGCTGTGAACTTTTGCGGCCTTAAGCGCTTGCCGAATTGCGCTGCCGTCGTAAACGTCAGCACCGATCAGGATATCGCGGACCGGGCCATTGAGCTGCGCTTGCACATCATCGCCGGAAATGACAAGAGGGTGGGCGGCACTGCCGCCGATGCCCACGGCTCCGTTGGCCGCGACTTCCAGAACGAATCCTTCGACGGCGCTGCCGGCATAAATCGAAGTCCTCCATGCCGGGTCGACTCGAGGTAGATTGAAACGCTTGACGCGCACGCTGCTGATCTTAACCGCCATTAGCTGCCTCCTACGGTGAACAGTTGTAGAAAGACGCTACGCTATCGAACTGCGGTGGCGACGTCAATGCGCTCAGGATGATGATTTGTTGTTTGACAGGCACAGGGCATTTGTATAGGTAGCGAGCATGCTGATATTGAGCAACGAAAAGATCGAGGAGTTTCTAAACATGTCCCGGGCGGGTTACGCGCGCGAAGCACTTCTATTTTGAATAACATCGGACGAGGGTCAGAAGAACAGAGCGTAAGAATGAGAGGCGTATGACGCAACGCAGATATCTCTGGGTCGCCGTATTTATTCTGGGATGGTGGGTCGAAACTTCAGCTGCCCACGGGGCCACGGTACCGGGCGCGTCGCTGCTGAAAGCCAAGCAGGAGGCCGAAGCCAAAGGCTACGTTTTTGTCACGACCCATCAGGAGATCGTTGAGCGCGCAAAAAAGGAAGGCAAGCTGCGCGTGTTCAGCTCGCAGGAACCCCCGGCGATCAAAGCTATGGCCGCCGCGTTCAAACAGAAATATCCTTTCATCGATGTGCGGGCGAACGAGTTGATAGGGATGGAGAACTATCAGCGCATGCTGATGGAGATGAAAGCCGGGATAGCGAAGACCTGGGACGTCAACTACCTCGCATTTGATTTTTACGGCGAATTTCTTCCCTATCAGAAGAAATTCGATCTTCTCGGAATGGCCGAACGCGGGGTCCTGCAGATGCAGCCAAAACTCATAGACCCTGTCAACCGTCACGTGGTAGCGGTGCAGAGCAATATCCAGGTAGTTGCGTATCATAGGGAGCTCATCGCTGGAAACAAGGTCCCGGATACCTGGGAAGGCTTTCTGAGGCCGGAGTTCAACGGCAGAAAGTTTGCTCTCGACGTGCGCCCCAAAACGCTCGCGGCGCTTGTCCCCGTTTGGGGCTTAGAAAAAACGGTAGATTATGCGCGCAAGCTCGCCGCCCAACAGCCGATCTGGTTTCGCGGCGAGCAGCGTCTGCTGATTTCGATGATCGCTGGCGAATTGGCGATCTGCTACGGGCCTAATTACAAGTCCTTTAAGTTGATCCAGGCTAAAGATCCCAGCAAGAAGTTGGAGTACAAAGTCGTGGAACCCATACCTGGGCGTCTAACGGAGGCAGAAGCGGTTCTGAATACGGCCGACAATCCTTTTGCAGGCCTTTTATGGTTGGAGTTTCAGGCTAGCCCTGAAGGGCAGAAAATTCTCGACGATGTCGACCTTGCCGCGTCGATCTTCAGTCCGGGTTCCGTGCACGAGCAGATCACCAGGGGGAAGCAGGTGTCCGTGCTGGCGTGGGAGCATTACCCCAAGATGGGCAAGTATGAAGACGAGATCGTGAAGGCATTCGGGTTTCCGGTGGCGGAGAAAAAATGACGCGCTCGTGCTCGGCTTTCGGCTCGTCCTGGATCACGAACACGAACATCAATAAGGCGTCTGTGGCTGCTGGGTACTCGAATGGTTGAAAAAACTCCATAGCAACAAAGGAATGATCGTATGCGCATCATGGCACTGAATCACACTTTTGTGCGCGATATCGATGCGGAACTCGAAAGGCGGCGCTTGGAAAGGCTCAGGAGCTATGCGTCTCCCGGCACAATCATAGAAGGCGATTACCCCGAGGATCTCGGCGGGAGTGAGGTACTACACCATCTGAGAAAAACCAAAACCCTCTCCGGCCTGCACCACATTTTGGGAACGCCGGCATTGGTGAAGAAGATTCTCGAAGCTGAGCGCGGCGGGTTTGACGCAGTCGTCCAGATCGACGCCTTCGACCCCGGCGTCGAGGCGGCGCGCTTGGCCGTGCGCATCCCCGTCGTCGGTTTGCTGCGCGCTTCATGCGCCTTTGCGGCGACGCTTTGCGATCGATTCGCGATTACGGTTCCGGTGCAGAGTTACATTCCGTACGTGTGGCGCATGGTTGAAACCTACCGCATGGCTCACTTTATCACCGGAATTAGGGTTATCGACCTTTTTGAAGTTGGCGATCTCAGCAAATTTCATGACGCCATATTGGAGCGCACGGTAGCGGTGACGCGCGAGCTCGTTGCCGGCGGGGCGCAGGCCCTGGTGCCGCTCGCGACGCGTCTCATCCCGGAAGCAGTTTCGCCCGACGAAGTCGAACGGGAAGTTGGCATCCCGGTCGTCAACACGCAAGCCGTGGGAATCCGGTTTGCGGAGCTTATGGTAAGCAGCAAGACCGTTCATAGCCAGACGGCCTACCCGTGGGCTCCCGGGCTCGGACCCGAGGCGGTATCGAACCGCGCTGCGCGACCTTAGGTTCCAAACGTTCCATTCGTTCCAGTGGTTCCAATCGTTTTCGGAATTTACCACCTGGAACTATTGGAACATGTGGAACCGCTGGAACCTGCTGTGAGTAGAAGGCTAAGGTACCAAGAGTTTCGTGAGTTCCCTTACGTTGCCCAGTTTTTCAAGGCGGCGAACGCACGCGATCGTTTCTTGAGCCTGTTCTTGTGAAATCATCACGCTGGCGTTACTGCGAAATTTTTCTTCGACCTCATCCTCAGTCAGGGGATTCTTCGCGTGTCCTTTTTGAATCGTCGCGGTATATTGAACCGTCCTGCCATCCTTTAGCTTGATAGCAACCGGACAGTATTCTCCCCGCTCCGGAATCGTCTCGTCCCTGATCACTTTCACCTTGTTCATCGCTTCTTGAACCTTCGGTTCCCGCGTCTTGGCGTCGGAAAAGCTCGCCCTCTCCAGCCGGCCGTCCAATATGGCGACGGCGCAAACGTAATTGGTCGTGAATTTGCCCTGCAGGCCCGATTGGACCGCCGGGCGGTAATGGCGGTCGTAGCGAAACGGATTCAACCTAAGCTCGACGCTTTCGATGTCTTCGAAACGGATGCTGTGCTGCCGCACCAAATGAAGCGTCGCGTCGGCGGCAAGGAACTGCGGAGCGCTACAAGGGTGCAGTTTGAACGAGAGGCCGGGCGAATCGACGTAAAACGGCTTTCCCAATCCCTCGAGCATTTTTTCGTAGTCGCATGTGTTGTCGCCGAAGAAGAACGTATCGCAAAAGCCGATAGGATTTTCGATGATCGCTTCGTCCGCGGTAAAGCCTCTTTGCGCCAGCAGCGCAGCCTCGACTCCATTGCGCGCGCCGTTGCCGGCATGAAACGGTTTGACCATCGAGCCTTGTTGGCGGAACAGTCCACCGGCGGCGGAAGCGGCGATGCCGAAGGCCGCCCTGACCTGATTCGTCTTGAGCCTTAATATGCTTGCTGCTGCTGCCGCCGAGCCCATGCTGCCGTAAATCGGCGTGCTGTGAAAACCTCTCTTGATGATATCCGGGCAGGCGGCTGACATCTGGGTGGCGATTTCAATCCCGACCACGTACGCCGTCAGGAAGTCCTTTCCAGAAGCGCCGGTCGCCTCGCCGGCAGAAAGTGAAGATGCCACGATCTGGCAGCTCGGATGACCAACCCGCGCTATCGCGTCCCAATCGTCATAATCAATCGCGTGCGCCAAGAGTCCGTTCGCAAAGGCGCCCATGGGAACCGACGTTCTCTCGCTGGAGCCTATGATTGTCACATCAGGTGTTCCGCCCATAAACCTGCAATAGTCCAGCACAATGTTGGCTACCGGATGTTCGTATCCCGCAAGCGCGACGCCCAAGGTGTCGAGAATATGGAGCTTCGCATTTTCGATTGCCCTGGGGCTGAGAGCGGAGTAGTCGGTTTCGGCGACAAACGTCGCAAAGCGTTCTGTAACAGGTGGCGTCATCGCGGTTCCTTTTTTGGTTTTCGCCAATGAGCGGGTGAAAGTTTGCCGGCCGCCCCGTGGGCTTGGGCCGGTCAGAGCACGCCGTTTTCCCTGAGTTTTCCGATTGCGTTCTCGTCACAGCCGAGCTCGCGGAGAATCTGATCGGAATGCTCGCCAAGCATCGGAGGCGCGGTTTTAATCTTTGGTGGAGTCCGGCTGAGATCGATTGCGCTCCCGATCAATTGCACTTTGCCCATCCGCGGATGCTCGACCTCCACAGGGAATCCATACTCGCGCACCTGCGGGTCCTGAAAAACTTCGTCGAGCGTGTTCAGCGGCGCGCAGGGAACGTCTTTCTCCCGCAGGCGGCGGATCCAATCGTCTCTTTCGCCTTGGCGGAAAATTTCCTTTAACGCGGTCGATAGCTCGTCATAATTTTCGATGCGCGCCTTGCGGTTGACGAACCGTGGATCGCTGGCCCACTCCTTCTTTCCAACAACCTCGAACAACCCATGCCAGAACTTGTCGGGGGAAGAGAGATGAAGGACGAACGCCTTGCCGGCTCGATCTTCAAAAGCAAAAACGCCGGCGTGATGCGTTCGATGCGCGCGCCGCGGCACTTCCCCATCCTCGAAATAACGGGTGGCATTTTCCGAAAGGAACGCGACGCTAGCGCGCAGCAGCGAGGTCTCAACCCGCTGCCCCTCTCCGGCAATCGCACGATTCATGAGAGCCGCCAAAATTCCGTAGCACGCATACATTCCTGTTAGATGATCGGAAAAGGAGATCCCCATTCCTTTGGGCTCGCCCGGGTCGGTGAGAAGACTCAGAAGACCGCTCATTGCTTGGCCAACCGTGTCGTAACCCGGAAGATCCCGGTATGGACCGGTCCGTCCAAATCCCGAAATCGAACAGTAAATGATCCTGGGATTGCGTTTTTGAACCTGCTCGTATCCGAGGCCACGCTTCTCCATCGTCCCCGGCCGGAAATTTTCGATAAACACGTCCGCCTTGTCCAAAAGCTTCAGCAGAACATCTCTACCGCCGTCTTTGCGGATGTCCAGAGTTAAGCTTTTCTTGTTGCGGTTCAGACTGCGGAAATTCGACGCGTAGAGTTTATCACCCCAGCCGCGAAACGGGTCTCCCCTCCCCGGCTCTTCCACTTTGATCACGTCGGCTCCGAGATCAGCCAGCAGCACACCGGCGAAAGGGCCGGTAACATAACTCGCCATTTCGATGACGCGAATTCCTTCGAGCGCGCCTGTCATTGTACGTCTCCTCCGGAAGCTTCGAAAACGAAAGTCCGTGCGCCGACTAGCTCATAGTTCGACGAACATCAGCGCGCGGAAGCCGGCCTGTATGTGATGCAGGGCAGTTTGAGACTCGCCTACGAATCGAGCTCGTATACCAGCGCAGCTTTGATGACGCCATTGATATTGTGGTCCATCGGGTTTTTGATTTCCTCGCCGATGTGAGCAATCGTGCCGAGCGTACGGCCGATCAACGCAAAGCCTTTCGTCAACTGCCACGGCACACCCATATCGAGCGCGATCGCCGCTATCGCGCCGGTCACGTTCGGCGGAAACGCGCGGCCGTGCCGGGCTTTGGCGGCAGCGCTGACCCGCTGAATCAGCTCGCAATACCGACCGTAGACTGCGGTCTCCCGCGCAATCTGGAAGAGCTTCACCGCTCGTGGATCACCCTCGGGATGCGTGCGATGGCCGATGCCAGCGATCCGCTTCCCTTGCTGCGCATGCTCGTCGACGACTCTTCGAGCGGTTTCATCCAAGTCGGCATCGATCTTCCCGGCGGGAAGCGCGTCGACAAGCCACTTGGCCGCATATTCCGACGATCCCAAATGGACACTGCCGGCTCCCAGCAGCGATGCCGCGACGGCGCCCTGCAGCGCTTCGGGCGCAGTTCCGTAGGTCAGCCGGGCGGCAACAACGCTGCTGACCATGCCGTGCTCGACCAACACCACCAGCAGCGCATCAATCATGCGCGCCTCTGCCGTCGTCGGCTTGCGACCGGCAAGCATCAGCCAAGTCATCTCGGTGAAAGAAATTTTACCCAACAACTCCTCGATGAGGTCGTGACCGCGAACGAGAATCCGGCGCTCTTCGGCTTTGCCGAGGCCGGTGACGATTTTGCCTTTATCAGCCATATCTATCTCCTGTCTTGCTGTTTTGAACTAAATTCCTGATCCTCACCACGAAAGACTCAAAGCGCGCTACGTACAAATCTCTACCCGAAAGGGGCGAAAAAGAAAAAACTTCTTCGTGAAATCCTTTGAAAGTCGGACACCCTCACCTTCGTCCTCTTCCTAAAAGGGCGGGAGTAGAAGTCATGGGACGGCTACAGTTGACGCTTTTCATCATTCATTCCCTCGCCCTCGGGGAGCGGTGAGGGACACGTTTTAATGCTCTCTGGCGAGCATAAGCTCATGAGCCACTTCGTACCACTATCCTTTAGAGTTTTCTCCATTTGCGCAACTTTCATTTAAAAAAACTAAAGCTAGAAGCCGGTGGTCCGAGAACCTCTTTGTAAGATTGGAAATAGGCGAAATGAGGACAGGTCACGAACGGCGAACGTTCACTTGACCTGTTTTTACTAATGAAACGAAATGGCGTTAGAAAGTGAGTCGTTCCGCGGAAGAGAAGCAGGAGGCGAAGAACGTTTGGCGGAAGTTCACGCCGGAGCAAAATTTGAGATTTTGAAGGATGCCGAGCGCTGTAGGACAATCAGGGCGGGATTAGCGCGACACCAGTTATCGGATTCGCCGTATCTGGAAAACCGTCTCACTAAGTTCGTTGCGCGAAGGGCTCGGCTTTGTCTGGGGACACGGCGTTATTTTTCCGCTGATGCTTCTGGCTTTCGGCGCCACTTTTTTTGGCAACGTGCGCAGTCTTTTTCCCATCTACGCGCGCGACATCCTGTTCGTCGGTCTCGGCTTACTTTATTGGTCGCGCGCCGTCGGCTCACACTGTGCATGGCCGCTGTTGTGAGCGCTATGGGGGCTGGTGCGCCACGCCGGCACCTGGATTCTTATCGGCGTCGGGCTCTACGGCGTTTCGATAGCAATCTTCGCCTATTCCCAGGTTTTTTGGATTTCTGTTATGATGCTCGCGTTTTGCGGCGCGGGGGACACCATCAGTTCAATTCTTCGATCGACGATTAATCAAATGAGCACGCCGGATGAATTGCGCGGACGAATGTCGTCGATCAATAGCATTTTCACGAGCAGTGGCCCGCAGCTGGGTCAATTCGAGTTCGGCCTCCTTGCCGCTGGCTGGGGGCGCAATTGTCCGCATTGACCGGCGGTCTGGCAACTGTCGCCATAGTAGCGCTCGTCGCGATCGGCTTCCCGCAAGTCCCGCGATCACGCATTTCGCATCGTTAAATTGACTACGGAGTTGTGCCGATGACTGATCGATCCAAAGGCAAAAATGTGAAAAGAGCATGCTTCTTCGACCGACTCGTGTTGGCGCCGGCGGTGGTAATTTATTTCACGCTCTCTTCATTGGTCGTGCGTGCGGCGGCGCTGGAAAGAGTAAACGCCAGCTATGGCGCAATTTCCGGCTCCATGGCGCAGACGTGGGTCGCCAAAGAAGCGCGGTTGTACGAGAAATACGGCCTCGATCTCAATCTGGTTTACATCTCCGGCGGACCGCGCAGCATTATGTCGCTCATCGGCGGCAGCGTGCAATTCGTCAATCACTCCGGCATGCCAGCCCTGGAAGCCTACCAGCGTGGCGCCGACACGGCGTTGATCGCGTCGCCTTTGAATCAGCTTGAACATTCGCTGGTGGTCCAGAACACCATCGCGAGCGCCGAGCAATTGCGCGGCAAAGTCTTGGGCATGAGCACAGCAGGTTCGTTGACCGATATTCTCCTGCGCGAAGGGCTCCGTCTCAACGGAATCTCGGAGAAAGATGTCACAATCTTACCAATAGGCGATCTCGGCGCGCGCTTGAGCGGGCTCCAGACCGGCCGCGTGCATGGCGTCATCATCGCCGGTATCCAAACTTTGACCGCGTCGAAGATGGGTTTTAAGACGCTGATCGACTACTCCAAGCTGCCCCTGGAAATTGCCGGCTCCGGTATACTAGTGCGCCGTTCCTACGTCGGCAAAAATCCCGACATCACGATTAGGTTTCTTAAAGCGTGGATCGAAGGGCTCTATCTGTTCAAAGCAAAGCCTGATTTCGCCCTCAACGTGCTAAAAAAATACGTGGCGAGCCAGGACATCGAAGTGCTGACTACGATCTACGGACTTTATAAAGAAAAACTCATGAACAAGCCGACGCCGACCGCGAGAGTAGCCAAATCGATGCTCTATTTGTTGTCCCGATCGAGTCCGGAAGTGGCAGGCGTCAACGCCGAAGGCTTCATCGAAGCGCGCTTCGTCAACGAACTGGAAAGCTCCGGCTTCTTCGAAGAGATGAATCAGAAGTACGGGAAGTGAAGATATTCTGAACTCCTAAGCAACCTGACCCGACAACACAACGGCGCGAGATCCCGAAGCATGTTACGTCGCCGAGATGTAGCTTTTCGTTGCGGCTTCATCGAGCGGTAACTGTCACCGTCGTCGCATTACCAATGTTTCCGGCGGTGTCGTACGCCTTCGCATCGATGTGATAGATTTTGTTTCGTGCTCCGGCCGGTATTTTCCAGGCACAAGTGTACGATCGGGTATTGTCAGTGCATTTGAGCGTCCCGTTTACGTAGAATTCTACGTAAGTCACACCGACGTTGTCATTCGCTGTCGCCGCAATCGTGACAGTGCTCTTACGCGCAACAGCCGAGCCATCGGCGGGCGCGGTTACGGCGATCGTCGGCGCCATGATGTCTCCCCCCGCTGTCTTAAAACCTTCCTGGATTCGCCACCCGGGGTTTGTCAGTTGCCCGTTAGCATCGTAAGCACCAATGTCGGTAGGGTTGGTTCTCGGTCCATTGTTAAAATCCACCGCAGGGCTATAGGTAAAATTAGCTCTATCTCGCAGGACTGACCCAGCCGCCGGCCAAAAATTCGAGTTAACCGGACTTGCAAACGCGGTGTTAGCGCTTCCGCCGTTAACAAAGCTCACACCGTCCAAACTCGCACCGGAAATGCCGCCCTCGACATAATTTGAAAGAGCAATGACCTGTGTACTGGTGAGACCGCTCGCATCCACAGCAGTAGTGCCGGGGCAATAAACGGCGTTGTTGGCCAACACAGCGTTGGCCACGCCGCTCCAACGCAATAACAGACACTCGCTACTGCCGTAGATCGTGTTGTTTATGATCATGAGGTTTTTCATTTGCGCCACTTGGGCATGCGGATATGAGGAGATTCCGGACCCTGACCCAATTATGATGTTATTGCGTACGATCGCGTCTGCTACCGCATAGATGGCTTCACCGCAGTTCCACATGGCGTTGCCTTCAACCGTGTTTACGGCCGCTCCTCCACCGTAAACAAATATACAGGGATATTGGGTGCCCAGAGTGGTATCATGAATTACGTTGTCGCGAACCACATTACCGTACGAGCCTACTTTGACCTCGATGCCGTCGTTACCTCCCGAATTTGTCGCTCGCAGGTGGTGAATGTAGTTGCCTTCGATGAGACTGTTACTCACTCGGCAGGCGTTATCGTTACAGCCTAGGTACATTCCCTCTCCGACAGTCGAGCCACTTGTGTCGAGGCCGGTGTGATGAATGTGATTTTTCCGAATAGTCATGAAGTCCGAATTGCCGCTATTCAGTGCGAGTGCATTCGCGCCGGTTTCATAAATCTCGCTTTCCTCAAAAGTAATGTGATGGTTCGTGCCCATAAAACGCACGCCGATATCGCCGCCTTGAAAATGCAGACCTCGGATAATCAGGTAGGAAGAGTTTTCAATTTCGATGTTATTTTCCGGATAAGAGTGACTCGCGTTGCCGGGCCGCGTAAGGATCGGCAATTCACCTGGCGCGGCCATAATGACGATGGGTTGGATAGCCGTGCCATTTCGACCCGTGACAAGCCGCCGGCAACTTTGTGAGTAAACGCCGCCGTGCAGGATTAGAGTATCTCCAGGCTGCAGTGTATTGGCGATGTTCTCGAACTCTTCATTGCAGCTAATGTCAGCGTTGGCAGGAAAAATCTCTCGCACGACAGCATCCGCCGCACTCGCGTATGAGACCAATAGGGTTATTAGAGAAACAGAGAATTTAATCGTTTTCATATGTGCTTTTCTTTCGTAGAGTTTAATTGGGCAGTCGCAAATCGACAGTTTCTTCTATTAGCGCTTCCAAGGGGTGTTTGCCCACGACTGTAACTTAGATGGCTCCGGATAAATTAAGTGAGCAGGAGCTATGCCAACACCATGTCGAGCAGCCGAAGGACTACCGCCTGTAGGACTGCGAAATTTCTACGAACGCGGAAATCGACTGCTCGAACCCCGGTTAAAGTTGGCTTGGCGAAAGGACATATTTGGCCAAAGATCACGAATTTTGGCCTTTGTTAACGGGAAAGGTCTTCGTCCCCTACTTTGTGATCTTTTTAGATAGATCTTCTTTTGTCCGTGTTCTTCGTCCTACTATCCTTGAAACTTCTCGTAGCCCGCGCAAATTTTCAGACGGGCCTGAACTCCGGGACGTGGGAATTTACTCGCGCCAAGCTTGTTTCCTAAATTCGAAATTCGAATATCGAAATCCGAAACAATTTCAAAATTCAAAATATTAAAATCCAGAACTCAAGTCCGCAACGAATTTGTTTGAAACATTGGGTTTTTGGTCATTTGACATTGTTTCGAGCTTCGAATTTCGTGCTTCGAATTTACCGTTTTCCTTGGCGCCCTTTGCGTTCCTTCGATTTCGCTCAGGACA
>Ga0137403_10005982_pt1 | contig 13982 bp, 14 predicted proteins | sample CZOMad2_1_16fung_FD_122057 | JGI IMG/M metagenome (GOLD analysis project Ga0137403, IMG submission 122057) | Vadose zone soil fungal communities from Angelo Coast Range Reserve, California, USA - CZOMad2_1_16fungal (Hybrid Assembly) | ecosystem: Environmental > Terrestrial > Soil > Vadose zone... | reverse complement strand
GGACTATGCCGCGGTGGGGATGCCGACCCACGTCGCCGCCCGGATGGAGCAGCTCGCGACGCCCGGCTCGATCGTGATCACCGCGGAAACCCTGGCCCAGATCGGGTCCCGGGTCGACGTACGTCCGCTTGGCCACGTGGTGGTGAAAGGGCTGGCCGAGAGCGTGGAGGCCTACGAGGTGCTCGGCCCAGGTTAGAATGCCCGCCTGAGCCGACCGCGACGAGAGCGATAGCAGCAGAGGCTATTCCTAGTAGAACCACTAGTTTCAAATCTGTTCACATCGTGCTTGTGGCGGCAGCGCTCGGCCGCGGGGCGGACCCCGCCCTCGTTTTTTGAGCAAGAACGCGACAGCGGCGCGCGGCGCTTTGCCCGCGCGGCGACCTCCAGACCGCCGGTCGGTCGAATCTTAGAAGCACCCTATGGCGTCCTTAGACTAGAAGGGACGGGCGCCGAGCCCCGAGCTGGGTAGTGGCAGGCGGTGCAATGGGCAGCGTGGGCCGTGTTGTCCAAGCCTCTTTGACAGCAGGAGGAGTGAACGCTTATGGACTTTAAGAAGCTCCTTGTGAAGCGGGCGATCGCGTGGCTGATTCTCGGTCTTATTGGGGGAGGGGTCGCTGCCGACTGGTGGGAACGTCAGCGAGCGGCCAGCGATATCTCTGATCTCAAGGCGCGGCAGGCTGACCAACTGACGGAAGTCGAAGGAAAGATCACACAGCTGACGGAGCAACTGAAGGTTGAACGCCAACGGCGGGAAGCGCTAGAGGGTGTTCTCGCCGAGACTCGCAAAGGTTCCTAGGCGGCACTGAGGAGCCACTGAGGCAGGCATGATGTACAAGGCGGCCATACCCTCAACAGTCCGGCCTCGAGAGCGACTATCAGTACTGGCGCGTTCAGTAGAATGGACGCGGCGGAGTTTCCTCTGTCTCACGGCCGCCGGGCTCGCCGCATGTACCACGGTTCCGTTCACCGAGCGCTCGCCACTTCGAACCATCTCCGACGACGATCTCATCCCCGCGGCCAACGAGCACTTCGCTCGGATCATGGACGACGCTCGCCGCAAGGGCGCTATCGTATCCGCGCAGAGCTCCCCCCGGGCTGCTAAACAGATCGAGCTCGTGAGTCGAGTCACTGACCGCGTGCTCGAGGCTTCTGGCCTCAGCGCCCAGCGCGCGTGGGAGATCGTGCTCCTTAACTTCGGTGAGAAAAACGCGTTCGTCTTGCCGAACGGAAAGATCGTGGTCTTTGCGGGCATCCTCCCTGTTGTCCAGAACGAAGAGGGGCTGGCCACCATCATTGGCCACGAGGTTGGACATTTCGTCGCCCAACACCAAGCAGAGCGCGTGAGCCAGCAGCTTGCCGGCAACCTTGGGTTTGAGACCGAGGAGCTCCGTCTCCAGCTTGCCGGCGTTCGGTTCCGCGGGCTGGTGGCTGCTGCCAGTGGTATCGGTGTGCACTACGGCCTCCTCCTGCCTTTCCGTCGGGAACACGAGCTAGAAGCAGACCGTCTCGGGCAAATCTTCATGGCCAAGGCCGGGTACGACCCTGTCAACTCAATTGCCGTGTGGGAGCGGATTGAGGCCCAGAGCGGATCTGGACCGTGGGGCTTCCTTTCCACTCATCCCAGCACGGCGACCCGACGGGTTCACTTAGACGCTTCCCTCCCAGAAGCCCAACGTTACTACGCGGATCAAGCCCGACCCGTAGTCTTGGCTGCCAGAAGCCCCCAAGACTCCACTTCGCCCCGACCCGAGGAGCATGTGGTTTACCCATCAGCGCCTCGGCCGACCTTCCTCCCTGGATATTCCTGGCGCGTCCAGGTGGACAATCGGGCGGTGACCTCCGTCCCGAGATATTCCTGGCGTGTCCAGTGGGACGATCAGAAAGTGCAGCGCACCTATCGTTTCGACCACATCGCCTCGTGCCCCGCGCGCACCTGCTATGTTCTCGAGTCGAACGATGGGTTCACCTCACTCCTCACCCCCGATTACGCCGTCATCGAGACGCAGCGACCAGAGGGGGCGTCGACGACCTTCTCACCGGCGCTGGCTTACTTTGACTGGCCAGTGCGCGTGGGAGCGACGCGCTCGGGCTACGTCGCCGTCAAAGATTTCACCGGACAGGAACAACGCCGATTGATCAGAAGCGAGGTCACGGCCTACGAGTCGGTGACCACCAAGGCTGGCACCTTCATGGGCTTCCGTATCACCGTTTCTGCTAACGGCCTCCCATTCCGAGACTCCTGGTACGTGCCAGAGTTACGGCATGAGGCGAAAGTGGTTCAGCACTCGGGCCTTCTCCAATCGACGACCTATGAACTGCTCGACTACCAACACACGACCGCTCCCGTGATCGAACCAGATCGCCTGCCGTGATTGACTGATTCATGTGCGGAATGCCCTTGCTCTCGGGCTTCCTTAAACTGGGCTCAAGGCGACGCCCAGAAGCAGGGGCATGACATGGACATGGCGCCGAGTCCCCAAGTCCCATCCGGCCAACACGACGGCGACATGTGACGCGCGGGCTCTCTTCTCTGGGCGTCACTTCCCAGCCCGTATCGCGCGTTTTGCCGCGGCGAGCTCTTTCGGTGTCTGCTCGCCGACCTTCAGATACCAGAGATCGAGCGAGCCCAGCGTCCCGACGACAACGGCGCCGACTACGACACGGGTGAACCACTTGTTGCCACACGGCCGGAGTCACATTGAAGATCGTGCAGGAAGTCAACAACCCCACAACGATGCTGAGCTTGGTTGCCGGAGGGATCGGGCTCTCTTTCGTCATCAAGTCGGCAGAGAGAACGAAGCCCAACGGCGTAGTCTTGAGAGACGTCGGAGACCTGCGGGTCACGACCGCGCTCTCCGCCATTTGGAGAAAGGACAATAAGGCTCCCGCCTTACAGAAGTTCATTCAGATTGTCCGTAGTCAATTTACCGAGATAGCGCGACACTAAAGCTCGACGAGTCGTAAGCTATCGATTTTCCTGCTCGCCGTGGGCGGCCTCGAACCGTGGTCCAGTAGGTTATGAGCCCTTCCCGATTCAGCACCAGAGCCAGGTTGGGAATCATCGCGCCAAAGCTACCGTGTCGAGAGCTACTGAGTCAGAAGTACAGGAGTCTGTCAGAGCGACGCGGCGCTGAGCGGACGATGCGAGCCTTTCCCCGGAGCGAGCGACCGTACCTAGGGGTGCCAATTGAGGCACGATCCTTGCTCCGGTAAAGAGGGATATCCCCCGTGAATTCGAATCGCTCCATCCAGCGTGGTCAACGACGGAGGTACTGGTCTTAGATGGAGGTGTTGAGCTTACCGGTACGGACCGGTACAGACGACGGTGACTATGTCATGACACAACGCCACCTGGCAGGATCTCGAAAGGAGACAGGTATGCGGAAGTTCGCCTCCCTTGCCGGCGCCGTCGTCGGCGCGGGCCTCATGTATGCGCTCGATCCCGCGTCGGGCTCTCGCCGCCGCGCAATGGCGCGCGATCAGCTCGTGTCCACGAAGCGGCGGCTACATGACGCCACGGTGTCGACGTGGTGCGACGCACGAAATCGAGGACGGGGCGTGTGGGCAAGTCTCCGTGCCCGAGTGGTCCCCGATCAGCCGACCGACGAGGTGCTCGAGCAGCGCATTCGATCCTCGATCGGGCGGCTCCTGCGCTTCCCCCGCCTCGTCAAGGTGCACGCCCACGGTGCCACCGCGATCTTGGAAGGCGCCGTCCCTGCGGACGAAGCGCCGGCACTGATCCGACATGTTCGCGCCGTGCGAGGGGTGGCCGAGGTCGAGAATCGCCTGGCCCTCTACAAGCGGCCCGAAGATCTTCCTGGTGTCGAGCCCCCATTGCCGCCTCGTCGTCCGGGGCCGCGCTTCCAGTTGATGCAGCGGAACTGGGCCCCGAGCGTCCGCGCGCTGGTTGGAGCACTCGGCACCGTTCTGCTGCTGGCCTCGTTTCGCCGCGGTCCGCTCGCCGGACCGGCGATGCGGCTCATCGGCGGCCTTGCCTTGCAGCGCGCCGCGACCAATGAACCGATCGAGGATCTTTTGGCGAGGCAGCCGCGCGGAGCCGAAGCCACCCAGGAGGCCGAACACCGGCTCCGCGAGGGTGGCAGTGGCTGAGAAGCTGCGAGGGGAAACGGCCGCTCGTCATGCATGACTCGAGGATCAACGAGCTCCCAAGACCCGGTGTTATCGTGAGGACCCGATCATGGACCGACCCATCGAGGTGACCTTCCGGAACCTACCTCGGAGCGGGGCGATCGAGGGCGTCGTGCGGCGCGAGACGCTCAAGCTCGAGCGTTATGCCCCGAAGATCGTCGGCTGCCGTGTCGCCATTGAGCGCCCGCAGCGCTTCCCGCGACAGGGCAACGCCCACCGTGTACGGCTCTTCATCACGGCCGCCACGCGCCGCCCGGTGGTGGTAACTCGCGAGCCTCTCGACAGCGACATGCACGAAGACCTGCGGAGCATTGTGATCGGGGCCTTCAAGGCCGCGCGCAGGCAGCTGCAGTCGATGATCCAGCAGCAGCGCGGAGACGCGAAGGTGCGGCTCGAGCCGCGGGCGCTGGTCGTCCGGCTCTTCCCGCAGGAGGGATATGGCTTCCTGAAGACTCCGGATGGACGTGAGGTCTACTTCCATCGTCATAGCGTGCTGCACGACGACTTCGAGCGGCTGGCCGTGGGCACCGAGGTCCGCTTCGAGGAGTCCGAGGGCGACAAGGGGCCCCAGGCAAGTACCGTGCAGGTCGTCAACAAGCCGGGTATTCGTCTGCCGGCCGCTGGGCCGGCCAGCGTCGTGCCGCCCCGGGGATGGGAAGACACGGGATTCCGACGGGGCCGTCGACGCGCCAAGAGAGGGCCTGGCCTGTGACCATCGGCCGAGAGGCGCTCGACGAGCTCACCACGGTCGAGCTCCGCCTCGGCGCGAGCAAGACTCTATGTATTGGGGGGCGCGGCACTGACCTCGCCCAAGGCCGATTTGCGGTCGCGTGCGACGGCAATATCGCCCATGGACACGATACCAAGCACCTCTCCCTCCTCCACGACAGGAAGGCGACGGATCGCCTTTTCTCGAAAGAGGCGCACGGCATCGCCGACGCTCGCCGTCGGGAGAATCGTCGTGAGCTCGCGACTGCAGACTTGGCCAACCGTGATGTTGGCGGGGTCACTTCTCTCCGCCAGCACCCGCACCACAATGTCGCGGTCGGTCAGGATACCGTACAATTGGCGATCCTCTAGGACCACCACGTCGCCGATATCGTTGTCCCGCATGATCTCGGCCGCGTCCATCACGGAGGCCGAGGTCTCCAGAGCTCTCGGTAAGGGCGTCATGACGTCTCGTACGCTCTCATCCTGCGGAATGCGCTTTGGGCGATCCATCTCCAGATTGTCGCTCATGACTTTAGCCTCCCCTGGTCGAGCGGAAGAGCGTGTCCTCCGTCCCGACGGCTCAGTGCCTCAGACGAAGCATGAGTTGTGCCAGAGGAGAGTCGTTACTCTCCCGGCGACGGCTAGTGAGCATAGGAGGGTCTTTGAGAGTCTTTTCGGATCCCCCTTCGCCGATTCAAGACTAGATACGGTCCACGAGACTCTTTCCCATCCTTTCCGCTCACTACGAAATCCCTGCCCACCGGAATGGACGACTCGGTCATGGATGCTAATACCGAGATGCCACCTCCCACGTCGCCGGAGCTCCGCGCCGGGATTCATCCTCTCAGCGGATCACCGCATCCGCGCGCACCAAGACTGCCGGCGGGATCGCGAGGCCGATAGACTTGGCGGTGCTCTCGTTGACGACGAGCTCGAACTGGGTGGGCTGCTCCACGGGAATGTCCGCAGGCTTTGCGCCCTTCAGGATCTTGTCTATGAAGACGGGCACGCGCCGGATCATACCCACCATGCTCGGCCCATAGGACATGAGCCCGCCGTCGTTCACGAACTCGCGCACCTCGTACATGGCCGGGAGCCGGTTCTTGGCCGCGAACTCGATGACCTGGGCGCGGTTGCCGAATGTGATCGGATCGGTGAGGACGAGGAGGCCGTCCGCCCGCTGGGTGGTGATCGAGGCGAAAGCCCGCTCGAGCTCGTCCGGCCGCCGCACTTCGACCGACAGCAGGGTGATCTTGAGCGCGGGCGCCACCGCCTGCATGGCATTGAAACCCAGCACCCCGCCGTGGCTGTTCGGGTTCCAGAGCACGGCCACTCGCGTCGCCTTGGGCACTGCCTCCTTCAGCAAACCAAGCAGCTTGGCGTCCATCTCGGGTAGGAGCGACGACATGCCGGTGATATTGCCGCCCGGACGCGCCATGGTCGCAGCAAAGCCCGAGGCGACGGGGTCGCCACCCGACACCATGATGATGGGAATCGTCGTCGTCGCCTTCTGAGCGGTGCGTATGGCGAGGTCGCCGACCACGATCAGGATGTCCACCTTGAGGGCGACCAGCTCGGCCGCCTGCGCCTGAAGCCCTTCCAGACCCCTCCCCGCGAAGCGGTAATCGACGATGACGTTCTGGCCCTCGACGTAGCCCGCCTCGCGCAGAGCCGCCTTCCCCGCCTCGACGTATGGGGCGGCATAAGTAGCAGGAAGGGTGGCCAGCACCCCGATGCGCGGCATCTTGGCTTGCGCCCAGCCGCTGGTTGGTACGACGAACGTGGCGAACGTGACGAGCAGGCCGATGGCCCGGATCAAGCGCATGGCGACTCCTTGTGAGAGGACGCTTGGACTCTGCACAGCCACCGGAGTCTAGGTGCGTGCGCCGAGCCAGTCAACTAGATTTGCAATCCTGGAGAAGCCACGTTCAGCGCGCCGGGGCGAGCACGATGTCGAAGCGGGCGGCGAGCGCGCCCGCTTCGCTGCCGTCGGCGGGGCGCAGTGTCACGGAGAGCGCGTCGCGAGTGCGCCGGCCTCCAAAGGAGGCGGGATCCTCTCGCCCCGGCTCCCCGACCACATACATCTGCGTGACGAGCGGGCGAAAGCGCGGGTGTGTGATCTGAAAGTGGATGTGCGGCGGACGGGACTCGTACGCCACGGGCCGAATCGTCCGGAAGCGATAGGTGCCCGACGCATCGGTCCGCGATTGACCGTAGCCCTGGAAGTTCGCGTCCCGTCGCCCCGGCGCGCCGTCCTTGGGCGGCAGGTAACGTCCATAGCTGTCGGCTTGCCAGATCTCGACCAGCGCGTCGCCGACGGGATTGCCGTCCGTATCCGTCACGCGGCCGCTGAGGAGCAGCACGGTCCCTTGGGCGCGGCCATCGCGCCCCTTGATCACCAGGAGGTCGGCGTCGCGATCCTCCGGCAGCACGCTCGGATAGAAGGGCCCGGGCGTCTGCTCGGGCGTCGGGGCGAGCGACGCTGCCCACGCTCCTCCCGCGACGGCAAAGCTCAGAACCAGTGTCGCCAGCTTTCGCATCTGATCAGACCCTCCCCTCCGCCAGCACGCGCCTCGATCCGCTTGTCCATCTTATGTCTCTCGCGCTCTTCCTGCTGCTCCTGGGCCGAGCCCCGAGTCCGACGCTCCTCTACTGCATGCTCGGCCCGCAGGAGTGCTCGACTATAGCCCCACCTATACACCGCCGCTGCGCCGAATAGGTCCGATCACACGTGGCATAAGCATTCCTCTGTAACTTTCTAGCCAATCGGGACGGAGCGATGTCCAAGCACGATTTGTATCGGGGATCTTCATCAGGCTGGTTGGACTCGGGCAGAGAGACGCCGCTCCCTCCACTTCTTGATCGCACTTGCGTGCTTTGGATAGTGCCCGTACGTATCGAGGCGGAGGCGATGGCGGAAGCGGGTATCGCCACCGAGGTGATCCTCGGGAACGCCTTCGATGAGCTCGATCAGCCGATGGTGAACGTCCTCCTGGTGCCGGAACACTTCGCGCAGCGATAGGTTCTTCTTCTCTTCGGTCGTCTGGGCGTTGAAGGCGTCGATGCCGCCGTACGTCACCGAATATCGTGGTGGCCTTTTGCCCATGAGAACGAGCGGCAGATGTTTCAACGCCTCCTCTTCCCAGGTGGTTACGTGAGCAATGATGTCTCTCACTGACCAAGCGCCGGTAACGCCGGGCTCGAGCAATTCCGAATCCGGCAATCCGGCGTACGATTCTTTGAATACACACCACGCTTTATCAAGTCGCTTCAAGAGTTGCTGTCGCCTGTCCATAGAGCATCCTTTCGTCACCTTCCATTGCGCGTAGCTCTCCGGAAGACAAACAGCGCATGGTCGAAAGCCGGCGGCGACAGCGATCTTCTCGTCGGCAAAGAACACCCTGTTTTTGACGTAACCGCCACGTGCGATGGCTCGTAGGGCCGCCGCGCAATCTAGCCTGCCATACACGCGGGAGCGCATATGGCCCCCCAGCGTGCCACGTGTGGGGCCCTGGTACGGCCGCCGGTCAGCCCCAAGCAGCATATACAACTTGGTATTCATTGTGTACTCGGCGCTCCGAACACCGCTGTCTGCTACTCGGGTCATGGTCGGTCCTTTTCGGCATTCCCGCCACGTGGGCGCGGTCAGGGTCCACTCCTGGCCGACCCGCCCGGCTCGCCTCGGCCTACAGCCCTCCGGTTCCCGGCGACTCTGTCGGATGCCTCGAAGGCAGGCGGACCAGAGCGTCCGCTGCGCCCACCTCCGAAGAGCCCCTTCTCATCCGTTGTACGGACCGGGTCAGTCATTTGGGTGGAATCGAGAGTTGTGCGTACTCCCCTATCTGATGGCGAGTCCGACTCAGTCCATCTTTCTCGTATCGGACAATTTTTCTGTCGATAAAGCTCCAGTTGGGGCCATTTCGCGTTTCCAGGCCGGAACTCACCATTTTTCGGGGCGGCACTCCATTTGCTTTCTGGCACCGCCGTGGGCACGCGTTGTCATGGGCACGCCAAGCAGGAGGGATCGCATGACAGTCCTTCGCCCACACTCACCCTCCTGATGTGGCTGCCTCCGCAGAGGGAGATGTCGTGATCCGGGTCCTAGCGGTCACCGGCGTCTTCCTCGTCGCCACTGGGATGGGACTACCCTCTGGAGTGTCCGCGCAGACGCCGGCGCAGGGGCAGGCCGTGAGGCTTCTATTCCTCCTGGGTGCCTCAACAGGCGCGCAGGCCAGCGCCAAGACAGCAGGGCAAAAACCAAAGCCCGCCATCGCGGGCTCCCACGAGGCTGAGGACAGGATCGCGGACGTGAAGCAGAAGCCCCGCTCGGTCAAAGATGGGATCCCCGACAAGGTGACGAGGCCATCTGACCGTCTCGACGGCACGGTCCTGCGGGTGACGTCTGACGTGAAGAATGCAGGGAAGCTGGACCGACCGGTCGAGCTCACGGATCGCACACGCGCCAAGCACAATTAGCGCATCTTTCTCGGCCGCCTTGCCTTGCGGCGGACACTGTCCACGGACCTATGGACCAATCAATTCATATTCTGGTTGTCGAAGACGAGGCCTTCATCGCGGAGATGTTGGCCGAGATACTGGCCGCTGAAGGCTACCAAGTCGATGTCGCCGGCAACGGTCGGTTGGCCCTCAGGAAGATCGAGGCCCAACACTACGATCTCATCCTCAGCGCTCTCCGGATGCCTGAGCTCGACGGGGTGGGCCTCTATCAGGAGTTGGCGCGGTGGCAGCCCGGTCTCCTGGGACGCCTGGTCGTCATCACCGGCACAGCCGAGTGTAAGGACTACCAGCGTTTCCTCGCACAGACCTACTTACCCGTTCTGGAGAAGCCCTTCAGCCTGTTCGCCCTGCACGCCCTCACGCGACAGGTCTTGTCACCCCTCCGGTCGCCTGTCCAGACCCCACGACGCTAGGAGCCAGACGGGCCGTCGCGGGCTCAGGGATCCGCGGACGGCCGTCTACCCGGACCCGCGTCGAGGGTTTCCTTCGCCAGCTCGCCCAGGCGTCGCTCTTGCAGCGATGCGATGACGTTCGCCAGACGACCGGGATCGATCGGCTTGACGACGTGCATGTTGAAGCCGGCTTCGATGGCTTTCCGCCGATCTTCGGGCTGACCGTGCCCGCTCAGCGCGATCAGGAACACATCTTTCCCAGAACCGGCACGCAACCTCCGGGCAACCTCGTACCCATCGATGCCGGGCAGTCCGAGATCGATGAAAGCGATCTCCGGGTCCACCGTCTCCACCATCTCGATACCGCTCGGTCCGTCCGGTGCCTCGTGCACCTCATGGCCCGCGAGCGCCAGCAGCACTTTGAGCATGTCACGGGCGTCTTCGTTGTCTTCCACGATGACGATCCTGCTCGGACGGGTCCGTGCCTCGCGGGTACCCGTCGTGCCCCCGTCGGACACCGGGGGCGAGCACCGCGGGAAGCGGGCCGTGAATCGACTGCCTCGCCCCTCGCCCGGGCTCCCCGCCCGGATGCTCCCGCCATGGAGCTCGACGAGCTGGCGAACCAGGGTCAGCCCGATGCCGAGGCCGCCGTCTTCGCGGTCCGGCGAACGCTCCCCCTGGAAGAAGAGATCAAAGGCGTGCGCGAGGACTGCCGGGGCCATGCCTGCCCCCGTGTCCTCGATCTCGAAGACGCCGTCGCCACCCTCCGGCTCGACCCGGATCCGGATGCTCCCTCCTGAAGGCGTGTACTTCCGCGCGTTCTCCACCAGGTTCGTCAGGATCTGGTCGATTCTCACGGAGTCGGCATGGATCCACGTATCCCGGCTCTGTATCTGGACCCTATGCGCTTGGCCGTTGCCGGCGGCGTTGAAGGCCTCCACGCACCGCTCCATGCTCTCTCTGAGGTTGACGGGCGAACGCGTCATCGTGATCTTGCCCGTGGTGATCCGGCTCACGTCGACCAGATCGTCGATGAGCTGGGTCAGATTCTTCAGCTGGCGTCTGACGGCGACCCGCGCCTTCTTGCCGGGCTCGTCACGCCCGCCCACCGTCTCCAGGATACCGAGCGCGGAGCTGATGACGCCGAGGGGGTTGCGGAGCTCGTGTGCCAGCATCGCGACGAACTGATCCTTTCGCATGTCGCGATCCTGGATCTCCCGATAGAGCAGACAGTTCTCGACGGCGATCGCCGCCCGTCCACACAGGTCCTCGATCAGCATGATCGCGTTTGAATCGGGGGCCGGCTGCGAGGCCTCGAAGATCACCCCCAGGACGCCCACTGGCGCTCCCCGGGCGAGGAGCGGACAGGCCAGCCCAGTCATGCCGCCCTCCGGGGCCGAGGTTTCGGCCACGACCTGGGTCGTCAGCGACCTAACCGCCCTCTCCATGCCTTCCGCCACGGCCGGGGCAACGGCAAGCTCTCCGTCGCCCCCTCGAGGAAGCATGCTCACGATGTCCTCCCCGGCCGCCTGGAGGCGAAGCACCGCACGGGCGGCAACCTCGGGCACGATCAGCCCGAGGATCGCGGTGAGGGTCGACTCGAGATCGAGAGACTGGGCCATCTTCTTCCCGGCATCGGCGAGAAACGCCGCCCGACGCCGGGCCGCCTCCGCCGTCGCCCGCGCGGCGCGTTCCTCCGCCAGCGCCACCCGCTGATCGGCCTGCCTCTTCAGCTGGTCCGTCATCCTGAACAGCTCGACGAATACCTTGACCTTCGTCCGCAACACTTCCGGCACCACGGGAGTCAGGATGTAGTCGACCGCCCCCAGCGAGTAGCCCTGCAGCGCGTGGGTCTCGTCGCTGCCGGCCGTCATGAAGATGATCGGAATGTGCCGGAGCCGCGGCCGCTGACGGATGAGCGTGGCGGTCTCGAACCCGTCCATTTCCGGCATGTTGACGTCGAGCAGCACCACGGCGAAGTCGCGCTCGAGCAGCTGTCGCAGGGCGTCGGCGCCCGAGGAGACGCAGACCACGTTCTCGCAGAGATCCGCGAGGAGCGCCTCGTAATAGAAATCGCGCGGCCCGAGCCCGGCGAGCGCGGCACGGTAGGCGTCGAGGGCCTTGGGAATGTCGTGCTCCGCCTCCCGCGTGTAACCGATCGCCGCCTGGGCCAGCGTACGCAGTGTGCCGGTGGCGCCGCGCGCGAGCGCGACCTCATACGCGGCGCGCGCCGCCGCGTACTGGCCGGCGTCGTAGCGGAGGTTGCCCAGGTCGTAGGCCGCCTGGGGAGCGGCGCCCGCTGACGGATAGCGCGCCAGGATGGCCTCGAGGTCGCGCATGGCCCCGGCGCGCGCCTCCGGGGTGGCCTCAGATCCCTGCGCGGCGGCGATGCGAACCATGACCTCGGCGTACGCCGCCATGACCCGACTCTGTTCCCTGGCGTACCCGAACCACGCCACGCCGCCCAGGAGGAGGGCCGCGAGGGCGGTGCCGGTGAGGACGAGGAGGGTGCGCCGCGAGGGCGTGATCATCGCACGCGAAGACCTTTCGAATACTGCCGTCCGCACGCGCGGCACCGAAGCCAGCCCTGCGCGACACGCCGCACGATGTGTCCGCAGTGCGGACAGCGCTGGTAATTGCGCAAGCCCCAGTAGAGGCCGAGGCCGACCGCGAGCGCCACGCCGACCACCAGCGGTGGAACGGAGAGGACGGCCTCCACGAGAGCATGCTAACAGGGGGTCTCGGACTGTCAAGCACGGCGGCGCCCGGAGACCGCCCGGACGCCGCTGGACGAGCGCGACTTACTTCAGCTTCTCGGCGAAGACGACCGCGAGGGCGACGGCGACGAGCGTGAGGGATCCACGCATGGTTCCCTCACGGGAGGTCCACGAAGATCGCGCCGCGCTCGACGTGGACGGGATACCGGGCCACCTTGACCGCGGGGTTGTTGACGTTGGTGCCGGTCGCGACGTCCCAGCGCCAGGCGTGCCAGGGGCAGGTCACCACGCACCCGTCGAGCTCGCCCTCGCCGAGCGGCCCGCCCCGGTGGGCGCACGAGTTGTCGATCGCGTAGTACGCGCCGTCCACGTTGAACAGGGCCAGCGTCTTGCCCTCGACCTCGACCACCCGGCCCTCGCCCGACGCCACGTCGCCGACGGCGGCGACCCTTACCCGTCGCGCCTCTGCCATCGCTCGCGCTCCTCCCGTCGCCGACCTTACTCGATCACCCCGAGGCGGCCGTTGTGGCTGCCCATATACCAGAGGCGTCCGTCAGCGTCCACGATCATCTTCCGGATCCCGACGTCCTTCGACGGGAGCGTGAAGACCCGGAGCGCGTCCGTCTTCGGATCGAGGCGGACGACGGTGTCCGTCTGGATCTCGTTGACCCACACCGCCCCCGCCCCGTCGATCGTGACGGCGTACGGCCCACCGCGCTCGCCCGCCGGCAGCGGGTATTCCTTCACGACCTTCTGCGCCGCGGGGTCCACGCGCACGAGCTTGCCGCTTCCATAGAGGGTCACCCAGAGCGACCCGTCGGGTGCGACCGCCATCCGGCGCGGCTGCGCGCCGCGCTCGAGCGCGAGCTCGGTGATCGTGCCGGTCTTGGGGTCGAGCCGGCCGAGGCGATCACCGGCGAGCTCGCAGAACCACACGTTGCCCGCGCGGTCGAGCGCGATCCCGTACGGGCGCCCGCGGGTCTTGTACTCTGTGAAGACGCCCGTACGCGTGTCGAGCCGGCCGATCCGGTCGCCGGACTGCACGGTGAACCAGATGATTCCCTGCTCGTCGAGGACCAGCGTGTGGGGGTCGCCGCCCGAGGGCGCCCTGTGCTCGACGACCTTACCGGTCCGCGGATCGAGCTCGCCGATCGTGCCGTTCCCGTTGCCGGTGTACCAGACGCGGCCCGGGCGATCGACGAGGAGGCCGTGCGGCCGGGCGCCGGCTGGCAGGGCCCACTCGGTGAACGTCTTCGCGCGGGGGTCGAACCGGGCGATCTTGTTGCCGAACATCACCGCGATGTAGATGTTGCCGTCGGGGCCCGGCGCCGGATCGCGGGCGAATTGGGGCGTCGGCACCGCCCACTCCGAGATCCGCCCCTCGACCTGGGCGCGGGCGCCCGGGGCGATCCCGTAGTTCGAGCCACCGGCCACCGCAACCTGGGCCGTGAGCTGCAGCGTGAGCACGGCGAACGCTAGCCTCATCATCCTCTCC
>Ga0137403_10005981_pt1 | contig 13983 bp, 17 predicted proteins | sample CZOMad2_1_16fung_FD_122057 | JGI IMG/M metagenome (GOLD analysis project Ga0137403, IMG submission 122057) | Vadose zone soil fungal communities from Angelo Coast Range Reserve, California, USA - CZOMad2_1_16fungal (Hybrid Assembly) | ecosystem: Environmental > Terrestrial > Soil > Vadose zone... | reverse complement strand
CCGGTGGTTATGGATTCCGGCTTGCGCCGGAATGACACCGTGAGTTGGTGATTCCAGTCGCTCGGGCTACGCTCTAGAGCGTCGTCTGGTATTTGGCCAGCGCGCGTTGCCAGATCTGCTTGGGGTCGGGTGCGAAGATCAGGTCGGGATCGCTCGGCACCACCAGCCAATCGCCCTGCTGCATTTCCATCTCCAGCTGGCCCGGTCCCCAGCCGGCATAGCCGAGGATGACGATGTACTTGGCGGGGCCGCGGCCGGCGGCGATCGCGGCCAGCATCTCCGGGTCGGTCGTGACGGCCATGTCGCCAGCCGCCAGCTCGTGCTGCGCCAGCATGAAATCCTTGGAGTGGAGCACGAAGCCGATGCGCGGCTCGACCGGGCCGCCGAAATGCACGGTCAGCTTTCCCGCCAGGTCGGGGTGCGATTGCCGCATGAGCTCGAACAGTTCGGCAAAGCTCACCTCCTTCACCGGCTCGTTCACGATCACGCCGAGCGACCCGCTGTCGTCGTGCGCGACCATGTAGATCACCGACTGGGAAAAGGTCGGATCCGCCATCTTCGGCATGGCGACCAGCAGCCGTCCCGTGAGTTCGTCGGCCGCCGCCGTCGAACTCCACCGTGAAGGCGCTGCGGTGATCAAACCGGCGGCAACCGCAACGCCGAGCAACCCGCGCATGATTACGTCCATGGCCGGCCCTCCCTGGAATCGACGTCCCGAGCCTAGCGCAATCCCGGCCAACACGACATACCCCGCCCAGGGGAGGGTCGCGCAGGGGCTCCTACAACTTCGTACCGCCGCGCGCCGCTTCGCGTGCCTGCCGAATGCGCTCGAGGTCCATCTGCTGCTGCTGCCGCTGCCGTTCGACGCAGGTGGCGAAACCGTCCGAGCCCGGCGTCAGTCCCTGCGCCGCGCAAACCTTGGCGAATCCGGCGTCACTGTCGGAGCCGGACGCGCAGCCGTACAGCGCGAGCAGGGCGATCGCACCGCCGAGCAGGCGAGCCCATCCGGCACGGCCGTGGCGCATGGAACAGTCGCGACCGGCCGGGGACTATTCCTCGCTGACGACGATCTCGGCGATCTGCCGGCCCGTGGTCTCGTCGACCACCGCCAGGGCGAATTGCCCGAGGATGAAGCCGCAGCAATAGGAAGCATCGATCCGGTAGCGCCCGCCGGCGGCGGCCGGGAACGAGACATCCTCGGACCTGACGTTGCCGTAGAAGGTGCCATAGCCGTCGAAATGCCGCACCGTGAAGCGGTGTTCGCCCGGCGAAACGCGCACGCGCTTAGCCAGCCCGCTCGATTGGCCGTCGACGGCCACGATCTGAATCCAGCTGCTGCCCTGGCTTACCGAATAGCTCTCGGCCACGGTCCCGGCGGCCACGGTCGCGGCGTTCTGATCGTCGCCGGACGGTCCCTGGTAGGTCGCGGGCCCCACCGTGCAGCCGGCCAACAGCAGGCCGAGCACGGACAGGAGCGTGAAGAATCCCTTCGAGTGCCGCATCGCCTTTCCTCCGCAGGAAGACTGCCATTCCTGCGGGCGGAGCTTAAGGTCGGATGCGGCGGCGGTCCAGGCCGCCGAGGGGACAGCGGCCGGCGTTCTTGCGCGGCGCTTGTTCGCTTACGGGCCGGTCAGCCGGACCTGGCTGGCGGGCAGCGTGTGGGCGATCTCGCGTCCGGATTGCTCGTCGACCGCGGTGAGGTCGAACTCGCCGAGATAGAAGCCGCAGCAATATTTGGCGTCGATGCGGTAGCGGCCGCCGGCCTCGGCCGTGAATTTCACGTCGGCGTAGCGGATGTTTCCGTAGAAGGTGCCGTAGGGATCGGCGTGGCGCACGGTGATCCGATGCTCACCCGTGGAGACGACTATCGACTGCACGCGGCCCGTCGACTTGCCGTCGATCGCGGCAATCTGAATCCAGGAGTTGTTCTGGCTGACCGAATATTGCTCGGACGGGACGCTGACCGTGATCGTCGCCGCGCTCGGGTTGGTCGCCACCGGCCCCTGATAGGTCGGCGTGACATTGTCGGTGCAACCGGCCAGCAACCAGCATGCCAGCGGCAGTGCGGAAAAAAGTCCCCTAACGCCCCGCATCGCTCGTCCTCCTCAAGGCATCTCTCGCTTCGGAACGCCGAGCCTAAGCGGTGACGGTTAATGACAGCTTAACCGTCCGCTTTGATTTTCCATCACTTTTCGCTCTTTTTGGTGGCAATTTTGCCACGTCGGTTCCGGGCACGTTCGCGCGCAGCCTGCGCGCCGGCGGCCATTGTCGAAGACGGGTGGACGTAGGACGCCACCGATTGCCGGTTGCAGTGACCGTTTGGGGATTGCAGCTGCGAGTCTGTCCCGCCGCCGTCGCCAGCTTCCGTGAGCGCCGTGCGGCGGGTATCTCGAGCTTGCAAATCGGACGGCAGTCCAGCTTTCGCTCGCAGGCGTCGGAACTGCGCGTTGAAGGCGTGCGCCGTATAGGGGCGCCCGATCGTCTCGTTCAATGGGATCTGCACGCCGGATCGAGTCATGGTGTTCAGTTGTTCGATTAAGTCGGGCGACGTGACGGGCACCGCCACTCGCGCCTTGCGTTTGGATTGCGTGAGCGCGACGCGGTACTCGTCCCACTGCGCCCATGCCAGGCGGAGGGTGTCACCGGGTCGCTGCCCGAGCTCGTAGGCAAGATCGACGGCCAGAGCCGGGGACGGCTTCCCCGCGGCGAGAGCGGCCACGCGGAACCGCTCAAGCTCGTCCGGCGACCACATGCGCCTGCGCGCTTCACCCTTCGCTATGCCCAACCGGTCATCGTTGGTGTAAATGCGGATCAGGTCGCCCACGCTACCGACGTCGAAGCGCTACGGCCCCGACGCCATCAGCGAGAGGCTTGACGTCGAGACCAGCGCGGGCGCTTCCCTTCCGCCGCCGGCACCGCGGTTCCCGCTTTGACCTGTTGACGCCAAGGCCGGCGCTAGCGCCAACGAGAACCCATGGGCCGGCAGCAAGCTAGCGGTGAGTGCGGCCAACCTACTCCCACGGTAGCGGCGTAAGTGGGAGCCGCGTCGCGTCTGTGCTCAGTACGGGTAGCCATAGCCGTAGCCGTACGGGCGTCCGTACCCGTACGGGCGTCCGTACCCGTAGCCGTAGGGTCGACCATAGTAGCCGTACGGTTGCGCGTAGCCGTACCCATAGGGTCGCGCATAGCCGTAGCCGTACGGTCGCGCATACAGTTGATCATAGCCGCCGTACGGTCGCGCGTACTGGTACGGCGGATAGTAGTAACATCCGGCGAGTGGCAGGAGCAGAAGCAGCGCGGCAAAGCTGAGCCGCCGCGTGGGCTTTGCAGGAGGTGCCATCGAGGTTGTCCCGATCACGTTCCACCTTCAACATTATCCCGGGGCCAGGGCCGGAGCTAGTACTTCTGCCGCGCTGCCGCCGAAGTGGCAATCGACGTCTTCGCCGAGAAATACCGCGCCAAGTACGGCCGGGCGGTCGAATGCCTCGCCAAGGACCGCGACGCGCTGCTGGCTTTCTACGACTTTCCTGCCGAGCATTGGGATCACTTGCGCACCACCAACCCTATCGAAAGCGTGTTCGCGACCGTGCGGCACAGAACGGCGCGGACGAAAGGATCGCTGTCGTCAACGACCGCCAGGCTGATGGTGTTCAAGCTGGTCGTCGCCGCATCAAAAACCCGGCGGCGGCTCAAAGGCACAAATCAGTTGCCCAAGCTCATCGCGGGTATCAGATTCAACGACGGCATCGAGGTCATCCACATGCCGGAAAACCGCGTCGCCTGATCGCCTCATCACCCAAAATCCTGCATAGCTCCGACAGATGAACCCTGTATTGATGGGGAAATAAAATAAAATTGGAGTAATTCCAAGGGAGAAGATTGATGATTGATATTTTGAAGATTTTTGCGGCCTTAGCTTTGGGCTACCTTTTAGGCAGCCTTAATACAGCCGTGATCGTAGGGAAAATATACGGCAAGGACATACGCAGCCATGGAAGCAAAAGTGCCGGACTTACCAATACTCTGAGGGTACTTGGAAAATCTGCTGCGGTGTTTGTTCTTGCGGGAGATATATTAAAAGGAATAATTTCCTGTTTTATAGGGTTGCAGCTCGGCGTTTATGTTTATTCGGGAGAGGCTAAAGATTGCGTAAGCCTTTTAGCAGCGGGCGCAGGAGCGGTTATGGGGCATAACTGGCCGGTATATTTTGGGTTTAAAGGGGGCAAGGGAGCACTTACAGCAGCGGCTGTGCTGTTTATGCTTGACTGGGTTATGGCCCTTATATGTCTTGGCTTTTTTGTGATAATAGTAGCTTTAACCCGTTATGTTTCTTTAGGCACAATATGTGCTACAATGTTTTTTGTGGCTATTTCATTTATACCTGTTTTTGGGCATACCTTTTATTTTTATATATTTGCGTTCCTATTGGCGTTTATAATTATTTTCAAGCATAAGGAAAATATACAAAGGCTGCTTTCAGGAACAGAAAATAAACTTACCTTTTGATTTTTTCGCGGCGTTGAGCATGTCGTCAAAATATAAAAATGCGGCGGCTCAAAGGCACAAATCAGTTGCCCGAGCTCATCGCAGGTATCAGATTCAACGACGGCATCGAGGTCATCCACATGCCGGAAAACCACGCCGCCTGATCTCCTCGTCACCCAAAATCCTGCATAGCTCCGCCGACTACCTCACCGTCGCAACGCGGCCGCTATAGGCGTCGACGTAGAGCTTGACCTTGCGGCCGTACGGATCGAGCGCCTTGACCTGATAGAACCGGCCCTCGAGCAGCGGCGGCGAAATGTAGGTGAAGTTGTTCCGCTGCAGATCGCGCACGATCGCATACGGGGGCAGGACATCGTAGCCATAACCGCCGCCGCCGTAGCTCTGCCCGTAGCCGTCACGAGCGCCCCACCGGCCGCCGCCGAAGTCCGCATCGTAGCGGTCGCGCTGCCAATATCCGTTGCTGTCGCGGCACATCACCCAGCCGTCGGCACTCGTCCGGCAGTCCGGCGCGCCGTACTGCCAGCCCGGTGATTCCGACGGCCCTTGAGTTGCCGGCGTATCATGGTCGCCTCTCCCTTGGGCGATGGCGGGGGTCGCCGCCGCCACGCCCAGCAGGCCGGCGATGCCGATGAAGCGGATCGGGGTCTTCATGGCGGAATGGCTTCCTCTCGCTCGCGCCGTCGACTAGTGGTCTGATCCTGACGCTTGGTTCCCAAGCGTCAGGTGAATCAGCCCACCAGATCAATAGGCTGGTGGTTCGATTCACGCAACGAATGGGAACCATTCGTTGCGGTCGAACCACTAGTGCTTCACCTTCACGATGCGGCCGTTGTAGGCGTCGACGTAGAGCTTCACTTTGCGGCCATTGGGGTCGCGCGCCTTGAGCTGATAGAACCGGCCGCTCAGCGTCGGCTGCGAGATGTAGCTGAAGCCGCTCCGCTGCAGATAGTGAACGATCGCATAGGGCGGCACGACGCCGTAGTTGCGATAGCCGTACCCATAGCCTTGGTTCCCATAGCCATTGCTGTAGCCGTTCCCATAGCCCTGGTTCCCATAGCCCTGGTTTCCGTAGCCTTGGTTCCCATAGCCTTGGTTCCCATAGCCTTGGTCCCCATAGCCTTGGTCCCCATAGCCTTGGTCACCGTAGCCGTAGTCATTGTCCTCGTCGCCGTAGCCCTGCGACTGGTTGCGCCAGTCGTTGCCGTTGTAGCCGTTGTCGTCGTAGTAGCGGCTATCGTTGGCGCCGATGATGGCGCCCGACGGGCCGTTGTCCGACGTGGTAAATTGGCCCGCGGAGGCCGCCGAGGCGGCGGTCGCGATCAGGGCGGCGGCGCCGGCGGAGAGCAGAAACTTCTTCATGATGGCTTCCTCTCTGGTTGGATGAACCTCAGCTGCCGCGTATCCTGCAATATCCCGTCTGAACGGAGTTTGAGTGCGGTATTCATGTCTTGTTCAGCCGGGGAAGCGTAAATCTGGGGCCATGAAATCCCGTCGCCGCATGGTTTTTGGCCTGCTCGGCCTGCTCGCCCTGGCGTGCGCGCCGTTGCCGGCCGCCGCCAACTGCCTGCCGCTGAAGCGGGTGATGCGGTCGGTGGCCCAGCAATTTAACGCCCGCGTGCTCGATGCCGGCTCCGGCGGCAACGGCGTCTACGTCATCAAGTTGCTGACCAATGACGGCCGCGTGCTCGATGTGACCGTCGATTGCGCCACGGGCCAGGTCCTGGGCGTGCGCGGCGGTTGAACAAGTCGATGGTAGGACATCATGCGCATCCTCGTCGTTGAAGATGACAAAGACCTGGCGCGTCAGCTGAAGGGCGCGCTCACCGGCGCCGGCTATGCGGTCGACGTCGCCCATGACGGCGAGGAGGGCCACTTCCTCGGCGATACCGAGCCCTACGACGTCGTCATCCTCGACCTCGGCCTGCCCGTCATGGACGGCGTCAGCGTCCTGAAGCAGTGGCGGCGCGACGGCCGCAAGATGCCCGTGCTGATCCTCACCGCCCGCGACCGCTGGAGCGAGAAGGTGGCGGGCTTCGACGCCGGCGCCGACGACTATGTCAGCAAGCCGTTCCAGCTCGAAGAGGTGCTGGCGCGCATCCGCGCCCTCATCCGGCGCGCCGCCGGTCACGCCACGGGCGAATTCGAATGCGGCGGCCTCGCCATCAATTCCGGCAGCGGCCGCGTCACCGTCGATGGCACGCCGCTCAAGCTCACGGCGCAGGAGTTCCGGCTGCTGGACTATCTCATGCATCACAAGGGCAAGATCGTGTCGCGCACGGAGTTGACGGAGCATATCTACGACCAGGATTTCGACCGCGAATCCAACACCATCGAGGTCTTCGTCGGCCGCCTGCGCAAGAAGCTGGGCGCCGACTACATTCACACCGTCCGCGGCCTCGGCTACCGCCTGGCCCCCCCGGGCGAGAAGGAATAGCAAACGAACACGGCTGCCTGCCGCCGGGTTCCATCCGCCCAAGAGAAGATCCACCACAGAGGCACAGAGTAAGGAGAACGCAGATGAACGCAGATCAAAAGGGATGAACGCAGATAAGGAGTCCTGCGCGCCTATGGCGCGCTATAAGCCTATCTGCGCTCATCTGCGCCTTATCTGCGTTCATCTGCGGTCAAGCTTTCTCTCCGTCACACGCTGTGCCTCTGTGGTGAATCTTTCCACCCGCGCGTCATGAAGCTGCCGCACCGCTACAACTCGCTCGCCCTGCGCCTCGTCCTGGCGGCCGCCCTGTGGATCGCGGCGGCGCTGCTGATTGGCGGCCTCGTGCTGTCCGCGATCTTTCAGGACTACGCCGAGCGCACCTTCGACGGCCGCCTCACGGTGCTGCTGGACAGCCTCATCGCCGTCACCGAGCTCGACGAGGGCGGGCGCCCGAAATTGACCCGCGGCATCGGCGAGCCGCGCTTCGACATTCCCTATTCCGGCTGGTACTGGGAGATCGCGGTCGGCAGTTCGCCGCTGCTGCGCTCGCGCTCGCTGTGGGATGAGAGCCTGCCGCTCAGCACCCAGCTGGAGGCGACCGAACCGCTGTTCGCCGACGTCGACGGCCCCAACGACGAGAACCTGCGCCTGGTCGAGCGCGAGGTCGGCCTGCCGGCCGCGCGCGAGCGCCTGCGCTATGCCGTCGGCGGCGACCGTAGCGAGATCGACAACGAAGTGCGCAGCTTCAACACCACCCTCGGCTGGTCGCTCGGCATCCTCGGCCTCGGCCTCTTGACCGCCCTCCTGCTGCAAGTGCGCTTCGGCCTGCAACCGCTGCGCCGCATGCGCCAGGCCATCGTCGCCGTGCGCACCGGCCGCACGTTGCGTCTCGAAGGCGAATTCCCGGTCGAGATCGAGCCGCTCTCCGACGAGCTCAACATCCTCATCGATCACAACGCCGCCGTGCTCGAGCGCGCACGCACGCAGGTGAGCAACCTCGCCCACGCCCTCAAGACTCCGCTCTCCGTGCTCACCAACGAGGCCGGGGCCGGCGCCGATCCCCTGGCCGAGACCGTGAAGCGCCAGACCACGGCCATGCGCCGCCACGTCGATCACTATCTCTCGCGCGCCCGCGCCGCCGCCGCCACCCGCGTGCTCGGCGTGCGTACCGAGGTGGCGCCGGTGGTCGAGGACCTGCGCCGCACGCTCGAGCGCATCTATGTCGACCGCGCCATCCGCGTCGAAGCCGAGGCGCCCGCCGGCCTCGCCTTCCGCGGCGAGCGCCAGGACCTCGAGGAGATGCTCGGCAACCTCATCGACAACGCCTGCAAATGGGCGCGCGCGCGCGTGGCCGTGAGTGCCCGCGCCGACGCCGACCGCGTCCTCCTCGCCATCGACGACGACGGCCCCGGCCTGCCCGCCGATCAGCGCACCGCCGTCTTCGACCGCGGCACCCGCCTCGACGAGTCGGTCCCGGGCACCGGCCTCGGCCTCGCCATCGCCCGCGACATCGCCGAGCTCTACCACGGCGCCATCGCGCTCGAAGACTCGCCGCTCGGGGGCCTGCGCGCCGTGTTGACGCTGCCGGCGGCCGGGTAATGTCTGTTGTCTTCGGTGTCTTCGCATATCCCTTAGACTGTCACCCCCGCGAAAGCGGGGGTCCAGGGCAAGCGACGGTGCAGTTGCCCTAGATTCCCGCGTGCGCGGGAATGACATTTGAGAAGGTTTAGAGAGCCAGACTCCCTAACCTGGCGCCTATGAGAGCCAGGGTGAGGGTGTGTGACTCGATCGACCGCCCGACCCTCAGGCGGCTCGATCCGCAGCGAGCGCTGGGCGAGCGCTTGCGGGCCGTCGAACGATGAGCAATCCGGCGCCCGCGATCAGCAGCATCCCCGTGATCGTCAGGGCATCCGGCAGTTCGGAAAAGAAGACAAAGCTCCAGAACGCGGCAAACACCAGATAGCCGTAGTCGAATGTCGCGATGATTGCCGGCGGGCCCGACTGATAGGCCTTCGCGACGCCCGCGCTGATGGCGACGATGAGGGCCGCCAGGAGCGCGATGACGCCCCATTCGCGGGCGCCCATCGCTGCCCATCGACCGAGAAGAAAGGGATAGGCGGCGGCCTGCGATGCGGTCGGTTCCCAGACGTGAAGGAGGCCCGCCGCTATCGCGCCGGCCGCCAGCAAGGATAGATTGAGGGCCAGAGAAAGAACGAGCGGCCTTTCCGCGGCGCAGCGGGCGCGCGTGACGATCGCGGCCAGCGCATAGGACAGCGCCGAGCCGATCGGCAGCAGCGTGGCATAGGAAAATGCCTGCGTTCCCGGCCTCAGGATCACGAGAACGCCGATGAAGCCGATGAGGACCGCCGTCCACCGCCTCGGGCCCACGGGCTCGCCGATCAGCAGGGCCGAAAGCAGGGCAATGAACAACGGTCCGCTGTAGTAGGCGGCCGCCACCACGGGCAGGCTCAGGATCGGGAGGGCCGCGCAGAAGCAAATCCACATCAGCACCAGCAGCGCGCTGCGCAGCAAGGTCCACCCGATCGATCCCGGCAGGATCTCCCGCGGGCGACCGTTGAAAAGCAGGAGGCCCAGCAGAACGGGGATCGCCAGGAGAGAGCGCAGCACGAAGATCTGCGGCAACGTGAAGTCGGAGCTGATGTACTTCACGAGGGCATCGCCGAACGCCATCGTGAAACCCGTGATCACGATCACGAATATGCCGAGGGCGACGTTCTCCGGGACAGGGCGGATCGGCCGGCTCATGCGCTCTCGAATCGCGGCATTTCTTCCAGACTCGGCTGCCGCGCGAACACCACGTCCTCGTCCGAGAAGCGGACCCAGGGCTGCGCATGCTGTGTCCAGACGTGACATCCCGGCCGCAGCCAGCTCGTGTCATCGAGCGTTCCCGGTTTGATGTTGAGGAACGGGAAGTCGCCTGCCTCCGTGAACCACTGGTGGTAGATCCGGGCTCCGCATCGCGGGCAGAAATAGCAGCGGAACTTTCTGCCGTGTCCTTGGCGGATGAAATGCGCGGGATCGATCCCCGTCATCGCCAGGTCGCCGCCGCCGAAAACGATGGCCATGCCGAAGGCGCTGCCGGACTGCCTTTGGCAGATCGTGCAGTGGCAGGTGTAGATCATGACGGGATCGGCGCGGATCTCGTATCTCACCGCGCCGCACTGACAGCCGCCGGTATGGAGTTTCGTCAACGCTGTCTCCCTCCGCTCTCGGCTGTCGCCCCGGCGGAGGCGGGGGCAGGGCAAGCGACGGGCAGGTGGCGCGAGTGTCGGTCACCCCCCTTGCAGAAGATGATGATTTGTCGATCGTGCGATAAGATGTACAATAGTATACGACTAATTGAATATAATTCATCAATGCAGCGCGCCGACCTCTCCGATCTCGCGGCCTTCGTCTCCGTGGCCACCCACCGCAGTTTCCGGCGCGCCGCCGTCGAGTTGCGCGTCTCGCCCTCGGCCCTCAGCCACGCCATCCGCGGCGTCGAGGAGCGGTTGGGCGTCCGCCTGCTCAACCGCACGACCCGCAGCGTCGCCCCCTCCGAGGCCGGCGAGCGGCTGCTCGCCCGCCTGCGCCCGGCGCTGCTGGACATCGCCGACGCCGTGGAGGACGTGAACGCCTTCCGCGACACGCCCACCGGCACGCTCCGGCTCAATGTGCCGCGCCCGGCCGCCCAGCTGCTGCTGGCGCCGGTCATGGCCCGCTTCCTCGGCGCCAATCCGCAGATGCAGCTGGAGATCGTCGCCGACGACGGGCTCGTCGATATCGTCGCGGCCGGCTTCGACGCCGGCATCCGCCGCGGCGAGAGCATCGAGCGCGACATGGTGGCGGTCGCCATCGGCCCGCCCCAGCGCTTCGCCATCGTCGGCTCCCCCGGCTATTTCGACGGCCGCGAGAAGCCGCGGATCCCCGCCGACCTGCGCCGCCACCCCTGCATCCGCTACCGCTTCCCGAGCGGCGTCCTCTTCCGCTGGGAATTCGAGAAGGACGGCCAGGCGCTCGAGGTCGATGTCGACGGCCCGCTCACCCTCGGCGAGCAGGAGCTGATGGTGCGCGCCGCCCTCGATGGCGTCGGCCTCGCCCTCGCCTTCGAGGGCCATGTCGAAGCCCTGATCGCCGCAGGCCGCCTCGTCCGCGTGCTCGAAGACTGGTGCCAGCCCTTCCCCGGCTTCTACCTCTACTACCCGAGCCGCCGGCAAGTGCCGGCGGGATTGCGGGCGTTCATCGAGATGGTTCGGAAGGGCTGAAATTCCACGACTGAACCCACTCCGGCCCCGATTACGGGAGAAGTTCCTCGCCCCTTGCGGCTGCGGGATTCACACATCTCCGCGGGACCGGCCGGCGTCCTTCGACAAGCTCGGGATGACGGAGAATCCTGGCGGCACGAAGAATGTTCCTCATCCTGAGCTTGTCGAAGGACGCACATCGCTGCTCCCATTCTCCGGCAAGCCTTCGATCCGAGTGGCATACTTATGTGCATACCCTGGCGGTCGGCGGAGGCCGCTCCCTTTGCGCTCTGCTTACGCTTGCGCGGGAAGCCGTGTCCGGGCTAACTCCAGGCCTTTCGCGCGGCTCTCCTGTAGTCTGCGGCGCTTGGACGGCGAGAACGTAGGGTTGACGGCCGCGGGCCCGCCATCGTTATAGACAGAATGCGCGGGAGCGTCATTTCGCACGCGTCGAGGAGGCATCTATCGAAGAGGTCAAATCACCGTCCGGTCAACCGCCCGCCGCGGGCACGCCGGCGCTTGCAGAGAATGCGAAGCCGCAGCAACAAACTGCGGGCCAGGGTTCGCAAGGTGATGCCGTGGTCGACGCGGTCAAGCCAGCCCTCGAGCAACAGCCGCCGGCGACGGTAGAGTCGCCCGCGAAACCTGCAGAGCAGGCGAGACAGGAGCGTGCCCCGGATACCGGCGAGAGGCCCGTTCCGGGCACTAAGCCGTCCGATGTGAAACCGGTGTCGCCTGTCGCCCGGCCGGCGGAACTGCCGCCGCCGGCGAAACAAGGCGGCCGCGGCGCTGCTGTCGTCGTTGCGCTGATCGTCGTCGCGATCCTCGGCCTCTCCGCCTGGTACCTCTCGCGCCCCACATCGCTGCTCATCCAGGGCGAAGCCGACAGCACGCGCATCGACATCGCCGCGCGCGTCGATGGGCGCGTGCTGAAGATCCCCGTGCTGCGCGGCCAGAACGTCGACGCCGGTACCATCCTCCTGCAGATCGACAATCCGGAACTCCTGGCGAAATATCAGGAAGCGATCGCCGGCAAGGGCGTCGCCGACGCCGAACTTGCGCACATCAATGCCGGAACGCGGGCGGAAACCGTCGCGGCGCGCAAGGCCGAGGTCGATCGCGCGGCGGCCGATGCGGCACTGGCGCAGGCGACCTACGAACGCATCCGCAAGGTGGCCGCCACGCAGTTTGCCTCGCAGCAGCAGCTCGATCAGGCCACCGCCACGCTGCAGGTAGCGCAGCGCAGCCTCGACCAGGCCAAATCCTCCTACCAGGAAGCACTCGCCGGCTATACGGCCGAGGAAGTACGCATGGCCGAGGCCAAGGTCGTGCAGGCGGCCGCGGCCGTGCAGACGCTGCAATCCCTCGTCGACCAACTGGTGGTGACTGCGCCGGCGACGACGCAGATCTACCAGATCAACATCGAGCAGGGCGAGGTGGTGTCGCCGGGCGTGCCGCTCCTGTCGCTCGTCGACATGCACGATGTCTGGCTGCGCTTCGATCTGCGCGAGGATCTCGTGCGCGATCTCAAGGTCGGCGACAAGATCGCCGTCCGCATCCCGGCGCTCGCCGACCGTCGGGTGCTGGCCGAGGTGAAGCTGATCGCCGCCAAGGGCGAGTATGCCGACTGGCGCGCCACGCGGGCGACCGGCGATTTCGATCTGCGCACCTTCGCCATCCGCGCCTATCCGACCGAGACGGTCGTCGGATTGCGGCCGGGCATGAGCGCCTACGCCGACTGGCCGAGCGCCAAACAATGAAGCGTCCGCCGCCGCCGGGATTCGTCCTCGTCGCCACGCGCGAGCTGCGCTGGATCCTGCGCGACAGGATCGCGCTGTTCCTGATCCTCGGCGTCGCGGTGATCGCCGCCGCTGTTCTCAGCCTCACCTTCAGCAATGCCGTCATTCGCGGCCTCAACACGGTGATCGTCGATGCCGACCGCTCGCCGACGTCGCTGCAGTTCGTGCAGGCGATCGCGGCGGCGCCGGGCATCGGGCTGCACAGCCGGGCCGACGACCTGGCGGCGGCCATGCACGCCATCCGGTCGGGCACCGCGCTTGCCGCCGCCTACATCCCCGAGAACTTCGCGCGCGATCTGGCGGCCGGCCGGCGGCCGCAGATCTCCGTCTTCTACAACACTCAGTTCATGACACCCGGTAACGCCGCGTCGAAGGCGCTGCAGGACGCCATCCAGGGTGCCATCGCAGCCCTCGCATCGAACGGGACGGCGCAGCCGCGTACGGTCGGCCCGCTGGTCGTCGAGCAATACGTCCTCACCAATCCCGCTCTGAATTACGCGCAATTCCTGCTGCGCGCCGTGCTGCCCACGGTCCTCCACGTGATCGCCGGCATCGCTGCCGCCTATATCGTCGGCTCCGAGTTCGCGCGCCGCAGCCTGCGCGCGTGGCTGCGCTGTGCCGGCGGGAGCCCGCTGGTCGCGCTCACGGGAAAGCTGGCGCCGCTCCTCGTGATCTTCATCTGCCTGATGGCCGGCGTGATGCTGATCATCCACGGCGCCTACGGCCTCCCGTTCCGCGGCGATCCCGTCATGGTGGTGGCCGCCGCCTGCCTGATGATCTCCGCCTATTTGGGGCTCGCGGCGCTGCTGGCACTGCTGGCGCGCAACATCGCGCTCGGCCTCAGCCTCACGGGCATCCTCTGCTCGCCGGCCTTCGGCTTTGCCGGGGTCGGATTTCCCGTCTACGCGATGTCACCCTTCGCCCACGGCTGGGGCGCGATGCTGCCGCTGCGCTGGTACATCCAGGTTCTCTTCGACCAGGCCGCGCGCGGCGCGCCCGT
>Ga0137403_10005980_pt1 | contig 13983 bp, 10 predicted proteins | sample CZOMad2_1_16fung_FD_122057 | JGI IMG/M metagenome (GOLD analysis project Ga0137403, IMG submission 122057) | Vadose zone soil fungal communities from Angelo Coast Range Reserve, California, USA - CZOMad2_1_16fungal (Hybrid Assembly) | ecosystem: Environmental > Terrestrial > Soil > Vadose zone... | reverse complement strand
CCGCCACATCGGCCCGGAAATGCACTGCATCGACCACGTCATACCCCGCGCTCAGCTCGGTCCCAACTCTTACCGCAACCTGGTCTCTTGCTGCCGCGAATGCAACTCCCGCAAAGGCGAGCGACCCGCCCCCGACTTTTTGCGCGCTCTCTATCGTGAGGGCCGTGTAACCGGCGCCGAGCTGATTGGCGCTCTCCAGTCCCTCAACGACCTCGCCGCCGGCAACCTCCGCCCTGTATTCCCGTCCGTGTAGGGGCGAGCTTTAGCGCGTCCGCCATTTTGTAGCGCCGGCTTCTAGCCGGCCCTCTTTTCTGGAGTGCGGCGGCTCGACGCCGCTTTCCGTTGTAAGCGCACAACATCGAAGATTCCGGGCAGCAGCTGGAACGCCGTGCTCCTTTACCGCGAACTCGCGGCAGTGCCAAGGCATGTTGCCAAGTCCGCGAGTGAATTCCACGCCTTGGCTCCTGTAGTATGTCCGTCATGGGCAAAGGGCGCCTGGAAGCTTTCAGCGACGGCGTAATCGCCATCATCATCACCATCATGGTGCTGGAAATGAAGGTGCCGCAGGGCGAAAGCGCTGCGGTGTTGCGCCCGCTGCTTCCGGTTTTCCTCAGCTACGTGCTGAGCTTCTTGTATGTAGGGATCTACTGGAACAATCACCACCATATGTTGCATGCCACGACTCGCGTCACCGGGCCGATTCTGTGGGCCAATCTGCACTTGTTGTTCTGGCTGTCCCTTTTCCCCTTTGCCACGGGTTGGATGGGCCAGAATTACTTTGGGCTTCCGCCCACTGCCCTTTACGGTTTCGTCTTGTTGATGGCTGGCCTTGCCTATTTCATCCTGCAGCACGCCATCATCGCTTCGCAGGGGCCAGACTCGGTGCTCCGCAAGGCGATTGGAAGTGACTGGAAGGGAAAACTCTCGCCGCTCTTATATCTGGCCGGGATATTTAGCAGTCTTTTTTCGTCCTGGATGGCCCAGGCGATCTACGTCTTCGTCGCGGTTCTCTGGCTCATTCCCGATCGGCGCATTGAGCATGCTCTTCGGCAGACGGCGGGTCGGCCATAGACCGAGCCTCGGGAAAGGTTCGGGTGCCGCATACGCCGGCTTTGCGTGTGCGGGTTTTGACGTTCCTTCTTCCCGTTTTTAGCCCTCATATTCCCACACCACTTATTTTTGCACGCATCGGCTTGTAACCCTGTGTTGACCTCCTATCGCAATAATGCGATAATCTGAAAAGCGTGAACGGTGAATTCACGATTGAGTATGTCGAGTTGCCGAACGGGCGAATGCCTGCGCGAGAGTTTGTGGATTCGCTGGATGACAAAGCCGCCGCGCGGATAGATGCCTTCATCGAGCGCCTGCGCGTCTATGGGAACCGCATGTAGGGCAAGTTCGTAAAGAAGCTCACGGACGACATCTTCGAGCTGCGGGTCAAACAATTCGACCGGATTTTTCGAGTTCTCTTCTTCTACCTGCCGGGAATGTTGATCGTGATTACGTCAGGATTTCAGAAAAAGACGCAAGAGACCCCGCCGGGCGAAATTATCAGGGCACAGCAGCTCAGAAAGCTATGGATGAAGTACAGGAACCGCTACACCGGATCGCAAAAGGAAAAGGAAGATATCCTGAAGGAGTTGGGACTATGAGACAAACTGCCAAGCGCGACAGACACAGCGAGATTGTCGAACGGCGCGCCCGAAAGAGCACAGCCTACCGCAAGACTTTCGAGCGCACCCTGCATCAGATTGACCTGGCCCTCCTGCTCCGCGAGATGCGAGAGGATGCGGGGCTGACTCAGGCCGAACTTGCCAAAAAGGTTGGCACCACACAGTCTGTTATTGCTCGTCTTGAGGACGCCGAATACGCCGGGCACTCTCTCACCATGCTGGAGCGCATCGCTTCGGCGTGCGGCGTGGCCCTAAAGCTCCACGCTGAAAAGAAGTCAAATTTTGACCGCGAAGTAGCACTGGTATAACGGGCGGCTGAGCACAGACCGAGCCTCCGGAAAGATTCGGGTGCCGCATACACCGGTGGCGTCTACCCCGACCCGGTCGTGGCGCGTCCGGGTTTTGACGTTCCTTCTTCCCGTTTTTATCCCTCGTATTCAACACGACTTATTTTTACACGAAGCCGTAACTTGACCGCGGCGAAGTGCTGCGTTAGGGTGTAAAGAGTTTCTCCCTGATGAATCGCGAAGCGGTCACGCCAGCCTGCGGCAGGCAGGCACAACCAGGAGGAATCCCATCGGCCAGCCGGTTCCTGTAGCAGGAAGACCTTCCAATTGGATGCGACGTACCGTTCACATTTCTGGGCAGATTGAACCCTTCTTTGGCACGCTGGATGAAAACGTGCGCTTACTCGAAGACTCGCTGCACGTGCGCACGCACCTGCATGACACCAGACTGACCATTGAAGGCGAACAGGACAGCGTCGACCAGGCGGTGAAGATCGTCGAAGAGTACAACCACCTGACGCGGCATGGGAAAGCACTTTCGGCCGCCGAAGTGAAATCGCTGCTGCGCGTGGCGACTGAGGAACCACACGAATCGCCGCGGGGGATGTTTGAGCACAGCCGCGTGCGTTCGTTCGGCAAGAAGCAAGTGACGCCGAAAAACGCCAGCCAAAAGCGGTATATGGAAGAGATCGAGAAGCACGACATGATGTTCGGCATCGGCCCGGGCGGCACGGGAAAAACCTACATCGCCGTAGCTATGGCGGTTAGCGCGTTGCTGACCAAGCAAGTCAACCGCATCATCCTGGCGCGACCCGCAGTGGAAGCGGGCGAGCGGCTGGGATTTTTGCCGGGCACGCTGCAACAGAAGATCGATCCGTACATGCGCCCGCTGTACGATGCGCTTTACGACATGCTGGACGCTGACAAGCTGGAGCGCTTCCTGGAAAAAGGCATCATCGAAGTGGCGCCGCTGGCGTTCATGCGCGGCCGCACGTTGAATGATTCGTTCGTGATTCTCGACGAAGCGCAGAACACCACCAGCGAACAGATGAAAATGTTCCTGACGCGGCTGGGCTTCAACTCCAAAGCGGTGATTACCGGTGACGTGACGCAAATCGACCTGCCGCAAGGAAAAAAATCCGGGTTGATTGAAGCGCTGGAAGTTTGCGGCAAGATCGAAGGGATCGGCGTGGTGCAGTTTGGAGAGAAGGACGTGGTGCGCCACAACCTGGTGCAACAGATAATTCGCGCCTATGAAGAGTATGATGGTACTCATCCGCAGCGCGGCGGAAATGCTGGAAACGGCAAAGCGGGAACTTCCGCGAAAGAATCCGGAAAAGAACAAGATAAAGAAACGCAGCACGGATGATTCTGAACCGCCAGCGAGCGGTTCGCCTGGCGCGGCGTCCCCTCGAATCGTTTTTGCGCCGCGCGCAAGAGGCAGTGGGATTCCAGGGAGCAGGCGTCACCGTCTGTTTGGTCAGCGACGCGGAGATCGCCCGGTTGAACGAAACGTTTCGCAAGAAAAAAGGGCCCACCGACGTGCTGTCTTTCCCGGCGGCGGTGCGTCGACGAGCGCCGCGGCCCGCCTCCCCGGCCCGGACGGGGCAGAAAAAGCGGCCCGCCTCAGAAGGCGGCCCCTACAAGAGAAAGAAAGACGATGAGTATCTGGGCGATATTGCAATTTCTCCCGCAACGGCCCGGCGCTACGCGAAAAAAAACGGGCGGAAACTTTCGAGCGAACTTCGAGTGCTGATTCTCCACGGCGTTTTGCATCTGCTGGGATACGACCACGAAACCGATCGCGGCGAAATGAACCGAGTTGAAACGAAGCTGCGAAAACGGCTCGGACTGGCTTGATGGACCTGAGCTGGCTCTACGCGCTAAGTGTAGTCCTCGTCGGACTGACGCTGCCCATTTTTTCCTACCTCACTCTGATCTACAGAGAACTGGGTCGCATGACCACGGGCCGCGTCCACGAACATCTGGAGATTTTCGAAGCGGAAATTGAACCGAAGCTAAAAATCAAGCGGCAGAGCGGAGGCCGCACGTTTCGCATCCTTGGGCATTTCTGGCTGGCGTTCCTGGTGCTGGAAACGACGCGCGGCGTCGTCTATTTCGTGCGGGGCACCTGGGAATCCTTCGTGGAGATCACCGTTTTCGTGGTGCTCGAAGTGGTCTTCGCGATGCACTTTATTCCGGACATGCTGTTGTACCGCACCACCGGGCGATGGCTGCGACCGATGCTGCCGTTGATTCGCGGAGCGATGTGGTTCGTTTGGCCGGTGCGCGTATTTCTGGAAGGCGCGGAGTCACTCGCGCGGATTTCCGAGCACGAGGCCGATAAGAGCGAAGAGCAGCGCACGGAAGAAGGCATCGAAGCGCTTGTCGAAGCCGCCGAAGAAGAAGGCATCATCGAGCCGGAACAAGCGGACTTGATCGAGCAAGTCGTGGAATTCAGCGACAAACGCGTGCGCGAAGTGATGACGGCGCGGCCGGACATCGTGGCTCTTCCCGCTGACGCCACTCTCGAAGACTTGCACGCCAAAGTGGTCGAGACGAAATTGAACAAGATCCCGGTGTACGAGAAATCGCTCGACGATATTTTCGGCGTGGTGTACTCGCAGGACCTTTTGCAAATCGCGGACCAGGATTTGCTGAAGCGCAAGGTGCGTGAGCTGGTGAAACCCGTGCTCTTCATCCCAGAGACCAAGATTGGCTCGGAATTGCTCCGCGAGATGCGCCAGAAAGGGCAGCCGCTCGCAGTGGTCATCGATGAGCATGGAACGGTGGCGGGTATCGCCACCGTGGAAGACCTCGTGGAAGAGATCGTCGGCGCCAGCGGCTTCGAGGGGAGGCCTCCCGCGCCCGACGTGGTGCGCGAACCGGATGGCGGCCTGGTTATGCGCGGCAGCATGCCTATCGGCGACGTGGAGGACTTACTGGGCGTGAAGTTCGGCGACAAGACGGATGAGGCGGTAACCACTCTCGCGGGGTTGCTGAGTCATGCCTCCGGCAAAGTGCCGGCGGCCGGCGACAAAATCGATCTCGCGGATCATCGCTTTGAAGTGCTGGAAGCCAACCAGAGAAAAGTGTTGCGCGTGCGCATTCGCAAGCAGATGAAGGCTGTCCCTACAAAGCGATAGAGTTCGCGGAATCAGAAACCCAGGAAGAAGTTCCGCTACAGAAGTTGCGAATCATCGCAGAGAAGAGTGATCCGTGGCGAAAGACGAAGTACCAGAGAAAAAAGAGTTTCGCTCCGGATTTGTGGCCGTCGTCGGGCGGCCCAACGCTGGGAAGTCCACGCTGGTGAATCGGCTGGTGGGGCAGAAGATCGCCATCGTTACGTCAAAACCGCAAACGACGCGCAACCGCATTCAGGGGATTGTGACCAAGCCGCAGGGGCAGATCGTTTTTATCGATACGCCCGGTTTGCATGAAGCCGATTCGGCTTTGGGACGCCAGATGATGCAGGAAGTGGCGGCAGCACTGGAAGGAATCGACGTGCTATTGCTGATGGTGGATGCCAGCAGCATGCATCCGCATGCGGACGATTTGTTGTTGCAGAAGGCCAAGCGGTTTCGCGGAAGAACGATTCTGGCGTTGAACAAGGTCGATCGCTTGCCTCGGCCCAAGCTGCTTCCGCTGATCGAATCATTCTCCAAGGCCTTCGAGTTTAGCGCCATCGTGCCGATTTCCGCGTTAAAGGGCGATGGCTGCGATGGATTGCTGGACGAAATTCTGAAGCAATTGCCGGAAGGCGAGGCTTACTTTCCCGAGGATCAGGTGACCGACCAGCCGGAACGATTTCTTGCCGCGGAGATCATTCGAGAAAAGGCCATTCAGCTGATGTACCACGAAGTGCCGTACGCGCTGGCGGTGGTGGTTGAAAAGTATGAAGAGAAACCGAGGCTGCTGCGCATTGAAGCGGTCATGAACGTTGAGCGCGATTCCCAGAAAAAGATTCTGATCGGCCACAAGGGCGAAATGCTCAAGAAGATTGGAACAGAAGCCCGCAAGGAGCTCGAAGCCATACTCGGTAGCAAGATTTACCTGGGGCTATTCGTGAAAGTCGCACCGGATTGGCGAGAAAATCCCCAGAAGGTGCGCGAACTTGATTGGCGCTATCAGCTCGAAGGCCTTGCCGAAGAGCTGGACGAAAAAGAATAAGACCGCCCTGTGACAATTGACAAAAGTCCGGTCTAATACTCCGACGAGGCGGATGAGGTTCCGTATCCGCCGAACGACCAGCGCACACCCACAGTGGCATAAAGACCGTAAGGTCCATTGGTGTGGAGGTCGGCGGGGCCGAGGGATTTGCCGTATCGTCCGAGCCAATCCACCTGATGTTGCGTGACGCGCAGCTCGAAGTTCTTCGGCAATTTAAATCCGACTCCAACCGAACGTTCGAACGCCATCGGCAACATGGAAGCCGTGTAGCTGAGCTGCGGAATATTCCTTCCAAAAGTAAACTTTGGTTCAAAGAACAGGAAGAAATGGCGAGCCGGGGTGCGGCCGATGGGCTGAAATTCAACGTACCCGCTCCACAGATAGCGCCCGTAAGCGGTGCACAAGGAAGCCGTGCCGCCGGCGCTGGCCGGTTGAGGAAAAGCGCAGCGACCCAAGTCGGGTTCATTGTGAGAAGGAGCCACCTCGAAATCCGTATAACCGCGCACCCAGTTGTGTGGAAAAAATGTCCGCGACTGCTCCGGACGTTTTGGTGCTTGCCCGGTTTTGACCGCGGTGGTCTGCGACCTCGACCCAAGAGCGAAAATGGTCAGCAGCGCACTGGAAAGCAGAATAAGTCTCTTCAAGGAAGCTCCTCGCAATTCAGTCGTAAGTTGTTGAAGAACCCGGAAGTCCTATGTCATTCAGCCAGAAATCCTGTGAATGAAGCGGCGGTGGACTGAGAGCGTCCGCGCGAGAACCGCAGTTCCAGTCAGTGCTGCGAAATGATTGACCCAGGTTTCGCGGATTCTACACGAATTGATGGCCCCGTGGGAAAAAGAGAGTGGCACGGTGCATCGGCGTTGAGTCCCTGGATATTACTCCGGAGCGGCGATTCCCAGGGATTTCATTTTGCGGTAGAGGTGGCTGCGTTCCAGGCCCAAAGCTCCGGCTGTTTGCGTCATGTTCCAACTGTGCTCCTGCAATTTCCGCAGAATGAATTCCCGCTCGTAGGCGCTGCGCGCTTCATGCAGCGTGGAGTAAGGATGGTGCGGGCTTTCGGCGGCGCCACGAAAGAGCTCGGGCGGCAGATGATGCGGTTCAATCCGTGCTTGGGGGCACACAATCACCAAGCGCTCGACGAGGTTGCGCAGCTCACGGACGTTTCCAGGCCACGGATAGCGAATGAGGATTTCCATCGCCGAGTCGCTGAGCTCCCGCGGCTTCTTGGCGTAGGCCGAACTGAATTCGGCCAGGAAATATCTTGCCAGCGTGGGGATGTCTTCCTTGCGGTCGCGCAAGGCAGGAACGTAGAAAGGAATTACGTTGAGGCGATAGAAAAGGTCCTGGCGAAACGCGCCGCGCGCGATCTCCTGTTCGAGATGCTTGTTGGTCGCGGCGATGACCCGCACATCCACGCTTAAAGTTTCGTTGGAACCCACGCGTTCGAAGCGCTGCTCCTCGAGTACGCGCAATACTTTCGATTGCGTGCGGAGGCTCATATCGCCGATTTCATCCAGGAAAAGCGTCCCGCTATCGGCCTTCTGAAACTTGCCGGTTTTGTCTTCCGCCGCACCGGTAAAGCTTCCCTTGATATGTCCGAAGAGCTCGGACTCAATCAGTTCCTCGGGAATCGCAGCGCAATTGACTTCCACGAAAGGGCCCTTGCTGCGGAGGCTGGCAGCGTGCAGCGCATGGGCCACGAGTTCTTTCCCTGTGCCGCTCTCCCCGTAAATCAGCACGCGGCCGTTGGTCGGCGCGGTGACCGCAATTTGCTGGCGCAACGCTTTCATGGGAACGCTGTCGCCAATCACCTGGTAGCGGTAACCCAGTTCGCTTCGCAGCAACTGGTTTTCATCCTGAAGCCGCCGCTGTTGGATGGCGTTGCGAACCAGCACGATTATTTTTTCAAGCGAGAGAGGCTTCTCAATGAAATCGAAGGCGCCCAGTTTTGTGGCGCGCACGGCAGTCTCAATCGTGCCGTGACCGGAAATCATGATGACCGCGGGCGGTCGCGGTGACGCTTGCAGGCGGCTCAGCGCTTCGAGGCCATCCATGCCGGGAAGCCAGACGTCCAGGAGCACGACCTCGAACTCACCGGTGACCGCGCGGTTCAGGGCCTCCTCGGCAGAGCCCACGGCTTCCACGTTGTAGCCCTCGTCCTCGAGGATCGAACAGAGAGATTCACGAATGCCAGCCTCGTCGTCCACGACGAGGAGATGCGGTCCACGTGTCATCGAGCGGCGTCCGATCCATTGTGGTCAGCCAGGGAGGCAGTGGTCAATTCCGCAACGGGAAGTTCCACCAGGAACCGTGAGCCCATGGGAAGATTGTCCTCGACGTGAATGCTGCCGCCGTGTTCCGCAACGATGCGCGCAGCGATGGCCAGGCCCAGACCCGTTCCGCGGTCTTTGGTCGAGAAATGCGGCAGGAAAAGTTTGTCCTTGTCCTCAGGCGAGATTCCCGTTCCGGTGTCCGATACGCAGATCACCACGGTTTCCGCATCGGAATGCGCCACGGTAGAGACCAGGATTTCCCCGCTCGTCGAATTCTCCAGCGCTTCCGCGGCATTATCGATGAGATTCACGATCACGCTGCGGAGCAAACCCCCGTCGGCGCGCACTTGCGGCAGATTGTCGGCAAGCGTCGTCTTGAGCGTAATTCCATCGAGCCGCCCGGAGAAAACCTCAACCGCCTGATGGACGATGGTGTTGGCATTGGTGGGCACCAGCTTGGCGGTGGGGAAGCGCACAAATTGCGAAAACTCGTTCACCAACTCCGCGAGCGTGGAAACCTCCCGCTCGATCAGCCGCGAACATTCCTGGACCAGCTTGGCCAGTTCCGCGTGACGAGTCGCCACCGACTGGGACGTGTCGCTCTTCTCCAGAAATCTCAGCAGGCGCTGGGCGGAAAGCTGGATGGGAGTCAGCGGATTCTTGATCTCATGCGCGATGCGCCGCGCCACTTCCTGCCACGCCGCCGATTTCTGAGCGCGCAGCACTTCCGTCAAATCGTCGAGCACCAACACGTAGCCGGTGTTCGCGCGGCGCGGCCCCAGCGAACTCACCGTGACGGCCAGATGCAGCACACGTCCGGCCGCCACCGTCTCGATCTCCCGAGAAACCACTCCCATGCGCAAGGATCGGCGCATCAAGTAGTTCACGATGCGCGCCGCATCCGCGCCGACCAGCCCTTCGAGAGAGTAAAACTCCGATCCGGTAATCCCAAACATCCTTGAGACAGAACTGTTCACCCGAAGGATGACTCCCTTGGCATCCAGCGATATGACGCCCGTGGGAATATTTTCAAGAACTGTTTCCATGAGTTGGCGCCGGCGTTCGAGTTCCTGCACGGCTTGCTGGAGGTTTCTTGTGAACTGATCGATTTGCGAGCGGCTGTCGCGCAACTGCGTGGTCATGCTATTAAAAGACCGCACCAGGATTCCCAATTCATCCTGAGCCTGCTCCGGGACCTGATAATCAAAATTGCCTGACGAAACCTCCCGCGTCCCTTCCGCAAGGGCCTGAATCGGAATGGTGACCTGCTTGGCCAGAAACAGCGCTACCCACATCACCGCGGAGAGCAGCAGCAACGTGAAAAAAAGCAGTATCAGCAGCATTTGCCGTTTCAGCGCGCGCAAGTCCTGCTTTTCCTGATAATACTCGCGCGTCTGACCCTGAATCGCCGTCAGCCGTTCGAGAACGTCGGGGCTCGTACGATAGGCGGCCACGACGAATCCGCCCGCCAGATTTTCCCGCGACGCCGGAACGCGCGCGGCGAAGTAGCTCCTTCCGCCAGCGGCCCAGACTTCCACTCCACTCGCCAACGTTCGCAAATACTGTCCTGAAACATCCGGCTGCACGCAGATCGCTCCCGTGAGGTCCTCCGGCTGGCTGTCACAAACTATCCCGCCGCGCAGCACTTTGCCGTCGCGGTCCAGCAACCAGACAGCGTCCCCGCCCTTCGCGAACACATGTTCCAAAAAATCTGTCCCGGGGCGATCCGCCTCTGCTCGTGCCTGCAGAGCCAGCCCTCGTAGCCGCGGCAACTGCGCCTTTCCCAAATCTGTCAAAAGTCTCTGCGTCTCCTCAGATGCCACTTCCAGCGGTTTCGGGAACCACAGTAACAAGCTACGATTGATGAGCGAGTAGCTGACGATAAACATGAATATGATCGGCAGCAGGGAAATGGCCATCGCGCCCACGACCATCTTGGTCTTGAATCGCGTGCCCAGTTGTTCCCGGCTGCGCTCCGCCCACAGACGCAGCGTGGTCCTTGCGAGAATCAGGCCAAAGACGAGAAAAGCAGCGGTGATCAAACTGGAGACGGCATAAAGTACCAGCGCGGCGCGCCAGCTCTTCGGCTCAAACGGTACGTTGAGAGATCCGAATGTGAATACCGCGGCGAGCAGCAGCGTCAGCAGAATGCCGCCGATGGCCAGCCCCCATCTCTGTTTGTTGTCCGTGCGGCTCATGTTTTCGCTATCATTAGAATGCTCTGGTGAAGCGAACAACGGGCGGGTAAGCTACATGCCTCACACTCACCGTGGACATTTTTCGTCAGCGGCTTCGGCTCATAGGCAGAATGTGTCCGCGTTGTTTGCCCAGGCATCTCTTTGGCACGATATCCAGCGTAGTCTGGCAAGTCAAGATTCCTACCTGTCCCGTTTCCGCAACACCTGCCCTTTTGGGCAGGTATTAGCCATTTCAGAACTACGCTCGAAATTCTGGCTACCTTCCCCTCTAGCATTTGTTAAGGTGAGCGCTGGGTGCAAACCCGTAGGGAGTGCTGCGGATGTCCGTCCGTTTGGGCGAAATATTAGTTAAAGAAAGCTTGATCACGCAGGACCAGCTCCAGAAAGCGCTGGAGTTTCAGCGCGCCAATGGAGGCAAGCTGGGAAGCTGCCTGACCAAAATGGGCTTCATCACCGATGATGACATCACCGGCGTGCTCTCGCGTCAGTACGGCGTTCCTTCCATCAACCTGAAGTATTACGAAATCGATCCCAATGTTATCAAACTGATTCCCCAGGACACCGCCGCGCGCTACCAGGTCATCCCACTTTCGCGCGTGGGTTCCGTCCTCACTATCGCCATGACGGATCCCACCAACGTCTTCGCCATGGACGACATCAAGTTCATGACGGGTTTCAACGTCGAGCCAGTGGTGGCCTCCGAATCGGCAATCGGCGACGCGATCGTACGCTTCTACGGCGGAACGACCAACAACCAGGAAGAGATCAGCAATTTGATGAAGGACCTCGTTGATGAAGACAACGAGCTAGAGTTGGCCGCTGAAGAATCGGAGTTGGATACTGCGACGCTGGAGAAAGCGGCTGAGGAAGCTCCCATCATCAAGCTGGTCAACTTGATCTTGACGGACTCCGTCAAGCGCGGAGCGAGCGATATTCACATCGAGCCCTACGAACTGGAGATGCGCGTGCGGTTCCGCGTTGACGGCCAACTCGCCACGGTCATGACCCCACCCTTGCGCCTGAAGGATGCCATCACCAGCCGCTTGAAGATCATGGCCAAGCTGGACATTGCGGAAAAGCGCTTGCCGCAAGACGGCCGTATCATGATCAAGTACAAGGCCGACGGCAAGAAGAAGGAATTGGACTTCCGCGTTTCGACTGTGCCGACCCTTTACGGCGAAAAAGTCGTCATGCGGTTGCTGGACAAGGAAAACCTCCGGCTGGACATGACCAAGCTCGGCTTCGAGCCTGAGTCGCTGAAAAAATTTGAGCGGAACATCTTGAAGCCCTACGGCATGGTGCTGGTTACCGGTCCAACGGGTTCGGGCAAAACCAATACTCTGTATTCCTCGGTCGCCACTCTGAATACCGTGGACACCAACATCATGACCGCGGAAGACCCCGTCGAGTTTCAATTGGCGGGCATCAACCAAGTGCAGATGAAGGAGCAGATCGGCCTGAACTTTGCCGCCGCGCTCCGCGCCTTCTTGCGGCAGGATCCTAATATTATTCTGGTCGGCGAGATTCGCGACTTTGAAACGGCAGAAATTGGAGTCAAGGCCGCGCTTACGGGCCACTTGGTGCTCTCCACGCTGCACACCAATGACGCGCCTTCGACCATCAGCCGCTTGATGAACATGGGCATCGAACCATTTCTCGTGGCCACTTCCGTTAACTTGATTTGCGCCCAGCGTCTTGTCCGCCGCGTCTGCAGCAACTGCAAGGAAGAGTTGGACGTCCCGCAGCAGGCCTTGATCGACGCCGGCTACACCGCCGAAGAATCCAAGACCACCAAGATTTATCATGGCAAGGGCTGCACGACCTGCAACAAGCGCGGCTATAAAGGCCGCACGGGCCTTTACGAGGTTATGGAAATCAACGATGAGCTCCGTGAATTGATTCTTGTCGGCGCTTCGGCCTTGGAATTAAAGAAGAAGGCTATCGAGCAGGGCATGATCACGCTGCGCCGCAGCGGTTTGATTAAAGTTGCGCTGGGGCAAACCACCATGGAAGAGGTTCTGCGCGAAACGGTTTTGTAGAATTGAGGGTGAGCGATGGCTGGAATCACGCTAAGTGAACTACTGAAGAAGATGATCGAGATGGGTGGCAGCGACCTCCACATTACGACGAACAGCGCCCCGCGCGTGCGCGTGCACGGCCGCCTCCGGCCGCTGGACATGCCCCCTCTCACGGCGGCAGACACCAAGTCTCTCGCGTACAGCGTCTTGACGGATGCCCAAAAGCACCGCTTCGAAGAGAACCTGGAACTGGACTTCTCCTTCGGTTTGAAAAACTTGGCGCGTTTTCGCGGTAACGTTTTCAATCAGCGTGGCGCCGTCGGCGCCGTTTTCCGTACGATTCCTTGGGAAATCAAGGGCTTTGATGCCTTGGGACTGCCGCTGGTCGTGAAGGGTCTATGCGATAAGCCTCGCGGACTCGTCCTGGTCACCGGACCAACCGGTTCCGGGAAGTCCACCACGCTCGCGGCCATGCTCGATAAGATCAACAGCGAACGTGAAGAGCACATGATCACCATCGAGGACCCCATCGAGTTTCTTCACAATCACAAGAAGTGCCTGGTGAACCAGCGCGAAGTGCACGCCGACACCCATTCGTTTGCCAACTCGCTGCGCGCCGCCCTTCGTGAAGACCCCGACGTCGTGCTCATCGGCGAAATGCGCGACCTTGAGACCATCGAATCGGCTTTGCGCATCGCGGAAACCGGCCACTTGACCTTCGCCACCCTGCACACCAATTCTGCGGCTTCCACCATCAACCGTATTATTGACGTTTTTCCTTCGCACCAGCAGCCGCAGATTCGCGCGCAGCTCTCTATGGTTATGGAAGGAATTCTTTGCCAAGCGCTTCTCCCGCGCGCCGATGGCCGTGGGCGCGCCATGATTATGGAAGTGCTCGTGCCGACCCCCGCGATCCGCAACCTGGTCCGCGAGGACAAGATTCACCAGATTTACTCCGCGATGCAGACTGGCACGACTCAAACGGGAATGCAGACCTTTAACCAGGGTCTGGCGAACGCTTACTTCCAGAAGATGATCACGCTGGATATGGCCCTCTCGCGTTCCTCCAATGCCGATGAATTGCAGGACATGATCAATCGCGGTGTTTCGTCGCCGGGAGGCGGGACTAAGGCTCCCCCGGTGCCCAGCAAGCGCTAGGTGCAACGATTTTGGCTGAACGGCCACAGGTCCAAGGAATCGAAGAACTAAGGAGGTAATGCAATGCCGGATTATAAATATCAGGGAACCAGCCGCTCAGGCGGCAGCGTCAGCGGGGTGATGACCGCCTCGAACAAGACCGAACTGGCGAGCCTGCTGAAGCGTCAGCAGATTACTGCCACCAAGATGACCGAGAAGGGCAAAGA
>Ga0137403_10005978_pt1 | contig 13986 bp, 11 predicted proteins | sample CZOMad2_1_16fung_FD_122057 | JGI IMG/M metagenome (GOLD analysis project Ga0137403, IMG submission 122057) | Vadose zone soil fungal communities from Angelo Coast Range Reserve, California, USA - CZOMad2_1_16fungal (Hybrid Assembly) | ecosystem: Environmental > Terrestrial > Soil > Vadose zone... | reverse complement strand
CCCATCTGCCGCGCGATTTGGACGACGCGGCCGTAGCCGATGAGCTCCGCGACTTTTACGGTTGCGACGTTGAGCGAATTGGTTAACGCATCGCGGATGGTAACGCGGCCCATGAATCGCTCGCCGTAGTTATTGGGGGTGTATTCCTGGCCCTCAAACTGGAAGGTGGTCGGCTCGTCGTCGACAGTCGTAACCGGCGTGATGATTGGCTGCACGCCATCGACGGCATTCGTGAAGGCCGCCGCATAAACGAACGGCTTGAACACCGAGCCGGGCTGCCTGCGCGCAATGGCGTGATTCAACTGGCTGGTGCCGTAATCCCTGCCACCAATCAGAGCTTTGATTTCGCCGGTGTGCGAATCGAGGACGACCATGGCCGCCTGCACTTGAGGAATGGGCTCGTCGCTGCCCTTTTTCTTGGCTTCGCGTTTCCACTTGTCGTAACGCTTTGCGAGCAGAACGTCGACGTTTTTCGCGCCGGCATCGATCGCCGCTACCGCCGCCCTTTGCAGCGCCGGGTCAATCGACGTGTACACGCGGAAGTTCTCACTCAGCAGCTCGTTTTCCGAAAATTTATCGAGCAGATGGTCCTTCACCATGTCCACGAAGTAGGGAGCTTCGTTGCCGGAGACGGACGTTCGAATAATCTTCAGCGGCGCGCGCTTGGCGTCTTGCACATCTTCTTCGGTGATGTATTTGTTGTCGAGCATCTGCGGCAGCACGCGGTCTCTGGCCTGGACGCCGCGCTCGGGATGACGGTCCGCGGACGAATAGTAGTTGGGAGCGCGAATAATTCCGGCAAGGAAGGCGCATTCGGAGAGCGACAGCTGGCGCAAATCCTTTCCAAAATAGCCGACGCTAGCTTGAGCGAAGCCGCGAATGCCAAAGCTGCCGCGATTGCCGAGGTAGACCTCGTTCGCATACATCTCGAAAATCTGTTTCTTGTTGAAGCGCTGCTCCAGCTCGAACGAGAGCATGGCTTCGGCGATCTTGCGACGCCAATTGCGATCGGTTGAGAGGAAGAAGGTTCGCGCAACCTGCATGGTGATGGTGCTCGCGCCTTGCAAGTGCGTTCCATGGCGCAAGTCATTCCAGGCGGCGCCGAAGATTCGAATGAAGTCGAGTCCAGGATGCTCGAAGAAGCGTTTGTCTTCCGCCGAGAGAATCGCGTTGACCAGAGTCGGCGGCAAATCTTCGTAGCGCACGGCACGGCGTTTTTCGCGCGCGCTGTCGAACAGATTGGTAATCAATTCCGGCTCGATATCGGCCGCGCCGAGTTCGGCTCCGCCGTTCAATGGACGGATGGACTTGATGGACTTGCCGGCAAACTGCACGGCGATCGCGTTGTTCCCGGCAAAATAGGAAAGCTTCGAGGGGCGAACGTCAACGGTATTGCCCTGAACGGTGTACTGCCCGAGCGCATTGTCATCGGCCGCCGGGCGGTAACCTACACGCTGAAGGTATTGCGCCAAGTCGTCGGGACCCCAGACCTGGCCTGTGGAGATCTGTTCCGGGGCGGAAAAAATCTGGGTGGTGTTTTGCAGGACGTTGCCGGACAACCGGGCGTCAATCATTCGCGAGTATTTGACGTAATACCAGGCGAAGACCGAGGCGCCAATGAAGACAACAAAAAAGACGATACCAAGCAGGGTCAGACCGAACGTGGATGTCCAGAATCCTTTTTGGATGCGGATACGCAAGTTTTCTCCATCGGGCTGAAGTTTTATTGTCTCTTATCCACGCTGGTCTGGAAAGCGCGTGTTCGCCAGATGCAACACTGCCGCGACTAAATAATGTCCTTGTTGGCGCTGGACGGCGTGAAGTGCAGGTCAAACTTATAGACGACGAGATCGATGGGCACCCTGTAGTCCAGACTGATTGAAACCTTACCGGCGTCCGCCTTAACTACGAGGTCTTCCCTCGTGGCGGGGATATCCAAGTCCTGCATTTCTCTGAAGACGGTGTCTTTGATCTGGTCGGGGCTGCTGCGGGTCACGCTCGCGTAGCGCGCGGTCTCCTGCATCTTGTCGGAGAGCTGATACTCGGACACATACGGAGGCACCATTTTGACTGCGGCAAACACGAGGAAAACGAGTACAGCCGTAACGAGGATTGCTTTGAACTTTCCCGCGCCGCGCTCATTTTTTCGATTTCTCGAATTGGCTGGTTGCACGCCCACTATACCTCTCCACCTTCGCAGGTTAGCACTGGGGAAAAGCAGTGTCGATAATGGCGTGGGCGGCTGTTTCGTCGCTGTTACTAGGGCCGCGTGGAAGATGGCATCGCTGACGGTGCGCTTGAGTTAGTAAGCTCGGGCAAAAATGGCGCGACTCTTTGCTGGCTGGCCGCAATAGACGCATTTGCCGGAGGCCGCACCGCCGCCCGCGCCGAGCACCGCCTCCTGGTCGAGCGGAATGCAGCGCATGGTGGCGCGCGTCTCTTCCTTGATTTTGCCTTCACAATCGCCGCTGCCGCACCAACCGGAGAACGCGAAGCCGCTTTCAACGGCCTTCTTGAACTCGTCGTAGGTCTGGGCGTTATGCGTGTTCGAACGCCGGAAGCTGAGGGCTTTGGCGTGGAGCGAGTCCTGGATTTCGGTCAGGAGCTTTTCCACCGTTAGCGGCAGATCCGCCAGCGACGCAAAGACTTTGCCTTCTTTGCCGGGACGATCTCGCCGCGCAAGGACGGCCGACTGCTTGGCGACGTCCTTTGGCCCGAGTTCGACTCGGAGAGGCACGCCGCGCATTTCCCAGTCGTTGAACTTCCAACCGGGGCTTTGGCCTTCGCGCTCGTCCAGCGTCACGCGGATATTTGCTTTTACGAGTTGCGCCTTGATGTCTTTCGTAACGGTGAGGACGCTGGCTTTCTCTTCGTCGTTCTTGAAGATGGGCACAATCACGACCTGGTAGGGCGCGAGCTTCGGCGGCATGATGAGGCCTTGATCGTCGCCGTGCACCATGATGATGGCGCCGATGAAGCGCGTTGAAAGCCCCCACGACGTTGTCCAGCAGTGCTGTTGTACACCGGTCTGATCGAGGTATTTCACCTCGAATGCTTGCGCGAAATTCTGACCGAGGAAATGCGACGTTCCGGCTTGCAGCGCTTTGCCGTCGCCCATCATTGCTTCGATGGAATAGGTAATGTCCGCGCCGGCGAATTTCTCGGCGTCGGATTTTTTTCCCGGAATCACTGGAATCGCTGCATCGTTGACGGCGAAATCCGTGTACGTGTCGAGCATCTGCAACGTTTCGTCTTCGGCTTCCTGCTGCGTCGCGTGCGCGGTGTGGCCTTCCTGCCAGTAAAATTCCAGGGTACGCAGGAAAAGTTTTGTGCGCAGTTCCCAGCGCACTACGGAATTCCATTGGTTCATCAGCACCGGTAAATCGCGGTAGGACTGAATCCACTTCGACCACATGTGGCCGATGATGGTTTCAGAAGTTGGACGGAGGATGAGCGGTTCGGCCAATTCTTCGCCGCCGCCAATCGTGACGACCGCCAATTCCGGTGAAAATCCTTCGACGTGATGCTTCTCTTTTTCGATGAAGCTCTTGGGGATGAGCAGGGGAAACGCGACGTTCTGATGGCCGGTCGCCTTGAAGCGGCGGTCGAGCGCGCCCTGAATGTTTTCCCACAGCGCCCAGCCGTACGGGCGGACGATCATGCAGCCGCGTACCGGCGCGTAGTCCGCCAGCTGCGCTTTCAAAACCAGTTGGTTGTACCACTCGGAAAAATCCTGTGCCCGTGTCGGAAGCTTTTCTTCGGCCATTCGCTGAGAACCCTGCGGCTCCTTTGCTCGAAAAAGAATTATTCAGCGTACCGGAAGGCGACGCAGTGGCGCAAGGCAAGTCGGGGCCATCCAGCCGGGCAATCGCATACTAAAGTTTTTACTTGACAAACAATTCGGCGCGGCCTGATACTTTAGTCGATGCTTAACTTATTCGCATTCCACTCAATCAGGAGGTCTCCGATGCAACCATTGATCGCTTTCGTGACCACTTCGCTGGACGGCTACTTCGCCGACGCAGCTGGCGACATGAGCTGGGCGCACAAGTCCGATCCGGAATGGCTGGAGTTCGTTTCGAGCAACGCGAGCCAGGGCGGGACGCTGCTATTCGGCCGCGTGACCTACGAGCTGATGATTCGCTATTGGCCGACGCCGATGGCGAAGCAGCAAAATCCGGCGGTGGCGGACGGCATGAACAGCGCACCCAAAATCGTCGTCTCGCGTACGCTCAAAGAAGCGACGTGGCAGAACACGAAGTTGCTCAAAGACGATTTGCCCGGCGAGATGCACAAGCTGAAGCAACAATCCGGCAAGGGCATCTGCATTCTGGGCAGCGGCACGATCGTCACGCAACTTGCCGAGGCGCGGCTGATCGATGAGCTGCAAATCGTGGTCAGCCCCATCACGCTCGGAAAAGGCAAGACGCCGTTCGAGACGCTCAAACAGCGTTTGCCACTGAAGCTGCTGAAGACGCGTTCGTTCACGAACGGCAACGTCATTCACTCTTACGGGCCGGCAGCATAAACTTTGACCGAAAAAATAAGCAAGGGACAAACCATGGAATTCAATCGCGCTACGCACGCAATCATCATTCTTGAACGCAAATTTGCCGTTCCGCCGGAACGCGTCTTCGCCGCTTTTTCCGACCCCGCGAAAAAGCGCAAATGGTTCGCCGACGGTGAGGGCGCCAAAATCGAATCGTACGAACTAGACTTCCGTGTGGGCGGCAAGGAAGTCACGCGCATGCAATTCTCCGATTTTCCCGTGTGCACGAACGACACATATTTCCTTGTCATCGTCCCGAACCACCGCATCGTGATCGCGTACACGATGACGATGAATAATCACGCGTTCTCTTCGTCTCAGGCGACGTTCGAACTCGTTCCTTGCGAGGACGGCACGACGCTGGTGTTCACGGAGCAAGCTGCGTTCTTCGAAAAATCCGACGGCCCGAAACTGCGCGAAGAAGGCTGGCGCCAGCTTTTCGACCAGCTTGCTCGATCGTTGGCGAACTGACTCTTTGTGACGCCGGATTCCAGCCGGCGCGTGTTGCAATCGAAAGGATCACGGATGCACAGCCAACAACTCGCCGTCGACCGCGCTTTCCACGCGCTCGGCGATCCGACGCGCCGCGCCATCATCGAGAAACTGAGCCACGGGCCGGTCTCGGTCTCAACACTTGCCGAACCGCTGGACATGACGCTGGCCGCCGTCGTCCAACATTTGCAAATCCTGGAAGAGAGCGGCCTCGTGCGCTCCGAAAAGATCGGGCGCGTTCGCACCTGCCAAATCGAGCCGAAAGGTTTTGCTCTTGTTGAAAAATGGATTGCGGATCGCCGGAGCCTTTGGGAGCGTCGCTTCGACCGCCTTGGCGCACTGCTCGCCGAGCCCGAAGAAAAATAATCCGACAATAATTCTTCCTTCGCACGGGCCAAGGCAAGACAATCCGCCCCTACATGCAGCGACGTAGTTTGCCTGGCCCCAGTACTTAGGTTCCACAACTTTTTGGCCACTAAAATCGATTGCCAGAAACGTCTATTTTTCGTAGGATTCCGCCATCGGATGTCCCCCCGTTAGTAGCGGTCCTGGTTGCCCGAGATGTCGCCTTTATTCAACATCCGCCGCACAACAGCGCGTCCCTCCGCGCTCTTCTATTTTGTTGTCCGAGTTATCGCGACGACCGCCCTCGCGTCCATCTCTTTCGCCGTGGCGCCAAACCTACTCGCGCAGTCTGACGATTCGCAACAATCCAGCCAGGACGTCTCCGAAGCGGCCCGCAAAGCGCGCGCGCGCAAACAGAAGAATGCGGCACGAGCCCACATCTACACCAACGAAGATCTGCGCCGCGGGAAAATTCTCACGGCGGAAGATCAGTCACGCGCCGAGGCGGCGAATCACAAGAATTCGTCAGCACCACATCCGTCAGCACCGGATCGGGCAGCGCCGCCAGACGTGCAGGCTCTCGACGCTGACTCGACGACGCCACAAGAACCTCTCGGCGACGTAGCGCGCCGCTACCGCAACGCCAAAAAGATTTCGCCCTTCCACTTGCCGACGAATGAACCCACACTCGCCGCGCCGAAAATCGTTGCGCCGTTGGTGGAACCCAATTCCAATTCCCTGCTGCAACCGCGCCCAAAGAATTTCATTAACACGCGACCCGTTGCGCCGCTCCCGCATCCAGCCGTTCCTAACACGCCCTCATTGCCGTCGTCTCGCATGCGCCGCATCGACCCGTTTGTCGGTCGTCGCACACAACCAGCGCCCCCGGCAATTATGACGATTCGCCCGGTCGAGCCACGCGTCACACCGCAGCCAAGATCGTTCTCGGCGCCGCTTTCACACGCGTCGCCAGCAACGACGACTCTGATCGTTGTCCAGCCCGGCGACACGCTTTGGAATCTTTCGCGCCAGCATCTGGGCCGCGGAACTCGCTGGCTTGAACTCCTCGCCGCCAATCCCGCCGTCGAAGATCCCAGCCGGCTCGTCCCAGGCACTCAGCTCGTCTTGCCGGCTCGCACCACCTCGCATCGGCACTCCGCGCAAACGATCGTCATTCACGCTGGCGATTCGCTTTCGAAACTCGCCCTCGCCGCCTACGGCCACGCTTCCTACTGGCCTTGCCTCGCTTCGGCTAACCCTTCCCTAGCCAACCCCCATCAACTCCATATCGGCCAGTCGATCGCAGTCCCTGCCTCCTGCACGCCCTAACATTTAGGCCGCTCCGAATGACGCTTGCGCGATTGCGCCTAACCAACTAGCATTTTCTCGTTCGTTCAACTGAGGGGGCCTCATGAAACGGATATTGCTCGCCACCGTCGCACTTCTCTTCACCGCACAATTTGCTGCCGCGCAGGACTGGGCGAAGGACCAACTCGCCAAATCGTCCCGCCATCGCGAATGGGTCACCATCAAGCACAACGGACGCTCCGTGGACACGCTGATTGCGTACCCCGAAACGAAAGACAAGCGCCCCGTCGTGCTCGTCATTCACGAGATTTTTGGTCTGAGCGACTGGGCGCAGGAACTTGCCGACGAGGTCGCCGCCGCGGGCTACATCGCCGTCGCGCCGGACCTGCTCACTGGCATGGCCGCCAACGGCGGCCGCACCAAGGACTTCAACGTGGATTCGGCGATCGAAGCGGTCAGCAAACTCAACCCCGATCAAGTTACCGCCGACCTGAACGCTGCTGCCGACTACGGCCTGAAACTCCCTGCGTCGAACGGAAAACTTTTCGTGGCTGGATTCTGCTGGGGCGGCGGCCAGACGTTCCGCTTCGCCACGAATCGCGCGGACTTAGCCGCGGCGTTCGTCTTTTACGGTTCCTCGCCGAATAAGGAAGAGATGGCGCGAATCAAGGCTCCGGTTTACGGATTCTACGCGGGAAACGATTCGCGCATTAACGCGGGTTTGCAGGACACGATTGCCAACATGAAAGCTGCCGCCAAGGCGTATGAACCCGTCACCTACGACGGAGCCGGCCACGGCTTCATGCGCGCGGGCGAAGCGCCCGACGCCAGCGAAGCCAACAAACATGCCCGCGAAGACGCGTGGAAGCGCTGGAAAGATTTGCTGTCCAAATAAGTCGGGCGAGTGCGGGGCCGCCTACGGAACGGCCCGCCTTCTTGCCTCCGCACCTGTACCTAATGCCTGTAATCAGTTGCGCAAACGCCGCGAATCACTTGCAAATTAGCGGTTTTCTCTTGTTACTCTGAAATTAATCTGGGCAACAAAATCGCAATTGCCGCGGCCACCAGCCGCAGCGGGATGGCATTCACATGCTTCGACGCATCACCGACAATTCACCATATTCGGTTCGCACAAATTTCAATTTGCGCCTTGCTGCGCTCTGCATCGCGGCGATGGGCCTGCTCGGCCTTTTCGCGTTGCGCGCATCGAGCCAAACTGTTGCTCCAACAACTGCGCCCGTTTCCCGCACCACAAAAGCCATTAATTACGGCCGCAAAGGGACCACGCTAAAAATCCTCTTTCACGGCACGGACCTGATGCAGCAAGCCGCGGGCGAAGCCAAAGTCGAAAATAAAGGCAACCGAGTCGAAATCGACGCGAAGTTCGAAGGTTTTGAAGAGGCAACCAAGTTTGGCCTCGAATATCTCACTTACGTTCTTTGGGCGGTTTCTCCGCAAGGCCGCGCCGTCAATCTCGGCGAAGTCCAAATCAAGAATGGGCAAGCGCAGGTTAAAGCGATTTCCGACCTGCAGAATTTCGGCATGATTGTCACCGCGGAACCGTACTTTGCAGTGACGCAACCCGGCGACACGGTCGTCTCGGAAAATTCGCTGGATGCAGCGGCTGGCGGAGAAGCCATCGAGGCGCGCTACGAGCTGCTCGCGCGAGGCGTCTATTCTTCCTCGAACACCAAAATCGAAAACGCCATTTTCGGCATCGATCGCAAAACGCCGGTCGAACTCTTCGAAGCGCGAAACGCCGTTCGCATCGCTCGCAATGCCGGCGCTGAAAAATATGCCGGCCCTTCTCTGACCAAAGCGGCGCAGCAACTCGCTTCCGCCGAAGACCTCTATCGCCAGAAGCGCGACAAGAAATCCGTCACCGCTGCGGCCCGCGATTCCGTGCAGACAGCAGAAGAAGCTCGCGTCATCGCCGTAAAACAAAAAGCCGAAGAAGTAGCGCAAGCCAAGGCCGCCGCGGACAAAGCCGCCGCCGAAGCCCGCGAAGCAAAAGCCCACCAGGATGCTGCCGACGAAATGAAACGCCGCACGGACGCCGAGCAAGCACGTCAGGCCGCTGAAACCGCCAAGGCCGAGGCAGAACGTTTGAGAGCCGAAGCCGAAAAATCAGCCGCGGATGCCGCGAAAGCCAAAGAAGAGGCGGAGACAGCTCGCGCCGCAGCGTTAGCCGATCAGCAAGCGGCGCTCGAGCAAAAACGGCTGGCCCAGGCAGAGGCCGTAAAAGCCTCCGCCGACGCCGCACGAGCAAAAGAGGACGCGGACAAGGCTCGCGCGGCCGCCGCCAGAGCAGAATCGGAAAAAGCGGAACTCCGCGCACAACTTCTCGGGCAATTGAACGCGGTACTGCAAACGCAGGATTCCGCTCGCGGCCTCATCGTGAACATGTCGGATGTTCTCTTCGACACGGGCAGCTACACGCTCAAGCCCGCAACGCGCGAAAAACTGGCAAAAATTTCCGGCATAGTCCTCGCGCATCCCGGCCTCATACTCCAGATCGAAGGCCACACGGACAGCGTCGGCAGCGACGATTTCAATCAGCGCCTCTCGCAACAGCGCGCAGGCTCTGTGCTCGACTTCCTCGCGGAACAGGGCGTGCCGGCAAGCTCGATGTCCTCGCATGGCTACGGCAAAACGCAACCCGTCGCGTCGAATGACTCTGCGGACGGCCGCCAGAAAAACCGTCGTGTCGAACTGGTCGTCAACGGCGAAGCCATCGGCGGCGCTGCTGCCTCGGCCAGCTCATCCAGATAAGCGAATTATTTTCCGGAAGATTCGCTATGCGATTGGCTCACCAGTTTTGGGGACGCCGGTGTCATCGCATTTCTTGCAATCAAGTTCGCGGCCGAGATGTTCGGCGCGCCCTTCCTGCGTCGTCACCCAAGGTCGCACGGTAAACGGCAGTTTGTGGCGAACGTGCAATCCGTGCCCGCACGCAAGGTCCGCAACCCAATCGCCGTGCTCGTCCTGGTGAAAGCCAGTGATCTTTCGCAACGCCATCTACGGCAAGCCAAACGCGAATAGCGTCGAGCCCGAGGCGACGACCACGTACTGCTTCCCGTCGACCGAGTACGTCATCGGCGAGGAGTAAACGCTGGCGCCGCACTGGAAATGCCACAACGCTTTTCCGCTCTTCGCTTCCAACGCGATGAAATTCCCTTCCGCATCGCCCGTAAACACAAGTCCGCCGGCGGTGGACAGCACGCCTGACCATGTCGGTGAAACGTGCTTCCATTCCCACACAATTTTCCCTGTCACGGGATCGATCGCGCGCAATGCTCCCCAGAACGGCTGGGCTCCATCGTTCGGAAAATACGCTGAGCCGTAATACGCGTGTCCCGCTTCAAACGGCTGTGGCGCCGTAGCAAAAATGTCGCACTGCTCGCGCGCCGTTACGTAAAACAGTTTCGTCTGCAGGTCGTACGAAGGCGACATCCAGTTCGTCGCTCCGGCGGCACCCGGACACACGGGGTTCCCTTCGGACGTCGGCTTGCCCTCTTTCGCGCCCACCGGTCTGCCTACCGCGTCCTTCGAAGTACTCCAGGTGACTTTTGCGTACGACGTCGTCGACAACAATTTGCCCGTTGTCCGGTCCAGTACGTAAAAAAATCCATTTCGATTTGCTTGTGCAATCCAGTGTCTTTCGCCGTCGTCGATCATCACCGGTACTTGCGTCGCATCGTAATCGTGTTCATCGTGCCGCGTAAATTGAAAATGCCATTTCAGTTTTCCTGTGTCCGGATCGAGCGCAACCAGCGAATCCGAATAGAGATTGTCACCGGCTCGCCCGATTCCCCGATTCGACGGCGCCGGATTTCCTGTCGTCCAGAAAGTTGTGTTCGTCGCAACGTCGAACGTCCCCGTAATCCACGCGGGCGAACCGCCGATCTTCCACGACTCGCCTTCCCAGGTGTCGCTCCCGGGCTCGCCGGGTCCGGGAATCGTATTGAATCGCCACTTACGTTCGCCAGTGCTCGCGTCGTACGCGTCAATGAATCCCCGAATCCCGTACTCGCCCCCGCTCACGCCGACCAGCACCAGATCTTTTATCACCAGAGGAGCCAGCGTGAAGCTGTACCCCTTTGCATAGTCGGCGGACGTCACGTCCCACACCACGTTTCCCGTCTTCGCGTCCAGTGCGATCACGTGCGCGTCGAGCGTTCCCATGAACACTTTGTCGCCAAGAATCGCGAGCCCACGATTCACACGTCCGCAACACGGCCGAATATCCGGCGGCAAGGCGCGCTGGTATTGCCAGATCGGTCGCCCAGATTTTGCGTCAAGCGCAAACGCCCGATCTTCTACTCCCGTGCCGTAGAGAATTCCATCCACGACCAGCGGCGTCGTCTCAAATTTCCCGCCCGCCATCGTTTGATACGCCCATTTCGGGGCAAGCGTCCCCGCAGTCGTCGCGTTCACTTGCTCCAATGCCGAATATCGCCGGCCGGAGTAGTCGCCCGAATACATGAGCCAGTTTTGCGGCTCGCGCCCCGCGTTCACTAATCTATCCGCCGTCACTTGCGCGTTTGAAGCCGCCACATCAATCGCGAACCACATCAATAGCAATCCGCCGGTCTGTGCCAATGCGCGTGTGTTCACTTTCCACCTTCCGCGCTCGCTGCTAAAAACGCCAGTAGGTCCTGCAAATCTTTCTCCGGTAGCGTTTTCTCGTCGTACGCGGGCATCAAAGACTCCCTCGTCTTCTCATAGGACTTCAGAGAACTCTTTTCCCACGCGTGCAATACTTCCCGCGTGTCCAGGATTTGTACCGTAAAAGCATCTTCGTTCAAGACAACTCCCTGATACTTCACTCCGTCCGTCGTTGTCACATTGGCCGTTTCGTATTGTTGCGGAAAATCCTTCATCACTTCCAGAAGTCCTTGCGCGAGCCGTTTACTCGGCGTTCGCACCGACTCCACCAAATATTCCGCGGAGCGCGACGTCGCCGCCGTCGTCAATTCCGGTCCGAGCCGCCCGCCTTTTCCATTCACTATGTGGCACGTCCCGCACGCCGCCGTGCCGTAAAACAATTCTTTCCCGCGCGCCGGGTTTCCATTGATACCGCTCGCCTTTTTCTCCACGCTCCGGATGTACGTGATCGCCTGCCAGATCTCTTCATCCGTCATACCGACGCCGATGCCCCCCGCCGTCGCCGGCGGCATGGCCGTACCTGCAATTCCGTCGCGAACGTTACGAAAAATCTGTTCGTCCGAATTTCCGTGCCGCTTCTGCGCGCGCGTCAAATCCGGCCCCCGCCCACCGCCACGCGCCCCCAATCCATGGCAGAACGCGCAGTTCGAGCGAAACTGCGATTCGCCCAACTTCGCCGCCTTCGCATCGCCGGCGTAAGGATTCTTCGCCTGTGCCCGCAATGGCTTCGCACCGCCAAAAGAAACGGCGATTGCGAATAGCGTGAGAGCAAAAATCGCTGGCAGCCGCTTCATTCGTTCCGTCATGCCTCGCACCTCGCGCCCGATTCTCGCTTACTCCGGCGTTCTCGCGTCATGAATTATTTATTAATCGCGTATTCGAATTCGTAGGAATGCTTTCCGTCCGCGGCAATAATGATTTTCATTTTCCCGGAAATTCCCGCCAACTCGCCCGTGCCCGAATCCGGCACCACGTTGATCGACAAATTCTGCTGCCCACCTTGCTGCGTCCCAATATGCCCCAGCGCAAACGTGCCTTTCTTCCCCGTCAGCGTTCCGTTCACAATTTCCATCGCCACATACGTCCCCGATCCCTTTACCGTTCCCATTGACGCGAGCATCTCGCCGGTACCGGTCGCTTCCAAATCGCCTTGATACACTTTGTCCAGCGAATACCGCGCAATCGCTTTTTCGTCCTTGTGCGCCGTATCCACCGGCGCCATCTTCACGTCGAACGCTCCCTTCGCCACCATCTTCTCGCTCCCCTTTTTCTCCTGCGCATTTTGATTCGCACTCACCCACACCACTGCCGTCAACGTCGCGCCGCAGATCACGGCTACGACTCCGCCCCACTTTCGCATCGGCTTTCCTTTCTCGATTTTGTCTGATACCCAACTACCAATTCTTCAGTTTCTCCGGAGCCAATGAATACTTCCCCGCTCCGCTTACCAAAATCGCCAGCGAAATCAGCAGTTGTGTCAGGGCATATTCATATCCGCCCCTGCCAACGTCGAAGCCATGCGGCAGGTGAACCAGATAAATCGCGCCTACCATCACGATTAAAATGCAGACCGCGCCGACTCGCGCCAAAATTCCTGTCAGCATCGTCACACCCCCGCCCAGCTGCGCGAGGCCCACCAAATACGCAACCGTCAGAGAAGTGTGCGTAAATCCCGCAAATCCCGCCGGCCCGGGCCCGCCAAACGCGCCAAATGTAATGGCGGCCCCGTGATAGAAAAATGCCAGCGCGCTCGCAATCCGAACAATCAACAGCGCCAAATCTTTATTTCCGTTCATCTCTTTCCTCCTCTGAAATGACGTACCCCTGGTGCCCGTAGCCTACGCTTTACCGCATGCCTCTGTCATCTCTTCGATGTAGGCGCTCCCGGTGCGCGTGCCTGCTGATTACTCTGGCCTGCTGGGCTCGTTCGGCATGCTTGTGATGTCCCTCCAGAAAACTGCCCCCTCTAGCCGGATGGAACCTGCCCATCACAAAATCTCTCTTCATAAGTTCATCGCCGGAAAAACTCACCGGCCAGATCAAGGATAACCTCCGCCAAAATTGCGACAGGTTGGACAGAGGGCAATGCGTGGAACATCTGCGCTATGCGCTGGTGGAAATCCAGAACCGCCCCGCGAACTAGCTCTTTCTCTGCGCAAGAGACGCCTCGGCCCCTAGATCTAAGTCAGATCGTCAATAATGTGCTGCATGGCCGCAACGGCCGACAAAGCCGTCGCGCGGTTGCACCGTCGACCGGTTCGTTGAACTCGGCCCGGGTGGATGAAGTTTCGGAACTCTCGTGCAAGGTCAGCTTGGATCACGGTGTTTTGTTCAATTAGCCCAAGATGACCGGCCACCTCAATATATTCCTTCAAACCCCAATGCTCAGGGTCACTGTGCGGCGTCTGCCGCAATTTCCCCGCCGCGACAACTGCGGATACAGCGGCGGAGATCTCTGCGGGTGTTCGTTGACTTATTACCGATAGGAGCAGAGCTTCGGCTGCAGAACCGGCCGGCGCCGGGTGCGACGAAGTCCCGCAAGCGCGTGGGGCGCGGGCCGGGATCCGGCCACGGCAAGACGTCGACCAAGGGCAACAAGGGTCACAACGCGCGCTCCGGCGGCG
>Ga0137403_10005977_pt1 | contig 13988 bp, 14 predicted proteins | sample CZOMad2_1_16fung_FD_122057 | JGI IMG/M metagenome (GOLD analysis project Ga0137403, IMG submission 122057) | Vadose zone soil fungal communities from Angelo Coast Range Reserve, California, USA - CZOMad2_1_16fungal (Hybrid Assembly) | ecosystem: Environmental > Terrestrial > Soil > Vadose zone... | reverse complement strand
AGCGTCGCCTCGTACGACGGCCGATAGCCCTCGAAGGCGACGGCGCCGCCCGTGGTCGGCATGTCCGTCGTGTGGATGTTGTCCTTGAGCGCGATGGGGATGCCGTGCAACGCCCCGCGGATGCGCCCTTGCGCGCGTTCGCGGTCCCGCGCTTCGGCTTCCTCGAGGGCTTTCGGGTTCACCGTGATGGCCGCGTGCAGTTTGTCCTCGTAGATCGCAATCCGCAGGAGGTATTGCAGCACGAGCTCCCGCGAGGTGATGCGGTGCTGTTCCATCGCGGCCTGCATCTCTGGGATAGTCGCTTCGACCACGCTGAATGGCTGCCCAGCAGAGGGCTCGCCGGCCAGCAGGGTCCCGGCCGCAGCCAGAATCAGAAGCGTGATCACTGAGCGACGCATGGGAGACCTCCTTTCCTGGTGATTTTGTCCGACAGTGACAGGCGCCGAACCAGTGGTTAACGTGCCCTTTTGCCCTGATAACGCGATATTGGCGAGGTTTTCAGGCAGTTTTGCCCCATGCCCATTGTCAGTGATCTCCGAGCACTATGACGGAAACCCTGTCTACCTGCCGCGACGCGAGGAAATATGCCAGATTACACGCGACGAGAGCATACAGATCTTGGGGCAATCCCAAGGGCTCCAGATGAATCAACTGCTCACCGTTCTCTCGGACGGGGGCGACACCGTGAGGGACCTTCAATTGTACCTCAGCCCGGAAGCCGAGCATCTGTTGGACTGGTTTCACGCCGCGATGCGGCTGACCGTGCTCCAGCAGACAGCCAAAGGCCTGCCAGAGACGACCAGCGATGGTGAGGACACCTGCACCCGGCGCGACGAGGTGGTACAGGAGTTGGAACGCTTCAAATGGTTCCGCTGGCATGGCAACGTCTATGGCGCATTGCAGGTCGTGCAGTCGGTCGAGATGGATCTCGATGCGGCGGTGGCCAACACCGGCCATGACACAGCCCGGAAGCTCCTGAAAGCGGTGGCGGAATTCCACACCTATATCGAAAACAACAAGCGCTTCATTCCTAACTATGGTGAGCACTACCACGCCGGAGAGCGGATCAGCACGGGTTTTGTCGAACCCACCCTGAAGCAGGTGGTGAGTAAGCGCTTTTGCAAGCGTCAGCAGATGCAATGGACGAAACGTGCCGCGCATCTCCTCTTGCAAGTGCGGGTCAAGGTACTCAATCGTGAGCTGGGCAGTGTGTTCCGCCGTGGGTACCCCGATTTTCCTGTCGAGGAGGACAAGGCCCGGGAGGCGTAGCCCCCAGATCTGTATGCTCTCGTCCGCAAACAGGTAGAAAATTGCACCACCAACCAACTCGAACTACAGTATGAGTTTTACGCCATTCGCGACGCAGCTCCCCTTTCCAAGCTCGACCGTGAGCAGGACAACCTGCTCACCACGACGTCTTTACCGCCTCAGGGCCTTTCACCAGACGAGCAGACACACTTTGACGTGCTACACGCCGAGTTGCTGGCTCTCCTACGTTCTGAGCCAGCCTGTCCGGGGGACGGCAACCTCGACAAGCGCGTGGATGTTGAGGATCTCCGGTATTGGCAGGTCTTCGCTGACATCTGTGCACAGAATCAGCACCAATGCTCGATCGTCTACGATCTGAACTACGATGCCGTGACCGACACGGCAGCCCGCGTCATCATCAATGCAAACCTTGGCCGTCACCGCGGCATGCGCCGCTTCCTGCGCTATGTGACCGCTGACTTCCGGGAGGCCGATTGCCATCGCGTCTCCCTGTCACCGCTGGTGCAGCCGTCCCAAGTCCATTCGCGGCGCATCTCCTAATTGGCCGCGACAGGGGCCTTGCGCAGATGTTTTTCGAAAAACGCCAGCGTTTTCGGCCAGGAATCGCGGTCAGCCTCCGCGTGGTAGCGGTTGCCGTGCTGATTCATAAACGCATGGTTGGCCCCAGGATAGGAATGAAACTCGTGGACCTTGCCGAGCCTGGTCAGCTCGGCATCGAGTTTGTGCATGTCGGCGGGTGACGGGTTGGTGTCCTCCTCGCCAAATAATCCGATCAACGGACAATGCATCTCCGCCGAGCGGTCGAAGGGAGATGGGCCCTCTCCCCATGAGCCCATAATGTTGCCCCCATAATAGGCGGCTGCGGCCTTAAAACTGGGATTGACCGCCGCCATCAGGTAAGCCACCCGGCCCCCCATGCAGAACCCAACGATGCCCAGTCGCTCGCTATCGACTCCAGGATGGCCTTTGAGAAAGTCTACGGTGGCGTTCACATCCTTGATGACCGTGACATCCCGCAGTCGGGCCCGCCGCGTGGGGCCATCGTCCATGCAGTCAGGGCCGTCGCGGTGGTACAGCACAGGGGCCACCCCGACGTATCCCGCACTGGCGATGCGCTGCGTCATATCTTCAACGAACTGATCGACCCCTCCCTGGTGCTGAATGACCACGACAGCGGGAAACGGGCCCTTCCCGTTGGGGACGCACACATACAGCTTCATATCCTCGCCATCGACCTTGATGCTCTCCCAAAATAATGCCATGGTCCAGCCCTCCTCAAGTGACCATCATGTCTATCTCGGAAACATCACGGTCTACTTCTTCCCACGGGATAGGTCCGCCAGTATGGGGCGGGCCACTGTGGGTGTCAACAGGAATGTCGCCCATGACCAACATCTCATCACTCCTGGTGGTTACTTTACGCCGCGGCGCTTTTCCGGTAAAATCCCGCGACTGCAACCCATCAGAACCAGAGCGACAAATCAACGGATACATCCACCATCGCGTCCATATCAGGAGGGCATACCATGCCAGGGGATCATGAGCGGTTTATGCGGATGGCGCTGGATGATGCGGCGCGAGAGAAGGCCGAGGGCAATGTGGCCGTAGGCTCAGTGATTACGCAGGGCGATACGGTTGTGGCACGCGGCCGGAATCTGGTCACCAGCACCTTTGATCCGACTGCGCATGCCGAAACCGTCGCACTGCGCGAAGCAGGGCGCGCGCTGCAGCGGGTCGACTTCTCAGGCTGCGTGCTCTACACCACGTTTGAGCCCTGTCCGATGTGTTGCGGTGCCATCCTGGCCAGCGGTATTAGCACCCTGGTGATGGGCGGCCGCCCCACGTCGGCAGAGCGCCGCTGGGGAGAGTTCACCGTTGAGCGCTTCATTGAGCTGGCGAAGCGCGGCGACAGCATTCAGGTAGTCACGGGCATTCTGCCGCAGGAGTGCGTCGATATGCGGCAAGGGGAACGGGGGCGTTAGGAAAGAAGAGAGGTGGGTTGGGCACCCGCCCCGGCCGATGTTCCTATGCCTGCATCTGAAAACGCTCCGGTCCCTCATGTGACATATAGTGAGATGGCGGTTAGCGCGTCTGAGGTGCGTACTTATATCCCAGGGCCTCTTCCCAGCGCAGATAGTTCTGCATATCCGCAAAATTGCGGTCCGGCCCGGACAGGACTAAATCAGTCGGCGGTGCCATGACGCCGGACAAGCCCTTTTCCACCGGCAATCCCGCCTTCTGCCAGGCCACCATACCGCCGTCGAGCACTGAGATGTGCGGATAGCCCAGTTCCTTAAGTGTAACGCCAGCCAGGACAGAGCTACGGCCGTCGTGACAGGTGACCGTTAGCGGCGTCTCCTTCGACGGTATAATATCGCCGATCCAGAGTTCCAGCCAGCCGCGCGGCACCCACCGCGCACCAGGCACATGCCCACGGGCGAAGTCCTGGCTGGTGTCGACGAAGATTGCTGCGGCAGGGAGCGACGCATGGAGTGTCTCGGGAGAAAGCAGCTTCACCTGCCCGCCCGCGGCCTCATAACCGATGGGGAGATCTTCCGGCATACCCTTCGCCAAGGCACGTCCGCTGGCTGCCCAGGCGGCCGTCCCGCCCTCTACAGCGTAGACCTCCTGGAAACCCATCTGGCGATACCAGGACGCGGCATACGTCGCCCGCGCCTTACGATCGCAGGCAAAGACGATTGGGCAGTTCTTGACAACCGCCACCTCATCGGAACGCTGCACTGCCTGGCCACCGGGGAACCACCGGAAGCCAGGAATATGGCCAGCCGCATACTCCTCCTGGGGGCGCACATCGATGCAGTATACTGTCTCCTGGGTGCGTCGCTCCATCATGGTTTGCAAGGCCTGGATATTCAGGGAGAGCACGCCATCTTCAGTGGCCAGTTTAGCGGCGTAGGCCTCAGCCGCCGCCACCGCCTCGGGGGATGGCTCGGGGAGTTCCACTCGGTCGGCGCCGGTTTCGAGTTGACGCCCGGCTAGGACCCAGCCCGAGGTCCCGTTCTTCAGGCCATAGACGTTGGGGAGCCCCATGCGTTGCAAGATCCGCGTACCAATGATGCTACGGGTCCGGCCGGCGCAGTTGACGATGATTGTCGTATCCTTATCGAGGCCCTTGGTGATGTCCGTGATGCGCAACGGTAACTCTATCCCAGGCACACTCCGGCCGCCGGGGATGCAGAAGCGCCGGAACTCCTCAGGCGTCCGGCTGTCGAGAATAACCAACTTGTCACCCCGCTGCATGCGCTCGGCCAGTTCTGTGGCGTCGAGCTCCGGCACGTGGTGCACGACTTCGACTTTTTCGCCAAAATCCTTGCTGGGGACATTGCTCCCCCACTCGGTCGCTAAACCATTCGTCACCCAACGGTTGATGCCCCCATCCAGGACCGACACATGCTTGTACCCCAGGCGTTCCAGCGTGGCAGCTGCGAGGTGGGCGCGTCGTCCATCATCATCGCAGAGGACGACCCGAGTACCCTTGAACGGCACGGCATGCGAGATCAAGAATTCCAGTTGACGCCGGGCGATCAGACTAGCCCCCGGGATATGGCTGCTATTGTACTCGCCCGCCTCGCGGACATCGATGAGGGCGAACTGAGCGCTGCCCTCTAGTAGTTGCTGAAGCGTTTCAGGAGCCACTTGATCGGCCATAACTGGTTCACCTCCAGAGATGAGTTGCGATCTCTTCAGGGTCTGGAGCCTCGGGGGTCTGTCTTGGGCATCAAGCACAATGACGTCGCAGCTACTTTTCACCACGAGAAGCTTCAAGCATGAGGACGAATGCACTGATGGGGTGTGGGCTCATGTGTGCCGAGTAAGACGCACTATGCCTGCCATCCACCCCCTGCAGGCGACGACTGGCAGGCATATCGCACATGAATGTCATCCTCAGGGCGGGCTTAGGTAGCCCGGTGTGTTCCAGGGCACTACAGACCATGGTAGCTGAGATGAACGGTAGCCTGACTTGAAGCTCCTGGGACTGGCCTCTCAACGATGCTAACCAGCCTAGAGGCGGTTAGCGCATTTACCCAAGGCGCCGGCTCAGCTCTTGAAGAGAATCGCGGATCTGCTGTTCCAACGCCACGCGTACGGGTCGATTGTTCGGATTTCGGCAATCCTCGAGATGCCGTATGCGAAATTCGATCGACCCGGTTTGATTCGGCTTGCCTAGGTCAAACACAAACGTCGTGATATAGGGGCCAGGGAAGTCATCTCGCCACTTGAACCCCGTCGCGGCAATCTTGTACTCCCCAACGAGTTGCTTTACGGTTTCCTCCACCCAACGCTTACCCGCAGCGGTTTCTTCGGCAGATTCGATTGCCATAGTATGCTTTCCTCCATCGTTGGCTAGTGATTTTCATTGCTGGCTAGTCGTAAGACAACAAAAGTTTCAGCCCACTATAAACACAACGCGGCCGCAGCGCAAGCGGAGAAATCGTCAAGGGAGTCAATCACGCAGATTCGGAAGGGGGTGCGCAGCAACCAGCGGCGCATGGAGGGTCAGCTGGTGGGCTGAAAAGACGGCTAGCCGCCAGCCTTGAGGCTTGACAGGACGGGCGGAGAAGGGTAGATTCCGTCCGTCAGGTATGAGCTCACACCAGGGCGATCCGACTGACAAGAGCATCGTCTTTTCATCGCTCAGCAGCAGGTGCTGCAGAGTCCTTGGCCCTCGGCCCTTGCGCTGTTCGAGCTAACCCCGGCAATACGAGAAAGGCCGTGATCCATGGGGGTTTCGTTTCGAGAAAGCCTCAAGGTTGGTAGCTATGTCCTCTGGCATCGCCTCAAGGGGACTGAACGGTTTCCACTAGTGCTGATGCTGGAGCCGTTGTTTCGCTGTAATCTAGAATGCGCTGGCTGCGGGAAGATCCAGTATCCCGAGGAAATCCTCCGCAAACGTCTGTCGCCGCGGGAATGCATTGAAGCGGCCGAGGAATGTGGGGCGCCGGTGGTATCGATCGCCGGCGGTGAGCCGCTTATTCATCCCGATATCGATGCCATCGCCAGCGGCTTGGTCGAACGCAGGAAATTCGTCTATCTGTGCACCAATGCGATTCTGCTTGAGCGCAAGCTCGATCGCTTCACGCCCTCGCCCTATCTGACTTTCAGCATTCACATGGACGGCATGGAGAAACGTCACGACGAGTTGGTCTGCCGCCAGGGCGTGTTCAAGACCGCCGTGCAAGCCATCAAGGTCGCCAAACAGGCGGGTTTTCGGGTGACCACCAACACCACGATTTTTCAGGGAGAAGATCCGTCCGAGCTACATGAGATGTTCGACTTCCTCATGGAACTCGGCGTTGACGGCATGATGATCTCACCGGGCTATGCCTACTCGAAAGCGCCAGACCAGGAGCATTTTCTGCGGCGCCAGCAGACGGTGCAGCTCTTCCGTGACATCTTGAAGGGCGGTCGTGGCTCGCGACGCTGGCAATTTAATCACTCCCCCTTCTACCTGGATTTTCTCAAAGGCGATCGATCATATCAGTGTACGCCATGGGGCAACCCCACGCGCAACATTTTTGGCTGGCAGCGCCCCTGTTATCTGATGAGCGATGGCTATGCCAAAACCTTTAAGGAACTGCTGGAGACCACCGATTGGGAGCGCTATGGTACCGGTCGCGACCCCCGCTGTGCTGACTGCATGGTGCACTGCGGCTATGAGCCGACATCGGTACTGGATGCGACGAAGAACCCGCTGAACATGCTGAAAGCGGCGAAGGAGACGTTGTTGGCGTAGAGTATACACCCTGAAGTGTCTGCCTCTCCTATCGGGAGAGGGCAGGGGTGAGGGAGACGGCCCGGCGCTGACACGTCTCTCTCACCCTGATCCGCTCTCAAAGGAGAAGAGGAAGGACTATAGATCCCACGCCGCCCGAGCCAGCATATACGTGATGCCAGCCATCAGCAGCCCACAGATCAAGAAAATGATTGGGAAGGAAAATTCACTAGGGTGGACGGCGACACTAAACGGCCTAAAATTCAACTCCAGACGATAACCCATAAAATTGATGAGATATTGGAGCATCCGCAACCAATTGCTGACCACAAAAAAGTTTGCCAGTACCACAACGATGACTCTGGGCCCACCTCCATGTTTGATCAAATAATAGATAAAGTAGATATATGGAAATATGTATACAACAATTAGTTTATGCCATGTCCCCCAACTGGTGTACACCGCCAAACCCTGCACCCGGTTCTGCCAGATTTCCCACCCATGTTCAAGCCATCCGTAAGAATACATGAGCGCGCCGAATATCACCACAAAGCCGGCTCCGATGATAAGGCCTTTAAGTGGTGGGGTTCCTCGCTCGGGTGAGGTCCCGGCTATGAGTGTCAGCGCGATGACGATGACCCCCATGCCCACGTAAGCCACAGCCGCTTGACGAAATTTATCAGCGCGAGCGCTCATCATCCTTGTCAGCCAAACATCGCCTCTGTTCTGTTTCACATGGAGAGGTCTGACAGGTCAGATATGTCGAGCTAAGACCTTCATGTGCTCATCTACCCCTGGAAGAAGGTCAGGATGAGGAAGAGATACGACTCGCTGAAGCGTCCCCTCACCCTACCCCTCTCCCGTGGGAGAGGGAAAAGAGGTGAGAGCACATCATTGCGGAAAGAAATCCTTAGGCCTCTAGGGGAGGCCTTCTGTGCGCCACAGGTGGGAGGGATGAACACGAACCATACGGTCATTCTCGGTACCACAGCGATCAGCATCTCCACTGCCATCCAACTCAATCGCAACCCAGCTCATCACAGTCGGTTCCCCGTGCAGTTCAACAGGCGTCAAAATCGATTCAGCAAGACATCCGCTTCTAGTACAGCACGTGCATCATGTGGGGTCAGCCATTGGCCTAACGGTTCATCACAGGTTATCTACAACCGCCGGAGCTTCGGCCACCGCGTCAATTTCAGGATCGTCCCAACTCATCAAATAACAGTCAGCTCATTCCAGTCTTCTACAGTCGTCTTGATCGGCTCTACAGTCGGTCTACGCTCATCACCGCAACAACTCGAAGGTGAGGTCTGCAAGCACATCAGCAGGTCTGCTACCGCTACCCACATCCGCTCATCCGCTTGATCGGTGTCCACCCCTCTCTCAGCTCTTACGCATGCGTCCCTGGCACACTGGGGAGCTCGTTGAGGACGGTTGTCTTCACCGCAGCTGGGCTGGCCTCCGCTGCAGGGTTAGTCTCTGTCCCGGCTTCCCGTTTGGCCTGTGAATAGCCTGCGATCATTTCCGCCATCAGCTGACGTCCGACCTCGATCCCCTTTTCCGCCACGTCGAGGGTCACCAGCAGTACATCGTGGTGGCGGGCATAATCCTCGATTTTCTCGCGCGTCATGTCACGCATAAAGCCCTCGGGCACCCGGTTGAGCCGATTGACAGCATCTTGCGTCCAGGTGAACGTCCCGACTTGGATCGTTTCAGCCGTCGGTAAGGGGCTTGCCGCAGCGGTGAACGCCTCGGCTGACCTCCCACCAGCGAGCTTCGCCCCGTTCTTCATCGGCTCAGGTGCAGCACCGATGGCCTCACCTTCGACGATGCTTTCACGCACAATTGGCTGCACAAAGTCACGAGTGATCGTTGACAACTTGCGTACGCGAGCACTCTTCTCAATACGTGCCTTGGCCCGCCGTCGCATGTAGGCCACAGGCACGCGACGTAACTCCTCCTTGGCCTCGAGGGTCCATCTGAGCTTCAAGCCATCGAAGGTCTCATCCGACTCGGCGCCTCCCTCTTCGGCCACCATGGCCTCGACCATCTCCGGGTCGATCTTCACGAAGCGCTCGGGGCCGCTGCTGCAAACTGGACACTTCACCGGGTCAGCCCCTTTGGCCACGTAACCGCAGACTTCGCAGATGAAGGTCGTTGTCCCCTCCGCCTGGAGTTTCTCCAGCGCCAGTTGCTCAGCCAGCGACTCCGCCATCGCCGCGGTTTTTTGGGGCATAAAGATAGCCATGACGTCATCGATCACTGATGAGCTGACGATCGAATGGCCTTTTTCGATGGCATGCCGCAGCACGGCGGTCCTAGCGATGCCCCGCACAAAGGTCGGCACGCGCTCCATGCGTTCTAACGCCTCCTTGGTCCAGTTGATGCTCTCCTCCGCCTTGACGTCGAGCGGCGGATAGTACTTGCCGCTGACCAGCATCACATGGCAGGGGGCCATGCGCAGGAGGTTTTCGGCATTGCCGCCGATATCCATCGAGTCGTCGCTATGCACCCCAATCTTGCCGACGATCAACAGCCAAGGTTTGACTTTACGGATATGGTCGAGGAGCTTTTCGTAGGCCTTGCCAGCGTGCAGGGTGATGTTCAGTTCCACCCCGTCCTCAGCAGCGACCTTCTTGGCGATTTCCAGATGGGATTGGTAGATACGGGCCAACCCGGTATCGATGATCTCTTCGTGAAGCTGCTCTTGTTCCTTGAAACGGAAGATTTTGGCGGCTTGCTCGGACAACACCCCCACGATACTGTTGAACATGGCATAATGCAAATAGGGATCATACACCGCCACCGCTTCCACAGGCCGCGCGAACACCTTTCCGAGGTCTGTGGCGGCCTTTAGGGCGGCAAACGATTGCGGGCTTCCATCTACCCCAACCACGATGCTGCCCGTCTGCTGCTCTTCCCAAGGGCGTACATCCTTCACCACCAGGGTGTCGGTGTTGATACGACGGACCACACGCTCGCACACACTGCCCAGTATGCTATCCTTCACAGCCCCCATTCCGAGGGCCCCGATAATGACTAAATCGTACTGATTCCCCTGGATGTCGTCCACCAATGGTTGGAACGTGCGTCCGTCGTAGGTACGCCGTTCGAAGGGGATGCCGGTCTCGGCGGCACGGCGTTCCATGACATCCAGATAGGAATCGGAGATCAACTGTAAGCCCATGGTGATCAACGAGTCATGGATCTTCCGTTGCCGCTCCAGTTCTCGTTCGTCCTGATACTCCTCAGGTAGCGTATATTCCATCTGCTTGAAGCGATAGTCATGCATCTTCGCGGCATAAACATGGCCGCCGACTAATGTGGCGCCAAACGCCTTGGCCCACGAAACCCCGATATCGACACACCGATTTGAGTGCTCGGAGTTATCGACGGGGACGAACATTCGTTTGTACATGCCCTCGCACTCCCTTCACGGGCGCTCATCTGAGAGACCATCGCCGTCAAAACAACGCGGCGGAAATTATCAAAACACCGAACGCTTGTCAACGGAAAATTTCTCCTGCTCTCTGTCGCGTGGTGACATCATGACCCCCTAGTGGATCCTGCATGGCAAGGCATCCTGCGCCAAGTGTCCCGCGTCACACCCTCTGTCAGCGCGGCGTCATATGAAGTGTTGCTTGCAATATATCAGCGGAGAGGCTATATTTACGGTAATTTTTGAGAGATTCCAGCCCTGCTGCTGATCATGCCCATACTGATGCGTGATGGCTGGAGGGCCTCACGCAACATCCCCACATCAACCCCTTCAGAAGCGGTAGTCGAGGATTTATGATCAGGAAAATGCTTATCAACGCGGAGGACGCCGAAGAGAGCCGCGTGGCAATCGTGGCAGACGGTATCCTCGAAGAGTTCGACATCGAGACCTGTCACAAAGAACAAAACAAGAGCAATATCTACAAAGGCGTCGTGGTCAAGGTGGAGGCCGGACTACAAGCGGCGTTCGTCGAGTATGGTGGCAAGCGCGCCGGGTTTCTCCCCCTTGGAGAGGTGCATCCGACCTGTTACGCCGACCCAGACCTCGCCAAACGTGGCGGTCGCGTCCGCATCCACGATGTGTTGAAGCGGAATCAGGAGTTGTTGGTGCAGGTGGTCAAGGATGAGATCGGGACGAAAGGCGCGGCGCTCAGCACCTACATCTCGCTACCCGGCCGCTATCTGGTGTTGATGCCCGGCGTTGACGCCACGCGTGTGTCGCGCAAGATCGAAGACGAAGCCCAGCGCCGCCAGCTCAAGGAGATTGTGGCGCAACTCGCCCCCCCGCCGGGCACCGGGGTGATCATCCGCACCGCGGGGCTCGACCGGACGAAGCAAGAGCTGCAACGGGACATGGCGTACCTGCTAAAGCTCTGGGAAACCATCTTGGCCCAGGCCAAGGAACTCCCTGCCCCCTCGGTCGTGTATGAGGAGAGCGACCTCGTCATCCGCTCCATCCGTGACTACTTCACCCCTGATATTGCCGAAATCCTGGCGGATGACCGTGAAGTGTTCAAGCGGGCGCGCGAATTTCTGCAGGCGATTATGCCGCGCTATGTCAATCGCATCAAGCTGTACCGCGAGAGGCGGCCGATCTTCTCGAAATACCAGCTCGAAGAGCAAATCGAAGCCATATTTGAGGATAAGATCCCGCTGAAATCTGGTGGTTCGATCGTCATCGAGCGCACCGAGGCCATGGTTTCGATCGATGTCAACTCCGGCCGGTCGACGCAAGAGCGGGGCATGGAAGAGACCGCCTTCAAGACCAATATGGAGGCGGGTGAGGAGATTGCTCGCCAATTACGGCTGCGGGATCTGGGTGGACTCGTGGTCATCGATTTCATCGATATGCGGGATCGCAAGCACATCCAGGAGGTGGAGCGCAGCCTGAAGAATGCGCTCAAGCGCGACAAGGCTCGCACAGAGATGTCGCGGATCTCCAAGTTCGGGTTGCTGGAGGTCTCACGGCAGCGCCTGAAGCCTGCCTTACAGGATGAAACCACGCTGCCCTGCCCACACTGTAAGGGCCAAGGGTTGATACGCTCGAAGGAATCGCTTGGCCTGACAGTGTTGCGGAAGATCCAGGCGGCAGCGGTCAAAGGCTCCCTCCTGGCGGCCAAAGCCAAGGTCCCACTGGACGCGGCCAATTATCTCCTGAACGAGAAGCGCGACCGACTGCTGAAACTTGAGCAGGAATACGGCATCCGCATCCACGTCGAGGGAGATGCGACCCTGACCGGATCCCTCTTCAATCTGACGCTGGAGAAAAAGGATATCACCGCGCTCGAGGAAGAAGCCTTGGAGGCCGCGGCGGAAGTCTTTGAAGAAGCCGAGGTTGCCGAGGTGGAGTCATTCGAGGAGGAGGCCGCGGTGGAGGAAGTGGCGACGGAGACTGAATCCTCGCCAAGCGAATTGATTGCTGACCTGGCACCGGACCTAGCCGAAGCTGTGGCATCGCTCGCCGAAGCCACAGTGTCCGTCGAACCCAATGGCGCGCCAGCTGTAGCGGAGCCAGCAACTGCAGGCAGTGGGAGTCCGCTCAAGCGTGAAGTCCCTACCCCACCCTGGCAACTGACTCACCGTCGGCTGCGGTTCTGGTGGCTACGACGTTTGGTGCCATCCTCTAGCCGGTCGGTGAGTGAACCACTCCAGCATGGCCATGTCGACGACGGCACGGCAGATTCCGAGGTCTTGGCAGCTGCGCACATGACTCCCACATCGAGCCCACATGCCCAGCGGAGCGAGGAAGCTCCGAACCGTCTTCCGGACGCAGACGCGCCCTGGAGACGCATGCTCCCGCCGACGAAACCTCCGCTCCTGCTCCCGCGCCCAGGAGCAGACGACGCGCCACCAGGGGACCCTTTAGCGGTGTGACAGGTGAGGCGGAGGGCAGCGGACCATGGAATTCTCTATGGCTGCGCCCTTGCCTCCAGCCTAGCCAACCTCCCCGCTGTGTCGTGTGCATGATGGAGCGTAAGGAGCACTTAGCCATGCCCATGCAAGTCAAACTTTTCACCCGACCGCTCGCGGGTTCTCCCAGCGGTCTGGTCGAAATCGAACAGGTCATCAACGCATGGTTGGCTGAGTTTCCAGGCATCATTGTGACACATACCGAGACGCACGTCTTCTTCAATCAAGAAACACGCAAGAACGACATCGTCGTGTTAATCTGGTACCGCTCCTAATGTCCCTGCAACGCCTTGGACAAATCCTGCCATCACAGGTAGCGATGGACCGACGATTGTCCTGGCCCTCCACCGACTTGCTGCGCCAGGGGTGAACGCTGCAGAGGAGGAGAACGCATAGTTGGCATTGTCTCATACGGTGCGTACATCCCATTGTTTCGCCTGGGAAAAGCGACGGCTGGCTGGGAGGGTCCTAGCGAGCGTGCCATTGCCAACTTCGATGAAGACAGCGTCACCATGGCCGTGGCCGCCCTGCGCGATGCCTTGACCGCGATGGATGCAGCGACGATCGACGCACTATATTTCGCTAGTACGACGCCGCCATACGCCGAAAAACAGTCGGCGACCACGATTGGTTGGGCGGGGAATCTGCGGACGGATATCTTCACCGTCGATTGCACTGACAGCCTACGCGCTGGCACCAACGCCCTCAAGCTCGCCCTTGATGCCACCAAGGCAGCATCGGCGATGCGCGACGTGGCATGAGAGCACACCTTACATCCAAGAAACTCTTACCCGAATGGCATTAAGTTAAGCTCCAATACTCCTCTTATCAATAAGTTGCGTGCCTCTCATGGTGATTGACTCGCCGTGAGTCGGATCGGCTCAGCGTTGAACGGCGCGGGGTGAGCCATGGTGCGTTCCCAGTGGTAGGAGGTTCCACGAGATGCGCATGCACCCTAAACACCTTTGATACAATGGATTATGGCTATCTTAATGCCATTCGGTAGCTCCACAGTTAACCGTGGTCATGAGCACCACCGCTCAACCAGGAGTTGCAAGGCTCGTGAAGGGCGTCCACG
>Ga0137403_10005976_pt1 | contig 13989 bp, 13 predicted proteins | sample CZOMad2_1_16fung_FD_122057 | JGI IMG/M metagenome (GOLD analysis project Ga0137403, IMG submission 122057) | Vadose zone soil fungal communities from Angelo Coast Range Reserve, California, USA - CZOMad2_1_16fungal (Hybrid Assembly) | ecosystem: Environmental > Terrestrial > Soil > Vadose zone... | reverse complement strand
CGTGGTCCGCGGTGCAATTGCGCGGCGACTCGATCCGCGTCCTCTCCGTGGGCGCGCTCGGCGTGTTGATGATGCTGGTGGGCCTGGTCGACGACCTCCGATCCCTTCGAGCCGTGTGGAAGTTCATGCTGCAGGCCACGGTGGCGGTGGCAGCGTGGATGGATCCTACGCTGATTCGCGGCGAGCGGTTTGTGTATATGGACGTGGCTACAGACCATGGCGCTGCTTACGGTGATACGGTTGTTTACACGGAAGCAGACAAGCCTAGTCTTGTGCCTAGTAAAGTGCATGCGATCACGGATGTGGATGTACCGAGGTTGCAGGGGATGATTGTGGAGCGGTTGTCTAAGTAGAAGGAGTGTTTGTGGCTGGGAATTATCAGAGTGGAGATGTCTGGAGCCGTACGGTTACGGTGAATGGCTTTGCAGATAAGGATGGCAGCGCGGCTAATTTTACGGTTAGTTTGGGTGGGGCGGGTTCGCCAGGTGCTTCCGTATTGATGGATGGACAGTCCGCAATTATAGATTTTTCGCCTGGTGCGGGTACGCCACCAGACGGCTTTTACAATCCTGTTTATACGGATACGAGCGGCGCTACATTCGAGCTACGTTGGGCGGTGTTCCCGGAGATGAACCAAGGAACCGTGGTAAGCAGGCGAATCATTATTGGTTGCAAACGAACGAATTCCAACCAAACGGTGTTCCCAGTCACTCTGGACAGTTGGGTCCAGAAGTTTTAGTTGAGAACATCTATGAAAGCATCGGCAAGGGCACAAGGGTATTCGCTGATCGAACTCATGGTTGCTACGGTGTTGTTTACGATCATCAGTGGAACAGTGTTTTCTTTGCTGCTCAGCGCGCAACTCCAGTATCAGGGAGAGAGCAGCGTCTCTGCTGCGTTCCAGCAAGCGAATGTAGCGATCGATCAGATAGTGCGTGATGTGCACTCGGCCGGTTATCCGCCGAAGAGTTCGTTTATGGCCGCTGTCAGCGATGCGTACCCGGAAAACTACGCGGTGCCATTTGCCTGGAACCCGAGCTACGCATCGGCACCCTGCACGGTGAATGGGAACTGCACAACGCCCGGTGACTACGACCTGATTTTGGAAGCGGACGTCGGAAATCGCGTGCAGTGGATTCGTTATTCACTTCAGGGCACAACTCTTATGCGTGCCGTGGTGCGCAAAGCGCCGTTTGCCGATCCGCTCGCGTCGACTGACGCATTCCTTCTGCCCTATCTCGAAAACGTGCAGAACGGACCGGGAAATAAGTCTCTACCAATTTTCTCCTATGGGTTCGATGCCACAGTTACGCAACATTGGGTCACGAATATACGGGAAGTGAATATCAGTCTGATCGTAGACTCCGCAAAGCCAGACCCGCAGACGCACGCGGTGCGGACAATTGCTCTGACCGGTCAGGCGGTCCGCTTTAATCCAAACCAATAGTCTGGACACTTATGAAATTGCGTGACAAAACAGTCAAGCGACGTGCGGAACAGGGCGCAGCCCTCGTCATCGCGATTTTTACGCTGATGCTGATAAGCGTAGTAGGTACGGCGCTGATTCTGACCGCCGGCACGCAGTCCGCAGTCAAGGGCAACTACAAGGCTTCGATGCACGCGTTTTATGATGCGAAAGCCGGACTTGAAGAAGCACGAGGGCGGTTATGGGCCTACAATCCGAACTCCATTGGTAACTGTGTGTTTCCGACGCCCGGCGCCCCCATGCCGGTCCGACAAGTCTGCTACATCGTGAACCCCTCGGACGGTGAAGTCGTCGATCCCACGAATCTCGATACCGCGAATCCTTACGCCGATTTCGAATACCAGCAGGAATGGGGAATTCCGGTAACTAGCGCATCGGGTTTGCAGCCTCCGATCACCTCGCAGTCAAGATTCGGCAACCCCAATATCGCTGGGCCGCTGTACAAGTGGGTGCGCATTACGCCGCGCACGGAACGCTCAGCTAATATGGATGTAGATGGCATCAACGGCTTGGACAGTCTGTCGCCGCTGTTTTACGACGGACAACAGCAAATGTTGTCCGCCAGCAGCGGATCCTCGCAGGTTCTGACGATCACCTCGTTTTCGCTAACGCCCTACGGCAGCCGCCGCATGGTCCAATATACCGTTGCCCAGTCCTCAGCTGGGGCAATGAACCTGAACCTAAATTTGGCGCCAATGATGATCCTCGGGGACAGCCCGGTCTACAATCCTCCACATTCGCGAAGCTTTCAGGTCAATGGCAACGACCGCTCTGGTGCATATGCGGGAGCGTGCGCCCTACCTCCTCAGCCAGCTGCCACTGCGGTAGGATTGACTGACGATCCTTCAACTATCGTCAATGCCATAACCCTCCTTCGCAGGCAAAACTATTACCAGGTCTCTGGCGTACCCTCACCTAGCGTGACAAATGTTTACTCCAGCCTCCCTCCCGGCGAGCAGAGCGTCGAGGCCTTGGATTCTTTAGCGCAAACACTGGCCTCGTCCGCTACAGTGATCAGTAATGGACCGGCCTCGAGTCTTCCGAACTATGGAACGCCTTCGCAGCCCATCATTGCCGTAGTGCTCCCCTCCACTCCGGGCGGGACTGACGGAGATCTCGTCCTCAACGATGTGACCGGATACGGAATCCTGGTGGTCACCGGAAAATTAACACTCAGCGGAAACTTCGGCTGGCGGGGAATTATCTTGGTGATTGGACAGGGACAGGTCACGGGAAGCTCGGTCAGCGGGAACGAAATCGATGGTGGGATGATAGCGGCGCAGACCCGCGATCCTTCCGGCAACTTGTTATCTTCGCTCGGAAGTGCCACCGTAAACTGGACCAATGGAAAAGGCAGTTTTTTCTACGATAGTTGCTGGATCAATAATGCGATGGCCGCTTTTCCGTACAAGGTGCTGTCCTTCCGCGAAATTCCCCAACTGCAATAGCTCGAATCCCGCTTACAATATTCGCTCTGCTTTTGTATGAGGCGACGAATGATCGCTTGGCTGCGCGCGCACCATCGGCTTTGTTGGCCTGGTCTTGCTTTTCTCTTGATCGCTCCTTCCGCCACCACGATAAGGCTGAGAGCCCAATCAGGCCACGAAGACGAATGGTCCTTCTATGGGCACGACGCAGGAGGCATGCGCTACTCCCCTTTGTCGCAAATCAATCGCGAAAATGTAGCGAGCTTGAAAGTGGCGTGGACATTTCACACCGGCGACATTTCTGATGGAAAGGGCGGCCGCAAGCGCAGCGGCTTCGAATCCACGCCGCTCATGGTGGACTCTACGCTGTACGTGACCACCCCGTTCAATCGCGTGATCGCGCTCGATCCGGAAACCGGAGCGCAGCGCTGGGCGTACGATCCAAAAAGTGCTCTGGATGGCGACTACGGCGACGGCCTCGTTAATCGCGGCGTCTCCACCTGGCTCGACGCAGCGCGCCCGGCTGGCCAGCCTTGCCGCCGCAGAATCTTTGAGGTCACCCAAGACGCACGGTTGGTGGCCATTGACGGCGCAACCGGCTCACCATGCTCCGATTTCGGTAAGACTGGCCAAGTGAGTCTGCGCGAAGTATCTGGCTATCACGCTGGCTGGTATCACATGACTTCGCCGCCAGCCATCATCGACGAACTCGTGATTGTTGGCTCTGCAATCGACGATAATCACCGTGCGGATATGGCGCGCGGCGTAGTCCGCGCCTATGACGTGCGCACCGGGGCGTTGCGATGGAGTTGGGATCCTCTGCCCGCCAATCGCGTTGCCAATGGCAAGACGCAGCCGTTTCGCAGCGGCGCCGCCAACGCCTGGTCCGTCATGGCCATCGATGCCGAGCGCGATCTGGTCTTCATCCCCACCGGCAGCCCAAGTCCCGATTATTATGGCGGACTTCGCCCAGGAGACGACAAGTGGGCAAACTCCGTGGTCGCACTGCGCGCCAAAACTGGTGAGTTCGTCTGGGGATTTCAGCTTGTGCACCATGACCTATGGGATTTCGACAGCGCCGCGCCGCCTCTGCTGACCACCGTTCACCGTGACGGTCAGGACGTGCCCGTCGTGATTCAAGGCAACAAGGCCGGTCTCCTCTACGTGCTGAATCGCGATACCGGCAAGCCAGTCTTTCCAGTTGAAGAGCGTCCCGTTCCACAAAGCGACGTTCCCGGTGAAAAAGCTTCGCCGACGCAGCCGTTTCCCCTCGCGCCTCCGCCGCTCGCCGCGCACACGCTTACTGCGGACGAAGCCTGGGGGCCAACGCCAGAGGATCGCGAAGCCTGCCGCAAGACCATCTCTCAATTGCGCAACGAAGGAATTTTCACCCCGCCAAGTCTAAAAGGAACATTGATGGTTCCTGGCAATATCGGCGGCATGACCTGGAGCGGTTACGCTTTCGACCCACAGCACAGTCTGCTTGTCACCAACACGAACAACATCGTCGCGGGTGCACGACTCATCCCACGCGTTAAATTCGAGCAGCGCGGCTCGCACGATGAAGATGGCGACTACGGCGACCAGACCGGCGCGCCCTACGGCATGTTTCGCCACTTCCTGCAATCTCCATCGGATTTGCCGTGCAGCGCGCCGCCCTGGGGATTGCTTACGGCCGTCGACATGAACGAAGGCAAGATTCGCTGGCAAGTGCCGCTCGGCTCCATGCAAGATTTCGGCGGCGCTCACGCGCAGCAGATTCCGCCCGGCTCGATAAGTCTGGGCGGCCCCATTGTCACCGCGGGCGGCATCGTGTTCATCGCCGGCACTACGGATTCATTCCTCCGCGGCTTCGACATCGAAACTGGCAAGGAATTGTGGAAGGCGCAGCTCCCAGCCGGAGCCAACGCCATGCCAATGACCTATCGTCTGGCAAGCAGTGGGAAGCAGTATTTAGTGATTGCCGCAGGGGGCCATCCAAAAATTACCGAAGAAAAATTGGGCGACGCGCTGATCGCGTTCACGATTCAGTGAGCAGGTAGGTCCTAATCCATGTGGCGATGCATCGCGAAGACCCTATCGATTGAGTCTTCGTAAGGGTATACGTGCACCATCCAGCCAAAAATCGAAGGCCGAAAGCGCCCGCCAGCAACGTTACAGGCATCCTGCGTTGCGATCGATCCCTTCAAGCCAAATTTGCTCCAGTCCGCGTTGCGTACTTGCGCGCGCGGTGGCATGCATAAATTCGTGTGTAAGTGCCACATCGCTACGCTCAGCGGCACGCGTGCGTCGAGCTGGTCCTCGGTCGCTCGCTTCGGCATCGTGTACATCGCGCCGGCCAGTTCATAGCCGCTCGGCGTCTTCCGGTAGAGCAGGGAAGTCGGCCGCGCTGGATCAAACGTAAATCCTTCCAAGAATCCGTTTCGATAATTCGTAAAGTGATATTCCGCTTGCGGTACATTCGGCAGAAAAATCTTGAATCCGTCATTCAGCGCCACGTGGTAATCGCGATATTTCTCTATGCCTGCGCGAAGCTGCGCCACAACTTCTTTGGCGCGCTGCACATCTTCGGGAGTTTGCGTGCGCATCGCCGTCATGGTCATATGCGCGCTATGGGCATCGTGATGGCCAGGCGTCATGTCCCCAACCGCAGCCTTCTCGCTCGCATGTTCGTCGCCCACATCCATCCCAGCCATGCCGCGGTGATCGACTTCGGGCGACTGCGCGGCCGAGCCTTCTAGCGCAGGCGCGCGATGTGCCGGCAGTGCCGCCAGCAATAGCGTAAATACAAAAAGCGCGCCGAGTAACATTCCTGCTTTCGCTGCAATTTGACGGGCGGTGCCGCGTGCTGACATACAATTTCTCCTGCACTAGATAATACGTAAGCGTGCCAAGAAAGTTTCGGAGCGTTGCGAGCTGTTGCGCGATCAAAACTGTACACACGTACAGGTCGCCTCTCTCAACGCTGTGCACGCTGCGACCTCGGCGGTGAAATTCTTGCTCGCGGCGCCCCATGCTAAAATTCCAGCGTGAAGAAGCGCACCATACGTCCAGCCAAAACGCTCTCCGGCGGCGTTGAGCCTCCCGGCGACAAATCCATCTCTCACCGGTACGCAATGATTGCCGCCCTGGCCGAAGGCGCCAGCGAGTTGCGCCATTTCGCCGCCGCCGCCGATTGCCACAGCACGCTTGATTGCATGAAAGCGCTGGGCGCCGAAGTCAAGATTGATAAAGATACCGTGCACATTACCGGGCATGGCTTGCGAGGATTGAAGGGCGCGCGCCGCGCTCTTGACGCGGGCAATTCCGGAACCACCATGCGCTTGCTCGCCGGCATCCTCGCTGGTCAGGAATTCACGACGCAATTGACCGGTGATGCCTCTCTGCAAAAGCGGCCCATGAAGCGCGTCGTCGGCCCTCTACGCGAAATGGGCGCCGACATTCGCGCCCGCGAAGACAATTTCGCGCCTCTCGAGATCCGCGGCGGCCGCCTGCACGCCATCGATTTCAAAATGCCCATGGCCAGCGCCCAGGTGAAATCCTCCGTCCTGCTAGCTGGATTATTTGCTGAAGGCGAAACTATCGTCACCGAGCCTGCGCGCACCCGCGATCACACCGAACTCGCTCTCGAGGAATTTGGCGCGCCCATCGAAAAAACCGGCAAGACTATCCGCCTAGCGGGGCTCGTCACAGCCAATGGCAGTGCCAAATTGCAGGCGCGTTCCCTGGACGTGCCCGGCGACCTGTCTTCGGCCGTCTTTTTCATCGCCGCAGCATCACTTTTTCCAGACGCGAACCTGCTGATTCACAACGTCGGCCTGAATCCCACGCGCACCGCAATTCTCGATGTGTTTGCATCCATGGGCGCATCGCTTCAGATGCTTTCGGTGCGCAGCGCCCACGGCGAAATCGTGGGAGACCTGGCGGTAAAGGGCGCATCGCTTAAAGGCGGCATAATCGAAGGCGAGCAAATTCCTTTGGTCATCGACGAGTTGCCGATGCTCGCCGCGCTAGGTCCCTACACCGAGCAGGGAATTGAGATTCGCGACGCCGCGGAACTGCGCGTCAAAGAAAGCGATCGCATCGCAGCCCTCGCGGAAAATCTCCGCCGCATGGGCGCCACGGTAGAAGAACGCCCCGACGGCCTGCGCGTCGAAGGCCGAACCGCAGGAAAACTGCGCGGCGCGGAAATTGAGCCGCACGGCGACCACCGTATCGCCATGGCCTTCGCCGTAGCGGCCTTAGCTGCAACCGGCGCGACCGTGATACGCAACGCCGACTGCGCCGCCGTCTCCTACCCAGCTTTTTTCGATGATCTCGAGCGCGTCGCCGAAAGATAATGGGCGCTAGCGAATTCAATGCGGGCCGAAGTAGCGGTAATGGCCCGTGATTTTCCAGTTGAACAGGACGTCTTCCATCTGCGGTCCGCGCCCTATGTTGTGAACGACAAGGTAGCGACCTGTACGCGCTGACTTTCGGTCCACCACCATGCCGATGTGAGGCACGTTGCCACCCAAGTCCCACGTTACAAGATCACCGGGGGCATAGTCTTCTTTCCGCATGCTGGCGGTCAGCGCTTCGCCTTTGCGTCCAAAAAAAGTCATCAAATTGGGAACGCGGCGGTGATCAATGCTTGTGTCCGTATGGGCAAGAAGCCAACGCCGTTGATTTGGATACGCCGAGAAATTGCGCACCATGTCCTCGTGAACTTCTTTTTGCAGGTCAATTCCAACGGCGCGATATGCCCGAATAATTTCATCGGTGCACACGCCGGTGTCGGGAGGAACATCGCCATTCGGATAGGGAATGCGGACGTAAGCAGGGTCATAGCGGACGATGTGTTGAGTGCGGTCGATGGCAGCGGCGACCAGTTTTTGCAGAAACTGCTGATGATTTGGTGGAGTCGCCGAAGGGTTTTGGCTTAGAGCCGAAAGAGGGATCAACACCAGAAAGAGAAGGACAATTGGGGCCGAGGGTCGCATCGTCAATGGTCCACCGAAATATATCCGATCGAGTGGGATCTTATCAGGTATTCACCTTATGTCCGCGTTTGATTCCGTCTTTGTTGGGCGATTTTTAACCTGGAATTCATATACGCGCGCGATTTTATCTGCAATTATAAAACTCCAAATCCCGCCCTCGGCTGCGATCGCAGAACAACAATACGCTCGCCGCCGATTCCTCACTCGGAGCATCTGGTGAAAATAAATCGTCGTGAGTTAGTGAAAAATCTCGCGCTGGCTTCCGGAGCCGCCGCACTCGGAGCGTCGTGGCCCTTTAGCAAGACCACCTCCGCGCGCACCACGCTCCCGAATCTGCCGAACCCGGGAAATTCCCGCATCGATCACGTGGTCGTGGTCACCATGGAAAACCGCAGCTTCGATCATTTCCTTGGCTGGCTTCCCAATGCCGATGGCAAGCAGGCTGGCCTGACTTATCGCGACAAACAAGGCATCGCTCACCACACTTATTCTTTATCAGGCGACTACACCGGGTGCCCCCATCCCGATCCCGATCATTCCTACGACGGCGGCCGCGTCCAATACGACGGCGGCAAAATGGACGGCTTCTTGCGTTCCGGCGCCAACGACATTTATTCCATCGGCTATTACAAACAGAACGACATTCCGTTCTACGCCGCTCTCGCCCGCAACTACACAACGTGCGACCGCTATTTCCCCTCCATCCTTGGCCCGACGTTCCCCAATCGGATTTTCTTGCACGCCGCGCAAACCGATCGCCTCAGCAACACGGCAGCTCCCAGCAACCTCCCCACGATTTGGGACCGGCTCGCCGTCGCCGGTGTCAGCGCCAACTATTACTATTCCAATCTTCCGTTTCTCGGGCTCTGGGGACCAAAGTACGCGGGCATCTCGCGGCCCTACACGGATTTTCTGCTCGCCGCATCCGCCGGAACCCTGCCCGCGGTTTCCTTCATAGATCCCATCTACACCGTTCTCGACGACGGCACCGGCAACGACGACCATCCGCACGCCGACATTCGCAAAGGTGATCGCTTCCTCTACGACACATTCGAGGCCGTGGCCAATGGACCGAACTGGCCCAACACGGTCTTCATCGTAAATTTTGACGAATGGGGCGGCTTCTTCGAGCACGTAGCGCCGCCGCGAGTCGCCGCTCCCAACAATGTCGATCCCGACCTTGTGAATGGCAAAGCTCTGCTGGGTTTCCGCGTGCCCACCGTGGTCGCTTCGCCCTTCAGCGTGGGACAACCAAACGATCCCCGCGTCAGTGCCCTCGTGTTCGACCATACCTCCGTGCTGAAGCTAATCGAGTGGCGCTGGGGACTAGCGCCTCTGACCGCACGCGACGCCAGCAACGATGTGCAAAATCTCGCTTACGCGTTAAATTTCGAGCATCCGATCAACGCGGTTCCGACGTTGCCGCAACCGGTCGCGCCGATCCTAGGGGCGCCATGCCCCGGTTCCGGCGGCATCCTAGGCGGAGCGCCTACGTCAGCATCAACACCGGAAGCCGGCGTGTGGACACAGCTAGGCCGCTACGCCGCAACAAACGGCTTCGCAGTAAAGCTCCCATAGAAAACGATGATCCCGTACGTAGGGGCGCAGCACTGCTGCGCCCCATGTCCGCTAGATCTCGCGCGTCTAACTAGTTTTGTGAATGGAAATCGACCCGTAACTGGTCTTGAGGATAATCTTCGGCGCACGCCCGCGCCCATACTTGCCTTCCAAGTGCGAGTCGCCAGACTCTGTGGAAGTCTTCTTCAAACTCTCCGACTCAAATTCAGAATCAATCTCTCCCGAATGACAATCAGCCAAAATCTCAAAGCTAGAAGACTCCGGCAGCGTTAAAGTAATCGCCGCGGAAGCATTGGTGATTTCAATATCGTCCTTCGGCGGCGAAGAGAATCGCACCTGAATATTGCCGTTGCGATCCTCGATCTTCACCTTCCCGCCCGCGTTCTCAATCGTAATGTCTTCGTCGCGCGTGCGCACAATCAGGTTCCCCGGCGCATCCACTACTTCCAAATTTCCCGAAGCCGCCTCCATGTGCCCGGAAAGCTGCGTCAACGTCAAATCGGTGCGATGCGACACGAACCGCACTCCCTTGGCCACTTTATCCGCCCGAATCGGTCCCACAAATTCTCCGTTGATGGTAAAGCTCCCGCTAGCATTAATGACCTCGACGCTCCCGCCGCGCCCGGAAATCCTCACATCGCCTTTAGTATCTGAAATCTTCGCGTCGCCATGCCGCATGTCCATACTCACGTCGCCCGCCGTGCCCCGCACTTCAATATCCCCGTTTCCGTTATCGATGGTCACCGGCGCGGCCAGGTCCGACACGCTGATGTCGCCCTTCTCGCTGTGAATCGTCACCGCCGCCTTTTTCGGCACGGTAACGTCCATGTCCACGCTGACTCGCGAGCCTCCGCCGCCCACTCCGGTCGGCCGCACTTCAAAGCCGTCACCGTTCTGCACAATCTCAGCGGAAACTTGCTCGCTCACTTTTTTAGCGGAGTTTTCATTCCAGCTCTTCACGTTGACTTTGCCGGACACGCGAATCTCCGCCTCGTCCGAAGCGCGAACGACAATGTCGCCTCGTCCCCCGCGCACCGCAACGCGTGCGTTCGCCGGCACAGGTTTAGGCGCCACGTCGATGCTGCTGGCAAACGCTTCACGCCCCGGGAAATCGAAATCGCCCATGCCGGGCAAGTGTTGTCGCGCTTGATCAACCCCGACCACGATGCCAACCAGCGCGAGCAGACCTAGCACCAGAAAAACTTCTCCGGAAGTAATGCGTGATGCTCCAGGCTGCGCTCCGCGCGCTCCCGCCGTCCGCTCATAAATCTTGATGGCGCCCCAGAAGATCAAAATCAGCGGCCACCAACGCCCAAAAAAACTGGTCAGGTCGAAGCCGCGATAGTTGTGCAGGAGCAGCAGCAAACCGATGAAGATTAGAAGCAGTCCGCTGAAAACGCTGCTGCCGCGAGGGCGAAGGCTGGGCATGAGCAGTTAACGTCCCTGTCCCGGCAGTGAGTTCTGCGCCGAGCCGGGCATCGTTGGGGGGCCGGCCTGGGGACCGACCGGAGGCGGCACCATCGAATCGATGTGCCCATCCATCGGTGCCAGTGAAGACGCCAGCAGTATCGCGCCGATCACAATCAAAATGAACGGCCAGGTATTGGAGAAATCGAACATGCTGCCGCGAACTTCATGCAGCAGGAACAACACGCCGATAGTGATCAGCACCGCCGGACCCATCAGCCCGCGAATCGTGCATCTTGGACACCGGCAACCGGTTTTGTTTGCCATACTCGTCCCTTTACCTTCCGCCCAGCCGATTACGGAACATCAAAACTCCCAGCACAATTAGCAGCACCGGCCAGAATTGCTGAATCCTCCACCACGGAAACCAGTCAAAGTTGTGCAGCAGCAACAAAATTCCGATCCCGATAATCAGAAACGGTCCGACCGGTTTCCCCTTGCTGAAATTTTCCAGCGGATCATCCAACCGCTGTCCCGCCAGCCGCGCTTTCGCCGTGCGATACGCATCGATCGGCATATAAACCCAAAGCGCGGAGATGCAGATCCACAACGCCGCCTCCGCCCCGCCGCTAACCGCCCCATCCACGCCCATGATAAATAGGAACAGAAAAATCGCCAGGTGGATGATTCCCTTGCCGTACTGCTCGTTATAGAAAGCTCCAAGCCCCGGCAAAAATCCCAGAAAAAATGCCAGCAGCGGACTAGGTCCCAGGCCCGTAGCCACGGGCGCACCGGGCGCTCCCATATTCGGTGCTGCGGATACGCCCGCAACGGGAACCGTCGCAGGCGTCACCGGCATCCCCATCACGTTCGCCAGGCAATCTTCGCAATACAACACATCGCGAACCGGCCGCACGCACACCGCGCACATCGCCTTCCCGCAATTCCGGCAGTACCCTACGGCATCCGCATCAGGATGCACCGCACACTTCATAGCACGCTCCTAGAAATCACAGTCCGCCGAGCCCGCCGCAAAGAGACGGCAACGCGATCGCCAACATTTGTACATGCCTGGTCAAATCGTTGGCGCGATTCTGCTGCCGCGGAGTCGCGGGCTTCGAGCCATCGCTGCTGCCAGGCTGCTTCTGTGGGGACGTTTGGGGAAGAGTGCTCTCCGGATTTGCGCGCAGATCGCTGTCTTCGCGCAAACGCGATTGAATTTCGTTCACCACGCGCAGATCGTTCACGAATTTCGCGCTGCGACCATACGCCAAATGCGCGGTTCGATTTGCGTTCAGATAAATCGCCGTCGGTTTCAGGTCGCTCAGTTTCGGATGCCGCCAATTGAACCCCGACGCCGTCACCAGAATAATCAGCGTAGCCGCCACCGAAAGCGCCCCATACGCAAGTCGTATCGAAGCCGCTCCCCGCACCCACGCCAACATCGCCCGCCAGCCGGTAACCGCCTCACGCGGCCCCAAGGTCTTGTCCAAAATCGAGTACACCAGCCGCGGCGGCTCTGCAATCTGTTCCATCCCATGCAAGCCGGTCAGCAAATCCGACACGCTAGCCACCAAAGGAGCGCACCGCACGCACGACGGCACATGCGCCGTAAATTCCGCAAGCTCAGCCGGATTCAACACTCCGTCGAGATAATCGCTAAGCCGCGCCTCAGTTTGTTCGCAAGTCCAACTCATACCCATACTCCAAACTCAACAGTGAAAGCCTTCGACCACCTTCGCACCATTCGTCGTTTCACTCTTAAACTCTTAAACCCTTAAACTCTTAAACTCATGAAGGCCGCACTCCCATCTGCTGCAAAATGCGCGCCAACTCAATCCGACCGCGGTTAATCCTTGATTTTACCGTGCCTTCGGGCACCGACAGTACCCGTTGTATCTCACCGTATTCCAATTGTTGCAAGTCCCGCAAAATCACTGCCTCCCGCAATTCCGGCGAAAGCTTGGTCAGCGCCGATTGTATCTGCCCGCTCAACTCACCCAGCAGCGCCTGCTCGTCCGGCCGCCGTGCGCTCGATTCCTTGTTTTCGACCACCGGCATCGCATCGTCCAGCGAATCCGTCACCCGGTCCCGCTTGGTCCGCCGGTAATGGTCGATTAGCAGGTTGCGCGTCACGCTGGTCACCCAAGTGGCAAACCCGCCGTGCGCCGACCGGTAACTCCCCAGCGTCCGGTACACCCGCAGAAAAACGTCCTGCGAGAGGTCCTCCGCCTCCGTGCCATTACCGGTAAACCGATAGCAAATGTTGAAGATGCGGCGCGAATGGCGGCGCACAAGCTCCTCCCAGGCCGAACCGTCGCCCTGGAGGCATTGCTGGACCAGTTGGGCATCCTGCTCCAACGTCTCATCAGCCTCGAATCCTGCTACGGTGACATGCGCGGCCACCCCCGGTCAATTTCTCGTTAAACCGTGGGCAGCCATCTCGGCCTGCCATACTATGGAACGAAAAGTGCCCCCGAAATGTTCCCCTAGGCACCCAACCCCGTGGCCGGAAGCAATCGCCGCATCTTACTCACCACCTCAGCGAAAGACAAGCGAACGCTTGCTCTGGTAGTCAGTTTCCGATTTGCGGGTTAATCACGCATTGAGCCGTGGAAGTAACAGACTTTTTACTTTCCAGCCGCACGCGGTGATGTAAAATCTCTCCCGCCCCTGGGTAAGAAATTCTCGCCGGTCATTTCTATGCTACTCCAAAGTGCTTCCTTCCGATGGAGAGGATAAGGTGCCCAAATGAATAGGACCCTTGTTGTTCTCGCTCTTTTAGTCTTTTTGACTCCCATGGCGTACGCTGATCAAGGTGGTTTTTTCAATTCCGGTGGTTCAACACAGGTAAGTTCTGGCGTTATCATCATCTCGACTGTTGCCACTCCCCCCGGCACTCTGACCATTAACTGCCCCACTACCGCCCCGGGCCATTGCGCTGGAGGCACCTTTAACTATGTCTCAAATGACGGGACCACGACTCTAAGCGGAAGCTTTACTAGCGCCACATTCGCGGAAAGTTGCTCAGGCGGTGGCAGGGGCGGCCATGTCACCTGCGGCTACAGCTTCACTGGCTACATTAGCGGCACGCGGAGTGTGAATGGCG
>Ga0137403_10005975_pt1 | contig 13990 bp, 14 predicted proteins | sample CZOMad2_1_16fung_FD_122057 | JGI IMG/M metagenome (GOLD analysis project Ga0137403, IMG submission 122057) | Vadose zone soil fungal communities from Angelo Coast Range Reserve, California, USA - CZOMad2_1_16fungal (Hybrid Assembly) | ecosystem: Environmental > Terrestrial > Soil > Vadose zone... | reverse complement strand
CTCCGCGGCGTCCGCCTCGAGGCGACGCTGGGCCTTCGCCTGACGCCGTCGACCGCCAAGGCCATCCGCGCCGCCGGCCCGGCGCTGGCCACCGTCTCCGCCGAGCGCGTTCGCGACGAGCTCCTGGCGGTGCTGGCGCTGCCGGGGACGGCCCGCGCGCTCCGGCGCCTCGACGCGCTCGGTCTGCTCGGCGTGATCCTGCCGGAAATCGAGCCGATGCGCGCGACGCCCCAGCCGGCGCCTCACCGCTTCCGGGTGCTCGAACACTCGCTGCGCGCGGTCGCCGGGGCCGACGTGCTCCTGCCGGGCCTGCGCGGGCTCCGGCCCTTCGGCGAGGAGCTCGCCGCCCACATGGCCGAGGAGCTCGGCGGCGATGTGCGTCGCGGGCAGGTCCTGAAGCTCGCCGCGCTCCTGCACGACGTCTCGAAGCCCGAGACGCGCCGGGTGGTCGACGGGCGCGTGCGCTTCTTCGAGCACGACGTGATCGGCGCGGCGCGCGCGCGCGCCGTCGGCGAGCGGCTCAAGCTGCCGGCCCGCGCGACCGCCGTGCTCGAGCGGCTCGTCCGGCACCATCTGCGGCCCATGCATCTGGCCGCCGCCGGCCGCGTGACCCCCCGCGCGCGCTACCGTTTCTACCGCGACCTGCGCGAGGACACGCGCGATCTGCTCTTGCTCGTACTGGTAGATGCCGCCGCGGTCAGGGGAGACTCACCTCGCTCGATCTGGCGCGGCTCGACGCTGATCCGGGACCTGCTGCGCGGCTGGGAGGAGCAGCCGTCGGGCGTCGACGCGCCTCCGCTGCTCCGGGGCACGGACGTGATGGAGCGGTTCGGCCTTCCGCCGGGTCCCGCGGTCGGCCGTCTTCTCGAGCGGGCGCGCGAGGCCCAGGCCATCGGGCTCGTCACCACGCGCGACGAGGCGCTCGCGTACCTTGACTCGCCTCCGGGCGGCCCCTAGAGTAGGCGGGCACTCGAAGCGGCCGATTCAGTCGTCCAGGAGGCTCCGCATGATCGTATGGAAAATCGCCGCCGCCGCCATCGCCGCGATGCTCGTGTCGTCGCCGGCGAGCGCCGCGCCGGCTGGCAAGGTCGTGCTCGCGCAGGGCGTCGATCCCACCACGCTCGACGTCGCCAATCAGTCGGAAACGCCGGCCTCGAACGTGGGCCGACACATCTTCGACACGCTGTACGAGCGCGACCCGAGTCTGAAGATCGTTCCTGCGCTCGCCACCGAGATGCCGAAGTTCGTGCCGCCCGCGGCGTGGGAGGTGAAGCTGCGTCGCGGCGTGAAGTTCCACAACGGCGAGGACTTCAACGCCGACTCGGCGAAGTTCACGCTCGAGCGCCTGGCGAATGGGCAGGGTAAGCTCCGCGGCGCGACCTTCTTCGCCCCGATCGATCGCGTTGAAATCGTCGATCCGTACACGATCCGCGTGCACACCAAGAAGCCCTGGCCGACCTTTCTGCCGGTGATGACCTTCGCCCAGAGCGGCATGCTGCCGCCCAAGGAGGCCGCCGGCAAGGAAACCGGGCAGCTTTCCAAGAACCCGATCGGCACCGGCCCCTACAAGCTGGTCCGCTGGTCGAAGGACGAGGAGATCGTGCTCGAGGCGAACGCCGCGTACTGGCGCGGCGCGCCCCAGATCAAGACCGTGGTGTTCCGCCCCATTCCCGACGACGCGGTACGCGTGGCCGCGCTGCAGAACGGCGAGATCGACCTCGCGGTGAACATTCCGCCGCATCTCGGCGCGATCATCGACCGGCACCCCAAGCTCTTCCTGTCGACGGCGCCGTCGATCCGCACCATTCAGCTCATGTTCTACACGCACCAGATGGACGCGCAGCACAAGGTGACGGGGACCTACAACGGGCCCACCGCCGACAAGCGCGTCCGTCAGGCCATCGCGTACGCGATCGACGCCGACGAGATCATCAAGACCGTGCTCGACGGCAAGGGCGTGCGCGTCGCCACGATGCTGCCGTCGATGCACTTCGGCTTCGACCCGAAGCTCTCGCCGATCAAGGCCGACCCGGCACGCGCCAAGAAGCTGCTGGCCGAAGCCGGCCTGAGCGGCGGCGTCGAGGTCACGCTGCACGGCCCTCGCGGCCGCTACGTGCGCGACGCGGAGGTGGCCGAGGCGGTGTCGGGCCAGCTCACGAAGGCGGGCATCAAGACGACGCTCCGCACCTACGACTTCGTGACCTATCTGAACAGCATGGTGTACGTCCACAAGGCCGGACCGATCTGGCTGATCGGCTGGGGCACCGGCACGATGGACGCCGAGACCGTCTACGGTCCGCTGTTCAAGGCGCCGGGGATCTTCGTCAACTGGTACAACGAGGACTTCAACCGGATGTTCGACGAAGCCCAGGCCATCATGGACGACAAGAAGCGCCTCGAGCAGTACCATCGGATCAACAAGCTCTGGGTCGACGAGGTGCCGGCGGTGCCGCTCTACCAGCAAGTCGACCTCTACGGCGTGAGCAAGCGTCTGAACTGGAAGGCGCGCAGCGACGAGGTGCTCCAGGCCTACACGATGTCGCTCAAGGACGGGAAATAGGGCGGTGCGGATCGTTGTAAGAGGCGGATGGTTGTAAGATAGGAGTCGCCGGGCGGCCGTAATTCAGTGGCAGAATGCCAGCTTCCCAAGCTGGACGTCGCCGGTTCGAATCCGGTCGGCCGCTCCAACTACTCAAGGGGTTACGGGGTGACCCGTAACCCCTTCCCGTAATTACCGCTTGCTGCCGTCGCCTGGTAGAGAAGCTCCTGCGAGCGGAGCCGAGACTTCCCGTGCCCCCGAATACGCACGGAGCTTCCGTCCGGGAGGATGCGCCGAGCCTTCGCGGTGTCGGCGAGCTGGATCTCGAGGATCTCACGGACCTGGGTCTGGAGGTGGTGATCCAGAACCGGGAACGCGATCTCGACGCGGCGGTCGAGATTGCGAGGCATCCAGTCCGCGGACGAGAGCAGATATTCAGCGTCCCCACCGTTCTCGAAGTAGAAGATCCGCGCGTGCTCGAGGTAGCGGTCGACGATCGAGATGACACGGATTCTCGACGAGAGCCCGACCACTCCGGGGCGCAGGCAACACATGCCGCGCACGATCAGGTCGATCCGCACGCCCGCCTCGCTGGCGCCGTACAGCTCCTCGATCAGGCGACGGTCGACGAGGCCGTTCATCTTCGCGATGATCCGCGCGGAGCGCCCGGCCCGGGCATGGGTCGCCTCGCGGCGGATACGCTCGACGAGCCCTTCGCGCAAGTCCGTGGGCGCGAGCAGAAGGTGATGGAATTCACGTGGGCGCATATGACCGGTGAGGAGATTGAACAGCGCGGTGAGGTCGTCGCCGAACGAATCGCGGCAGGTGAAGAGCCCGAGATCGCCGTAGACGCCACCCGTCCGCACGTTGTAGTTACCGGTGGCGAGGTGACAGTAGCGCCGCAGGCCGTCGGTGTCTTGCCGGACGACGAGGCACGCCTTGCAGTGGGTCTTGAGGCCGGCGCGGCCATAGACGACGTGGGCGCCTACCTCCTCGAGCGCGCGCGCCCAGCGGATGTTCGCCTCCTCGTCGAAGCGCGCCTGCAGCTCGACGAGGACGGTGACCTCCTTGCCGTTCTCGACGGCGGTGCGCAACGCGTGCGCGATGGGCGAGGCCGGGCTCACGCGGTAGAGCGTCATCTTGATGGCGAGCACCTTGGGATCGACGGCGGCCTCGTGCACGAAGCGGGTGACCGCGTCGAAGGCGTGGTAGGGGTGATGCGCGAGAACGTCCCCTGCGCGGATCGCGGTCCAGATGTCGGACGCGCTCTCGAATGCCGGGACCGGCTGTGGCGGCAGCGGGCGGTCCTTCAGCCGAGGGAGATCGACCGCCGCGTGGAGCTGGAAGAGATCCGAGAAGGCGGTGAAGGCTTCGCCCTCGTAGAGGTCACCGGGCGAGAGCTCCAGCTCGTCGAGCAGCGTGGCCAGGATGTCGGAAGACAGATCTGCGTCGTACTGCAGCCGCACGGCCGTCCCGAGGCGGCGCTCACGCACGCCCTCTTCGATGCTGGCGAGCAGATCGGCGGCACCGCCCCGCGCGTGTAGATCTGCATCGCGCGTGACCCGGATGGCGTTGCTCGACACGATGTCGTAGCCGTTGTAGATGCTCGGCAGGTGCTGACGAATCACGTCCTCGATCAGCATGAAGACGTGCTTGCCGGCAGCATCGGGCAGCGCGACAAAGCGTGGGAGGACCTGGCTCGGGAGGTGGATCACGGAGAGCGAACTCGCGGGCAGGGCCGAAGGCGTCGACGGTCGGATGGAAACCACGAGGCACGGCGAGCGGTTACCAAGGTAGGGGAAGGGATGGCCGGGGTCAACGGCTAGCGGCGTCAGCACGGGCAGCAGCGTGCGGCGGAAGTACTCCTCGAGGAAGTGCTCTTGCTCGTCGCTGATCTCCTTGGGGCGGAGCAGGAGGATCCCCTCGGCGGTGAGCAACGGCTGGATCTCGCCAAGGAAACAGTGGTGCTGAGCATCCACGAGCTCACGAACTCGCGCCGCGACAGCCCTTGTCGTCTCCGCGGGCGTGAGCCCATCGGGCCCCGGAGTGTGATCGCCTGCGTGGATGCGGCGCTTCAGCGCCGCCACCCGCACCATGAAAAACTCGTCGAGGTTCGAGCTGAAGATGGCGAGAAACTTCACCCGCTCGAGCAAGGGCACGCTCGGATCCTGCGCCTCCTCGAGCACGCGCCGATTGAACTCGAGCCACGAGAGCTCGCGGTTGACGAACGCGTCCGAGTTCACTCAGCCTCTCCCGCGAAAGGTCTCGCGCAGGAGAATGGCGTCGCGAATCCCGCGCGTGCACACCGCCAGCGACAGATAGCCTCCGAAGACCATGACCTCTTCGATGACGATGGCGCCGGCCAGGATGATGTCGACGCGCTCGGCCTTGAGGCTGCGGATCTTCTGACGCTTTCGTCGGGCGAGACCTTCGAGTCGCTCCCGGACGGCCGTGACGTCGGACTGGCTGAGCCGCAGGCCGTGGCGCCGCGTGCGATCGCTATGAGCACGGAGGTGGATGCCGGCCAGAGTGCGGACGGTGCCTCCGAGACCCACCACGATCTCGCCACGCGCGGCGGGAGGCAGACCGATCATGAGCTGCGTGCGGATCTCGCGGCGAAGCGCTCGAAGCTCGAGCGGCCTGGGTGGATCGTGGCGAACAAAACGGCGCGTGGTCCGGACGGCGCCGAGCGCGAGGCTCGCCGTAGAGACGACCTTGCGGCGCCGTACCCGGCTGAGCTGGAGGCTGGCGCCGCCCAGGTCTACGACGAGGCCGTTGTCGAACGCCAAGCTCTTGAGGGCGGCATCGACGCCAAGCCGCGCCTCGTCTCGCGCGCTGAGGACCTGTACGTCGATGCCCTCGTCGCGCCGGAGCCGGTCGAGTAGCCGCTCGCGGTTCTCGGCGTCCCGCACGGCCGACGTCGCAACGGCGACGATGCGCGGACCTCGACCATTCGGAAAGTACCGCGCGAAAAAGCGGTGCACGGTCCGCAGTGTCGCGTCGATCGCCTCACGGGGCAGGGTGCCGGGCGCGCCGCCGCCCAGCCGCGTAGGCACTCGCTCCTCGGCGAGCACACGATAGCCCGTGTCGGGGGTGACTCGCGCGACTAGCAGGCGAACGGCCGTCGAGCCCAGATCGACGACTGCGACCAGCTCGGCCGGCTCAGCCCCGCTGGATCGCAACATCGGCCCTACCGGTCATACGTCTCGCCCGTCCGCGACGGTCGGCGGGTCAGCCCGAGGTTTGGTGATTTCGGCGGCGCCGGCGAGGGTCCTGAGGATTCGTGGCTTGAGGAACCAGCGGAGCCGCCCGTCGGCTGCGGGACCGTCGGGAAGGTCCACCAGCGCCGCGCCGCCCGTCGCGAACGCGAGCCGCTCGCCCTGCACGGCGCCGAGCAGGCGCGCGAGCAGCGCCCCGAGGAGAGGCTCGTGGCCGACGAGGGCGATCCTGGCGTCGGGCGGATGAATCTTCAACGCGGCAACGATGCCGTCGACGCTCGAGCGAGCAAGTGCCGGCTCGATCGTGGGCGCGATGTTCGCGAAGGCACGCGCGGCGATCTCAGCGGTCGCCCTGGCGCGGGGAAGCGGGCTCGTCAGCAGCAAGTCTGGCCGGCGCGTGACCCGGGCGAGCCCTCGCGCGGCCACGCGGAACTTGGCCTTACCGTCGGGAGTGAGTGGACGCTCGTCGTCGGGAACGCCGGGCGTTCCTCGGGGCATCGCGGTGGCGTGGCGAATCAGTAGGAGCTTCATTGGTCAGCCAGCCTTTCTTGCGATGACGAGGGAGGGGTGAGACGCCGCCCCCGCGGTCCGGTCCCACCGTGTCGGCGCCTCGCGGTCACAGCGATTGGCGTAGGCACGCGCGGCATCGTTCGCATCGTCGAACTCGACGACGACCTCGATGTAGGGACTGAAGTCGGGTCCGGAGCGTCGAACCCGGAGCTGGGCGCCCTCGGGCTCGGAGCCGACCGTGTGACGCAGGAGGTCGATGAAGCGCCGGCATTGCAAAAATGCACGCCCGGCGTAGTCAATTTCGCCCGCGGACGCTGGTACTTCACCAGAGGGAACAGTCCCCAGAGCGATGAGGTCAAAAGCCATCTCTGTTACACCTCTCTCGTGCCGGGTTTGTAACGTCAGTTCAGCCGAGCGCGCAGGCTGTGAAGAATTTTCGCCGTGGTTGGGTCACGCGGAGCCAGCCGCACAGCCCCCTCGAACTCGCGGAGCGCATCCCACCAGCGTCCCTGCCGCAGGTAGACTCGCCCCAGGTTCAGGAAGGGAAACTGCCGTGGTTCGTAGCGTTCGGCCTGCTTAGCCTTTTCAAGCCACGAGATCGACTCGTCCAGCTTGTCCTGCTGCATCAAGTAGACCCCGATGTCGTTGTACGGATTGCCGAACGCAGCATCGATCTCGATCGCGCGGAGGCACTCCTCGGTGGCCTCCGCTAGGCGCCCCTGGAAGCTCATGGCCCACCCCAAGAAGGTGTGTGCCTCTGCCGTCGGAAACACCTCGATAGAGTGGCGGTAGATCTCGATCGCTCGATCCACCTTTCCTCTCATCTGGTATCGGTAGGCCTCCCGCCAGAGTCTCGTCGCTCGTCTCAGTTCTTCCATTTCTCCAGCTCCCTTGTTACCAGGCGCATACGTCCCCTCCTTCTCCTTCGGCGCGCCGCGACGAAAAGGAATGTCGTCACGCCGGCTCGCGGCACTCGTTGAAGCCGGACATCGGTCGCTTCTGTTCGCCGGCGGCGGCGGCTGACTGTCGCGGCGGGTCCAACAGCCTTAGCCTGGAACGGTCGGGGAGCCTCAATGAGGAGTACATGGCCAGCGACCGACCCTCAAGGCTCCGGGCCTGAGTGGAGTCTGACTCGAGGAGCACGCGATCGGTCACTGGAGCGCCGTCGGTAGCGAACTTGAGGGCCGGCGCGCGAGCCGAATCTCGTCGATCTTGACGGGCTGCCCTCGAGCATCGCGCGGGGGCGTGAGAAGTGCTCTGGGTTTACGCTTGAACACCGCGACCTCCTGCCGCTTAGGGCCGCTCCTGAACTCCTTGGCATTATATATTATTTATGTGTTATATAACATATATTTTTTGTATGGTATAAGAAAGTCCATGGGAGATGTACCGGCGTATCTCGCGAGGAGAGCAGAAAGCGAGCCGGCCACATAGCGTCTGATACGTCGTGTTGCTATGCCTTTCCTTCGAGGGAAGATCGTCAACTATCGGCAGGGAGGATCTTCGAAATGACGAGAGAACTCAGGTGCGCCGATCTGATACCCGGCTGCGACTTCGTGGCTCACGGCACGCATGACAGCGACGTCATGAAGAAGGCCGCGGAGCACGCCAAGCGGGCTCACAGAATGATCGCCATTGGGATGGAGGTCGAAAAAAAGGCGCGAGCAGCGATCAGGGATGTCGTGGGCGAGCTGGCGGCCGGGAGGTAAGTCTTTCAGGGTCGGTTCCTTCAACTCTGAGCCGGGAGCGCAAATGCTCGAGAACAGGACAAGACTTCTTCTCATTCTTTCGCAGGACACGCTGGACCATGCTCGCGTCATCGCGGGCAGAGCGACGACGGTGCTCAAGCTGCCGGTGAGCCTCCAGATCGTCCTTCGTGCGCTTATCGGGGTGGGGCTGAAGCGCGAAAGCCACGCCGCGCTTTTTGCCAGCATCGAGAGCCAGGCCAGGGCCGTTCGCCAACAGCGGCGCAGAGCGGGTGGCGCCGGTGAAGGCAGGAAGCTGCCGTCTGGGCATCAGTAGGTGGAGAGGCCATGACGCAGCGCTGAGGGTCGGGCGGGTTCTTCAGGCGTGCGCTCGCCAGAGCTTGCGTTGGGCCATGATGAGACTTGCCGCCCCGATGAAGGCGATCACACTCGTTACTAGAATGCCCATGTCCGCAGATCCCAGAGCTGCCTGGAGGATCCAGGTCGTTAGCGTGCTCCCGCAAGCGCGATCGCGAGGTCCTGTAGTAGCCCGTGGCCCCCGTTCTTCATCACAATCCCGGCTGACCCGCCACCCAGGAGACCGATGACGACTGCCGCGAGAAACATTTCGAAGGCGACGCTCATCTTCCGTCGCCGCTGAGTTGTGGCACGAGGCCGTGATGGCGCTGAACGAAGTTCTGTATCTCGCGGTATGTGGCCATTCAAGCTCTCGTTCGGAAGAGGTCGTTTTGCCGGGGCTCGTTCTCGCGTGGCGGCCAAGCGCCTGCCGCGTACTCGTTCAGCGCTTGCAGCAGCACCATGCGCAGCGTTGTCTTTTCGCGGACGGCGCGGATGCGCGAGGCCTGCTGGACTTCCCGGGGGATGCCGTGCAGCAAGTAGATTCCGGTCATAGCCATCCGGGCGAGTACACGATTCGGCACGAGACGGCCCTCCATCTCACTAAAAAGTATTTAGATTGGCGTACAATTTCGACGCGAAGGCGTGGGTACACCTGGTCGAGGCTCCGACGGCCGAGTGCGAGGTGGCTCCGAGGAGCCACCTCGCACGGCTCATCACTTGCCTGGGCCGATCGAGACGGCGAAGTTGACCGTCTCCTCCCGGTAGGGTGATGGGATATACGCGAACTCGAGGCGGATCTCCTTCAGACCCTTCGGCTTCAAGGCCTCGGCGGGGAACTCCACGTCCAGGGGCTGGATGGCCTCCTGTCCGGGATCGAGGCGTTCGCTGCTGCCGTAAGCGGCGAACTTGAAGGTCGGTTCGGTCCGCGCGGCCTCGAGCTTGATGGGCTGTCCTTTGGGATCGATATAGAGGAGCTTCCCCTCGAGCAGCCGCACCGTCTGGTTGGCTGACGTATTCTTCAGTCTAAGCGTCCCGGTGAGCTTCGCCGCGGTGACGACCCGGTCGGACCCCTTCTCGACGCGCTCCGTGACTCTCAGTTCGGTAAGTTCGCCCGAGACAATCCCGGCTTTCACATTCAACGACGCCGGCTTCACCGCGTACGTCCTTTCGTCGATCGGCGTCGCCGTTGCCGCTGGCTGCTGTACCGGCCCGAGGGTGAGCCAGGCCACGAGGGCCACGAGCGCGGCACCTAGCCCCCACCGCCAGAAAGCATCCTTCCTTTGAGTGGCACGCTCGGTGGCGAAGAACTTGCGCTGAGCGACGATCGGGATCACTGCCACGACGAAGGCGACGATAGCCGTCGCGATGATCCCGGCACCCGGGTAGAACCCCAGGGATCGAAGAATCCAGCTCCCCCCGATGCTCCCGACCAGACCAAGGGTGATGTCCCAGTTCAGTCCGTAGCCTCCACGCTTCATAACCCACCCGGCCAGCAAGCCGGCCAGCACTCCCGCGAGAATCCACATCAAGAACGTCATGACTTCTCCTCCTTCATCTGGTTACGGCGGACTCGCGTCACTTCCCCAGCACCGTCGCGCGCGTTGCACCTTGTCGCGACTTATTTCTATCGGACCGGCGAGACCTCAGCTGCCTCGGCGCCGGAGCGGCTGTCGGCCGATCGCCGTTTTGTTGCACCAGAAGGGTCGCGAGCATTTCGATCGCCCGCTGGTCGAGGGCCCGATCGTCGATCATCACCTGTACGGTGGAACCCGCGAGACCCCGGACCCGTTCGGCCGCCGCGGTGGAGCAGACGATGACGTCCGCTCGCCGCACCAGGCGACCCAGCGCGGCCCCCTCGGCGGGGCAGACCCCGACGAGCGCGATGTTCGGCAGGTTGGCGTTCGCGATCGAGTGCTCCAGGTTGTGGGCCGTCTCGACGGTGGTGGAGGCGACGCCCACCCGTGTTCCCGACGGGAACTGGGCCAGACGGTGGAGGGTCTCGAGATGCGCCTCGGCGAGCAGCGCGATCACGGGAACCCCCTTACCCTTCAGAAGGCGCTCCACCTGCGGGAGATGACAGAAGCTCGTGACCGCTGCCCGCCACCGACCGGCTTGCTTCGGGCGCCGTGTGACCGTCGCCAGCTCGGCGAGGAGCATTTTCTCGACACGGACCGGCAGGTGGGCCTCGAGTTGCCTGGCAAAGAAATCGAGCTCCGGCGGGCTGCACTCGACCAGAAGGACCTCGACGGCCCCGCGGATCGCGGCAGGCCGGACTCCGGCCAAGCTCAGAACGCCCACCGACAAGTCGTCGGCCGTCATCCCGAGAGCCGCGGCCCGTATCACCGTATCTTGCAGGAAGGCCTCGCGGAGGTGAGGGGAGGGCCGGGCTGGCGGCGCCGGGGCCACGAACACGCCCTTCCCCCGCCGCGCATCCACGTAGCCAAGGCGCTTCAAGTCGTCGATGACACGCGCGACGGTGTTTGGATTGACGCCGAGGAATCCAGCCAGCTCCCGGATGCTGGGCAGCGCCTGGTCCCGCGGGACGCCGCCGCCCTCGATGGCGTGGCGAAGCTGCTCCATCAGCTGGAGCCGGATCGGGATCGGGCTGTGCCCGTCTACCTTCAGATTCATCGCGTTCATACTGTATGACTATATTAGTACACTAATCATTACATAGTCAAGTGCGTGTGTACTAGTCTAGTGGTACACCACGCGAGTCAACATCCGCGGACGCCAGGAGGGCGGTGAGATCGTCCCGGCTCACGACCTCTTTCTCGATCAACAGCTTGGCCAGCGACGTGAGGACGTCTCGCTTCGCCGTCAGGGTCTGGCGGACTCGCTCGTGAGCCGCCTCGAAGAGCGTTCGGATCTCGTCGTCGATCCGGCGGGCGGTCTCTTCGCTGTACTCTCGCTGAGCCATCGACGGGACGTTGAGGAAGAGCGCCTGGCGGGGCGGCTCGAACGTCGCCAGCCCCAGGGCCTCGGTCATCCCATAACGGGCGACCATGTGGCGCGCGATGTCGGTGGCCCGCTGGAGATCGTCCTGCGCGCCGGTCGAGATGTCGCCGAAGACGAGCTCCTCCGCCACGCGACCGCCGAGCAGCACGTCGAGTCGATCCAGGAGCTCGGCGCGCGTCATGAGGTACCGGTCCTCGGTCGGCTGCTGCTGCGTGTATCCGAGCGCGGCCACGCCGCGAGGGATCACGGAGATCTTCGCCACCCGGTCCGCGTGCTCGCGCGACTCCGCCACCAGCGCGTGGCCGGCTTCGTGATAGGCGACGATCTCTTTTTCCTTCGGGTTGATCACGCGGGACCGGCGCTCGAGACCACCCACCACGCGGTCGGTGGCCTCATCGAAGTCCGTCAAATCCACGGCATCCTTTCCGGTGCGGGCGGCGTGGAGCGCGGCCTCGTTGACGAGATTGGCGAGATCGGCGCCGACGAAGCCGGGCGTCCTCGCCGCGACCAGGGAAAGATCGAGGCCGGGGGCCAGCTTGACGTCACGGACGTGGACATTGAGAATTTTCTCCCGCCCTCTGAGGTCGGGACGGTCGAGGACCACCTGCCGATCGAAGCGACCGGGCCTGAGCAGCGCCGGGTCCAGGATTTCCGGGCGGTTCGTGGCGGCGAGGATCATGACGCCCATCTGGGTATCGAAGCCGTCGAGCTCTGCGAGGAGTTGATTCAGAGTTTGCTCTCGCTCGTCGTGGCCGCCCACGATCGGGCTGACGCCTCGCGCCTTCCCCAGCGCGTCCAGCTCGTCGATGAAGATGATGCTCGGCGCCTTCTGCTGGGCCTGGGCGAAGAGGTCGCGGACGCGCGCGGCTCCGACACCGACGAACATCTCGACGAAGTCCGAGCCGCTCAAGCTGAAGAACGGCACGCCGGCCTCCCCCGCGACGGCCTTGGCCAGCAGGGTCTTCCCGGTGCCGGGCGCGCCGACGATGAGCACCCCTTTGGGGATCTTCCCGCCGAGGCGCCGGTAGCGATCGGGGTTCTTGAGGAAGTCCACGACCTCCATCAGCTCTCCTCGCGCTTCGTCGATGCCCGCGACGTCGTCGAAGGTGACCCCGGTCGCGTGCTCGACGTAGACCCGGGCCTTGCTCTTGCCGATCGTCATGAGCCCTTGCTGCGGGCCGAAGCGGCGCATGAGGAGGATCCATACGCCAGCGAACACCACGGCGGGAAGGACCCAGGAGAGGAGGGTCGAGAGCCAGAGATTCTCCACGTGCCCGGCGAACTTGACGTTTGCCTGCTCGAGCTCGGCCACGAGCCCGGGATCCTCGACCCGCGCCGCGACGAAGCGGTGCGGTCCGTCGCCTAACCGCTTCAGCTCCTCGAGCTTCTGCGGCGCAAGCAGGCTCTCGAGCCCGTCGGTCGAGAGCGTGCCGCTGATCGTTTCTTTGTCGAGGGTGAGATTGCTGACCTTGCCCTTCTTCGCGAGCGCCTTGAACTCGCTGTACGAGACGTTCGCGGCCCGCGGTCCAAAGAGCGGGAACTGAAATACGAGAATAGTCATGAGGGCGATCGCGAGATAGCCAATCGCGAACTTCCGCTGTTTGAGGTTCATGACCGCGGGCCTTTATGCCGCCTGCGCCGAGACGGCTTCAGGCGATGCTTGCGCGCTCTCCTTCACGATTCGGTAGAGGACCCACCCGCTTGCATCCTGCCCCCCGAGGCGCTCGGCCTGCTCGAACAAGCTGAGCCGGCCCTTTCTCGGGGGCGAGGGATATTCCGCGAGAACGGCCTTCAGGCCCAACAGGGCCGCTGCCGCCGGGAGCGGCGCCTCGATGCCGTAACGCGCCAGGATCCCGCGTCTCTCGTTATAGAACTCCATGAGCCACTTCATTTCCGACCTCCTCACGCTGGCCCTTTCCCGAACGCCGGACCTCGGCCCGAGGCGTCTTCTGTATGACTGGAATAGTACACCAGATCAATTTCCGCAGTCTGTACTAGCTTAGTGGTACACTCACCCCGCTGGACAATTCCACCAGCCGCGCTCACCACCCACCTGGAAGAAGAGGGAGGCACCCGCATCATGGCTCACGCAACCACGACGAAGCTCCGCCCGGTCCCCGACCGCGTTCCCACCCGGCCGATGGCTCAGGTATCGACGAAATTGCGGCCGCTCCATGACCGCGTGCTCGTCAGGCGCCTCGAGGAGCAGGACGACAAGCACGGCAGCATCATCATTCCCGACACCGCGAAGGAGAAGCCGCAGGAGGGCAAGGTGGTCGCGGTGGGGACCGGCCGGATGACCGAGGACGGCAAGAAGCTTCCCCTCGCTCTGAAGGAGGGCGATCGGATCCTCTTCGGCAAGTACTCCGGCAGCGAGGTCAAGCTCGACGGTCAGGAGTACCTCATCATGAAGGAGGAAGACGTCCTCGGCATCGTCGGCTCGTGAACGGGCGGCTACCGCCGCCGCCAACCATTCGCGCACACTCGAGAGGAAGGTAGTCATGCCCAAGCAATTGCTGTTCAACGAAGAAGCCCGTGCCGCGCTCTTGCGCGGCATCAACACCATGTCGCACGCCGTCAAGGTGACGCTCGGTCCGAGAGGTCGGAACGTCGTCATCGGCAAGAAGTTCGGCAGCCCCACCCTGACCAAGGACGGCGTCACCGTCGCCAAGGAGATCGAGCTCAAGGACCCCTACGAAAACATGGGGGCGCAGATGCTG
>Ga0137403_10005974_pt1 | contig 13994 bp, 8 predicted proteins | sample CZOMad2_1_16fung_FD_122057 | JGI IMG/M metagenome (GOLD analysis project Ga0137403, IMG submission 122057) | Vadose zone soil fungal communities from Angelo Coast Range Reserve, California, USA - CZOMad2_1_16fungal (Hybrid Assembly) | ecosystem: Environmental > Terrestrial > Soil > Vadose zone... | reverse complement strand
GTGGAGTGGCCATGAACGTAGATCGAGAATTCACCATCGGGGAACTGGCGCCGGGCGGTTTCTTTCATCGCTTCTTCAAACGCGGCCGGCCAGGCGGCCATGCGGTGGAAAAATTCCGTGCCTTGCTTCGCCGCAAGCGAGATCAGGGTCCCGTAGTGGTCGCGCTTCGACGTGTCCCGGATGATCGTGTACTGATCCTGGGCAATTTTCATTTCCTTGGTCCACAGCGGCGTTCGCGCCATGCCGCCGTCATTCTCGACGTCACCGGGCCAGTCGCGATTCGGATCCAAGAAATAGAAGCGGCCGGGAAATGTCATCGACGCGACCTTAATGGCGTATTTCTTCGCCAGCGTCTGCGCGACGCGTTCGACGGATTTGAAATCGGAAACGCCGCCGTGCAACAAGAACGCGCCGATTTTCTTGCCGTCCGGTCCTGATGGAATTTTGCTTAAGTCTTGTGGTTCGTAAATCACCACACCGATATCCCAATCCATCTCCAGCGCACGAATGCGGAAAATGTCTTCGCGGACGCTGATTGCGACATCCGGCATGGCCGTGACTTGATGATGCAGGGCTACAAGATCCTCAAGGGAGACAAGGGAGGGCGGTTCCCAGATTGATTTCGTGGTCACAGCTCAAGCTCCTTTGGATCGACGAAGTTGGTAGCGAGCCTATGGAAGGACCATTGCTCTGTCAATGTGGTTCGACGAAGGCTTCATAGAGGACCCGGCCGGTCGCATCCTTCGGCGGCGGCAGATTCAAAAGCCAGGCAAGTGTCGGTGCGAAGTCGATGATACGTACGTCTGCAAGCTTTTCCCCGGCGCGGATGCCGGGGCCATTGAGCACCATGAGCGTGCGCATGGAAAGCTGTTGGGGATTAGCACCGTGATTTCCGTAGGGCTCGGCATCGGTAATCAGCGGGCCGCCCGTGATCCGGGGATCGAAATCATATCCGTCGGCAAGCTCCACGTAGATGTCACCACCGACGTCGCCACCGATTCCCATCGCCGGCCCGTCGCCTTCCGCATCATAGAGAGCTTTGACGACTTCACGCTTGCCGTCGCGGATCGAGGCGAGCAATTCCCGGGTCTTGCGGACGACTTCCGCGCGCTCTTCTTGCGCGACGATGCCGTTTTTGCGGTCTCGCGAATTGATCAGCAGGTAACCGTTGTTGACTGCCGGGTAGATTACTTTGGTTTTCGCCAGATCGACTTTGCCCTGGGTGTCCAACGTCACGAGCCCGCCTTCCTGCAACACGCGATTCAGGGCGACGCGTTTGTTGATCCCCTGAATGCCGTGATCGGAAATCAGCGCGAAGATACAGTCGGCGGGACGTTTGGCCAACAGCAGACCTAAATGTTCGTCCGTCGTGCGGTAGACTTGTTCCAATAGCGGCCGTAATCGATGCGCGATATCTGGGCGATAGTTGGCCAGCGTCGGATCGAGATAACCGCGCCACAGATGCTCGGCTTCGTCGGGAAAGGGCGTGTAAGCCAGATATAAATCCCACGGCAGATTTTCCAGCGCCCAGCGATTGGTTTCCATCAGCTGGTGTTCCACCAGCGTCACGGTTTCGAGATAGCGCGCCTCGGCGCCGCCGCTGCCGCCGTTGGCAATGGTGCGGCCGAAACCGCCCTGGTTATAGAGAATGCTGGCGCCGTTGCCGATGAACGCGCGAACCGTCGCGCTTGCGTCGGCGATGACTTCGGTCTTGAGAGCAAATTGACGGGCGGGCCTTGTGTAGTACAGAAAAAAATCACTGCCATCGGATTTGAGATCGAACAGGCGAAAATAAGTCCAGGCGTCTTGATTCCCCGCGGCCTTGATCGCCACAGGATAGCTCCAAAACAATTCACCGCCGGGGATGGCGGGAGCCGACTTGAGTTTGACCTTGATATCGTCGGCATCGCGGCGGGTGGCGATCACGATGGTATCGTAGCCGGCCTGCGAATCAGCCGGATCGTCGATGAGCAAGCCAAATAGTTTCGACTCGCCGATGGTGAAGCTGATCTCGATCGGAGGCGCCTCACTAGCCGGAGAGTTCACCCATGAATCACTCGGTTCGGTTTGCATCGCCCGTTTGGTTACGATGCCGTCGCGGCCGCTGGTCGCGTTGTAACCGGCCAAGCGCACGGCTTGGTCGGATTTTTCCCCGCCAAAGGATGGAATGTGGGAGATGATGACTTTTTTGCCGGCCTGCTGCGCCACCGACCAGATCGGTTCGGCCTGCAGCGGCGCTTCAGAGAAGCCGGCGATGCTTTCCAGAATCGTGAATTGTTCGCGCGGCGCGCGCGGCACACGATTGCCGCTGATGCCGGTGATACGCGGTGGCGCGCCGGTCACAAGAGATGCAAATCCGGGCGCAGTCTTGGACGGAAAGCTGGCGACCACATCGTCGGCGACTGCGCCGCCTTCAATCAGCTTCGCCAGATTGGGAAGTTTCCCTTCACGAAGCATCTCGTGAACGAATGCGGGTACGGTGCCGTCCCAGGCGAGTACGATGGCTCGAGTTGCCGACTGGCCGCCGACCGGCGATGGGATAGCTCCGAGGAGAATCGTGATCGCCGCTATCAGCGTTATCAGTAGTTTTCGGCGGCACATGATCATCTAAAATTTAAATCGGTGTTGCCGGGCGGCGATTGGAAACAAAGATCGATGCAGGTTTGTGGATCAACACTCTATCGGAAAATGGCTCGTGAAATTGACAGTAACCGATATCACCGCGACGGTCAAAAGTGATAAACTGACCAGCGCGGATTCGGTAAGAGCAGATCCATTCAGTGAACTTGGAGGAGGCCAAATGTTCGGACGCAGCGGCAGAATCGTAACTGTGATTGTTTTGTTCGGGCTAACGACGATGACGCCCCGTTATCTATGGGCCCAACAGAGCAAGGGCGCGAGCTCGGTCGACGAATTGCTCAAATCGATTGGCCTGAGTAAGCCGGCGATGGCGCGGGCGCCTGACTTCAATCTGCGCGACGCGAACGGTGGCATGGCCAGTTTGGGCGGCCATCGTGGCAGCCTGTTGTTGCTCAATTTTTGGGCGACCTGGTGCGCGCCGTGCAGGGAAGAGATGCCGTCGATGGAACAGCTCAGTTGAAATTTCGGCGGTCGGGGCTTTGCCGTGGTCGCAGTGAATCAGAGAGAAAACCCCGCGCTAGTGAACAAGTTCATGAAAACCCACGGTCTGAACTTCGCGACGCCCTTGGACACCGATGGACGGGTTGCGGCATCGTACCGCGTGTACGGTATCCCGGTGACTTATCTGATCGACGGTAACGGCCAGCCGATCGGCATGAAGTCGGGGCCGAGAGATTGGGCCGCTCGCGACGTCATCGAAGCTTTTCGAAAACTGATCGGCGACGGAACCGGCCGCAGCATGGCAGGATCTGTGGGTCTTGAGCCCAGTGTGCCGCTGCCAAACGTGCTGCGCGTGAAGACCGCCGGGATTGTGGTGCGCGCGCAGCAAGACGCCCAATCAGAAGCCATCAACAAACTGGAGAGCGGAGAAGAATTGATCCCGCTCGGCAAGGTCTCCGGTGCCGGCGAATTTTGGTATATGATTAAGACCAAGAGCGGCACGATCGGTTGGGTGAGAGGCGCGGAGGTTGAAGAGATCAGAAAAGTGAAATGAAGTCTCTGCCAGCTAGTTTCTTGCGTCAATCTCTTCCGGTCAATTTTTCGCAGCTTGCTTGGTCACCAGCCATTCGTAGGTCTTCATGCTTTTCGCGGTGGTTCATTCGGCTCACCACAGGCGACACTCTGACCGGACCCGATATAAACATTCTGGGGTGACGACATTGGAAAGATTTTCATAAGGGTTTCTGATGCGCCAGAGCTTGCGGCGGGTAGTTCATTGTGCTCGTTGACAAGTCGGCCTCATACCGGGTATTTGAAAAAAGAGCGATTCGTTCTATCGTGACACCGTTCACTTTGGACTCGATGCCGATAGCGGGCGGTTCGCGACGACCAAGGCTCAAAAAGATTCCGGTCACCTTTAACAGAGGAGGATTTTGACATGGTAATGCTAGGCACCGACATGAAAGTTGCCGAGACCCCGAAGGAGGGCCTCAAGGATTACAATAAGACCGACCCCTACGCCGATTGGTTGCAGAAAGAGGGCGTGAAAGTCTACCAGAACCACTACTTTCCGAGCTTGGCCAAGATCGAGCTCGGGCCGTGGGAACGTAAAGGTGGCAGCGGCGCGGTCATTCACATCGACAACCGCCATATGCCCAACGACTGTCACGTCGTCGAGATCAAGCCGGGGGGGAAGTCGGAGCCGGAGCACCACATGTACGAACTGACGATCTACGTGGTCTCGGGTCGCGGGGCAACGACGATCTGGCAAGATGGGGGAAATGGCAAAGACGAGAAACGCAAGAATAGCTTCGAGTGGCAAGCCGGAAGTCTTTTTTCCATTCCGCTCAATGCCCGCTACCAGAACTTCAATGGCAGCGGCAACGAGCCGGCCCGCTACATCGCCGTGACTAACGCCCCGCCCATGATGCGGCTGTTTCGCGACAGCGATTTCATCTTCAACTGCGATCACATTTTTAGCGGCCGCTACTCAGGCGAGGAGGACTATTTCAGCGGCAAGGGTAAGCTCTTCAATCGCCGGATATGGGAGTCTAATTTCATTGCCAACGCGCCGGACATGTTGTTGTACGGGTGGAAGGAGCGGGGCGCGGGCGGCATCAATGCCATGCTGGAGATGGCGGACAACAACACCAAGAGTCACATCTCCGAATTTCCCATCGGAACTTACAAGAAAGCTCACCGCCATGGGCCCGGCGCGCACTTGGTGATGCTCAGCGGCACCGGCGGTTATTCGCTGATCTGGACCAAGGACGACCGCTCCGACATGATCAAATGCGACTGGGCGCTCGGCTCCATGGTCACTGTTCCGAGCGACAACTGTTATCACCAGCACTTCAATTCCGGTACGACTCGAGCCCGCTATCTCGCTCTACGCCCGGGCGATATGGGCCTTTACAAAGGCCGGGGCGGCGGCGGCGAGTTCGCCGACCGCAGCATGAAAGAGGGCGGCTGGCAGATCGAGTACGAGGACGAAGACCGCGAGATTCACGGGATCTTTGAAAAGGAACTGAAAGCCCACGGGGCAACGTGCAAGATGAAAGCATTCGTCCCGTGGTGCACCGGTGAGGTGGGACCGACTAGCGAACGCGATACGTAGCAGCCTGCTGAAGCAGGCTCCAGAGGCTGGAGTAGTGGAGTGATGGATTTGAAATTCACTACTCGGATGCCTGCGAATGAGTCGCTTATTGGCGTGCTCGAGCGCGGGCTTGAGATCGTCGGCATGCTCCATTTAACGCGTAACCCGCGCTAGGAGCTTTCAATAAGCGAGCTGAGTCTCTCCAGAACGTCATGGACCAGATAGGGTTTGTTGATACAATCCTTCACGCCGGCCCGGAAGATTTCCGATTTCAATTCGGGCTCCAGATAGCCGGTTGCGACAAGGATCTTCACGCCCGGGTTGAGTTCTTTCAGCTTAGGAATCACTTCTAACCCCGTGACCTTGGGCAAGCCGAGGTCCAGGAGCACGACGTCGATCTCTTCTTTGTGATTGACGTAGAGGTCAATCGCTTGTGCACCGTCGGTGGCTGTCAGTACTTGGTAGCCGGACTGGGGCAAGAGCTTTCTCAAAAGATAAACCATGGCCTCGTCGTCCTCCACCACGAGAACAGTTCCGTGCGGACTCGCATGTTTTCGATCTGACGCTTTTCCTGTCGTCGTCTCATCGATGTTCAATTTTTCTTGCGACTGAAAGATCGGCAAATAAAGCCGGAACGTAGTGCCTTGCCCGGGTTTGCTTTCAACGTCGACGAAACCGTTGTGCTCTTTGGCAATTCCGTAAACAATCGCGAGTCCCAACCCGGTTCCCTCACCGATTCCTTTAGTCGTGAAGAAGGGCTCAAAAATCCGCGCGCAGACTTCTTCTTTCATGCCGATGCCGGTATCGCTGACGACGATGCAGACGCATGCGCTGGTGTCCACTTTGACGCGCTCGCGCATCTTGTTCTGATCGACCAGTTCCGTTCTGATAGTCAAATTACCGCCCCTCGCCATAGCATCCCGAGCATTGACACAGATATTGAGGAGCGCCTGGCTCATTTGATTTGGATCTGCCAGGACAGGTGGCAGATGGGGATCAAGATCCAAGGTAACCGTGATGGTTTTGGGAAACGCTTGTTTGATCAACTCGCTGAACGTCAGAACGAGATGGTTGGCGTCGCTGGGCGCTAAATGCGTCTCTGTTTTGCGCGCCACCGTTAGGAGCTGCCGCACCACCGAAGCGCCGCGCTTGATTTGCTCGTCGATGACTTTCAAACTCTCGGTGATCTGTTGGTCGACTAAAGGTTGCTTGCCGATGAAAGTAGCGTAACCCCAGATAATATTGAGAATGTTGTTGAAGTCGTGGGCAATGCCACCGGCCAGCGTGCCGATGATTTCCATTTTTTGCGCTTGACGCAGCTGCCCTTCAAGGCTTTTTTGCTCCTCAATCGTTTTTACCAAGGCGGCGTTTGCCTGCTCGAGATCAGCCGTACGTTCTTGAACTCGCTTTTCGAGTTCTTCGTTGGCGGCTCGTAAACGCTCCTCATTATGAAACAACAGATCTTCGGTTTGACTTCGCTCAATGAAATCCGCCGCCTGGCGAGCCAGTAAGTCGAGCAGCGTGAGTTGACGCTCGGTGGGGCGATGGGGCTTACGATAATGCGTCGAGAACATGCCGACGAGACGGCCCGAACGGCTGACCAGCCGCGTCGACTGAACGGCGCGCGCGGCGGCTGAGAGCATGACCTCCCGAGCGCGGGTACCGGCGAATATCGGGCTTGTGGCGACATCTTCAACGATAACCCTCTCGCCCAACTCCATCGCCTTGCCGCAGGCAGCTACGCCCTCATGGACACTGTCGAAGAATTCCAAAAACTCACTCTCGAAGCCCCGTTGCGCGACAATCTTCAATGCGCCGGATCTGGGCTCAAGTAGCTGGATGTTGCCCATATCGGCATCGGTAATTTCGATGGCTACGTCGAGAATCTCGTTCATGAGCGAGCCTGCATCGTGAGTCTGTACAAGCTGCGTGCTCAGCTGCTGCAAACGCGTCATGGCTGCCAAATCAGAGACCAGTTTTTTGTTGAGCGTGGCTATTTCAGATTCGGCTCGCTTGCGCTCGGTGATGTCGCTAATCGATGCGATCCATCCGCGAACTTCGTTTTGTTCATCCTTGTCGGGCATGTAAACCACACGGACAAAGCGAGCGCCGACCCGCTCGTACGGTATTTCTTCCTCGCATTCGACGGGTTGCCCTCGGAGAACAGTTTCGACGTGCGGTCGAATGGCTTCGAAAGCCTCGGCTCCCATAATCTCGGGGATGGGTCTACCAATAATCTGCTCAGGTGTGAGGCCAATCATCGCCGCATAGGCGCGATTGACGAATGTATATCGGAGATCGCGATTGCATTGCGTCAGTAGTACCGGCGTGATTTCTGTGACCGCGCGCAGTTGGGAGCGCTGGGCGCGCAGCTCATCTTCGGCCCGCTTGCGCTCCATAAACTGTCCGACTTGCCCACCGATGTCGCTGACCATTTGCAGGAAATTTTCATCCGGTTCTCGAACCTCGCGGCTGAAGCATTCGATAACACCCAGAATCTCGTCACCCAGTTTGATCGGGAAGCCAAAGGCGCCATGCAGCCCGTCTTTGGCAGCTGCTGGTGCGCGTGGAAAATTATTGTCCGTGGACACATCAGGGATCCAGGTCGGTTTGCCAGCGCTCCAAACTCGGCCAGGCAAACCTGTCCCCGGAGTAAAGCGGCGTTTTTTCGTGTCGGCCGCAAACTCTGGCACTTGTATAGAGGGCATGTGCCACGTCTCAACGCAGTGCAATTCATTGGCAGCTCGATCGACGTTCCATATGGCGCCCCAATCCCACCCGGCCCGTTCGCACAAAACCTGGATGATTCGAGGAGCAGCCTCTTTGAGGGAAGGAGACTCAGCCAGGATACGGCTTATTGCATCTTGAACCTGAAGACGTTGTTCGGCCCGCTTAGCCTCAGAAACCACAGAGGCAAGCACCAAAGCCGCAATCGCAATGGTCCCCATGAAAGCCTGGAGATGCAGTAGAGACGCATTAGGATCTGGATGGACAAAGGGGCCAACACCATGAAGCGTACCCACTACGGCGATGACTGCGACAATTAGTGCAGAAGTGACCGCGCCGCGTTGACCGAAGCGGAACGCCGCCCACAAGAGCGGCAGAACCACTATGTATTCGGCGCTGAAAGCAGTGCCTCGTAGGAAAATCAAATAGCCCGGCAAGATCATCGAGAATAGCAGCGCGGCAGCCTCGACGACACGCTTAGGCTTCAACTCGGGATAAGGCTCGGTCATCAAAATCAACAGGAACGGAGCAACGATCAAATCCGCGACCGCGTCTCCCAACCACCAGGTGAGCCAAATGGCGGGATACCGATTCCACTCAGCGAAACCGGTTAGGGTCAAGCTGGTGACGCCGAAGGTCGCGCTCACGACAGTGCTAAGAACAGCAGCGATCAGAACAAATTTGAAAGTGTTCCTGGCTCTCTCAAAGGCTCTGGCGCCATTGGCAAAGCGGTTGATTCCCCAAGCCGCCAACAGTGCTTCCAGCGTATTACCGGTGGCAATGCCGAGCGTGGTTGCCAAAGACCCTTGCGTGGTGATGTTTACCAGAAATGCACCGAGAAAAATTCCGGGCCAGAGTCTCCATCCCCAGAGGAGAAGAGCGGCCAACGCGATGCCAGTCGGGGGCCAAACAGCGGAGGCGCTCTCATGCACATAGGCCAAGGAGAGGCCCAGCTTGCCAGTGCAGAAATAACCACCCGCGAGCGCCAAAATCGCCAGCAAAGTGCGTAAGCCCAGTCTTTGCGTAAAGAAATTTATCTTCTTCAATTATTGCTCGAAGCGAAAGACGATACCGACTTGAAAAACGAACGATGACGCTCGGTCCCGGTCCGTAGAGTAAGTCTTTCTAAAATGGCAAGCAAACCGACGATAGCCCAGCTGTTCATTTGGTAAATATTATTCACTCTCGACCAACAAATGGCTAGAGTATCGAGCCGGCAAAATGTTGCACCACCTTCACACTTGTCCAAAATCTTCCCTGGTCCCTCTTTTTTCAAAGAGTAGAAATATTCTCCGTTGGGCAAACTCAAAATGCTGGCGTATCCGTCGTGGAAGTTTGCGCGCTGCTAAAGACAAAGAGCGCAACCAAAGCCGGCACAGTGCTGCACATTTAATTAATCTCAAGGGATTGGATTCCCCTGCGCAGAATTTTTCCCATTCCGAAGTCCGTCATTCCCACATGCTTTGGCGGTGGTTCGACTCGACTCACCACAGGCGATGTTAGGACTGAATCCCCGCTAGAGACGTACGGGGCTGACATCTGAGTGAGTGATTTTCAGTTGACTTGATACCCTCTCAGCTTGCTCCGGGTAGTCTATTCTCGGACGAATTTGGTTTTTCCGTGATCGCCGTTGGCGGCGACAGCGTTATTTCGGTCGCGGCTCGCGTAACGACTTGTCGGGCTGCTTGAGTTCTCCGCGGCGCAGAAGCCGCACGGCGTTTACTAACGTCCGGGCGGCGTTACGTACCTCTTCTTGAAACTCCTTGTCGTCATCCAGCTCATCGTGGCTAGTGGCGTACGGTTTGTAGTAGCCCACATAGCCCTCAACCAAGGCCGCACGGCCTGCAGGGACCAATCCCATGTCCGTCAACCAGTCCGTGAGGCTACGTCTGAGTGTTTCCACGCCGGCAGCGTCTCCGTGTACGATGACGGAGAATACGCGTCCGGCGAGATGGCGCGGGTAGTGCCATCCTTTGAGCTCCACTTCCTTTGCGCGTTGGGGATTTTTACCGCCGGTCAGAGTCGGGTCGGGGTTGCCGCCATCGGCACAGACCAGCCGATCGATCATGAGTTTCAGTGAACTCGGCGCCTGATACCAGTGAACCGGACACAGGATCATCACTCCATGCGCCGCCATCCAGCGCGGGTAAATTTCCGCCATCCAGTCGTTGACCTGCCCCATGGCATGGTTTGGATAGCACGAGCAAGGCCAGTGACACAGCGGCATGGCCGTGGATACACACGCTTTGCAGGGATAGATGACCCGCCCGTACTCCGATGCGAGCCTACTGAGATCCAGCAGGTCGACTTCGAATCCTTTCGCAGCGACGATGATTTTTTCAGCGACTTTGGTGAGACGAAAGGTTTTCGACATTTCACCGGGACAGGTTTGGTCGCTGCGAGTGGAGCCGTTGATCAGCAGAATGCGTGATTTTGACTTGGCGAGCTTCTGACGTTTTTCCGCTTGGACGATGGCTTGACGAGTGTCGAGCCATTCGCTCGGAAGCGAAAACTCAGGATCGCTGAAGCCGGGGCCGGCCGCGCGTGTGCGCGGACTTTTATGATATTCCGTGTAATTTTTCCATGCCACGTCGATAATTTTTTCTATCTCCGGCGTGACTGCGGCGAAACTTGGATCATAGAACCGTTCTCGAGCGCGCTTGGAAAACTCTTCCTTGGCTAATTGGACACTTGCCATACCTTTTCGAACCGTTGGCTTCGGCATGATTCCTCCCAAAGAGTTTCAGTGTTGAGGGTCGCGTTTTGGTGCTTGGTCCAACTGTTGTGAAGTTATAGCGGCGCGGGGGCTCCCATTACAATCGCGATTACGTCATTCGAGCCACACGAAGCGACGGTGACCCTTGATCGCCTTGTCGCGTTGAAGTGTCCTGCCGTTGTCAACGATAAATTTAGGCAGTAGTCTTATCGAATCACAGGCAGGAGCGGTCGTAGGAAAGGTTTAAGTGATTTCAGTCATTCACCATCTTCATTCGGCAGAAAACGCCGTTGCAATTGAAGCGCCGAAGTTCAATCGCATCAAGGCCGGCGTTTTTTTTATCATCATCGTTCTCTTGATCGTCGCCACCTACTTTTCGCCTCACATCTGGCATCATGGTGAGGCACGCGAAGCGCTGGTCATCCAGGATATCGTGAAAAATCATCGCTGGGTCTTGCCGCTCCGCAACGGCGAGTTACCGTCCAAGCCGATACTCTATCATTGGATGGCTGCGTCGTTTGCGTTGCCACTGGGGCTTTCCGATTTTACCGTCAGGCTGCCCTCGGTTGTCGGCGCGGCGCTTCTAGTCTGGGTCACTTACGCTGTGGGCGCGTTCGGTACCAATCGGAAAACCGGTTTGTTGGCGGTAGCCATTCTCGCGTCCACGTTCGAATTCTGGGATTCCGGAACGGAAGCGCGCATCGATATGCTTTTTTCGGCGTTGATCGGCGCGGCACTGGCAGGATGGTATTTCTGGTATCGCTCAGGCCGCGAGCTTGCGCGCGCGGCAGCATATTTGTCGATCGCTTTGGCAGTCCTCGCGAAAGGCCCCGCCGGCGCGGCTCTCCCTGTAATGGTGATTTTTTGTTTTCTCGTGTTCGAGCGAGATCTTTCGGCGCTGTTTAGATTTTTCTCATGGCCTTGGGTCGTGATGGTGGTCACGATTGATTTTGGCTGGTATCTGACCGCCTACCAGCGCGGCGGCGTCGATTTTTGGCACAAACAAATCATCTATGAAAATATCGATCGATACTTCGGCGCGGCAGTATTTCACACGCATAAAAATGCCTTCTCGCAAGCCATCTGGCTCATGACCCAGCTGTTTCCGTGGAGCCTCGTCCTGATATCCGCGTCGGTTCGGTGGATTCGCGGGCAACGACAAGATTCCTTCGGCCGTTTTCTTCACGCTTGGTGGTTGACTATATTTGCGTTTTTCTTATTCGCCGCCGGACAACGCGCCGTATATTTGCTGCCGATTTATCCGGCGGTAGCGTTGCTGGCTGCGCGTGAATGCGCGGCATTTTTCGATGCTCGACAAAAGGCTCCGGGAAGTCCGCGAATATGGACTAAAGGGTGGGCCGCGGCCGCCATTATCATCGCCGTGATCGACTTTTCATTAGGGGCTGCGATACCCATCAGTCGCACGGTGCAGGAGGACAGCAGCGATCAGGAGGAATTTATCGAGGAGGCCATCCCCAAAATTCCTGCGACGGCAGCGCTGTATGCCGCGGCCGATTTTCCAGAAACGGCGCTGATCGTTCTCGCCTACCGACTCAGGCGGGACATTCCGTCTCAGCCGATCAAGTGTCAAGGAGATTACTACTACCTGAGCGGAGGGAATTCAGGCACTACTTGTGCGTCGAACATACTAACGACGATATCCGCTACTCGTAAAACAAAAGCCCGGGAAGCCCAACTACGAGGGCATGCCCCAAGAAGGCAGCAACCCCGGCTGCGTAGCCGACGGAGAGGGGGTGGTGAGAGCACCCCCTCCCCGAGTCAAACGCTGCAATTACTTCACGTGTCGAACAGTTCAAATTGAGCTACAGACTTTGCTCTAACGCAGCAGTAAAAATATCCGCCGCGTTCATTGCGACAATGCGCCATCGGGGTCGAATACCCAGCGAGGCAATGATAACCCCTCGACTGCGCTTGCGCGCCCGTCATTAAAGCAGTAATGAGCAACAAAAGAGCCTTAGCATGAGTGCCGAAACACAGGCTGGCTGGATAAAGCTTCGCGGGAAAACGAGCAAGAGCACACGCGACGTAGAAGATGAGCTTCATCGTAAGGGAGACGAGCGAAAAAGGAGGACGTCACATGACTCGTAAGGCTCGATCGAATGGCATCGGATTGGCAACGGTTCTCTATATTTTTGCTTGCATCTACGAGTCCTCGGTTTTCGCAGCCGGCGCTCCGGCAAGCGAATCTGTCGATCAGCTTTACGAGAAGGCGAAGAAAGAAGGCGGACAGATCACGGTGTACGCTCCTCTTTCCAATCGGGCCATGGAGGTGATTCCGCCGGCATTCATGAAGAGATTTCCCGGCGTGACGGTAAACCACATCGATGGGACTCCGGATCAACTGCTGGCGCGTGTACTTGCCGAGGCGCGCGGTGGCCGGGTGCTCGCGGATGTGTTCGGCGGATCGCTGGCTTACATGGCGCAGATCACCGACCAAAAATTACTCGCGCCATTGGCTTTGCCGGAAGCGGCGGTCTTTCCGGCAAACATGAAAAGCGAATTCTGGGTAGCCACCGATACGCAATTTTATATCGCCGGATGGAATACGAATCTGGTGAAAAAAGGGGACGAGCCTAAAAGTTTCGAGGACCTTGCCGCTCCGAAATGGAAAGACACCCTAATGGGCGAGGCGCGTGATTTTCAAATGCTGATCGGATTCGCCAAGCGCAAATACAACAGTGATGACAAGGCAGTCGATTTATTCAAAAGAATTGCCGCTACCCAGGTCGAGTTTCACAAGGGACATTCCCAGCTGGTGGAGTTCCTGGTAGCGGGTCAACGTCCTGTCTGCTTCACCTGCTATTCGCATCATTTTCCGCCCCGCATGAAAAAAGGCGCGCCGATACAGTCGATGCTGACCGAGGGCGTCGGTGAAATCGGTGGCGCGGTGTCCGTCCTGCGAGGAGCGCCACACCCGAACGCGGGTTTGCTTTGGGCGCGTTGGGCGATTAGCGAAGAAGGCCAGCGCGCCTGGGCTCAAGGGGGAGAAACGCCGGCGCATCCGAACGTCGAACCGCTGGAGAGGGTCCGGCCCGCGGCGCCTTACATGCTCACCATCGATGATATTAAGGAATTCCCAAAGTATGAGAAACTCTGGAAAGAAATCTTTCAGATGCGGTGAAGCTGCCCGATCCTGTGTCAGGATTGTTCAATTTGCTGGTTTTTAAGATGCGTGGGGACGGCGCAAATTTGCGTAGCGACTCGCGCATTCTTGATAGAACTTCCCCGCGCCGTAATGCGGCGCGGGGAATGAGTGGATAAATTATCCGTGGTTTCGGCGATCACAGACGGCGTCGATGAGGGCGGGCTTGCCTTGCTTGACCCGTTCGATGGCGCGCTTGAGTGCCGGCTTGA
>Ga0137403_10005973_pt1 | contig 13994 bp, 12 predicted proteins | sample CZOMad2_1_16fung_FD_122057 | JGI IMG/M metagenome (GOLD analysis project Ga0137403, IMG submission 122057) | Vadose zone soil fungal communities from Angelo Coast Range Reserve, California, USA - CZOMad2_1_16fungal (Hybrid Assembly) | ecosystem: Environmental > Terrestrial > Soil > Vadose zone... | reverse complement strand
CAGGGTTTTGAATCGTTTTGTAGCCTTATTTCTAGCGGTCCTGGCTACCGCTGCAATCGCTTTCTCCGCGAGCGCAACCACTCCTCCTAGACCTCATCCGCTCCGCGAGGCGGACAATTTGTAAATCTCAAGCGCGTCCGCATACTCGCCCCGCAACGTCTTGGCCATCCTGAACAATTGTGCGGCGAGCGACGCCATCGGCACCGGGCTCGAGGTGTCGCGCGCCACCTCGACCACCGTGTCGAGATCCTTCAGCATCGTCGCGATATGGCCGAGCGGCGGTGAATGAATGCCCTGCACCATGCGCGGTACGAAGAGCTGTAGCGGGATTGAATCGGCGAAACCGCCCGCGAGCGCCTCCGGGAGCCGGCCAGCATCGATCCCGGCGTTCGTCGCAAGCCGTGTTGCTTCGGCCAGAACCGCCATGGCGCATCCGACGATCACCTGATTGCACAGTTTTGTCGTTTGGCCCGCGCCGGTCGGCCCCATGTGCGTCAAGCGTCGCGCCATCGCCAGAACATAGGGGCGAACCCTTTCAATGTCGGCCGCATCGCCTCCTGCCATGACTGCGAGCGTGCCTTCCTCGGCGCCCTTGGTCCCGCCGGACACCGGCGCGTCAATCCATCCCATGCCGTTGGCGGCCTTGAGCCGGGCGGCGACGTCGCGGGCGGCATCCGGATGGATCGATGAGAAGTCGACCACCAGCTTTCCCTCTCCCGGCGCTGCCGCGAGGCCCTCGTGGCCGAATACCACGTCCTCGACCGCATGAGCGTCGGTGACGCACATGAAAATGATGCTGGCGGCATTGGCGACCTCGCGCGGATTGGCCGCAGGCCTCGCACCGGCTTGGACCAGCGGCGCTGCCTTGCTGGCGGACCGATTCCAGACTGAAACGTCATGGCCCGCCTTGAGCAGGCGCAGGCTCATCGGAAGTCCCATCAGGCCTAGCCCGAGATAGCCGAGTTTTTCGGCTTGTTGTCCATCCGCCTCGGTCATTCCCGCTCTCCGATCATCGCACTCGCTCAACGCTTGGCCAGCATGGACCTTTACCACAAATGGTGCCGCGGTGGGCAAATCTACCCGAGCTTCCAATGGCTTGCCTAATTATTTGAACCATGAAAGATTTGGGGCTCGGGTCAATAGGATTGGTACCGAAAGTGAGTGGGGATGGGCAGGATGCGGATGGTTTCGAGATGGATTCTGGCGGCCGGAGCGGCAGCTGCCATGTGTGCAGACGTCAGTTCGTTGCAGGCGCAACAAACGATCCGTGTCGGCTGGACCATTCCGGCCGAGGAGTCGAAATACTGGATGATGCGCCGGCCTTCGGAATTCCCTGATCTCGGGAAGACCTACAATATCGAATGGACGCAGTTCCAGGGTACGGCGCCGATGACCCAGGCGCTGGCTGCGGGCGCGCTCGATTGCGCGACGCAGGCGCCGCTGTCGCTTGCCAATGGCGTCGTCGGCGGCAATCTGAAGGCCTATATCGTGGCCCAGCACGTGTTCGAGAAGCCGGGCGGCTTCTCGGTCTATTGGGCGGTCAAGGATGACTCGCCAATCAAGACCATTGCCGATCTGAAGGGCAAGACGGTTGGGATTTCGGTGATCGGCGGTGGCACGCAGGGCCCCTTTAACATGCTGCTGAAGCAGAACGGGATCGACCCGGCAAAAGACATCAAGCTGGTCGAAGTCGGCTTCGCGGTTTCCGAGGATGCGCTGCGCCAGGGGCGTGTCGACGCCGTCAACATGAACCAGCCATTCGCGGCGCGCGCGGAAGCCAAGGGCGGTACGCGCAAGCTGTTCTCGCTCTCTGAGGTGATGCCGAACATCGTTCATATCCTGGAGGCCTGCCGGGCCGACTTCGTCGACAAAAACCCCGATCTGGTAAAGGCTTACGTGCGCGATATCACCTCGGGCATGAAAAAGGCGCTGGCCAATCGCGAAGAGACTTTAAAAGTCGTATCCGAGGTGCTGAAGGCACCGGTCCCGGTGCTCGAGACCTATCTGCTCAAGGACAATGATTTCGGACGGGATCCCGGCGCCGCGCCGAATTTCGCCGCGATCCAGAAAATGCTCGACATCTACGCCGAGACCGGAATGCTGCCGAAACTGGACGTCGCGCAATTCAAGCACCCGACCATCGTCGCTCCGCTGCAGTGACGCAGGCGCCCGAGGCCAACGATGGTGCGTCCTGGCCTGCGCCGGAACGGGCTACTGAGAGGCTATGCGAATGAAAAAGTGGCGATCCCGGGTCACGACGGATGGCCTCGATCGGGCGCCGCACCGCGCCTTCATGCGGGCGATGGGCCTGGACGATGCCGCGCTGGCAAAGCCGATGATCGGCGTGGTCAGTATGAAGGGCGAGCAGACGCCCTGCAACATGACGCACGATTTCCAGGTCGAGGCGGCGAAGGCCGGGATTGCGGAAGCTGGCGGCACGCCGCGCGAGTTCACGACCGTTTCGGTCTCCGACGGCATCAGCATGAACCACGAGGGCATGAAGTTCTCGTTGTTCTCGCGCGAACTGATCGCCGACTCGATCGAGGCCGTGATCCACGGCTTGGCCTACGATGCGTTAATCGGGTTTGGCGGCTGCGACAAGACATTGCCCGGCGTGATGATGGGCATGATCCGCTGCAATGTACCGTCGATCTTCATCTATGGCGGCAGCGCGCTGCCGGGCCGCTTCCAGGGCAAGACCCTGACGGTGCTCGATTCCTACGAGGCGGTCGGCGGCTTCATGACCGGCGAAATCGATCAGGCGACGCTGACCGGCATCGAGCGGACATGTCTGCCGACGATTGGCGCATGTGCCGGGCAGTTCACCGCCAATACCATGGCGATGGTTTCGGAAGCGATGGGCCTGACCATTCCGAACGCCTCGATGGTCCCTGGAGTCTACCCCGAGCGTGCGCGGATTGCGCGTCAGGCCGGGCGGCTGGTGATGCAGATCCTGGAGCGGGGCGGGCCGTTGCCGCGCGAGATCGTGACGCGCAAATCGCTGGAAAATGGCGCCGCGATTGTCGCTGCCACCGGCGGATCGACCAACGCCGCGTTGCACTTGCCGGCGATTGCCAATGAGGCAGGCATTTCCTTCGCCATCGACGATGTCGGTGAGGTCTTTGCGCGGACGCCTCTGATCGGCAATCTCCGTCCGGGCGGCAAATACACCGCAAAGGATGTCTATGATGTCGGGGGTGCCGCTGTCGTGATCCGTGCGCTGGTTGAAAGCGGCCACATCGACGGAACTTGCCTGACGATCACCGGCAAGACCATTGCCGAGGAATATGCCGATGCGAGCGCACCCGACGGCGAGGTGATCTACACAACGCGCGCGCCGATCATGCCGGACGGCGGGGTCGCGGTGCTCAAGGGCAATCTTTGCCCTGATGGCGCAGTCATCAAGGTCGCGGGCTTGAAGAACCTCATGTTCGAAGGCGTTGCGCGTGTGTTCGAGGATGAAGAGGCCTGTGTCGATGCGGTCCGCAACCGCAATTACGCTGCAGGGGAAGTCCTGGTGATCCGCAACGAAGGCCCGGTCGGCGGTCCCGGCATGCGCGAGATGCTTGGCGTCACCGCATTGATCTACGGGCAGGGGATGGGCGAAAAGGTTGCGCTCGTCACCGACGGACGGTTTTCAGGCGCGACGCGTGGGATGTGCATCGGCTATGTCTCGCCGGAAGCCTTTGTCGGCGGTCCATTGGCGCTGGTGCGTGATGGCGATCGTATCCGCATCGATGCGGCTGCGCGCCGCATGGATGTTCTGATCGACGATCGCGAATTGTCGCGGCGGCGCGAGATGTGGAAGCCGAGACCGCCAAGACATCGGGCAGGCGCGCTCGCAAAATATGCACGTCTGGTCGGCCAGGCGCCCGGCGGCGCCGTCACGCATGAGGGGCCGGCCGAGTGGCCGTGGTTTGATGGAAGTTGAGGCTGGGCCGCATTCTTTCGCTATGCTTAGCTTTGACCTGACCAGACGAGAAAGGTAGCAGTGCGCGATGTTTCATGACCGGCGAGAGAAGTCTGGATGAAGGCGACGCCGTCGCGATCCAACGTCAAGATGGACGGAGCGCCGGAGCCGGCGACCGCCATGATCGAGATCGACCATGTCTCACGGGTGTTTCAGACGTCGACACGCAAAGACCATCTGGCGCTGTCGGATATTTCTCTGACAATTGAGGATGGCGCCTTTGTTTCGATCCTCGGTCCGTCCGGGTGCGGAAAATCGACATTGCTCTACATCGTCGGCGGCTTCATTCCTCCGAGCCAGGGATCGGCCAGGATGAAAGGCAGGACGATCACCGGGCCGGGTCCCGATCGTGGGCCCGTGTTTCAGGAATTTGCGCTTTTCCCCTGGAAGAGCGTGCTCGGCAATGTGATGTATGGCCCGCGCCAACAGGGCGTGAAATATGCCGAAGCCGAAGCGCAGAGCCGCGCGCTGATCGAAATGGTCGGACTGAGAGGCTTTGAGAATTTCTACCCTAAGGAGCTTTCGGGCGGAATGAAGCAACGCGTCGCGCTGGCGCGAACGCTCGCCTACCATCCCGAGGTGCTCTTGATGGATGAGCCCTTTGGGGCGCTGGATGCGCACACGCGAACGCGATTGCAGAACGATCTGCTCAATATCTGGGAACGCGATCGCAAGACGGTGCTGTTCGTCACCCATTCGGTCGAGGAGGCGGTGTTTCTCTCCGACAAGGTGGTCATGATGACACGATCGCCCGGTCGCATCCGGCAGGTGATCGATATCGATCTGCCGCGCCCGCGCCGGCGCACCGAGCTGCTGCTCGATCCCCGCTACCAGAAATATGTCGTCGACATCGAACGCATGTTCGACGACAGCGGCGAAGTCGAGATAGCGCCATGATCCCCGGCCGTGCCCTCCTTGTGCGTCTGGCGCCCTTGCTCGCCTGTCTCGGATTGCTCACGGTTTGGCAGGCTGCCTCGCTCGCCCTCAACAACGACAGTTTTCCGACCGCGCTCGGCGCGATCCAGGCGATTCCCTCGATCCTCGGCGACAAGGACGCCCTGATCAACATCCTGGCCTCGCTTCGGCGAATGGTGATCGGCTTTAGTATCGCCGTCATCGTTTCGATCCCACTTGGGCTAATGATGGGCCGCAGCCGCGCGGTGGCGTCTTTCTTCAATCCGCTGTTGATGGTGATCTATCCGGTGCCGAAGGCGGCGTTGATGCCGATCATCATGCTCTGGCTTGGCGTCGGCGATCTTTCGAAAACGCTGGTGATCTTTCTCGGCGTCAGCCTGCCGGTGATCTATCACAGTTTCGAGGGCGCCAAGGCGGTCGAAGAAAAGATGCTATGGTCGGGCGCCGCGATGGGGCTCTCGGCGGCCGAGCGGCTGGTCCGCATCGTTCTGCCTGCAGCGCTACCGGAAATCCTGACAGGGTGCCGCACCGGGCTGGTGCTGGCGCTGATCACCATGATCACCAGCGAGATGATCGCGCGGCAGTCCGGTGCGGGGAACATCCTGTTCAACGCGCTCGACATGGGGGAATACGACATCGTCTATGCGATGATCATCATCGTCGGTGCGATGGGCATTGGGCTCGATGCTCTCTTTGAAAGACTGCGCGCCCGGCTGGTACGATGGTCTGAACCGCAATTCGACATTCCCCTGAGCTTTTCATGAACGCGCGCGCCGTCACGACCAACGTACTGCTTGGATTGGCGCCAATCGCGCTTTTGATCCTGCTGTGGCAGGCAATGGTGTCGTTTGGCTACGCGCCGGTGACATTGTTGCCACCGCCCGGGCAGGTGTTCGGACGTATGGTCCAGCAATTCCTGAACGCCACCTACCGGCAGGATATCGAGGCCACCTTGCTCCGACTGTTCGCGGGATTCGCGATCGCTGTCATTCTTGGCGTTGCGATCGGTCTAGCCGCGGCGGCGAGCCCTGCGATCAACGCCGCGGTTCGGCCGATCGTGCGGGTGTTGGCGCCGCTGCCGAAGGTCGCGCTCTATCCGGCGCTCTTGCTGCTGCTCGGTTTTGGCCACGAATCCAAGATCACGCTGGTCGCCGCGGACGCATTGTTTCCGATCCTGCTTTCAACGTATTATGGCGCATCGACCGTGGAACAGAAATTGATCTGGTCGGCGATGGCGGCGGGTACATCGCATCGCGAAATTCTGTTCAAGGTGGTGCTGCCGGCTGCGGCGCCGTCGATCCTGACGGGCTGCCGCATCGGTCTCGTCATTTCCTGCATCGTGGTGTTTCTGGCGGAGATGATTACGTCGACCGACGGTCTTGGGCATGTCCTGGTCACGGCCGCGCGCACGTTTCAGGCGGTCGATATGTTCGTTCCGCTGATTACGATCTCGCTTTTGGGACTGATCCTGAATGGCGCGCTGGAGGGACTAAGGTCCTATTTGCTGCGCGGCTTTCCCGAAGTCTGATACAACCTTCGAAGTGGAGAAGAAGCATGCTGGCGGACCGCATCGAAGCGAAATGGATCGACGCGTTCTGCGAGGTTTTTGAGCGCTGCGCGGTCAAATCCGGCGATACCGCCGCCATTCTCTCGGAGACGCAGTCCCGCGCGCTCAATGTCCATCTGGCCGAGCTGGCCCTGTTGCGGATGGGCGCGCGGCCGTTTCACGTCATCGTTCCGACGCCGCGCAACCGGCAAATCGTGCCGATCCGTTCGACCGGCGCGAGCGAGGCGATCCAGCGATTGGCGCCAGTCGTCACAGCTCTGCAGCAGGCGGGCTTCGTGGTGGATTGCACCATCGAGGGACTGATGCACGCCGTGGAGACGCCCGAAATCCTCAAAGCCGGCGCCCGCATTCTGGTGATTTCGAACGAACATCCTGAAGCGCTTGAGCGCATGGTTCCGGATAGCGCGCTGGAGAAGCGGGTACGCGCGGCGGCAAAGATGTTGCGCGGGACCAAGCGCATGCGCGTGACCTCGAAGGCTGGCTCCGATCTCGATGTTGACATGGCCGGCGCCTCGACCGTCGGCGTCTGGGGCTGGACCGACAAGCCGGGGACGCTGGCGCATTGGCCCGGCGGCATCGTCGTGAGCTTCCCGAAGAGCGGGACCGTCAACGGTACGCTGGTCATGGCGGCGGGCGACATCAACCTGACCTTCAAGCGCTACCTGACGTCGCCGGTCAAAATGACGCTGAAGGACGACTACGTCACCCATCTGGAAGGCGAGGGTGCGGATGCCGCGATGATGCGCGCCTATCTTGCGGCCTGGGGCGATCGTGAGGCCTATGCGGTGTCGCATGTCGGTTTCGGCATGAATCCAGGCGCGCGCTATGAGGCACTCTCGATGTATGATCAGCGCGACACCAATGGCACTGAGCTGCGCGCGGTGTCCGGTAATTTCCTGTTCTCCACGGGCGCGAACGAATTCGCCGGGCGTTACACCGCCGGACATTTTGATCTACCCATGATGGGGACGACGATCGAGCTCGATGGTGTCGCCGTGGTGCGCGAGGGTGTGCTGCAGGACGTCTTTGGCTAAAGCACCGGCGGCCGCGCCAGCCCAAAATGCCGGAGCATATCGACCAGTGCTGCGAGGCGTTGCTCGCGATAGGCATCGATATCGAGACCGGAATAGTCGAGGAAGCCGGCGCCGGTGCGAAGCCCGATGCGGCCTTCCTGCATATTGCGTGAGATCACCTCGGGCGAACGATAGCGATCGCTGCCGAGCGCGCCTTCCAGGTAACGGCTCGCGTAGTACAGAATGTCGCCGCCACCCCAATCGATGAATTCCAGAAGCCCCAGCACCGCGTAGCGGAAACCGAAACCGTAGCGGATCGCCTTGTCGATCTCTTCGGCGCTGGCGACGCCTTCCTCCACCATCCGCGCCGCCTCGTTCATGGCGAGTGCCTGGATGCGCGGCACGATGAAGCCCGGTGTCGCGGCGCAGACCACCGGCACCTTGCCGATGTTTTCGAGCAACGCTTTGACTTGTGCCACGATGGCCGGATCGGTCGCTTTACCCGGTGAAATCTCGACCAGCGGGATCAGATAGGCCGGGTTCAGCCAGTGCACGTTGAGGAAGCGGTTAGGATGTTCGATCGCGCCGGAGAGGTCGTCGACCAGGATGGTCGAGGTGGTTGAGGCGATGATGGTGTCAGGCGCGACCGATTTCGAAGCCGCTGCGAGCACTTCGCGTTTCAGTTCGACCACCTCCGGAACGCCTTCGAACACCATACCGGCGCCGGCAAGCGCGGTAGCGCTCTCATGCGTGGGTACGACTGAAACCCGCGCCAGCAAGGTTTCGGCCTCTCCGTCCTTCAACAGCCCAAATCGGCCGAGGCTGACCAGTGTCTTTCTGATCTCGTCCAGCGCCTCTGTCTCGAGTTTTGCAAACTGTTCGGCCGAGCGCGGTTTGACGTCGATCATGGTGACGGCGTGTCCGGCATAGGCGAACGCGACTGCGATGCCGCGGCCCATGCGGCCGGCGCCGAGACAGGCAATGGCGGGATGAGACGCAGTCATCGGCCGAATCCTTCGCGAAGCAGGGTCTGCAATTCGGCGCGATGAAGCCCGCCAAGGCCGATGCTCGCCAGCGTGCGGCCACTCTTTGTGAAATCCTCGCCGCAGATCGTGCCGCCGATGGCAAGAAAGGCCTTCGCCAATGGCGTGGCAACCCCCGCAAGTTCAGCGACCGAAGTCAGAAACGACAGGCCCAACCGTAGATCTTCCTGCATATAGCGATGTCCGGTCAGCACGATCCGTTCGCGCCAGTCGCCGGAGTCGGTCAGGCGATCATGGGAGCCGCGGCCATACATCCAAATCTCGCCTTCGGTTGCGTAATGGTGAGCCAGTGGAAAGTGCGGCGCCTGGTAGCCAAGGGCCTCTCGAACTCTGATGCGCTCGGCATCGAGCGTGTCGGTGACGCGGCGGATCGCGGCCTGCGTCCCCTCCTTGTGAATGTCCCAGCGCTCGAAATGTTCGATCGGGCCGGCATTCATCACGATCAGCGGGGGATGAATGATCGGACCCGCGTTCATCAGTGCGCCCGAGAGCGCGTCGCCGCAGGGCTCGATCGTATCAGGGAATGCCTGTCCGATAATGTCCAGGGCGTGGCCGGCCGCTTGAAGCGGAAACACGCCCACCGGCAGTCGCTTGGCGCGGATGGTAATGGCGACTTCGAATGGGCCATGTTTGCGGGTCAGCCACGGCAAGGTACCTGTTTCTGCGAAACTCACCGTTGCGCGATTGCCTGCATCGCGCGTGGCTTTCGCAAAAATCATCGAACCGAAGGTCGCCGGCGGCAGGAACACGACCTGTCCGTCGCGCAGATGCGGGGCGAGTAGTTGAGCGATGTCCGCCTGCGCGAACGCCGGCGCGGGGCAGAGGATCAGCTCGACACCCTGGATCGCTTCGGCAATATCCGTCGTCACAAGCGCGAGCTCGACGTCGTGCCGGCCATTGTGATCCTTGACGACGATACGCGAGCCGGCCGCGCGATGCGCCGCGACCGCATCGGAGTCGCGCCGCCACAGGCGTACGTCGTGCCCCCCAAGCGCAAAATCGCCTGCGGCTGCGAACGAGCCATTGCCGCCGCCCAGTACCGCGATCTTCAAGTTTTGTCTCCTCGGAAAGTCGTCCGCGCGTCAATCTGCTTCAGCATGAAATGCTGGACTTTGCCCAATGCCGTTCGCGGCAGATCGTCGATGAAGATGATGTCGCGCGGTACCTTGAAGCGGGCGAGTTGCGTTTCGACATGCGCTTTCAAACCAACCCCGTCGACTGAGCTGCCCGCCCGCCTGATCACGTAGGCGACCGGAACCTCGTCCCAGCGCGGGTCGGGGCGGCCGATCACGCCGCATTCGGCCACCTCGGGGTGTTCGAGCAGTACGCGCTCGACTTCGGCCGGATAGATGTTTTCGCCGCCGGAAATGATCAGGTTCTTTTTGCGGTCGTGGACCCAGAAATAGCCGTCGGCATCCCGGATGCCAAGATCCCCGGTGCGGTACCAGCCGTCGCGCAGAGCTTCGCGGGTCGCTTGCTCGTTGCCCCAATATTCGTAGAACACATTGGGGCCCCGCACCGCGATCTCTCCCGGCATCCCTGGCGGCAGCTCTCTGCCGTGGTCGTCGATAATGGTCGCCTCGCAGCACAGGCCGGGAAGGCCCGTCGAACCCTCGCGCGAGAGGTCGCCGCCAAGCCGCGTATAGACCGCGATCGGACAGGTTTCGGTCGAGCCATAGACCTGCAGCACCGGCACGCCGCGCGCGACGAAGCGGTCGATCAGGTATTGCGGGACGATCATTGATCCCGTGGAGACAGCTTTCAGCGAAGACAGATCGGTGGTTGCCCAGCACGGATGATCGGATACCGCCTGGATCGTCGCCGGCACCAAGACCGTCAGGCTGGGGCGGTCGCGCTCGATCGCTGTCAGGGCCGCATCCGGGGTAAAGCGCGAATGGATCGTGATGGTCGCCCCATGATGCAGAGCCGGTGTGGTCTGAATGTTGAGGCCTCCGACGTGAAAGAAAGGCAGCACGGTCAGCACATGATCGTCCGAGGTGAGGCCGTGCATATGCTGGCTCATGACGCCGTTCCACATCAGCGCTTCCTGGCGGAGCACTGCGCCTTTCGGCCTCCCGGTCGTGCCTGAGGTGTAGACGATCAGCAGCGGGCAGGAGAGATCGGCATGCGGATTGCGACCGTCGCCGTGCGCTCGCGTCAGCAGAGCGTCGAACGCGCTTCCGGCCGGCGGGGTGAAGTCGAACCCGATGACGGCCGTCTCAGGCAGAGTCTCCTTGAGCGCGGGCACGATGGCCGCGAAGCCTTGTTCCAGCACCAGCACCTTGGCTGCGCAATCCGACAGAATGAAGAGTTGCTCGGCGACCGCGAGACGCCAGTTCAGCGGCACCAGCATCGCCCCAAGCCGCGCGCAAGCATAGAGCAGCACGAGGTAGTCCGGCCGGTTGAGGCTGAGGATGGCGACGCGATCGCCGCGGCCGACGCCAAGCTCCGACTTCAACGCGCGCGCCGTCTGCGCGATGCGGGCGTTGAATACGGCGTAGTTCAGCGTCTCGCCCTCAAACCGGATGGCAGGCTTGTCGGGCGCAAACGCCGCGTTACGTTCGATCAGACTACAGAGATCCACTGTCAGTCGTCCGTTTCGCCGGTCTCGTAGAGTGCCTCGCGGCCGATGCGGTCGAGACAGAGTTCGGCGGTCCAGGGCAGCATCAGCGAACCGCAGCGGCTGTCGCGGTAGATCCGCTCCAGCGGCAGCGATTTCAGCATCGCCTGGCCGCCGCAGGTGCGGATCGCCAAGGTCGCGATCTCGTTGGCGCCTTCCATGACGGAATATTGCGCGGCGTAGGCGCGCAGCACCTGCTCTTTGCTCGGATTGGCGCGGGCCTCGGTGACGGCCTGAAACCAGGTCGCCTTGATCTGCTCGAGCTTGATCTGCATCTGGGCGACCGCGATCTGCTTGGTCGGGTACATGCGCCGCTTGACCGGCGGAGTGCCCGGCACCTCGCCGCGCAGATAACGCAAGGTGAAGTCATAGGCGGCCTGCGCGAGGCCCATATAGGTCGGCGACAGCGTCAGGAACATGTGCGGCCACCGCATCGCCGCCTGGAAATAGACACCGCGCGGCATCAGGGCTGCGTCTTCCCCCACGAACACGTCCTTGAACAACAGCGTGCGCGAGACCGTGCCGCGCATGCCGAGCGGGTCCCAGTCGCCGACCACGGAAACGCCGTCGGCCTTGGCGGGAATGGCCAAATAAAGCGTGTTGCGGCGCGAGGCCTTTTCGCCTTCCGCCATCTCGGTGCAAAGCACGCCGTAATAATCCGCGTGGCCGGACAGCGACGCGAAAATCTTCTTGCCGTTGATGATCCAACCACCCTTGGTGGGCTTGGCTTCGGTGCCGAACGCGACGCCGCCGGCCGCGGCCGCGCCGCCTTCCGAAAACGGCTGCGAATAGATCGCGCCATCTTCGACGATGCGCTTGTAATGGGTCGCGCGGCGGCGCTCATGCTCCGTGCGGGTCGCTGTGTCCATGTCGAGATCGTCGGCAAGCGGACCGGACCACAATGTCGAGCAGACATGCATGTTCCAGGTCAGCGCGGTTGCGCCGCAATAACGGCCGATCTCAGCCGCCGCGAGCGCATAGGTCTGGTAATCGGCGCCGAGGCCGCCATGCGTCTTGGGGATCGAGATGCCGAGCAGGCCCGCGCGATGCAGATCCCGATAGTTCTCGATCGGGAATGTCGCGTCGCGATCATAGGCGGCCGCGCGACCTGCGAATACCGTCTGGCCGAGTTCACGCGCGCGCGCGATGATTGTTGCCTGCTCGGCGTTCAGGCGGAAGGCGCTGGGATCGAAGATCGGCGCATCGAGGGCGACTTTGTCGGTCGCGGCTGGGCTCTTGCTGACTTGCCCCGTCATCTATGCTTCTACCGTTTTTAGGAATTGCTCCAGCACCGCATTGAATGCGGTGGGGCGTTCCAGGTTGACGAGATGGCCGACGCCGTCCAGCTCGACATAGCTTGCTGACGGAATGAAGCTCGCCATCTTCGCCATCATCGGAGCCGGCGCGTTCTTGTCCTTTGAGCCAGATAGCACCAGCGTTGGCAATTTGATGTCCTTTAGCGCCTGGCGCTGGTCGAACCCCAACAGGGCCAGCATGCTGGCCCGATAGGACGCCTCCGGAACATTCGCCATGCAATCGCGGGCAAGCGCCATGCCGCTCGCGTCGGGATCGTCCCCGACCAACTCTTTCACCAGGATCGGCGCCAGCGAGACCATGGTTTCGCCGCGATCGAGTGGGCCGAGCCGCGCGTCGATGAAGGACTTTTGCCAATCGCCGTCGGCTTTACCAAAGGCCGGGCTGGTTTGCGCCAGAACGACGGCCGAAGCAGCATTGGGATGCTTCACCAGCCATTGCTGGACGATCATGCCGCCGATCGAGTGCCCGACGAGAACAGGCTTGATCGCGCCAAGCTGATCCAGGAAATCCTGCAATGCGTCGGCAAGCGTCGCAATACTGACGGACGGAAGCAGGGACGATCCACCATAGCCCGGCATGTCCCAGGCAACCGCGCGGTAGCGATCGCCAAAGGCGGTGAGCTGACCGCGCCAGCCCCGCGCCGCGCCGCCAATCCCGTGCAGAAATACGAGCGGCATCTTGGCGGGACCGCCCGCCGTTTCGTAGGTGAAGCGGCCATCTGCGGTTTTTTGGGGTGTCGTCATGCGAGCGGATGCAACTCCTGCATTTGGCGCGGCGGATGCTAACAGCCTAGCCGGTTTCTTGCAAAAGTTTGAAGTATAAAATATACGCAAAATCTGACGCTCGAGAAATGCATCAGGGAGCCTGCGCATGTCTGGACTGCCGCGTTCCGCGCATGCGCTGGTTACCGGCGGTGGTCGCGGCATCGGTCGCGAAATAGCATCCGCGCTGACGCGTGCGGGCATGACGGTGACGGTGGTGGGCCGCCAACGCGCGGGACTGGATGACGCCATTGCCGCTGGCGCCGCGCATTTCGCAGCCGTTGCCGATGTTGTAGACCAGGCTTCAATTGGGGCCGCCATCGCGGAAGCCGCGGCGCGGCAGCCGATCGATATTCTGGTTGCGAATGCCGGCATCGCGGAATCCTCGCCATTCGTAAAATCGGACGCTGCGCTGTTCCGCCGCATGATGGACGTCAACTTCATGGGCGTGGTCCATTCGATTCAGGCTGCGTTGCCTTCGATGAAGGAGCGCCCCTATGGCCGCATTGTCGCGGTCGCATCGACCGCGGGTCTCAAAGGTTATGCCTATGTCAGCGCGTATAGCGCGGCAAAGCACGCAGTCGTCGGCCTCGTGCGCTCGCTGGCGCTGGAACTCGCACAGACGCGAATCACCGTGAACGCCGTATGTCCGGGTTTCACCGACACCGATCTCGTCGCCGGGAGCATCGACACCATCATGAAAAAGACCGGCCGCAGTCGCGAGCAGGCGGTGGCCGAGCTCGCCAAGCATAATCCGCAGGGCCGGCTTGTGACGCCCGCCGAAGTCG
>Ga0137403_10005972_pt1 | contig 13994 bp, 15 predicted proteins | sample CZOMad2_1_16fung_FD_122057 | JGI IMG/M metagenome (GOLD analysis project Ga0137403, IMG submission 122057) | Vadose zone soil fungal communities from Angelo Coast Range Reserve, California, USA - CZOMad2_1_16fungal (Hybrid Assembly) | ecosystem: Environmental > Terrestrial > Soil > Vadose zone... | reverse complement strand
CGATCGCGCGCCGGCTCGCCGCCTCCGGCCTGGTCGACTTCCTGTCGGTCATCGGCGGCGGTGCCCACACCTATACGCTCCAGGCCGCCGCCGTGCCGAACATGAGCTTCGCCCCCGCCGTGTTCGTGCCCCTTGCCGCCGCGATCAAGAGCGCCGCGCCCGCACTGGCGATCTTTCACGCCGGCCGCATCGTCGATCCGGTGCACGCCGACCGCCTCGTCGCCGCCGGACAGATCGACGTGGTCGGCATGACGCGCGCGCTGATCGCCGATCCCGAGCTGCCGCGCAAGGCGCGTGAGGGGAGGCTGGACGACATTCGTCGATGCGTGGGAGCGAACGAGGGCTGCATCGACCGCATCTATCAGGGCAAGGCCGTCACGTGCGTGCAGAACCCGGCGACCGGACGCGAGGGTGAGCTCGGTGACCTGCGGCGCGCGGCGACGGCCAAACGCGTCGTCGTCGTCGGGGGCGGCGTGGCCGGATTGGAGGCGGCCCGCGTGGCCGCGCTCCGCGGCTGTCGCGTCGTGCTGATGGAGAAAGCGGCCGAGCTGGGCGGACAGATCCTGCTCGCCGCGCGCGCGCCGGCCCGCGCGGAGTACGCCGGCATCGTCCGCTTCCTCGCGAGCCAGGTGGAGAAGCTCGGCGTCGACGTCCGGCTCGGGATGGAGGCGACGCCGGCCCTCGTGCTCGGCGAGCATCCGGACGCGGTCGTCATCGCCACCGGCTCGCATCCGCACATCCCGCCGGTCCCCGGCAGCGACGGCAAGCACGTGGTGACGGATCGCGACGTGCTGGGCGGGGAGGCGACCGTGGGCAGTCACGTGGTGGTGATCGACGACGTCCACACCGAGCAAGCGCTCTCGACGGCGGAGCTGCTGCTCGACCAGGGCAAGCGAGTGGAGGTCATCTCGCCGCTCTTCTACGTCGGTCAGGACATCGGCGTGACGTCGATCGCACCGCTCTACACGCGGCTCTACACGAAGGGCGCGGTCCTCACGCCGTGCAGCGAGCTGCGGGCGGTGGAGGGCTCGACCGTGATCGTGCGCAACGTCTTTTCGGGAGCCGAGCGCCGCATCGAATCGGTGGACACCGTGGTGCTGGCGACCGGCAGCCGCTCCACCGACGCCCTCTATCGGGCGCTCAAGGGCCAGGTGCCGGCGCTGTACGCAGCCGGCGACTGCGTGGCGCCGCGGGGAGTCCACCAGGCCATCCTCGACGGCACCCGCGTCGCGCGCGCCATCTGAGGTAGGCATCTGAGGTAGGCAGGAACCGGCTCCGCACTTTTGAGACGTCGGTAGAAGCCCGCCGGATTCGCTATACCCTCCTGCGGCCGAGCGGTTTCCGGGCGACTCGATCTCGCTATGCACGGCGGCGCGCCGCGGGCAGGTGAAGCGCACGGCGAGGCCGGCGCATCCCAAGAGGTGGCGACGCTATGTATGCACGGGCGGTCGAGGAGACCGCGACGATGCCCCCTACGGACTTCGACCTGGCTGAGCTGTACGGCTCCGCCGGGGCTCTCGCCCGTTCCATGCGCGGCGAGTTCGACCCACGCCGGTTCCTCGAGGCGCTTTCTTCACAGGTGCGCCAGGTGATCCCCCACGACCGGCTGACGCTCGTGTATCTAGAGGAAAACGGGCGAACCTTTTCCGTCTTCGGGGAGCACGCCTTCGGAGAGCACACCGCCGGCGGCGCGCTTCGCCACGAGGGACACTACACGATCGGCTGCGATCCTGGCAGCCGGTACACCGCCGAACAGATCGGACGCGCGAGCGTGTTCGCGGGCCACCCGGAGGTCGTCCGCGACTACCAGGCGAGTGCCGACATCGCTGAGGCCGAGCGCAATCGTCAGTGTCCGTTCACGGCCGGTCTTCGGTCCTCCGTGACGCTGCCGATCTACGGTGCGGAGCGCGTCAGCGGGGCGCTCATCATCGGGAGCTTCACTCCGGATGTGTACACCGAGTCGTCCGTCAAGACCGGCCAGCGGATCGCCGAGTTCCTCGGCCCGCTGGTCGAGAACATCGTGCTCCTGCACAAGGAACGCCATCGCCGGCGCCGGCTGGCCGTGGTCCCCGCGGTGGCGCGGGTCGTCGGGACGAGCCTGAACGTGCACAAGATCTTCGACCAGCTTGGCGCCGTGGTGCGGCCCGTGCTCGATTTCGACCTCATGATCGCCCGGTTGATCGGGCCGAGCGGAACGTTCCAGGGCGGGGATCTCCACGTGAGCGATGAGCCCGAGGACCTCCCGGGCGGTTACAGGCCCGAGGACTACTCGTTCGGTTCGCGGCTCCTCGCGCAGGAAGTTGTCCTGGTCCGCGACGCCCGCGCCGAGCTCGACGTCTCGCTGCCCGGCGACCGGATGACGCTCGAACGGGGCATGCGCTCGCTCATGATGGTGCCCTTGATCTTCGGAGAAGTCGTGGGTGGAGTGCTCAGCTTCGCGAAGCGCCAGCCCGACTGGTTCGACGAGGACGACGGAGAGGTCGCCACCGGGATCGCGGCTCAGGTCGTGGTGGCGATCCAGCACCAGCGCCTTGCCGAGGAGCAAGATCGGCGGGCCGCCGTCGAAGAGCGAACTCGCCAGCTGGAACGGCGAGTCGAACGGCTCCGCGGCGCCCTGACCGAACAGTACCGCTTCGACAACATCATCGGGCAGGCTCCGGTCTTTCGCGAGGCGCTGGATCAGGCAGCGCTGGTGGCCCCGCAGGAGACCACGGTGTTACTGACCGGCGAGAGCGGCACGGGCAAGGAGCTGGTCGCGCGCGCCATCCACTGTGCGAGCCGGCGCGCGGAGGGACCCTTCGTCGCCGTCAACTGCGCCGCCCTGCCCGAGGCGCTCGTCGAGTCAGAGCTCTTCGGCCATGAGCGCGGCGCCTTCACCGGAGCCGACAAGCTCAAGCGCGGCCGCTTCGAGCTCGCCGCCGGCGGCACGCTGTTCCTCGATGAGGTCGGCGAGCTGGCGCCCTCCGTGCAGGCCAAGCTGTTGCGTGTCCTGCAGGAGCGGCAGTACGAGCGGGTGGGCGGAACGGCCACGCTCAAGGCCGACGTCCGCCTGGTCACGGCCACCAACCGCGACCTGGAGCAAGTCGTCGGAGACGGCCGTTTCCGCGTCGACCTCTACTACCGCCTCGCGGTCTTCCGCATTCATCTGCCCGCCCTGCGCGAGCGGGAGGATGACATCCTCATACTGGCCGACCACTTCCTCCGCAAACTCGCCGAACGGATGGGACGAAGTAAGGCAGGCCTCAGCGAACAGGCTCGCCAGCTCTTGCTGGTGCACCACTGGCCGGGCAACATCCGTGAGCTGCAGAACGCCATCGAGCGCGCGCTGATCCTCGCCGACGGAGCGCTCATCTCCGGAGCTCACCTCGGGATCGCCGGGCACTCTCCGGCCGCAGTCGGGGTGCTCTTCAGACCGGCCGTCGGAGAGAGCTCCGCGCCTGTGACACAGCCCCTGGCCGAGGTCGAGAAGCAGTCGGTCATCGAGGCGCTCCGGCGAGCGAAAGGCAACAAGTCCCACGCGGCGGCCGCGCTCGGTCTGAGCCGCGGTGCGCTCTACACTCGTCTGCGGCGCTTCCGCCTGATCGCCTGACTGCTGTCCGGTTCCGGGCAGTGTGTTCGGAATCGGCCGGCCGCGCTGAGCGACTCCGGACACCACGGCCGCAGGTCGTTGCACTCCTGAGTGGCAACATCTCGGGATTCTGATCTTTCTTCCGCCTGTCGAATTTGGTCCGACTCATGCCTTTCCTTCATTGACAGGAGGAACTGTCACATGGGCCAGCGCAGGATTGTTACGCTCTTCGCCTTCATCGCTCTGATCGCGCTCGCTGCCGGTTGTGCCGCGCAGAAGACCGACGCCGTCGCGAGCCGGACGGTAGTATCCGACGCGTCTCGTTCCACCTTCCCCCACGAGCTTGTCGGGACCTGGAATGGATCGTTCCGCCCGGTCGGCGGCGCTGACGGTGGCGGCGGCAATGGCATGGCGGGTGACCTGACGCTCGAGATCAAGGATGACGGGACGTACAAGTTGATCTCGACCCGACGCGGGAGGGGAGATGCGGCGGGGAAGGCGAGCAATGATTCGGGCGTCGTCGTCGCAAAAGGTCGCACGGTCACCTTGAAAAGCTCGTCGGGCCAGTGGATCTCGCTCATGCGCGATGGCGACGCCCTGTACGGCGTGAGCCAACACCGCGGCAGCGGGTACACCATCCACATCACCGTGGAGCGGGAGTCCGGTACGCTCGCCAGCCCCAAACTGCCAAACGATAAGTAGGAACCATGCATCAGGGAGAGCTGCTCGACACCGGGGCCACGATCCACGCACCACCAGCCCCTTCGCGCCTTCTCGGGATATGGGGTATATAAGGAGAACGAGAAGGCTTCGGCCAAGAATTTCTGCTGACATGACCATCACCCGTCGGGCCGCGATCTATCGGATTTTGACGCTGGTTGGTGCCGCCCATGGTCGTGCCAGACACGCGATGGCCGAGCGGATCGAGCTCGTTCCGGTCGAAAATTGGACGCGCCATCCCCTCAATCACCGTGGCGTTCCGGAGGGGTGGCGGACGTACGAGACGGTCGGCGGCCATCCGGCGTACGACTTTACCGTGGTGGAGACGGATGACCGCCGTGCCCTCCTTCTCCGAAGCAACGGGGATCATTCCACGATCGCGCGCAAGGTCTCTGTCAACTTACACGCGACACCGATTCTCGAGTGGAGCTGGAAGCTCATCCAGCTTCCCCAGGGCGCGGACCTGCGCAAACGGGCGACGTCTGACGCGGCGCCGCACGTCTTCGTCATCTGGCCGCGCACACCGGCGCTCCTCCGCTCGCAACTGATCGGGTACGTGTGGGATCCCGTCCTGCCGGTGGGCAGCATCCAAAAAAGTCAGAAGACCGGAACCGTCACCTTCATGGTCGTGCGCTCCGGGACGTCCGAGCTCGGGCAATGGCTGACCGAACGGCGGAACGTGGCCGAGGACTTTCGCCTCATGTATGGCGCCGACGCGGATGCTCCGCGCGCCGTCGCACTTTCGATCGACACCAACGATACCCACGCCCCCTCGGAAGGCCTCATCGGCCCGATCCTCTTTCGCAGCAGCGACTGAGCCGATCGCGTCACCGTCGGAGGATCGCCACGTTGCGTTGTGTATCCTGCGTCGACTACGATGGGCGACCATGAGCGGCACATCCCGTCCAGGGATTGCCCGGCCAGAGGCATGAGGGCGCGCGCGCTCCTCGCGCTGTTGCTCGTGCTCGTCCTGGCGAGCCTGACGCCGCTCGCCCGGCTGAGCCCGCCCGATCCGACGTGGTTCGCCGGGTTCTGGGACGACGGCGACTACGACGACGTCGTCCTGCTCATCTGCGGGACGGCCGCCGCGCTCCCCGAGCCGCCCGCGCCACCCCGCGCCACGCGCGAGGTCGTCGCGACCCTCGATCCCAGCGAGCCGGTCAAGCCCGCGCTCGCCGCCGGCGCCTCCGCCCTCTCCCGCGCGCCGCCGCGCGTCTGACACCGCCGTCCTGATCCGCCGCCGGCACCGCCGGCGGCTCCCCAGACTCCACCCGGGCTACGCGTGCGTCGTGCGCGCCGGCCCGAGGAAGGCGACTGTCATGATCGCGCGCGTCGTCGTCGGCGGCCTGGTGTCATCTGCGATCCTCACGCTGCTCGTGCTGCCGGTCGTCTACGCCCTCATCGCCGAGAGGTCCGAGCACAGGGAGGCCATACAGACCAGGAGCGCAGCTGGCGACGGCGTGGGAGACTCGCGGTGAGCCGGGATGAGCCGGCATTGGGCCCTGACGACATGGAACGCGAAAGCGATGGCTGGATTCCCGGCATCTATCGCTGCCCCGCTTGCTCGTTGCGCGCGCTGGTCGAGGAGCATGGCGGTTCACCTCGCTGTCCGCAAGACGGGTGTCCTGTGGATTGGGATCGACTCGTCTGAGAGGAGGGAGCGGCCTAGCCGCACCTGATCAGACTGACCGCCTGGCGGTGCCATTTAGCCGGCCAAGAATCACCCCGCGCTCTCGTTGGCCCGCGGCGCCTCGGCGCGGTGAACGAGCTAATTCGAGGACATACGCGGTGTGCCCAACTTTGGTGCGCCGGTTGCTCAACACCGCCGTAGCGATGGTCGCGCCCCGTCGCTCTGTTCGAGCCGGGTTGCTCCGGGGAGGAGGACGGGCCGTGAACATAAGATCAAAGGGACGCCTGTTCTGCACGCTGTTGACCGTCTCCGCCGTATTCATGTGGGGTGCCGCAATCGCGGCCGCGCAGGGAACCCCCGCTCCTGGCGCCAACCAGGCGTTCTTGTATGAAATGGACGAGGACGCTGTCCTGCTCAACAGCGCCGGCCATGTGTTGGTCCCCGACCCCAGCGGCAAGAGTCCGACGGGCCTCGTCGACGCCACCAACGGCGCTGTCGGAATTCCCGCGGTCCGTCACGCGACCTCGCAGCTGCAGGGCGTGGCGGCGTTGGGTTCGATCCTCTGCTCAGTTCCGCAGCTCGTTACCGTCCGCGGTAACGAATGCACCGTGATCGCCACCGGCACCGACGATGTCCAGCTGGTGATCGATCCAAAGACTGGCCAGGTGATCCCGACGAGCGGGAAGGTGTTCGGGACCTACGCGGTCGTCGTGCAGCTGGACAATCCGACGGACAGCCCCGAGTTCCCGGTACAGACAGGGACGTTCAGCGGCATCATCACCTTCCAGCCGCCGCTGCCGCTCGGTTTCGTGAGCGAAGGGACTTTCACGATCGACGGCAAGCCCGGCAGCTTCCCGTTCCAGGCCGTGTTCCGGCAGCCGTTCACGCGCAGCGCGAAGGGCAGCGCGAAGGGCGACGTGCTGACGCACCGGGGCGAGAGGGGCGAGAAGGTCTCACGCACAGACGCGTCCGCTCGCCGTACTCAGGCCTTCTATCTGCTGGACGACGGCAGCCTCCAGAGGGTCCGCCCGGACGAGCGCGCGGTCGGCTGGCCGACGGTGCGATTCGAGATCACCTTCTAGAAAGCCGTTCGATTCGCGGGCCTCGCCATCCGGCGTCCCGCGCGAAGCGCAGCGGTTACGGCATTCGCCGGCCCTGGTAGAAGTAGGCGCTCCACACCGTCACTTGATAGTGGTCGGCGGCGGCGAGGTGCCCGATGTTGAAGTAGGAGCGGCCGAAACCCGGCACCGCAGCGACCGTGTACTCGATCTTCTGGTCGATGACCTGCCCCGAGGCATCCAGGGCCTGCGCGAGCAGCTGTACCTGGGCCGCCTGGCCGTACGTGTTCAGGATGTAGCCATCGACGCGCCGAGTGTCGGTCCCGTCCGGCTGGGCGGCCCAGTCCAATTTGAACCACCGGCTGGCGGCGGGCTCGAGCGTCGTGACGGCGGCCGAGGGGGTCGTCTGGGGCGTTGCGCAGGCAGCCACCGTCACCGCGAACAGGATGAACGGCGTGAGACTCAGGAGTCGCCGCGAGCGCATGACCGATGATATCGCCGGCTCGAGCTCTTCGCAAGCTGTGGCGCTCGCCGCAGAGGACCTCCGCTTCCCACGGCGGCCTCCTTCGAACAGGCTCCGCCTCGCGCGAAGCGTGAGCTCAGTCGACTATCAGGCGCACGGCCTGTTTCGTGAGCCAGTCGCGCACTCGTGCCCATGCGTTGGGATCGTCTTTGTTCCAGCGCGCGATCGCATCCGCTGAGACGGCCACGACATCACGACGGCGCTGATGGATTCTCTCCACCATCTTCGCCAAGTCTGTCGGGCTTCCCCGGAGCTCGCGTAGGAGCTTCTCCGTCGCCTCGTCCATCGCTGACAGCCCCTCATACGCCTGAGACTGGACAATCGCAGATGTGTGGATTTCGTCGCCCGCCGGCGCCTCGGACGCTGTCGTGTCCCGCAGAACGATTCCCAGAGATTGTCAGGCGACCGTGCGGCGAGCGAGTCTAGCGAGCGGGCGCGGGCGGGGAGCGGGGCGCGTGGTGGAGCGAGCCGTCGTAGGCGATCGTGGGCCTCGGCGCCTCGAGGAGGAGGCCGAGAACGATCCGGGTCGGCGGCGCATCGATACGGTGCAGAGTCGGAATCGCCATGGCAGAGGTGACAGCAATGACGACGTCGTCGAAATCGCCGTCATCCCAGAACCCGCCCACCCAGGTCGGATCGGGCGGGCTCGCATAGGCCAGCGACGTGAGCAGGAGCGCGATGGTGATGAGAACCATCGCCACGATGGGTCGCATCGAGTTCACGCGAGGGAGGGTAGCGCAAACAGCAACGGCCTTCAACCTGTCAGGACTTCGAAGCGTGCGCGGCGGAGCGGCCGGCGATGCGGCCGAACACGGCGCCCGCCATGAGGCCGGCGCCGCCGGGGTAGTTGTTGTAGAAGAGCCCGCCCACCAGCTCACCGGCGGCGTAGAGTCCACCGATCGGCCGGCCTTCGCCGTTCAGCACGCGGCCCTCGGTGGTGATGTGCAGGCCGCCGAACGTGAACGTGATGCCCGTGGTCACCGCGTAGCCGACGTAGGGCGGCGTGTCCAGCGGCTGTGCCCAGTTCGACTTGGGCGGCTTGATGCCGCGCGTCCCCTTGCCGTCCTTGATGGCGGGGTTGAACGTGCCGGGCTGCACGGCGGCGTTGAAGTCGCGCACGGTGCGCACGAAGCCCTCGACGTCGATCTCGAGCTTGCGCGCCAGCTCCTCCAGCGTGTTCGCCTCGGCCTTCGTGACCTCGCGGATGCGGTACTCCTCGCGCAAGAGGTCGACGACCTTCTGGTCGAAGATCTGAAACGCCGCGCGCCGCGGCTGCTTGATGACCTCGCGGCCGTACTTGACGTAGGTGTAGTTGCGCATGTCGGCGCCCTCGTCGACGAAGCGCTGGCCCTCGACGTTGACGATGATGCCGACCGGATAGGAATGCTTCTGGAAGTTGTCGCCGACCTTGCGGTCGCCGTGCCAGGGCGCGTTGTAGTCCCACTGCACGGCGTGGCAGCCGCTCCAGTGGCCCCACGCCTGGGCGCCGATGTCGAGCGCCATGCGGATGCCGTCGCCGGTGTTGTAGGGCGTGCCGCGCACGCGCGCGAGGTCCCAGTTGGGCCCGAGGTAGCGCGTGCGCATCTCGACGTTGGCCTCGAAGCCGCCGGAGGCGAGGACGACGGCCTTCGCCTGGATGCTCTCGCTGCCGCCGTCGGGCGTGCGGATCTCCACGCCCGTCACCACGCCGCGCGCGTCGGTGAGCAGCCGGTGCGCCTTGGCCTCGAAGCGGACGTCGATCCCCTTCTTCTTCGCCGACTCGTAGTGCATGTCGATGAGCCCGGGGCCCCCGCCAACGGCTTCCAGCACGAGGTTGCCGAAGAACGTGAACTTGCCGCCGACCTTGAAGGCCTGGCGTCCGAACATCGGGATGAAGCGGATGCCCTGCGCCTTCATCCAGCGCATCGTGGGCTGCGACTCGCGCACGAGCGTGAGCGCGAGGTCGGCGTCCGCGAGGTCCTCGGTCACGCGCATCAGGTCGTCGTAGTAGTTGTCCTCGGCGTAGAGCGGCACGTCCATCGACGCCTTCTCCTCGTCGGAGAGGTCGCCGACCAGCTCGCACACCTCGTCGAAGCTCTTGAACGCGAAGCGGAAGCCGCCGGCGGTGAAGAAGCCGTTGCCGCCGCGCCACGCGTCGGGCGCCTTCTCCAGCACCAGCGTGCGGGCGCCGTGCTCACGCGCGGAGAGCGCTGCGCACATCGCCGCGTTGCCGCCGCCGACGACGATGACGTCGGGCGCGGACGCGGTCACGACAGGATGATCTCGCTGATCTGCACCTGCGGCGCGATGGTGGTGAAGTTCGGCACGTCGGCGAACAGCTCCTTGCCGTGGGCCTTGGAGGCCTTCTGGAAGTCGTCCAGCGACCGGAAGTACACGTGGCCGACGGCCGCGTACGGCGCGGGCGCCCCCGGCGCGCCGCCGCCGACACCACGATCGACCTCGACCTTCACCAGGCCCATGCTGCCCCAGCGCTCGCGGACGAGACCATTCATGTGCTTGTTCGCGTAGTAGTCGTAGTCGAACTTCTTGCCCTCGCTGGTCGGGTACATCACGGAGACGCGGATCATGGCGACCCTCCTTGCAGTGTGACGCGTACCGTACGGGCCGGCGTCGTGGCTGTCAAGCGACCCGCCTCAGAAGCGGCCGCGCTGGCGCTCCCGCGCCGGCAGATTCTCGAGACACGTCGTCCACCAACCGGTCCGCAGCGTCTCCGCGAACTCCGGCGGCAGGCCTTCGGCCTCGAGCGCCCGCGCCGCCGCCTCGTGATCGTAGACGACCGATACGAACTCGACCGCCAGCTCGGGGCCGGCCGTCAGCAGCGCGTACCAGACGTCCGGCGTGCCGTCGTTCTCCGGGCGGCCGACGGCGCCGACGTTGACGGCGTGCGCGGCGCCGCCGTCGAGCGCGCGGTGCCACTTGAGACCGGTATGCGTACAGAGCAGCACGTCGGCGTCCTGCGCGGTGAGCAGGCGGCGCAGCAGTCCGTCCGGCGTCGTCGACTCCCAGAGGAACTCGTTGATCCGGCGCGGCGAGCCGTGACACATGAGGACGCGATGCGGCCCGAGCCGCGCGCGCCGGTGACCCGGCAGCGTCGCCAGCCACGCGCGGTTGGCCGCCGACGTGTGGGCGACCGTGTACGTGTAGCTGAGGCGCGCGTAGTGGTTGTCGCGCGGGTCGGTATAGCCGCAGTTGCAGTCGGCGGCGCCCGCGGCCACCGCCTCGTCGTAGTTGCCGCGCACCACGCGAACGTCGTGCTCGCGCAGCAGCGGAAAGACGCGGTCGGGATGCGCCCCGAAGCCGCCGAGGTCACCGAGGCAGAAGACGGCCTCGGCGTCGCGTCGGCGCGCGTCGGCCAGCACGGCGGCCAGCGCCTCGGCGTTCGCGTACACGCCGCCGAGGACCGCGATGCGCCGATGCTCGGTCACGCGTTCCGGCACGTCGCCCCCGTGCGATGGCACGTCACGCACGCCTCGTGATAGAGCGCCGCGGGACGGAGCGCGGCCGCCAGCGCGCCGTCGGAGAGCCGCGCGCCGGGCAGGCCGGCCAGGATGGGGCACGCGTAGACGCCATCGGCGGCGACGACCCGCGTCTCCGCGCATTGTAGCGTCGTCCGATCGAAGCCCGCCAGATCGGCGTCGGTGAGCCGCACGCCCGGCGCGCCGGCGGCGCGGCCCACGGGAAACACCGGCAGGATCTTCACGCGAGGCTTCGCGATCCCGACGCCGCTCAGCAGCGCGCGGAACCGGTCGTACGCGCCCGCTGCCTGCGCGATCTCCGTGGCGGTGACGATCGGCAGCAGCCCGCGCGCGTCGAGCGTCCGGAGCGTGCGGACCGCGCGCTGCCACGTGCCACGCCCGCGGACGCGATCGTTCGCCCCGGCATCCGCGGCGTCGAGGCTGACGCGGATCTCCAGCGAGTAGCGCGAGGCGCGGGCGAGGGCCGCCAGCGCGTCGGCCAGCGCGGCCGTCATCACGGTGCCGTTCGTCAGCACCGTGGTCGCGGCCATGGCCAGGCTCGTCTCGAGCAGGGGCAGGATCTCTCGGTGCAGGAACGGCTCGCCGCCCGTGAAGTAGACCTCGCGGACGCCCAGCGCCTCGGCCTCGGCCAGCGCGCGGCGCGCGACCGCGGCGTCGAGCGGCGGCAGCCAGGGCTCGTCGGGGCCGCTGGCGTTCAGACAGTGCGTGCAGCGCAGGTTGCAGAGCGTGCCCGTCAGCACGAGCCAGAGCGCGGAGAGCCCGACGAACGGCGCGCGCGGCACGTCGGCGACGCGCGGCGGGATGGCCGGCATGTGGCCATGATGCCATCCGGGGCCCCGTGGGGCGCGTGGTACGATCGCCCGCGTGACGCTCGCCGTCGATCTGGTCTTCATCGCCCAGGTGCTCGTGCTGGCGGCAATCCTGGTCTGGCGGCGGGCGCGGGTCGGCGTGGGTCTCGCGATCTGGCTGGGCGGGCTGGCGGTGCTCGCGGGCCAGGGCTATTTCCTGGACTTCGAGAGCATGCCGCCGCGGCTGGCGCTGGCGGGCCTGCTGCCCCTCATCGTCGGGCTGCTGATGCTCCCGACGCACGGTACGCGGCACTTCCTCGCCGTCACGCCCCCCGAGCGCCTGGTCTATCTGCAGTCGTTCCGGATCCTGATGGAGATCATCCTGTGGGCGCTCGCCGTCCAGGGCCGGGCGCCCAAGCTCATGACCTTCGAAGGGCGCAACGTCGATATCCTGATCGGGCTCACGGCGATCCCGGTCGGCTGGCTCGTCGTCGAGCGACGCGCGTGGCCCCAGTGGATCGCGGCGGCGTGGAACGTGGCGGGCATCATCGTTCTGGCCAACGTCGTCATCCACGCGCAGCTCGCGCTGCCCACGCCGTTCCGCGCGTTCGTGACCGAGCCGTCGACGGCGTTCCTCGCGACGTTCCCCTATATCTGGCTGGTGGGATTCCTCGTCCCGTTCGCGTTCTGGCTCCATGCCGGCTCGCTCGTGCAGCTCTCGCGGCGCCCGCGCCCCACGCCCGCCCCCGTCGCCTGATCCGCCGCCGGCGGCGGGCACCGAACTTGCTCGACCGATCCCGTGCGCCTGTGGGGGCTCGGGGTCCTGTTCGTGATCGCGCTGACGAACGCGGCGGCGTCGGCCGCCCCCGTCGCCGTCCGCGTTCCCGAGTCCGCCAGCCACGGCTTCCTCGTCCTGCGCGGCGCCAACGGGGACGTCCTTGCGCACGGGGAATTCGTGCAGGCGCCCAAGGGGCAGCGGATCGAGAGCCGGCTCACCTTCCGGTTCAAGGACGGCTCGCTGATGACCTACCACCACGTCCAGCGCGGCCCGTCGTTCTCCGGGGCGACCGACGTGACCTTCGATCGCGACACCGGCCGCTACCAGACCAAGGTCGACGACAAGACTGACGACGGCAAGATCGAGCTGCCCGAAGACCTCCACAACGGCATCACCGGCACCATCTTGAAAAATCTGGCGCCCGGCGCCTCCGCCGCCGGCCACATGCTCGCGTTCACGCCGAAGCCCTACCGCCTCGACACGACCCTGCGCGCAGAGGGCGAGGATCGGTTCTTCGCCGGTGACGTCGCGCGCACGGCCACGCGCTACCTCGTGAAGATGGAGCTGCGCGGGCTGACCGGCGTCGTGGCGTCGATCATCGGCAAGGACCCGCCGCAGGTGCGCTACTGGATCTCGAACGGGGCCGCGCGCGGGTTCGTGAAGTTCGAAGGGCCGATGTTCCTCAACGGCCCGCGCTGCCGCGTCGAGCTGACCGGACCGCGCTGGGAGCGCTGAGTCAGCGTCCCGCGCGCGCCTGCTGCAGCATCGCGATCAGGACCTCGCGGCTCTGCGCGGCCGTCGTGACCTCGCGCGGAAAGGCGATGCGCGCGCTCGACAGCCGCTGGCCGCTGCGCAGGCGCAGCTTGAAGCCGAGCCGGTCCACCGCCACCATCGTCGCCTCGTCGGCCGGCTCGCCGGCGAAGTGCCGCGCGTACGCGACCAGCGCGTCGGCATGGTCACGGTTCATGTGCTCGACGATGCCCGCCGCCGCATCGGCCAGCGGATCGGGTCGTGCCGCGGCGTAGTCGGTGGCGGTCACCCAGTCCATGGCCGCAAAGCCGCCGACGAAGTAGAGGTCGGCCACCTCCAGCCGCCAGAGCCCGAAGTCCTCGAAGTCTGCCCAGTAGCGGGCGCGCTCGTGGCGCGCCAGGTAGCGCTCGCGCGCTGACGCCGCATCGGCGTCGGGTACGCGCCGCGCCTCGCCCATCAGCGTGAGGCGGCCGGCCGCCAGCGGATCGCCGGTCCAGTCCGGTTGCGTCACCAGGAGGCTCGCGCGCGGATCCGCCTCCAGATTCTGCGTGTGCATCGCCATGCTGCTGATGAGGAAGAGCGGCCGGCCCGCGTCGTCGAGCGCGTACGGCATGACGGACGCGAACGGGTGGCCCGGATGCCGGCGCGAAAGCGTCGCCAGCGTTCCGGTGCGACCGAGGTACGCGAGCGTGCGCGCGCGCTC
>Ga0137403_10005971_pt1 | contig 13997 bp, 9 predicted proteins | sample CZOMad2_1_16fung_FD_122057 | JGI IMG/M metagenome (GOLD analysis project Ga0137403, IMG submission 122057) | Vadose zone soil fungal communities from Angelo Coast Range Reserve, California, USA - CZOMad2_1_16fungal (Hybrid Assembly) | ecosystem: Environmental > Terrestrial > Soil > Vadose zone... | reverse complement strand
TCCTGGCCTTACGAGGTTATGATAGGTTCTGCGACGCCCGGAAATAGGTTCAACACCGCGTCGAGGTTTTCAATAATTTCTGGGCAATGTCACTTCACATGTAGAAACGGTATTCTGGACGCAATGGGAGTTGAGCCGGAAGTTCGGCCAGGATCTGGCCAACCCTTTTGGAGAAGGCCACAGTAATTGGGAGGCCGCACGCGAAATCCGCGGTGTTCCAATCCATTTTGGTGAGCGCAAGAATCTCTCTGAGGATCATGTCCCACGGACTGTCACCATAATGCTCGGTGATTTCCAGCGGCTGAGGGACCCGTGCTCCTGGGTATGTCCGTAAATACGGGATATAACCGGTCGTGTAGAGGAGAAGATCAGTGTCGCCAAACTTTACGAATGTTCCTCGAAGCGGCGGATAATCACCGAAGCGGTAGAATTGCGTGCCCCTCTATCCTAGGGCCACAAAATCGGTCCGTGGAACGATCTCACAGGCTTCCTGGAATCCAGCCAGCTCCTCTGGCCATTATTGCGACGTTTTATGGACGACGATGCGACCAGGCAGACTCCCTTGGTTGTGACGGCGATAGAGTTCAAGCACGTCTCGCATCAACGCCACCGCAGACTGCTCGTTGAGATGCGGCGACCTGCCACATCTGGATTCGTCCCACTCAAATGCGTGCCCACGCAAGACATAGCCGTCACCCGCCGCTGTAAAGGCTTGCGCCATGCTTGTGCGAAGCATAGGATTTTCCTGGAGGACCTCACGGTAAAATGACACGCCCACAAAACAGACGTCAGGGCCTCCGGTCCTCGGATGAATTCAAGTCCGGCACGCTGGACGGCGGCTTGCGATGATGGGTCGCCTGCTCGTACGCGTAAGCGAGCTTGATTAATGTGCCATCGCTGTATTGCCGGCCCTGGAATGTGATTCCGGTCGGCAGGCCATCGCTGGTAAACCCGGCCGGAACCGTGATCGTCGGCACGAATGCGAGGAACGTGCTCATTGTCGGAACGCCGGGATTGGGAGCGTCCGGGCCGCTGCTGAGTAACTGCGGTTGAAGTTCGATGGATTTGTAGACGATAGCGTCGATGCGATTATCGGCCATGACCTTCAGCACGTTGAACATCAACTCTTCCCGAGCCTGCAGATGCTCGTAGTACTTTCGCTCGTCGATGGGGTCGACGATTGTCTTTCCTCGCATTAAGACCTTGTCGTAGCCCGGCTGCCTGGCAATGTCCTGACGTGTGTGGAACGGCGCGTTTGGCGACTTCAGGTACAACCTGGCGGCCTCGTCCAGGTAAGGACCCTCCGTTCGCTTCGCCATCAATGCCCGCGCGTTCGGAATGACAATCGGATCGACGAGTTCCGCACCCGCAGCCTTGAGCTCCTCAATGGCCTTATTGAATACCTCACCGACTTTCTTGAAGTCGTCTGAATTGGGATCACCACCGCCGATCGCCTCGCGCAGAATCCCGAGCCGCGCACCTTTCAGGCCATTCTTATCGAGAAAACTCGTGAAATTCGGCGGAATGTTTCCGTAAGGAGCCGCCGTCAACGGATCCTCAGGATCGTAGCCCACCATGACTTCAAGCAGGCGCGCGAGGTCGGTGACTGTGCGCGCCATCGGACCGAGCGATGTATGGAGGGCGGGCCAGCCGTCCCACATGCCGGTTCGACTTACAAAGCCGGCCGAAGGATGCATGCCGGCGAGGCTGTTCCATGTCGATGGCCGCCGGATAGAAGCAGAACCTTCTTCGCCAACTCCAACCGTTGCAAAGTTCGATGCGAGCCCGGCCCCCGTTCCACCCGACGAACCGCCCGGCGTACGATCGAGCGAATACGGATTCCTCGTCGCTCCAAACAACGAGCCGAATGCATTCCCTCCCCCGAACTCGCCCAGCGTCGTCTTGCCCATAATGATTGCGCCGGCCTTTCTCAGCTTCCCGATCGCGAACGCATCGCGCTCCGGGTAATAGTCCTTCATCAGGATGGAGCCCAGCGTCGTGGGAAATCCCGCCGCGTCAACCTGATCTTTGATGATGATCGGAATCCCGTGAAGCGGGCCCACAAAGCCGGACTGCTTGAATGCGGCATCCAGTTTATCGGCTTCCTCAAGCGCCTTCTTATTCAGCGTAATAATGGAATTGATCGCCGGACCCTTTTGGTCGTAGGCCTCGATCCGCTCCAGATACATCTGAACCAATTGCCTGGCCGTGAGCTGCCCAGACTTGTAAGCCGCATGGATCTCCTCAATTGTCGTCTCCATAATGTTGAACGGCTTCGCTTCCGTCTGGTTCTGTGTCGTACTGCTACACGATGGTAGGAACAGCAGCAACACGAGTAGTACGAACAGGCTTGTACGGCGCATGGAAATCTCCTTCGTATTCGCGTCGATCTTTTTGACGTATATCATCCGTGAAGAAACTCGAGGAGCAACCGGCTGACGGCCTCGTGTTGCTCCTGCTGCACCCAGTGTCCGGCTCCATCCAAAAAATGAACGCCACGCATTTGGGTGCAGGCCTTCGTCCTCATGATCTCGACGGCGCCAGCGCGCTGATAGGGGCCCCAATCACTTTTCCCCGCGATGAACGCCGATGGAACATCGATGGTACGGCCGGAAAACAGCTGAAGCTCGGCGGAGTACCTGGGATCTCGATTGACGCGATAAGAGTTCAGGCCGCCCTGGAATCCGGTCCTCCCATACTCCGCGCTGTACACGCGCAATTCTTCTTCAGGAAGCCACTTGCATGCCGCCGTTGCCGATGCGGAAGGCATTTCCGGCGACACGGTCTCCGCCATGCCTTTGTTCAGGTCCATCACGTAGTAGCGCGGAAGCCTGGCCATTTCGCCGGCGGTGTTGGCCGTGAGTGGAAAGGGCTTGTTCTCTTTCCAGTCCGCGCTCTTGAAGTGATAGTAAGCGCGCAGGAAATTATGGATACCCTGCGGAGGGTGCCACATGTTCTCGTTCGCCGGACGCGTCGTATAGTACGTCTGGTAGTACTTGCGCGGGACGGGCAACTTCGCCAGGTCATCATCGATGCCGGCGCCGGCCGAAGCGCTGGGTTTCGGCGCATCGTTGGCGGTGTTGAATGCCAGCGATGGCGCTCCTGCAAACGGAGCGCTCATCAGCACCACCGATCGGAAAACATCAGGCCGCGCGAGCGCGCACCAGCCCGCGACTCCGGAGCCGTGATCGTGGCCGACCACGGCAACAACGGAGCGATAGCCGATCGCAGACACCAGCCCGAGCATATCTCTCACCTTGTTGAGAAGCGTGAACGGCGCAAGATCGTCATCGAAAGTCACGTCCGTACCGCCGCTGCGTCCGTAACCGCGAAGGTCCGGTGCGATGACGTGAAAGCCCGCGCGCGCGAGCGGCGGAATCACCCTTCTCCAGCTATAAGCGAGTTCCGGAAACCCGTGGACGAGCAAGACGCATGGCCGCGCGGCACTTTCGAATCCTGCCTCCAGTATGTGCTGGGTGATGCCGTTGACATTGATGAAGCGCGAACGGATACCGCCGGGAAGCGTCGTCCCGCCGTAGGCTACATCTCTGTTTGCTTGAGCCGTAACGCGCACGGCTCCACCAAAACTGATAGGCATGGCCGCAAGTGCTCGAAGAACTTGACGCCGTGTCATCGTTCCCTCCAATTGATTTCGGGTTGCTCGTCGTATTCTATGACTCCAGGCAGCCGACTGCCACTCGGTAGTGTCCTAATTCGGGGACAGACGTATAAATCACCTAATTAGCGTTCAAGGTTACTTTACTTGCTAATTAGGTGATTTATACGTCTGTCCCCGAATTAGGACACTGCCCCGCACTCAGCAGGCGTGCTAGCATTACTTGCAACACAGAGATCCAGGGGAAAAGACTATGCGTAATTCAAAATGGAATATCACTGGCGCGCTGGCTATCCTGGCCTTCATAAGCGCTGCCGATGCGCAGACTGTGCGGCCTGCCCCGGATTCGATCGAAGCTCATCTTGCGGCCGGCAAGAACGCCGCAGGGGGCCGCGACGACACCCCTGATTTCTACGGCCTGGTCACCGCCATCTGCGTCGCGCCGCTGAACGGCGCTCCTCGGCCAGACGCTCCAGCGCCTACGATGAACCCCAATCGGGCAAGCACGTACCTCGAGCCGAAAAAGGCTTTCGACGACCTGTATTGGATGGGCACGCCTTCCCGTTCGACCTGGGCTCTAACCACCAGCGACGGAATCATTCTGTACGACACACAGGGCGTGTATGACGCGGAGGACCTCATTGTCGGCAGCCTGAAAAAGCTTGGCCTCGATCCCACCAGGGTGAAATACGTCATTGTTTCCCATGCCCATCTAAACGAAGTCGGCGGCGCGAAACTGATGCAAGAACGCTATGGTGCGCATATTGTCATGGGAGCGGGCGATTGGGATCTGGTCGACCAATCCGTCAACGGTTTTCCGAAGGGAAAGCCGAAGCGTGACATTGTCGCCACGGACGGCATGAAGATCACGCTCGGCGGCCGAACGGTTACCATTTATCTGACGCCCGGCCACACTCCTGGGGCGATTTCCGGAATCTTCCAGGTGCATGACCACGGCAAGCCGCTGACCGTCGCTTATTCAGGCGGTACCGAATTCAATTTCGAGAACGACGTGCCGCATTTTGACACCTACCTCGCTTCGGTGCGGAGATTTGCAGCCGTCGCGGCCGCCGCCGGTGCCACCATTATCATGGGAAATCAGTCTCAGTTTGACAGTGCGGCTCCCAAGCTCAGGATGCTGGCCGATCGGCGGCCCGGCGAGGCGCATCCCCTCGACGTCGGCGCGGCTGCCGTGGCGCGCTATTTCAAAATTGAAGATGAATGCGCGCAAGCGGTGCGCCTCAAGCTGCTCGCCCAGCAGCACGATGCCGTCCAACCGCGTCGGTAGCCTCTGCTGCCGTATCGCGGACCCCGTCGCGGTCTAAGCAGAAGCAGGTCGATGCCCCCGAAGGAAGGAACGTATCTGGCGTACCGCCAGGGGAATCCGCTCCTTGGGCTCCTTCCACGGGTACATGCTCACTTCGGCCTTCGGCGCGAGCATCGCGGCCTCGATCGCGACGGCGTACGGATGCGCCGGGACATCGTCCGGCAGGATCAGTACGGGCGTCTGGCAATTGCGCACGAAATCGCGCGTCACGGTAAAGACGAAGTCGGGGTTGGTGCGATACATCCTGGTCAGATATTTCTCGACCATCTCCATGGTGATCTCGGGCCGGCGTTTGACCAATTCCGGACCCCAGCCGGTCATGCTGCCGTCGTAGAGGAATGTAGGCATCTCCGGACGGAACCCGACGGGCTGCGCCAGCACGGCGGCGACAACACGATCAGGTGCGCGCTTGAGGAGGTTCCAGATGAAGGGGCCACCGATGCAGAAGCCCATCACCATGAATTTGTTGATGCCCAGGTGATCCATCAGGCCGAGTTGGTCATCCGCATGTGTATCCCACGGCCGGTCGATCTCAAGCGGGCCGCTGGACTGGCCGGTATTGGCGTTGCGCAGGTCCGCCGCGATGCAGCGGTACTCTCCCTTGAACTCCTCGATCGCGTTAAAGGGCCCGGTGCGTAAGCCGGAGATCACCGAGTTCAATCCCCCGCCGGCAATGAGCAACAACGGGAAGCCGGAACCGGCCTCTTCATAGTGGATGCGAACGGGGCCCTTTTCATAGAAAGTCGCGGCAGCGTCCCCACTACCTCTGGGTCGTTGCGCCAACGCACCTGTTGCGCCGGCCGCCATCGCAACGGCGCCCGTGATCAGAAGGTTGCGTCTAGTCGTATCCATTTGTCCCCCTTTTGATGAGTACAGTCGATACAACAACGTGGCCATAACCACGTGCAGCGGGTCCGAGTATAGTCGACCGAAAGGCGCTCGGACAGATATTTCAAAGGACTGAATCTTGTCTTAAAATCGGGCCTTCCACCATGGCTGCTAAGGTCCTGAGTCAGAAGTTCGCTCACATTTTCAGGGGCCATTCCCACTGTAGCGGCGGTCTATGACCGCCGGTTTTATGGCATATTGCGAGGAAAAACCGGCGGTCATAGACCGCCGCTACAGTGGGAAAGCCTGCGTGCATGGCATCGAATCTGTAAACGAATTTCCGACTCAATACTTCTAGCGGCCGAATATCAGCAGGGTAAACGATCCGGGATCGTACTTGAGCGCTCCGCGCCGCGGGACCGCATCGAAAAAGTCGATGGCCTCCTGCCGGGTGTGAATGAGCGGAGAGGTCGATGCCACGCTGTAGATGTTGTGGTTCTTCGTGTCCAGCGCCATGGTGCGGTTGAAAAGCGGCGTCTCGATGGTCTGGACGACGGTGTACTTGTCGGGCGAATCCTGATGCGCCACGGTGAGCGTGCCGTCGCCCGACGCAGTGAACACCAGGCCGGTGCCCGGGTCAAAACGGTTCGCGTCGGTCAGCATCCCGGTCGGTATCGTGGCGACGATTTTCCCATTCGCGTAATCCAGCACCCCGGTCATCCCGTTGCGGCACCCCGCAAAGAGCCTCTTGTGCTTGACATCGATGGCCAGCCCATGCGGCAAATTGCACGGCGCAATCGACCACGAGTCCAGAACCTTGAGCTGCTTCGAATCGAACGCAGTAATTTGGTTCTTATCGATCAGGTCCACGTAGACGTGCCCCTGGCCGTCCGCCTGACCGGCTTCGGGCTGGCCTCCCAGATCGATGAAGCCCACCGCCTCCCCGGTTTGTGCGTCGATCGCCGTCGCACCTTTGTTGCGCGGATTGAATACGAAGACGCGCTTCGATGCCGCGTCGTAGAGCAGGTAGTCGGGATTGCGTTCCTGAGCGGGTTTGACTTCTTTGATCACTTTCAGCGTTTCCGGATCGAACATCGTCACCCAGCCGCCCTGGCCGATCGTGAAGCCGTGCTTGAACTCGGGAGCGAAGACCAATCCTTTGGATCCGTGCGGTATGGGGATGGTTCCGAGATCCTTGCCGCTCGCATCCACGACGTTGATGAACACGTCTCGGGGGATGAACACGCGATGCGTATTCTGTGAATCTACCTCGAAGTAGTCCCAGCCGCCCTCTCCACTCAGAACAACCTTCCTCAATAGGTGATAACCGGGAGATTGGGGCATAGCTGCTCGTACCACCAGCACCCCGCCCAACAGCACACCCGCAAACAAGGCGGATGCTACAAACACCTGCCAACGTGCTCGCTTCACAAGACACCTCCAGTTGATTCGCTCGGCCAGAAACAGCCCTCGACCCGTGAAATCAGAAGACGTACTTTAGCGCCATCTGCATGGTTCGCCCATCAGCGGCGGACAGTATCCGACCGAAAGTGGAGTTCGTCAGAGTCGAGTCCGGATTACCAGGATTCACATGGTTCGGCACGTTGAAGGCTTCGGCTCGGAACTGTACCGACTGCTTTTCCCCTATCTTGAACGTTCTTGTTATGCCCATGTCGATGTTGATACTTCCCGGACCAAGAATATTCATAGCGCCGAGAGTCCCATACGTCCCCAATGCCGGCTGCACAAAGGCTGAGGGATTCAGCCAGGACTCCATAGTCCTGGTGGCGGCATACGGTGAAGAAAGCACCTGATTCGGCCTTTGACCGCCTTCTCCCGTCAGACGATTATCCAGGCCCGATGCAACGGTTAAATAGGAACCCGAAAGGATACGGACAATGCCGGATACCTGCCAGCCCGTAGCGAGAGCCCTCATCGCCCGGTTGGAAAATTGCGGTGTTTCATAGACCGAGGAGAAATTGAAGTTGTGACGCCGGTCTAATTCGCAATTTCCACGGTTCGCCCGCCGGCGCTCTGCAACAGACCCAGCAGCGACGTCCACCGTTATGCCGTCATCAATACAGTGCGAGAGTGTGTAATTCGCAAGCAGCGTCACACCTTTAGATTTCCGTTTCTGCACTGAAAGCACCATTCCGTTGAAGCTGCGCGTTCCTCCATCGGAGGCAGTCGCGATACTGCCAAAGTACTGTCCCTGAACGGGATTCTGCAAATAAAGCACGCGCCGCTGAGTGGTGTTGGAAGTGGTGGAACACGGGCTATAGGTGACGCCGTTGATCGTGCAGCTGGCGCCGGGAATGTAAACAGCGGGATTGCCCTGGTAGCCTACGCTCTCGTGGATTCCGCTGTTGCCGAGATAGCTTCCCGACACAAGCCAATCCGAACCAACCTGCCGCTGCATGCTCAGGTTCCACTGGTGGATATACGCCTTTTTCAAGCCCTGGGGAAACGTGGTGTAGCCACTCTGGAAAAAAGTCATGTTTGGGCTGATCGTAAGCGGGAAAGGATTTCCTCCGGGATAACCCAGCCACGGATCGTCGAGACCACCAACCGGATTTGGAAGGGTAACAGTAGCGCCATTGGGCGGTGAGTTCTGAAAACCGCCATACCGGTCAAAATGCGGATAGTCAAAAAACAGCCCGTACGCCCCTCGCACCACCATCAGACCATTGCCTTTCGGATCCCACGCCAGTCCTAAACGCGGTCCGAAATGCATCCATGAGCGGTCCTCTAACGCGTTGTTAGTGCGTCCGCCTGGATCACCGGGGAACAGGATTCCGGCGGGAGCGTTCTTGAATACCGTACTATGAACGCCCTGGTCGAACGCTGTCTTGTCGAAAATCCCGGCTGGAGGCCCCAATTTGGAGGGCGGTAGATAGGGTTCCCAGCGAACACCAGGACTTACCGTCAGGTGGGAGGTGGCCTTCCAGGTATCCTGCAGATAAAGGCCGGTATAGTTTCTGCGCAGATAGTACGTAGCAACGGCGCCATCTATAAACGTAGACGGCCTTCCCAACATGAAATCGCCCAGCGACAATCCAGAATTCTGAGCGCCGAATAGCATCTGACCGGGAGCGTTTGTACCCGAGAGCCAGTTCGACATGGAATGGATATAGTTGACTCCAAGTCCAATCTGGTGTGCTCCGTGCAACCAACTAATATCCTCAGCAAGCTGGTACGCCGTCGAGTTGGTTACCCCGGGATTGTGCATGGCTGCGCCACCTGGCCCGGTGCTAAATGCGCCCGAGACAATCAAGACCACAATCTTTCCCCAATTCGGCGGGTAGTAAAAGTTCTTCACTCCCATGTCATTCCAAGTGAAAAGAGGAGTCTTCGGATACTTCTCGTTGAGCGTTCGGAGCACCGTTGCGTGGAACGAACTCACGACTGAGGGACCGAGCAGATAGGTGTCGCCCAGAACAAAGGAGTGATAACGCCGAGTAAAATCCGGTTGGCCCATCGAGAACCACGTCTTGCCATCGTAATCACTTGGGCTGTCCAGGCGGGCCAGCTCATATCGTCCGAACAGCGAGTTCTTTTGGCTCTGCTGGAAATCCACTCTACCCATGATGATCTGCTCGTTATAGTTATTTTTCCGAGCGAATTGGACTTTGCCGCATGGGTCGACCGTGACGGGATTCAATTTCACTACGTTCAATGCCACCGGCGAGAACAGCGCTGGATTGATCTGATTGTTGACGAAGGGCGCCTTGAGGGTGATCTGCCGGCCGTTATTGCACTGCGGTGAAGTTATGGTCGTCCAGTCACCGGCAAGCATCTGTGGCGTGGGAATGAAATTAATGATCGAGGCCGGCTGCGAGCGTACAAGAGTGGCCTGGTCGCCACCGAAGAAAAACAGTTTGTTCTTTATGATCGGTCCACCCAGCACGCCGCCAAACTGGTTGCGTTTCAGACCGTCTCTCTCCAATGCGAAAGTATTGCGCGCATTGAAGACCCTGTTTCGTACATATTCAAAGAGATCGCCGTGAAACTCGTTGGTACCCGATTTCGTGATCGCATTGACGGCGCCTCCCGAGTGCTGCCCGTACTGCGCCGGCACTGAACTGGTTTCTACCTTGAACTCCTGCAGCGCATCCGGGAAAGGCAGTGGGAAATTGAAATTGGTGTATGGATCGTTATGCGATGCCCCGTCCAACAGGTATGTCAGACCATTGTTCAATCCGCCAGCAACGGAAATGATATCGGTGGGGTATCCTCGGTTTGTACCAAACACTCCTCCACCGACGGCGTTACCTGAAATAACAATCAATTGCTGCACATTGCGCGCGTTGAGCGGCAACTCCAGCACACGCACATTGTCAATCACCTGGCCGATACCAGTCGACCGCGTTTCAACCAGTGCCGCATTCGCTTCAACCTCAATCGTCTCAGCCACTTGACCGATTTCCATGCCAATGTTGATCACTGGAGTGCTGCCGACCTGCAGTACGATTCCCGTTTGTACAAAAGTCCGGAAGCCTGAAAGCGCCGCTTCCAACTTGTACGGACCGACCGGCAGATCCGTCAGTGTATATAATCCCACCTCATTGGTCACTGCGCTCCGCGCAAGCCCCGTAGCGGTTTGTGTCGCTGTCACCTGGACTCCAGGCAATAGCGCACCGGTTTGATCTTTTACAGTGCCATTGATCTGGGCCGTCGCTTGAGCCCAAGCCGGCGAGCAGCTCAAAACCAGAATCAACGCGGCGAACAGTAAACTAGTTCCCATGTCCTTCATCATTCCCCCTATCCGGACCTATTCGAACCCACTCCCCGTCGTGGTTAAGCTAAATCGGCATTAAAGTTGTCATGTTGTATTTAAAGTGGCTGGCGAAAAGTTGTTGCAAATTGTGCGGGCCGTGCCGAGAATCGGTCCCAATCATGTGTCGAACGACAGTAGCGGCGCTGGTGCTCAGCACAGCGATCACGATTGCAGGCTGTGACGCCAGGCCCGCCACAAACCGGAGCGCGCCGCGGCCAATCGTGCGCATGTCGACGACGGAGACATCCGTCCTTTCCAACTTTCTCAATCTTCCGCAGTTCTCAGTACAGTTAACCGACATCGGCGATTCCGAGAAGCGCCTCCTTGCTCTTCAACAGGGCTCCATTGACCTTACGGTCGCTACAGCCGACGTGACTTATCTTGCATTTAACGGCCTGCTGTCAGACCGCTCCCAGCCTATGGACAAGCTTCGCGGCATCGCCCTGCTTCATTCCGCCGCCGTTCACCTTCTGGCAGGGCCGACGGCGAATCCGGGACGGGGATTCCGAGGCATGCGCGTGGTGCTGGGTAACCCTGTCGGCGCTAATGAGGCGCTTGGAGAACGGTTGATCAACAGCATGGGAATCGCCAGATCCGAGATACGGGGCGAATTCGTGGCCCGAGACCTGGCAGTGGAAAAACTCCTTAAAGGAGAAGTTGACGCCGCAATCCTGATCGGACGGCCGCCACAGCAACCCGTCGTCCGAGCGCTCCACGGCGGCGCGCGTTTGCTGGACATTGACGGCCCGGAAATCGATCGTCTCAGGTCGTATTATCCACTTCTCGGGAGAATGCTGATTCCGCGCGGGACTTACCCGGGCCAGGACGTTCCCGTGCATACGATCGGAGTCGATCTGCTGGTGGTCTGCCGTGCCGATCTCGACAACAAGCTGGTGTACGAGCTGACGCGCGCCTACTTTGAGCAAAGTCTGGAGAACGTGCGGAATCAAACAGATCCTCAACGGGCTCCGGCGGTGGTGATTCCATTGCATCCGGGAGCCGCCCGATACTATCGCGAGCGTGAGGTGAGCCGATGAAATCCGACCGGATCACTCGCCTGGCGCTGCGGGCTTCGAGCTTCCTGACCATTTCCGTCTTTCTGGGGATTGCCACGCTGCTGGCGTTCGGATACAGCGTCGCGCGCGAATGGCAGCAGGGAGTGGCGGTTCGCATAGCCCATCAGAACGAAGAGAGCGCCGAGCTGATCATCAAGGCGATCACCCGAGACATGCGAGGCGCTCAGGCGCGCATCCTTGCCAACCGCGATTGGGACGCTCCCTTGCCAGCCGACTTCACCCGGGACATGACCGAGCAAGTGGCCACGACCTTCGCCCGGTACCCCTACCCCGAATCGTTCTTTATCTGGCGCGGCGGGCACCAAAGCGTGCTCTTCTTCAGTCGCACCACTCGTCTTCCACGATGGATGCCACCGCCGCGAAGCGCGAGCACGCGCGAAGCGCAAGCCCGGCAGGGCGCAGCCTCAAGAACTGCGCGAAGCCCCAAGAGAAGTCCCGTTGTCAACTCTCCGATTGCGCTCGCGGTCGATCCTCCCGTAGCCGATGAGGTGCGACGGCGGGTACTGGCGAGCGTTGAAGCGCAGCGGCGGTATGCCGTTTTCAACACCGAACTGGCCGGAGTTCCATACCAGATTATTGCGAGGATCACCTATGCCGATTCCCTGCGTGAGCATCTGGAATCTGTCAGCGGGTTCACGGTCAATCTCGACTGGGTCAGAAAATGGTATTTCGCGGACATACTCTCCGAAGTTTGGCCCAGCGTGAGCGGCGGACTCACGCAGGACATCGTGCTCCTTGATGAGAACAACCGCACGGTACTGGGATCGAATAATGAGGACCAACCGGTGGCGCAGCGGGCATTCCCGCTTCTTTTCATGGATTCCTCGGACACCGCGTCGGACGTTCCCCCGGATTTGCGCCATACCCAGTGGAGAATCCGCATCAGCGCGTCTCGTGACCCGATTTTGCTCTCGGCAAGGCGGCGAGTGGACACGACGTTGCTCGCCACCAGCTTTGCCGTTATTCTTTGCGGAGTAAGTCTGATGGTGACGCACAAGGCGGTTCTCAGCAGGGTGAAGGTTTCGGAAATGCGATCGCGTTTCGTGTCGTCGGTTACTCACGAGCTGAAAACGCCGCTCGCCAACATCCATGCGCTGGCGGCGACGCTGGCGCGCCAGTCACAGATTCCCTCTGAACGCTATCGAGACTATCCGAATCTGCTGGTTCGGGAGACGAATCACCTCAGCCGCCTGGTCGACAACCTGCTCGCGTATGCGCGCATCACCGACGTCAGCGAGACCTATGCATTCGAACCAATGGCGGCTGCCGAAATCGCCGAGGAGGCGCTGAGGAGTTTCCAGCCGCGACTTTCGGAAAGTGGAATCACAGTCCAGTTCGAGATATCCCCGGATCTCCCTTTCGTGTGCGTCGATCAAAGGGCTATGACGTTAGCTCTCACCAATCTGATCGAGAATGCGACGCGCCATGTCCGAAACAATGGACACATCCGTGTTTCCACAAGCTGTGTTGATTCGGTGGTCTCCATTGAGGTGCAGGATGACGGATGCGGCATTTCGACGGCAAAGCTTGCAGCCCTTCGGGAAAGCATTGCCAGCCGAGAATTTTCCCCTTCCGACGGGGGTGGGCTGGGTCTTGCGATTGCCAGCAAGGTGGTCGCTGATCACCGTGGAACGTTCACCGTTGACAGTGTGCCAGGGACGGGAACCCGATGCGTCATCGGGCTTCCGGCTTGTTGACATGCCTCACCGTATTCTTGTTGTTGAAGACGATCCGACCCTTAGACTTGTGATCCAGGACAATCTCGGATCCGAAGGTTACGAAATCGATGTAGCCGCCGATGGTGCCTGTGCTATCAGCCAGACCCGGGCGGCCATGCCTGACCTTGTCATCCTTGACCTTACCCTCCCGGACTGCGACGGATTGGATCTCCTCCCGATCCTGCGGCTGGGCGGGCAGATTCCAATAATAATTCTGACAGCCCGCACTCAGCAGGCGGAAAAACTGAGCGGGCTGCACCTCGGGGCCGATGACTACATTACAAAACCGTTTGATATGGAGGAATTACTGGCGCGCATTCGTGCGGTGCTTCGGCGCGCACGGCCCAGCGTCAGCCGTATACGCATGGGGGCCGTGACCATCGATTTTCTGAACAAGCGCGCCTCACGTGGGAGGCGTACTATTCCTTTTACTTATCGCGAGTTCGAGCTCCTGAGGTACCTCGCCGAACGTCGCGACACGGTAGTACACCGCGATGAATTGCTCCGCGCAGTCTGGGGGTATCTGGACACGGACGTGATCACGCGAACAGTCGACTTCGCCATCGCCCGATTCAACGGCGACGGCACGCCCGACACCACCTTCGGATCCAACGGAAACGGCACCGTTCTCACCCACCTGGGCGAGAGCTCCAAC
>Ga0137403_10005970_pt1 | contig 13997 bp, 14 predicted proteins | sample CZOMad2_1_16fung_FD_122057 | JGI IMG/M metagenome (GOLD analysis project Ga0137403, IMG submission 122057) | Vadose zone soil fungal communities from Angelo Coast Range Reserve, California, USA - CZOMad2_1_16fungal (Hybrid Assembly) | ecosystem: Environmental > Terrestrial > Soil > Vadose zone... | reverse complement strand
CTCAGTGAGCGTGCCCATGATGCCGAAATCGAGCGCGACGTAGCGGCCCTCGGGCGTCACCAGGATATTTCCCGGATGCATGTCGGCGTGAAAGAAGCCGTGGCGGAACACCTGCGTGAAAAAGATCTCGACGCCGGTGCGCGCGAGCCTGGGGATGTCCACGCCCTGGCGGCGCAGCTCCTCGACCTGGCTCACCGGCGTGCCGCGCATTCTTTGCATCGTCATGACGGTCGTGGTGCACCAGTCCCAGTACACCTCGGGGACGACGAGCAAGGGCGAGTCCGGAAAATTCCTCCGCAGCTGGCTGGCGTGCGCCGCCTCCCGCATCAGGTCGAGCTCTTCGGAGAGGTGGCGCGCGAATTCGGCGACGACTTCGCGCGGTTTCAGCCGCCGCCCGTCCGCCGAGAAGCGTTCGACCAGCCCCGCCGCGGTATTGAGGAGCGCCAGGTCCTCGGCAATCACCGGCTCCATCCCGGGGCGCAGGATCTTGACCGCCGCTTCCGTCCCGCCTGGGAGCACGGCGACGTGGACCTGGGCGACCGATGCGCTCGCCGCTGGCGTCGGGTCGAATTTCTCGAACACCTGGGCAATCGGTTTCCCGAAGGCGCGCTCGACCTCGGCGATGGCGAGCTCGCCCGGAAACGGGGGCACCTGGTCCTGCAGCTTCGCCAGCTCGTCGGCGAGGTCGGCGGGCAGCAGATCGCGCCGCGTCGAGAGCACCTGTCCGAACTTGACGAAAATGGGGCCGAGCGCCTCGAGCGCCCGGCGCAGCCTCACGGCGCGCGGCTGGGAGAGCGGGCGAAAGAACAGCAGCGCGCGAAAGCTCCGCGCGATGCCGCTGTCGGGGGCGAGCGCGAACTCGTCCAGCCCGAAACGCAGGGCTATCCACAGGATCTTAGCGAGGCGGAACAAGGGAATCAGCGCTTGCCGGGCGATTCCAGCCGATCGATGCGCTTCTCGAGTTGCCCGGCCTCGTCGCGCAGCGCGTCGACCTCGCGCGCGAATTTCCGCGCGTCGTCGGGGCGCAGCAGCAGCGGCTGCTCTTCCACCCAGTACTCGGCGAAGTTCTCCGCGAGCCGCAGCAAGGCGTCCCGCTGCCACGCGGCAAAGGCCCTGCCGCCCGAGGCGAGTCGATGCGCAAGGATGTCTCCGAACACGATCGACAGGTCTTCCTCGATGTCCCAGGCCAGAGTACTGAAAACAGCGTCGACGGCGCCCGCGAGATCCGCGGGCCCTTCGATTTCGATCTGGCTTCGCGCGGCCTCGTCGCGGGCGAGCAGGAGGGGCAGGGCGCCGGCCTTGAGCCTGACCACGAGCGCGCTCGCCGTTCCGGCCGGCGCCCGATCGAGCAGCCCGCTTTCCAGGATCGTGACGCGCAGGTCCGGGAACGGAGGACAGCGGACTTCGACGCCCTTTCCCGCAAAGGGCCGAAGCCGCTCCGCCACGAGCGGCTGCTGCGACAGCAGATGGTTCAGTCCGGCGAGCGCGCCGCGCTCGAGCATGGCTGCGGCCGGGCAGGCCGACCCGCGATCAGTGCGTCTGCTGTATTCCGGCGAGGAGCCAGCCCGACGAGCCGTTCACCGGCTTGCACAGATTCCAGATCTCCTCGAACGGTTCGGCGAGTGCGCGCGACTCCTCGCGGATCGAGCCGGAAAAGCGCACGCTCGCCCAGTGCAAGTCGCTCTCGGTCACGAGCTCGAGCAGCGATGCGTTCAGCGTGACCACGTCGGTCTGCTGCCCTGCCGGGTGTTCCTGCTCCTCGCCCTTGAGCGCGTCGAACATCTCCCGCGTGGTGACCTGGCGAAGGCGCACCAGGTCGCCCCGGTCGTTCGCTTCCTGGAGGCGCAGGAAGTTGCGCTGCGCTTCCTTGAGAAAGCCGTCGAGATCGAAACCCGGCGGGATATTCGGCACGAATTGGCTGCGAAAATCGGGCTTGGCCCCAGTGTCACCGAGAAGCTGCGAAGGCGGCGGCGCGGCAACGGTCTCGTTGCCCAGGCCGGCGTAGTGCAATGGCGATCCCTGAGATCGACCCCTGGAAAGGAAGCGCATCAAGGCGAAAACGACGGCCCCGGCAAGAAGCGCCAGGAGGAGCCCGCCGATCGCGGACCCGAAACCGCCCTGCGCGAACAGCCAGCCAAGACCCAAGCCCGCCGCGAGTCCTGCAAGAGGTCCCAGCCACCGGGACCCTGCGGGCTGCGGTGCGCTCGCCGGTTGCTGCTGCGACGGCGGAGTGGCCTGCTTCTGGGGCGTGGTCATCTGCCGCTGGGAGCCGAGACTGCGGCCGCCGCCCAGCCTCGCCGCCTGTGCGTCGTCGGCCAGCGCGATCACGCCGAGCGCCACCGCGATGAATGAAACGAGCAATCCTTTCATAATCCTTCTCCTCAAAATCAATCTCAGCTCGGTTTAATCTCAGTTTAGTTTCAGTATTTGTAGCCGCGGTGCAGTGCGACAACGCCCGCGCTCAGGTTGAAGTATTCGACCGCTTCCAGGCCCGCCCGCTCGAGCATGGCTTTCAGGCTCTCCTGGTCGGGGTGCATGCGTATGGATTCGGCGAGATAGCGGTACGCCGTTTCGTCCCGCGCGACCGTTTTTCCCAGCCAAGGCAGCACGGTAAACGAATACCAGTCGTAGATTTTCGAAAGCGGCGCCCATACTCGCGAGAACTCCAGCACGAGCAGCCGTCCCGCGGGCTTCAGCACGCGGCGCATTTCGGCGAGCGCGGCCTCCTTGTCGGTCATGTTGCGCAGCCCGAACGCCACGCTGACGCAGTCGAAATAGTCCGACGGGAAAGGCAGCGCCTCCGCGTCGCATTGCACCGCGGGGAGCGGCAGACCGCGGTCGAGCAGGCGATCGCGTCCCCGCTCGAGCATCGCGCGGTTGATGTCGGTGATCCAGACCTCTCCGCTCGGGCCGGCGCGCCTCGCGAAGTCGAGCGCCAGGTCGCCCGAGCCCGCCGCGACGTCGAGCACGCGCTCGCCCTCGCGCACGGCCGCAAGAGTCACCGTGAAGGCCTTCCACAGCCGGTGCAGGCCGCCCGACATCAAATCGTTCATCAGGTCGTAGTTGCCTGCGACCGAGGAAAAGACGCCGGCGACGCGGCCCGCTTTTTCCGCCTTATCGACGCGCTGATAGCCGAAGTCGGTCTGACTCATGGACACATGCTAGCAGGTTTGCGGAACGGCATCGGCGCCGGAACCTAGCGCTGCGCGCCGGCCTCTTTCAGCCGCTCGAGGTAGCTCTCCCACATTGCTTCGCGGTTTACGCCGAGCTCGTACAGATAGTCCCAGGAATAGATACCGGTGGCGTGCCCGTCCGAGAAATGAGGCTGCACGGCGTAGCTCCCTACGGGCTCGAGGCTCAGGATGTCCACGCCCTTCTTGCCCGTCTGCAGGGTCTCCTGTCCCGGGCCGTGGCCGCGCACTTCGGCCGACGGAGAGTAGACGCGCAGGAACTCGTACGGCAGCTCGAAGCGCCTCCCGTCGGAGAACGAGATCTCGAGTACACGCGACTTCTGGTGCAGCTTGATCTCGGCGGGAGCCGGAGTGCCCGACGCGGCCATGAAAACGGAACGAAGGCGTCAGGCCGACTCGAAGCTGAGGCGCTCGAAATCGGCGCCGCGGTCGACGAGCTCGACCAGCCGCAGCCGGCCCGGGCTGTCGGCCACCTCGAGCTCGCGCTTGGGCTTGAACCAGCCCGCGGGTGTGACCAGGGTTTCGGGAGCCTGGAGCGGAGCGAACGCCGGCAAGAGGAAGCCTTGAGTGTACGGATCGGTGGTCACCCCGGCCGGCCTGATCGCAACCCCCTGTGGAACCCCGGGAAGTATCTGCACGCCGATGCGCAGGCCGAACTCGGTGGAGACCGACAGCCACTTGATCGTGCACAGCAGGAAGACCTTGGAGTCGGCGAGCCTGATTCCCAGAAGCTGGCCGAGCAGCAGGCGCGCGTTTGCGTTCGGATCGACGCGCTCCAGGCGCAACCCCGAGGCGCTTTCGTCCTTGATCTGCCAGGTCTCGAGCGGAAAATTCGGCGACGTAGCGGGATCGTCGGCGTGGCGCGTCGCCAGGCGCCCGAAAGTCGCGAGCTCCTCGTGCTCCTTCTGCGATATCGGTCGCCCGGCGCCCCGCGACGCAAAGGCGCGTCCGCTGACGAAGTAGTGGATCGCGGGCATGCCCAGGCAGGTCTGCGCGGTGCCGGTTGCGCCGTGGCGCGGATGCACGCGCGATTGCTTGTCCTCGCACCAGCGCCGGTACAGCAGCACCAGCATGCTGTCGGCAAGCGCGGCGGTGACCTCCTCCCCCAGGCCGAGCTCGGCGGGAGTCTCGCCCTTGCGCAGCAGGGCGACCCGCTTGCGCAGATCGCTGCGCAGCTCGCCGATGTCGAGCACTCGCGCGGCGGCGCCCTCGACGGGATGGTGCGAGGCGCCGCTGGCGCCCGACAGGTCCACCATCAGGGGCGCGGCGTCGCCCGTATCGGCGGACTCACGCCCGATCGAGACCTTGCGCGTCCAGCGCTCGAGCCACACGGAAATGAGCTCGATCTGACGCGGCGTGAGCTTTCCCGGATTGGAGAGATCGAGGAGCAGCACCTGCGCATAGGTTTCCATGCAGTTCGTCTCCCGCCCCTTGTGGACAGGATGGGCGACTTCCTCCCGCGTCTTGCCGCGTTCCTCGACGAGCGCGTAAACGCGGTGCAGGACCTTCCACTCCTGCTCGCCCGCGTCCTGATACGCCTGATAGCACGTGACCATTTTCTCGCCCGTGCACCACAGGACGCGCTGGCCCACCAGGGGAATGTTCAGGCCCCCGGCGCGCTCGACGATCGCCTGCACGCAGTGCTGGTATCCCGTCGAGAGGGCATCCCACAGCGCGTGCACATTCTTGAGAATCTCCCGCTCGGGCGGGGCGAGCGGCGCGGGGCGGCTGGAGATTTTCTTCGCCTGCTCCTTCTGCACGAAGGTCACGGGCTCGCGCAGGAGCTCCAGGATCTTCAGGCGCTCCGCCGGCGCGAGCTTGTAGGCGTTCAGCTCTTCGAGCTGCCCGAGAAGACGCACGTGGGCCGGGCCCACGTTGATGAGCGGCACGGTCTGCAGCCACTTGGCGCAGCCGGAGGCGTCGGTGAACTCGGGCTCGGCGTCCGGGCTGATGGTCGGGAGATCGAGATGCGCCATGGGCTATGAGAGCCGTTGTGCGAGCGCGGCGGCCAGTGCCCGCCGGTCGGGCGCCGCGCGTGGTGTTGCGCTCGCCCGCGAAGGTTCGGCCCAGATCGGCTTCGGAAAATGGCGATCGTCGCCGTGGCGCGGAACCACGTGCCAGTGCAGGTGGGGCACGGCGTTGCCCAGGCTCGCCAGGTTGACCTTGCGCGGCTGGAGCAGGTCGCGGAGAGTCGACTCGGTTGCGAATACCGCGTTCATAAACCGGGTCCGGTCGGCAGGTGCGAGATCGGTCATTTCCTTCACGTGCCGCTCAAGGACTACCCGGCAGAATCCCGGGTAGTCGGGATCATCGACGAGGACGATGCGGCAGAACTCGTCGCGCCAGAGCACTTCCCCTCCGGGGGTCGCGCACAGCTCGCAGGGCTCGTCGTTCAAATCTTCACTCCTCGCCCAGGCGCGGCGCCGTCGAATCGGCCGCGTCGGGCCGAAGGATAGCAGAATCGGGACCGGCTACGCGCTTCCCGCATTCAAAGGCGGCTCGGCGGGCACCGCGTTCTCCGGGAAGATGTCGCGGTAGCTCGCATAGAAGCTGGCGAACAGCGTGGGCAGGGTGAGCAGGGTGACGACGAGGATAAACGACTGCAGGACCTCTCCCTTGCTCTGCGCCAGGACCATCACCACGGTCGCCGCGATCAGGAACAGAACGCTAGCCAGGGAGAGCGCGGCGCCGTAGACCAGGAATGCCCGCCAATTCCGCCACACTGCGAAAAAGCTGTAGAACAGGGATTGGACCGCGCCCATGCGGTTCCACGCGGCGAGCACCGGCGCAAACCAGAAAGCCATCAGCATCGGGGCGGAGGCCAAGGCGGCGATCATCAGCGCGCGCGAAACGCTCCCGTCGCGCAGAGACTCCTCCGGGGGCTCCTTGCCGGAGAGCATCGATTGCACTAGCGCGCCTGCGTCGGCGAGCGAAGCCAGTCCGAGCACCCCGACGATCGAGATGAGATTCAGGATACCCAGCACGATCAGCGTCGAGGGCGCGCTCCGGAAGCCCGAGATCAACAACGCCGGGCGCAGAATGCCGCCGTGCTCGATGACAGCGCATGCGACCATGAAGCTGACCAGGAACGCCGGGAGGAGCACCATGAAGGCCGCCGGACCCAGGTAACGAATCTGGCCGAAAAGCAGCTCCGCGAAAAAATACATGAACACCAGGAACAGCCACATCGGCGGGTTCTTGCGAAAGAGCGCGAAGCCCTTGACCAGCCAGGACCAGCCGTTTCGTGCGGGAACGACGCGCATCTCTAGGCCCGGTGCTCGTTCGTGCTCATGGGCGGATAGTGTGGGACGGACGGGGTGTTCAGACAAGAGGGAGCGGGCGGGCGCGCCGCGCCTCGAGCACGCGGCGGAAATGCTCCGGGTCGTGCGCGTGGGTGAGCTCCCCCGGGCGCGGCAAGTAGAAGTCGTGAAGGCGAGACAGCCAGAATCGCAGCGCCGCCGCGCGCAGCAGCGCCGGCCAGGCTTCTTTCTCGCTGTCGGTGAACTCGCGGGCGCGGCGGTACGCCGCGAGGAGGGCCTGGGCGCGCTCCGCGTCGATCCCGCCCGCCTGGTCGACGCACCAGTCGTTGACCGTCACCGCGACGTCGAACAGCAACGCGTCGATGCCGGCGAAATAGAAGTCGATCACGCCGCCGATGCGGTCTCCGTCGAACAGCACGTTGTCGCGAAACAGGTCGGCGTGAACGGCGCCGCGCGGCAGGTCCAGGTCGCGGTGCCGCGCCTGGAAATCGAGCTCCGAGGCGAGCAGCTCGCGGCGCGGCACGTCGAGGAACGGGGCGACCTCGCGCGCCGCCTCGCGCCACCAATGAGGTCCCCGCGGATTCTCGAGCTTGCCGCCGTAGCTCTTTCCGGCAAGGTGCATGTCGCCGAGGATGGCGCCGACCTGCTCGCATTGGCCGGCTCCCGGGGAAGCGATCGGCGCGCCCGGCAGGCAGGTGACGATGGTGGCGGGTTTGCCGTTCAAGGTCCCCAGGTACTTGTCGCCGCGGTCGGCGATCGGCGCGGGGCAGGGAATGCCGTGGCGGGCGAGGTGCGCCATGAAGTTCAGGTAAAACGGGAGCTCGGCTGCGCTCAATCGCTCGAACAGGGTCAGGACGAAGCGGCCGTGCGAGGTCGTGACGAAGTAGTTGGTGTTCTCGATCCCCGCCGCGATGCCCTGCAGATCGGTGAGCGTGCCGATCGCATAGCGCTTCAACCAGGCCGAAAGCTCGTCGGGGGAGACTCGCGTGAAGACCGACATGACGCCCGCGTGAGCGTCAGAACCGGCGGATCACCCAAAGCGGCACGCGCACGCCGTGATCGAGGCTCTCGTTTTTCAATCCGGGGCCGTCGCCCAGGTCCTCGACCAGCCAGTACTCCTGGCCCGCCGGAGTCGTCACGCGCACCACGCGGCGCCCGTCGATGAGCTGTTCCTCCACCTGGTCTTGCCCGGAGCCGATGCGCACCGGCGGCTCCTCCGGCTGTTCCGCCGCGCCCGGAGGCGGCGGGATCTCGGGAAGCGGCTCGAGCTTGGGCGGCTGCTGCGCCGCGAGGGGCAGCGCGAGAGCGAGCAGCGCGGGAGCGAGAATTCGTCGCAGCATGGAGCGATTCCGCATCAGGGCGAGTCTATCAGAACCGGTGACAAATTCTGACATAATGAGGCGCCGGCCTCTTTCGAATAGTTCCCTTGGAAAAAACGCTGCTGTTGGTTGACGGGTCGTCGTATCTGTACCGCGCCTTCCACGCGTTGCCCGACCTGCGCAACGCGGCGGGCGAGCCCACCGGCGCGATCTACGGCGTGCTGAACATGCTGAGACGCCTCCTTGCCGACTACAAGGCGGACTACCTCGCCTGCGTGTTCGATGCGCGCGGCAAGACCTTCCGCGACGACATGTACGACCAGTACAAGGCCAACCGCCCGCCGATGCCGGACGATCTCGGCTCGCAGGTCGGGCCGCTGCTCGAGGCGATACGCGCCTGGGGCTGGCCGCTCCTGCAGATCGATGGTGTCGAGGCCGACGACGTCATCGGCACGCTCGCGCGCGAAGCCGACCGCCGTGGGATGCGCTGCGTGATCTCGACCGGCGACAAGGATCTTACGCAGCTGGTGAGCGAGCACGTGACCCTCGTCAACACCATGTCGAACGAGCGCCTCGATCCCGAGGGCGTAAAGGCGAAGTTCGGCGTTCCGCCCGAGCGCATTCTCGACTACATGACGCTGGTCGGAGATTCGGTCGACAACGTGCCCGGGGTCGAGAAGGTCGGCCCGAAGACCGCGGCGAAATGGGTGTCGCAGTACGGTTCGCTCGAGGAGGTCATGAGCCACGCATCCGAGATCGGCGGCGCGGTCGGCGAAAACCTGCGCAAGGCGCTCGACTGGCTCCCCAAGGGGCGGGCCCTTCTCGCCGTGAAATGCGACGTGAAGCTGCCGGTCGACCTGGAGGAGCTCAGGCTCGCGCCGAGCGACGACCGGAAGCTCGGCGATCTCCTGTCGCGCTTCGGGTTCAAATCGTGGCTGAAGGAATCGCCGGCGACCGCCGCGGAGACGCCGGCAGCCCCCACGCCTGTCCGGGCCGAGGTCGAGCGCCGCTACGAAACGCTTTCAACCGAAGCCGAGTTGTCGCGCTGGCTCGCGGAGCTCGAAGCCGCCGACCTGGTTTCCCTCGGCACCGAGACGACGAGCGAGGAGCCGATGCAGGCGCGGCTGGTGGGTCTATCCTTCGCCACCTCCGCCGGCCACGCGGCCTACCTCCCGCTCGCGCACCGCTACGCCGGGGCTCCAAGCCAGGTCGAGGTCGGGCGCTCGCTCGCTACACTGAAGCCTTGGCTCGAGAGCGACGAGCACAAGAAGCTCGGCCACAACATCAAGTACGATCAGCACGTGCTCGCCAACCACGGCATCGCGCTCCGCGGCATCGCGCACGACACGCTGCTCGAGTCCTATGTGATCGAGAGCAGCGCCCGCCACGACGTGGAGAGTCTCGCCCAGCGGCACTTGGGCGCAAAGGCGCTGTCGATCGACGAAGTGACGGGGACAGGCGCCCAGCGCCTACCCTTCGAGCAGGTGGATGTGGCGCGAGCGGCCGCGTATTCGGCCGAGGACACGGACCTCACGCTGCAGCTGCACGCTGTGCTCCACCCGAAGCTCGCCGCCGAGGAGAAGCTCGCGCGCATCTACGCCGAGATTGAGATGCCGGTGTGCGAGGTCCTCTACAAGATGGAGCGGACAGGCGTGCTGATCGAACCGCGGCAGCTCGAGGCGATGAGCCACGAGCTCGGCCAGAAAATGCTCGAGCTCGAAGGCAAGGCGCACAAGGAGGCCGGGCAGCCGTTCAACCTCGGCTCGCCCAAGCAGATCGGCGAGATCCTCTTCGAGAAGAAGGGCATTCCCGTGGTGAGGAAAACGCCTTCGGGCGCGCCCTCGACCGACGAGGAGGTGCTCGAGAAGCTCGCGCTCGATCATCCGCTTGCGCGCATGCTGCTCGATCACCGCGAGATCTCGAAGCTCAAGTCCACCTACACCGACAAGCTGCCCAGGATGGTGAACCCGCGGACGGGCCGCGTGCATACCACTTACGGCCAGGCGGTCGCGGTTACCGGGCGCCTCGCCTCGAACGATCCCAACCTGCAGAACATCCCGGTGAGGACGCCCGAGGGCCGGCGCATCCGCGAGGCTTTCATCGCGCCGCAGGGAAACGTCATCGTGAGCGCCGACTACTCGCAGGTGGAGCTGCGCATCATGGCGCACATCTCGGGGGACGAGAGCCTGCTGCGGGCGTTTGCTGCGGGCGAGGACATTCACCGCGCCACGGCCGCGGAGGTTTTCGGGCGCTCGCTCGCCGAGGTGTCCTCGGAGGAGCGCCGTTACGCCAAGGTGATCAATTTCGGCCTCATTTACGGCATGTCGGCCTTTGGACTCGCGCAGCAGCTGGGTCTCGAGCGCGCCACCGCGCAGGCCTACATCTCGAGCTACTTCACTCGCTATCCCGGGGTGGCGAGGTACATGGAGGACACGCGGAAGCTGGCGCGCGACCGGGGCTACGTCGAGACCGTGCTCGGCAGGCGCCTTTGGCTCCCCGAGATCAAGAGCGCGAATCCGGCGCGGCGCAGCGGGGCGGAGCGCGCGGCGATCAATGCCCCGATGCAGGGCACGGCGGCGGACCTGATCAAGCTGGCCATGATCGCGGTGCAGGGGTGGCTGGAGCGCGGGAAGCTCGCTTCGAAGCTCATCATGCAGGTGCACGACGAGCTGGTTCTCGAGGTGCCCGAAGGCGAGCTCGAGCGCGTCAGGGCCGAGGTTCCGAGGCTCATGAGCGGCGTCGCGCAGCTCAAGGTCCCGCTTGTCGTGGACGTCGGTTCGGGCCAGAATTGGGAAAAGGCGCACTGAGCCTCCCACAGGAAGGCGTTCCGGCAGCGCTCGAAGCAGGCAAGAACCCGGTCGAGACTAGGAGTAGCCAGTGCAACCCGATTCCGCTCAGGAAGACGGGAGCGCGCCCGACGTCATCCGCCACCTGGTGCTGCTCGGGGACGCGCTCCAGAACATCGATATGGGAATGGACCCGGCCGAGGCCGTGCTCGTTCCAAGACCGCGAAATCCGTGGCAGCTCACCGTGCTCGAGGCGCCGCACGTCCTGGAGCGCGGGTGGTCGCGGGCGATCCCGCTCGATGCGACCCACATCGGGATCTGCGTCGACGGCGCCTGGGCGCTCGAGGCGAGCGGACTGCTCCGGGCAAGCGCGCGGTCGGTGAGCGAGGCGCTGGAGACGCTCGCGACGGCGGCCGATCAGTTCGAGGAAGTCTTCGCGAAGCTCGTAAGATCGGCGCTCGAGGCCGGCCTGCCGACGGTGGTGTGTACGCTGGTTCCCTCGCGCCACGAGGAGCCTTCGCGGCAGCGCACCGCCGCCGCGGCGCTCGCCATCTTCAACGACCGCGTCCTGCGCCAGGCGGTCGCGGCGAAGCTCTCGGTGGTCGACCTGCGGATCGTGTGCGACGAGGAGAGCGACTACGCGAGCGAAACCCTGCTGTCGCGCACCGGCGTGCGCAAAGTGGCCAACGTCGGCCGCGCGGCGCTGTACGAGGTGTCGCGCGAGCCGGGGCGGACGAGGGTGTATTTCTAGGCTACTGGGATGGCGGCACGCTCTGGGCCGGCGACAGCAGGATCGCGTGCGAGATGTCGTTGATGTAGGCCTCTCCCACGATTTGTCCGCGGTTGTTGATGTACAGGGGATTGACGGTATCCCAGCCGGCGGCTACGACCTCGGGCAGCGTGTCGAGGCGGGTCATCTTGCCGCTCGCGTACAGAAATCCGCCGGTGCCGCCGGCATAGCCGACGATCTGACCCTGGTCGTTGATGGAGTAGGCCACGCTGCCCGATGGCCCGAACAAGGGGTTCCTGGCGGCGCCGCCGTGCAGGAACGCCTGCTGGTTGTTCTTGACTAGCGCCCAGCCGACCACTTGCCCGGCGCTGTTCAATCCGTAGGCGTAGTTGCTGCTTCCCCCGATGCTTGCGCCGACGTCGTTCATCTTGCCCTGGCTGTAGAGGAATGCGTCCATCGGACGGGTTCCATTCGTCAGCGAGTAGCCCGCGATTTGTCCGGCGTCGTTGATGGCGCGGGCGGTGGTATACGAGCCTCCGAGCGACCCCAGTTCGGTCACGGTGCCATGGTCATAGAGGATCGCGCGGCTGTCCGCGTTGATCGCGATCTGACCGGCGTTGTTGATGCCGACGGCGTAGCTCGACTTGCCGCCGAAAGTCCCCAGGTCGGTCATGTTGCCGCTCTCGTAGAGAAAGGCACGGTGAGAGCGGCCGCTCGTGGTGGACTGCCCCACGACCTGGCCGGCGTTGTTGATCGCGTATGGGTAGGTGTAGGTCCCGCCCAGACTACCCAGATCGACGATCCTCCCGCTGTTGCTGTCGTAGAGAAAGCCGCGCGTTGGAGCTCCGTAGCCAGCGCTCAGCTCGACTCCTACGACCTGCCCGACCTCGTTGATCGCCGTCCCATCGGTCGACCCGCCGATCAGTGCGCCGATGTCGACCAGAGTCCAGCCGCCGGCGCTGACGGAGGAACTGACAAGCGTGAGCGCCGCGGCGAGCGCGAAGGTAGATACAAGACGGCCTTTTGCTGCATGCATGACTGCCCCCTCAAGTTTTCCATGCTCCGGAAGTCGTTTTGATCGGAGCTGGTTTCCAGAGTGCGCTCGATCTGTGACAGAAAGGACAGCAGGGTGCGCTTGGCGCATACGCCAACCGGAGCAAGCACCGCGGACGGGCGTGTTCCTGGACGGTCGACCTTGGCGGACCGGCCGCGCTCAGTCCGGCAGCCGCGGCATCGGCAGCCCCGCACGGATCCTGGCGGAGAAATCCTCGGCCGAGCCGGCCGCGCGCGCGCGATCGCTGATCCGGCTCATCGCTTTCAGCTCGGGGAAGGTCCGCGTGGTATCGATGGAGCCGCGCTCGTAGAGCAGCTCGGGCAGGTAGCCGTTGGCGAGCAGCCTCCATGAGAGCGGCATCTTCCCGCCCGAGTGGATCACGCGCTGGCGAATGGCAGTGGTGCAGTTCGTCAACAACGCGTTGTACCAGCGCGGCTCGCGCGCGAGCGCGTTCACCTCGTCGAGGTAATCGAGCAGCAGGATTTTCGCGGCCCGCTGGGTCGTCCGCAGGCGATAGAGGTACACATCCTCGCCGCGGAAGTTCGTGCGCAGCTCGATCACGTCGCGTTCGTCCGCGGCGACGTAGATCAGCTCGTACTGCCGGAAGAAGCCGGCGACGGTCGAATACTCCTGGTCCTTGGTCTTGCGCGTCTCGATCGAGATGGCCAGATGTTGTCCATCCGCGAACGACCAGCTCATGATGGTGTGAGCGATGAGCGGCGCGCCCCAGTACGAGAAGAAGATATCGAGCCCGTCCAGCCCGGTCAGGTCGAGCCGGCGCTCCTCCCAGCGCTCGTCGAAATCGGTCTCGCTCCGATAGCGGAAGTTGCGGACGTTCCTCACCGTCACGCGGTCGCCCTGGATCTCGGCGGTCGCTACTCGCGCGACATCGGGCTGCCAGTCGCGCGCGTTGGAGGGCCGCAGCGAGAACCGCCACTTCACTCTAGATATCCACGGCCTTCCCGGGCTGCCGGGCGTAGCTGAGCGTCAGGGCTTCCCATACGTGTCCATCGGGCTCGCTCCAGTAGACGATGCGCCCGCCGTGCCGCGTGCTGACCTGTCTAGCGGCCTACGACTATCAGAACCCCGGCTGCGATGGCGAGGATCGCCATGACAGTCCCCAATCCGGAGAAGCTGAAATTGAGGAGCGGCACCAAGCCGGTCAGGATGAGCCAGACGGCCAACAGCAACATCCCGATGTTTCTTGTCAGTTTCATTGGCGGACTCCTTTCAGTTGAGACCCGACGTCGTGACCTTATTGGAGTATGTACTGGACCTTGCCGATGATGTTTATCGCGGGAACGAATCCCCAGACTCGGCTATCGCTGCTGCTGTCGCGGTTATCGCCCAAGACGAAGTAGTGGCCCTCGGGTACACGGCAAGACAAGCCTTCCGCGGTGTACGCACAACGTTCCTGATAGGGAAACGCCTTCACGATCGATGCGCCGGCAGGCGCGTCCGCTTCGATGAGAATGGCGTATTCGTGCTCGCCGAGTCGTTCCAGATACTGGCGGGAGGGAATAGAGCGGTCCTTGTGAGCGTAATCGGCGATACGCCGGGTTGGCACTTCCTCATCGTTGATCTTGAGCCGCTTGTTGTAGGACGAGATTCTGTCACCCGGAAGACCGACCACGCGCTTGGCATAGCTCAAAGATCT
>Ga0137403_10005969_pt1 | contig 13997 bp, 15 predicted proteins | sample CZOMad2_1_16fung_FD_122057 | JGI IMG/M metagenome (GOLD analysis project Ga0137403, IMG submission 122057) | Vadose zone soil fungal communities from Angelo Coast Range Reserve, California, USA - CZOMad2_1_16fungal (Hybrid Assembly) | ecosystem: Environmental > Terrestrial > Soil > Vadose zone... | reverse complement strand
TTCCCTCTTTGCACAGACGAGCTTGCGTTCCGTGCTCGGTGAGGTTGAACTCGACGAACTGCTCGCTCACCGTGACAAGCTCAACGTACGTCTGCAGACCATCCTCGATGAGCGCACCGAGCCCTGGGGCGTGAAAGTCGTCAGCGTGGAAGTAAAGCAGGTCGATCTTCCAGAGGCCATGTTGCGCGCCATGGCAAAACAAGCCGAGGCGGAGCGCGAAAAGCGCGCCAAGATCATCCATGCGGAAGGCGAGTTCAGCGCCGCCCAACGATTGGCGGAAGCCGCGCACGTGCTCGCGACCGAACCTACCACCATGCAGCTTCGCTATCTACAAACGTTGACTGAGATCGGTGTGGAAAAGAACACGACCATCGTCTTCCCGTTGCCCATCGACATCGTGGCCGGCTTTGCCAAGATGATGGAGAAGTACTCGAGGTAATGCGGCTCTCGGTACCTACAAAGTGACTACCCGCGTACCCAAAAATGGACTAGCGGGAAATTGAAAACAGCCGCACACTAGTAGCATGGCAAAGCACTCTGAGATGTTCGGTGGCTCAGCAGATCAGGGCGACGTATATGGTTACGAGGAAAGCAATTTCAGCATCCCCAAGGCGTTAAGCCTCTTCTTTGGCGTGGTGCTGCTGGCAGGATTGTTCTTTGGTGCCGGCTACCACATGGGACACGCCGCAGCACTGAATCAACAAGTAGCTGCGGCGCAAGTGCCGGCCATTCCAGCTTCTGTGGTCCCACCCAAGGAAAAGCCGGCAGCGGCGCTCGAAGCCACTGCAGAAGATCCGGGCGCGGCAGCACCCCCATTCCAGGAGCCGGTGGTTCAGGAGACTGATCCTACAACGACAGCCAAACAATCAGTTGATTCGCCCAAGAGCAAGGCCGAGCCTAAGGCTGCTGTCGCTCAAGGCGGCGCATTCACGGTGCAGGTAGCGGCGGTGCGCCATCAGGAAGATGCGGAAGCTTTACTCGGTGCGCTGCGTAAGAAGGAGTACCCGGTATTCCTGGCTAGCGCCGCGTCCGATTCCCTCTTCCACGTGCAGGTCGGGCCCTTCATCAAACAAAGAGAAGCAGAAGCGATGCGCGCGCGTCTCTCTGGCGATGGCTACAACGCGATCCTGAAGAAGTAGCTTCAGTCGGTATCGAAGCGCTGCTCTTTGAACGGGTCGCCGTACATGTGGTATCCGTTGCGCTCCCAGAAACCAGGAACATCGTGGTCGAGGAACTCGATCCCCCGCACCCATTTGACCGACTTCCACGCATAGAGGTGCGGCACCACCAGCCGCAACGGATAGCCGTGGTCGGCGTTCAGTGGCTGGCCATCGTGATGGGTGGCGAACAGCACATCGTCACGGTCGAGATCGACGAGCGGCACGTTGGCGGTGAAATCCTGCTCGGCATGGACAAGGACATGCGAAGCTGTGTTTTTGGGTTTGGCCAGACTAAGGATCTCGCGAAAGTTCACGCCCTCCCACAGATTGTCGAAGCGGCTCCAGCGGGTCACACAGTGGAAGTCGCGCGTGACCGTCATGCGCGGCAGGCGGTTGAACTCATCCCAAGTCAGCTTTCGCGGAACTTCCACGAGGCCCGTAACCTTGAAGTCCCAAGTGGCGGGATCGAAGCGCGGGACTGAACCGTAGTGCAGCACCGGCCACTTCAACGTCAGCGCCTGGCCGGGCGGCAGGCGTCCGGCTTCTTTCATCTCATGCTCGCGCTGCTTGCGCTCGTTGCCTTCGAACATGCGGTTGGTCCCCTCTGTCCACCCGATTCTAACAACCGTGCTGGGTGGCGGGATCCGCGAATTTTTATATTGACAGCCATCAATACGCAATGTACATTGATGGCTGTCTATGAGTACCGAGCTGAGTACCGTGCTTTCCGCCATCGCTGATCCGACCCGCAGACGAATCCTTTCCCTGCTGAAGGAGAAGGGATGCTGCTCCATTGATAAATCGGTAGGAATGTGCGCCTGTGACATTGAAGCAAAGGTTGAGCTTTCGCAGCCAACCGTCTCCCACCACATGAAGATCCTGACCAAGTCCGGACTGGTGGAGTCGGAGAAGATCGGGCAATGGATGTGGTATCGGCGCAACGAGAAGAACCTGCGCGATGCTCTCAGCGCCCTGCGCGACGAGGTGTGACCCTTTTTTGAATTGGCATATTGATTTACATCAATGTAAAGGAGAACGACCATGACTACCGCTAACACCGCAACCCAACTCACAACGCCAGATGCCCTCACAGCGTCCAGCCTCAAGTTTCACGTCTCCCTGGATGTGAAAAACATTGAGCAGTCGATCCGCTTCTACTCGGCCCTGTTCGACATGAAGCCTACCAAGTTGCGTCCAGGCTACGCAAAGTTCGACGCCGAATTCCCTGGCGTCAATCTGGCGCTGCAGGAAAAAGGTCATTGCTGCCTGCAGGGGCTGAGCCACATGGGGATCCGCGTGCCTTCGCTGGAACAGGTGGCCGCAACCAAAGCACGCCTCGAAGCGGCGGGATACAAGACTGAGGACGAGATGGGCAGCACCTGCTGCAGCGCGCTGCAGGACAAAGTGTGGGTCGAAGATCCGAGCGGTTACCGTTGGGAGGTTTACGTTTTTCTGGGCGACCTTGAAGCCGAGTCGCATGGCGCCAAGGGGGAGATCGCGTCCAAGTGCGCGTGCGCCTGAAAAGCTAAAAGGGAGAGGCGGCTTTCCCTTCTCCCTTTGAGCTTTCCTTATGCTTATTAGCGCGAGACTGAGGCGAACAGGTCGGAGCGCAGTAGAGTTTCGAACTTCTTGTCGTCGGTTTTGAAGTGGACCTTGAGCTGATTGCTGTCGGAGTCGACGGCCATGCTATCGATGGCGAGCTTCTCCGCGCCGGTCGCGTTCGTCGCTTTCAGTCGCTTTCCCAGTTGCAACATAGACGAGAGGGTTGAAGCCGTCATGCTGTCGGAAGTGATGATATCGAGATCGAAGTTGACGCCGTTGCTGAAATTCATCTGATAACGCGAGCCGATCAGTCTCTTTTTGACCATATCGTAATCGGCCAGCTTGCTCACGTCGCCGAGCGCGGAGCGCAGCATGTTCTGCGAACCCTTGTCGTCGAGGACGCTCCAGATCGAACCACCTTCCACCGACCCGATCAGGTCGCTCACATTGCCGTTCGAACTGAGGGACTGCGCATCGCCGCTGCGAGCGTCGAGTGCGGCCTTGATGGCGGTGGTGTCACCGAAGAGCATCGTCCAATCGTCGAGGAACGCCATCTGCATGCCGCTCAACGGAAAGATCTGCGTGGATCTATATTTCTGAGCCACAACTTTCTGCTTCTTGAACCTGGCGAGGACGGTCTTCGGCGAGAACTCGCCGCTCGCGACTCCGATCACCTTCAGACCGTTCTTCTCGGTGCGGAAGAGAGCGAAGGTGAGTTGGTCGACATCTTTCTCCGGATTCACCCCAGTCGACTTCAGCGCGGTCTCAAATTGCTTGAGGTTATCGGGCAGCACCCGGTCCTTGAGCGAGAGTGCGGTTGAGGAATCACGCAAAGCGCGGTAATCGACGGAGATGATCTGCTGGACCTCGGCGGGGATCACGTTGCGGGCGGCCGTGCCCAACGCAGCAGCAAAGGCAAAGGAGGCCGGAACAATCAGCAGGACTGCTAAGGAGAAAAAGCGCTTCATGCTACCTCGATAAGAGCGGGCTTACCCATTCAAGATGCCGTTTTCAGCAGCTTGGGTTGGACACAAGTATATCTCGCCTTAAAGTGCTCGAAATCCGCTCTGATGTAGAATACGACGATTTTGGAGGAGCCAAGCGTGCTCAGAGTGCTCGATCCGGTGTACGACAACCAAATGCCACGGGTGACCACGGTCGACGGGGTGCAGTTGCGTGAAGACGTCGTCTTTACCGACGTCAAAGGTCGGGACAGTAACTCGATCCGTAAGCGCACTCAAAAGCAGCTCGCCTTCTTGCGTGAGCCATTACAGCGCCTGCTTGGACCTGATGAGGCTATCTTGTGCGTAATGCGATGCAATTCTCCAATCAGCGAGCTGGAGCGGTTCACCGGCGGATGGCTCGTACAGAAGATGACTACCGCCACCCTGGTGATCACAGACCAGAGACTCTTCCACTTTCCAACTGACTCCAAGGGGCGCTGGAAGCGCAGCACTCGTGTTATGGCATGGACTTCGGTGGCTGAAGCCAAAGTTAAGGGGGTCTTTCAGCGGTCTATCACACTCAAGTATGGCAATCAGAAAACCGAGAAGTTCTGGAACGTGGAAAGGAAGGGTGCCAATAAGGCAAAACGGCTAATGCCGCTCCTGGTGGCCGGCGTTGCGGCTGCGGAAGGAGAGCTAGTGCACGTCTGCCCGGATTGTTACAAGCCGCTGACGGCCGGGCAGTATTCCTGCTCAAGTTGCGGGCTGCGTTTCAAGGATGAACAGACGCTTTGGAAGCGCACCATCTTCATCCCAGGAGGAGGATTTTTTTACTGCAACCAGGTATTCGGCGGGATCCTACATGCCCTTGGGGAAAGTTACCTGCTCCTGGATATTGCGCTCTTGACCTTTGCAGTCGTGTTGGCTTTGCTCGGAAAGAACAAAGATCTCGATCCCGAAGCTGCTCTGACCGCCTTTGTGATCGTCGGCACATTTTTTGTAGTCGAGAAATTGATCGTGCTTCAGCATTGCCGCAGGATGATCCGCGAGTTCATTCCGTTGCAGCGCAAGAGTGCAGACCAGGCGAAATACGCGGCGCTGCCGTCCCGCTAGTTCGACTAGGCAAGCGCGGCCATGCGCTTGCGAGTATCGGATGCGAAGGAAGCGTCCTCTAGTGATTCGAGGTTGATCTCCACATTGGCTAGAGCGCCGTTTATGGCGGCTCTGGCGAGTGCGGCGCCCACGGTGAGGTCAGACGCCATTTTGGGATTGGTGATCGGCTTGAGAGACTCGATGAGCGCCGCCACTTGCTTAGATTTTTCAGCCACGCTGAGCGGGACGCTCGTCGCATTCCTCAGCGCAGCATTGATGGCACCGGAGCCGTCGCCTGAGTCTTTGGCGGCTTTGTAGGCTTTGACAACGTCGTTATACGACTGGGCGTCGGCGTCCACCGCGGCTTTGAGTTCTTCGCGCAATTGCGCCAGGTGAGCGATGGCATCGCTCAGCTCACGCTCGTATTGCACAAAAGCTTTCTTGCCGCGCGACATGGAGGCAACCATGTGCGCGAGGGCTGCGGCCATCGCTCCCGCAGCGGCGGAAGCGCTGCCCCCGCCAGGGGTTGCGGTAGGAGCAGCAAGTCCTTCGACGAACGGCTCAATGCCGGCGCGCAATCCGCCTACGGCCATCTTTCCGCTCATCACCGCTGCCAAACGATTTTCCAGGATGAGCGACGAATCAAAATTCTCGACCTGCAGAAACCACTCGGCGGCATCTTCCAAAGCCTTCTTTGGGATCAGGCCGACGATCTCGCTCGAAGTCGGCGCCACCCCGTAACGGGCGGCTTCGCGCTTTACGTACTCGAAGACGCGAGCGACCGGCGTCTGATCGGCGTCGGTCAGGTTCATCGAGACCTGCGCTTGTCCGCGCACCAGGAAGCCGGCACCTTTTACGAAACGCAATCCGCCGGAGGAGTAGCGCACCGCCTTGGCGATCTTCTTCGCGATCTCGACGTCTGGCGTGTTCAGGAAAACGTTGTAGGCGACCAGGAATTTACGTGCACCGACCACGGTCGCACCAGCAGTGGGATGCACGCGTGCTTCGCCCACGTCAGGTTTGCGTGCTGGATTAGTGGCAATCTCGGCGCGAATGCCTTCGAACTGCCCGCGACGGATGTTCTCGAGATTCTGACGCTCGGGAATCTGGGCGGCAGCTTCGTAGTAGTAGACCGGGATCTTGAAACGTTTCCAGATCTCCTCGCCTACCTTGCGTGAGATGGCGACACAGTCTTCAAGGGTGACCCCCTCGATGGGAATGAATGGAACCACGTCAGCCGCACCCATGCGGGGATGCGCCCCGGTGTGCTGCGTTAGATCGATGAGTTCGGCGGCTTTGCCCACGCCTCGGATGGCGGCCTCACCGATGGAGTCACGGTCGCCGACCAGGGTGATGACGCAGCGGTTGTGGTCCGAGTCCATCTCGTGATCGAGCAGATAGACGCCCGGAACCTTCATGGCGTCGACGATGGCGTCAACTTTCGCCTTGTCACGGCCTTCGGAGAAATTCGGGACGCATTCGACCAGCGTGGACATGGGTGCAGACAGGATAGCGGGTTTGGGCCAAGGGTGGCTAGTGACTGGATAGAGGCTTCTCGGCCCTATCTGAACCAGTTGTAGCCAATAGTGAACTGGAGGCCGGAGTTGATCCCGGGATTGCGATCACCGTTGCTGGCGTTGGATAGATGGAAGACCTTGCCGGTGAAGGTAACCGCACGCTTCGGCTTCAGGAAGTAATGGAAGCCAGCGCCGCCTGCACTGACGAAGTTAAAGCTGGAAGAGTCGCTTACCGGGAAATCACGCGAGGTGACCAGAAAGCCGCCGGACGCCTCCACGAACGGAGCGAACTTTTTCCCATGGGTAAAGTTCCACTTGAGCACTACCGGGTTCGCACCGATTCCGTAGGTCACGCCGTCGTGGGCGCCGAAGGTGGAGTCACCGTGAAACGCGGGATAGACGGGAATGATGTCGAGAGCCCACTCGAAATTACCGCGCACCCATCCCTTGCCGATCTCGGGCGTGAGCACTTTGCCGATGCGTCCGCCGAGCATAAGGAAGTTGAACTGCGTGGGATAACGGCTGTCAGTGTCGGTGGCGAAGCCGGCAAAAAGGCCAAGGTCCCACGGCCGATCGCCGAGTGATTTAGACGGCAAGTCTTGAGCAGCGGCAGAACACACCAGGAGCAGGAAAGCGGCGAGCAGCTTCATGCAATTCTCCGTGGGGGTGAAGGAAGAATGTAACACCAGGAGGCGGGAGGCAGGAAGCAGGAAAACCTGGATCCCACGGCTCGGATGCGGAAGTTTCACCGCGCCTCGTGCGGATAACAGGTCTTATAGCTACGAAGCTACTTCGGCGAGCTGCTTCTCGTCGATGTCGAAATTCGAGTAAACGTTTTGGGTATCGTCGAAGTCTTCCAGAGCTTCCATGAGTCGGATCATTTGGCTTGCTGCGGAGCCTTCGAGTTTGATGTAGTTGTCTGGCAGCAATGCGACACCAGCAGATTCGGGAGTGATGCCCGCCTTCTTGACTGCTTCCACCACGGGTTCGAATGCCGATGGGTCGGTGATGATCTCCCAGCTTCCGCCATCATCGCGCAGGTCGTCTCCGCCGGCTTCCAGGATGATATTCATCAGATCATCTTCCTTGGCAGCAGACTTAGGCACAACAATGGAACCCTTTTTCTTGAACATCCAGGCCACTGAACCAGCTTCGCCGAGGTTCCCGCCATTCTTTCCGAATGCGTGGCGGATCTCACTAACGGTGCGGTTGCGGTTGTCGGTAGAGACTTCGACCAGGATGGCGACGCCACCCGGACCATATCCTTCAAATGTGATCTCTTCGTAGCTGACGCCGGGCAGCTCGCCGGTGCCGCGCTGGATGGCGCGCTTAATGTTGTCCGACGGCATGTTCTCGGCCTTGGCAGCGGCCACGGCGGTACGCAAACGGGGATTCTTCTCGGCGTCGCCCCCCGACTTGGCGGCGATAGTGATTTCCTTGATCAGGCGAGTGAAGATCTTGCCGCGCTTGGCGTCGAGTGCGCCCTTTTTGTGCTTGATTGTCGCCCATTTGCTATGGCCGGACATGACGATACCTCGCTTGGTTCTGAATTTCGAGCGGCTGCGTCTGAAGCCGCTACGGGCGCACCGGACTGCGCCGCGCGCAGGAAACAACAGCAGATTATAGCAGCGGTGCTTGCAGGTTTCCTAACCGGAACCGGACAGCCGATCAGGACTCCCAGGCGGGGGTGCCAAGGATTCTTCGAGCGCCTTTTGGTTCCTTCTGCGATAGGTGTAGAGAATGGCGAGCAACGGCGGGGCGAGCAAGACTCCCCAGAATGGAATGATGATCCCGAGCACGATGGGAGCGAGGATCGACGCCCATATGGGCACCTTCACCGTGCGCTTCATGATGTACGGCTGCAGCACGAGACCGTCAATTACGGCGATCACCGCATATAGGATCAGCAGCTCGATGTACTGTTCCCAGTGCGGTCCGTTGTCAACGAACAGCAAGGCTAGCGCCGGCCCGATCAGGCCGAGGATTGCCCCCACCTGAGGTACAAACTGGAAGGCCCCGCCCAAGAAGGCCCAGAAGGGAGCGAAGGGCACGCCGATGATCAGCAGTCCGACCAGCCAGAGGCCAGCCACCGCAAGCGCGTCGTAGCACTGCGCGATGAACCAATTCTTCAGCGCCGATCCGGTGGTGCGGGCATGAGCGAGTATGGGATGGTTCGGCATAATCTCTTAACTTAGGATGCTAAATGCTCCGATTGGTGATTAGTGATCGGTGATTAGTGCTTTCAAAACCTCTTGATTTCGGATGTTAAACTTAAGTCAGGGGCTATGCCGCAATGAAATTTGGCGTAATCGTCTTTCCCGGCTCGAACTGTGACCACGACGCCTATAACGTCGTCGCTGAGATCGCCAAGCAGCCGTGCAGCATGATCTGGCATGAGTCGGAAGACCTGCAAAATAGCGATGCCATCATCGTCCCAGGCGGTTTCGCCTACGGCGACTACCTGCGCACGGGCGCCATCGCCGCTTTCGCTCCCGCCATGAAGGCGGTCAAGAAATTTGCTGCTAAAGGCGGACTTGTAATCGGTATCTGCAACGGATTCCAGATCCTGTGCGAAGCCGGCCTGCTTCCAGGCGCGCTCATGCGCAACGCCGGCCTGAAGTACATCTGCAAGCAAGTCCATTTGCGGACCGAGACCTCAGATACGCCGTTCACGCACACTCTGAAGACGAGAGAAGTGCTCATGATCCCCATTGGGCATATGGAAGGCAATTATTTCTGTGATGTGGATACGCTGAAGCAATTGCAGTCTCAAGAGCGAGTCGTATTCCGCTATTCGACGCCCGAAGGCGAAGTCACAGCGGCGGCCAATCCCAACGGCTCGCTGGAGAACATCGCCGGCATCTGCAACGAAGGCCGCAACGTGCTCGGCATGATGCCGCATCCTGACCGCTCCAGCGAAGGCCTGCTGGGCTCGGCCGATGGACTCAAGCTGTTCCGGGCGATGGTCACATCCGGCACCCTCGCAAAATAGCTTAAGCAGCAACTCTGCTTTTCAATATTTATAGGCAGCAGCTCCGAGCCTCCCTGTCTGAGAGCGGCGCATCCCATTCCATGCTGGCCCCGAACCACAAAACGAGGAGTGTGCGTATGCGAGTAAAGACGATTTTGGCAGTTATCACCGCATTGGTGCTCTGCCTGGGGATCTGGGGATGTTCCAAGAACCGGGCGAATAATCCTTCTTACAAAGACGCAGTCAGTGCTGCTTTGGACCGCGATGGCTTCAAGGACGTGAAGGTCGACGAAGACCGCGACAAGGGCGTGATCACGCTCGATGGCAACGTCAAGTCAGAAGAAGAAAAGGCTAAGGCTGAAGATGATGCCAAGGCGGCAGCGCCGGGCATGATCGTGGCCAACCAGATCAGCGTCCAGCCGGCAGGCATGGAAGGCGAGGCCAAGAAGATCGACAAGAACTTGGACAGCGCGATCAAAGACAACTTGGACGCGGCTTTTGTCCAGAACAAGCTGGATAAGCAGCACATCAATGTCGACGTCGACAATGGCGTGGTCAAGCTTAAGGGCGACGTGGATAACGCCGCGCAGCGCGAGCAAGCAGAGAAGATCGCTGCTTCAGTCCCCAACGTCCAGCAGGTCGTGAACGAGCTGGAAGTGAAGGGTCACAAGAAAGGCGCAGCCGCTGGCCGATAGGTAAGTGGCTGTCTTTACCTGGCGGGCTTCGGCCCGCCATTTTTGTTTTTAGAACGCTTCTTTGTTGACGACGTAGGGCATTTTCTTCACGTCGTCACCGTAATTGCCTTCGAGGACGTCGATGAGGCCCTGCGCGCAGCGGCCTGCCATGCCGACGTTCGGATCGGTGGAGAGACGAGTCAACTTGGCCCCACTGGCGAAATGATGGAGTAGGCGCAACCGGTCCGCGATGGCGGGGTCACGCAGCGGTGAATCGGCCGGAAGCGGTTCGGTCTCGTAGACATCGAGGGCAGCGCCAGCGATCCAATTTTCCTTCAGCGCCTTGTAGAGAGCAGCTTCGTCTATCACGGGGCCGCGAGATGTGTTCACCAGATACGTTGTCGGCTTCATCTGCCGCAGCGTCTTTTCGTTGAACAAGTGATACGTAGGGGTGTCGCTTTCACCTTCACGCAAAAGCGGAACGTGCACGCTGACGTAATCGGCTTGTTGCAGGCATTCCTCGAATGAGACGTACCTGATGGTCGTCTTCTTCTGCATGCCGGCAGCGTGACGGGCATCCATGATGGCTTGCGTCTTGGCCACGAACTCGTGGTTCTGGTACGCCGGGTCGTAGCACAGGATGTTCATGTCGAAGCCGGTAGCCTTCTTGATGAGCGCCAGGCCAATGCGCCCGGTGCCGATAACGGCGAGGATCTTGCCGGTGACCTCATCGCCGAGGAACGGAAGAAACGGGTGCCACGAGCCCCACTTGTTCTCGCGGACAAGATGCTCGCTCGGCCACAATTTGCGCGCCAGCGCGCCCAGCATGAAGAAGGCGAACTCAGCAGTGGCTTCGGTAAGAACGTCGGCGGTGTTGGTGAATGGGACCTTGTAGCGGTTGGCGTCAGCGCGATTGATGTTGTCGAAGCCGACCGCGATCTGGGCGACGACTTTGAGCTTTCCCTTGCCTGCTTCGAAGACTTCAGCGTCGATCTTGTCGCGTAGCGTGGTGATGAGTCCGTCCACTCCAGACTTCACCTTCTCGATGATGAGCGACTTGGGCGGCGCTTCCGGTCCGGGATAGACCTCGACCTCATAGCCGCGTTTGCGCAGCAGTTCGATGGATTCGCCGATGTCGCAGGTGGCGAAGACGCGCTTGGCAGCCATGGCTAGAGATTTTTCTTGGCCCAGTCGCTCACGCGATCAAGGGCCTTCTCGATGTTCTCGATGGAATTGGCGACGCTGAAGCGCAGGTATCCCTCGCCGAATGCGCCGAAAGCCGTACCGGAGAGGCAGGCGACGCCCGCATCATCCAGCAGTGCGTCGGCAAGCTTCTTCGACGGCCAGCCGGTCTCCTTGATGTTGGGGAACATGTAAAACGCGCCCTTAGGCTTAAGGCACGAGAAACCCTTGACCTGATTGATACCTGCGTAAAAGCGGTCGCGGCGGCGGCGGAATTCGGCGTTCATGTTGTCCACCGACGCCTGATCGCCGTTCAAGGCCTCGATCCCTGCCACTTGGGTGAAGCTGGCGGTACACGAATTGGAATTGGTCATCAGCCGCGCGACGTGGGTTGCAAGATCGGGACGCATAACTCCGTAGCCCATGCGCCAACCTGTCATGGCATAGGTTTTCGAGAAGCCGTCGAGCAGGATGGTCCGGTCCTTCATCCCATCAACTGACATGATGGAGAAATGCTTTCCTTCGAAGATGAGGCGGCTATAGATCTCGTCGGAGAGAACCATGATGTCGCGGTCGCCAATAACGCCAGCGAGGTCGCGAACGTCCTGTTCGGTCATCATGCCGCCGGTCGGGTTCTGCGGCGAATTCAGAATGATGACCTTGGTGCGATCGGTGATCAGCGCCGCCAGTTCGCCGACGTCGAGGCGGAATTCCATCTCTTCCCGCAAAGGAACCGGGACGGCTTTGCCACCGACGAAGTCGATCATGGATTCATAGATCGGAAATCCAGGATTGGGATAGATGACCTCATCTCCTTCTTCAATAAGTGCCAGCATGGCGAAGAAAATGATGGGCTTGCCGCCAGGCACGACAACCACCTCAGCGGGATCGACCTTGACTCCACGGCGGCCTCCAGCATCGTGCGCGACAGCCTCGCGCAACTTGGGAAGCCCGGCGGAAGGGCCGTAGTGCGTCCATCCACCTTGCAGAGCTTTGACGCCTGCGTCAATCACATTACGCGGTGTATCGAAATCGGGCTCGCCGATCTCAAGATGCACGATGTCGCGGCCCTTGGCCTCCAGGGCACGCGCTTTGACCAATACTTCAAATGCCGTCTCGGTTCCCAGGCGCGACATGCGGCGGGCAAGACGCAGTTCTGATTGTGTGGCTTTCGGCATAAGTCCGACTGCGAATTATACCTGCGCCGCTGGCCTTCGGGCAGGCGCGAGGTGCGTGATATCTTCAAAGTCACATGGCAAAGTACCTGATTACAGGGGTCGCGGGCTTCATCGGCTCGGCCCTGGCCCAGCGCCTGATCGAGGATGGACACTCAGTCCGTGGCGCGGACAACCTGATCACCGGGAAGAAAGAGAATATTGCCGGAGTGAAGGGCCTCGACTTCCGCGAAGTGGACATCCTTGATACCGCCGCAATGGCTGACGCCTGCCGCGACGTGGATTTCATCCTGCACGAAGCAGCGCTCGGGTCGGTTCCACGATCGGTTGCGGATCCGGCCACCACCAACAGCAACAACGTCGAAGGCACTTTGAGCGTGTTGAGCGCGGCGCGGGCAGAAGCGGAACGGACCAAGAGGAAAGTGCGGGTAGTCTTCGCGGCATCGTCGTCTGCCTACGGTGACACGCCGACCTTGCCGAAGCGCGAGGACATGTTTCCCAATCCGATGTCGCCTTACGCGGTGACCAAACTTGCGGGCGAGTTCTACATGCAGGCGTTCTGGCGAGTGTATGGGCTGGAAACCATCTCGCTACGGTACTTCAATATCTTTGGCCCACGTCAGGATGCGGATTCGCAGTACTCGGCGGTGATGGCCAGGTTCATCACGGCAATGCTGCGCGGAGAGCGCCCGACGATCTTTGGCGACGGCACCCAGAGCCGGGACTTCACCTACATTGACAACGCCGTCTCAGCGAATCTGCTGGCATGTGCGGCGCCCGCCGAAAAGGTGTGTGGCAAGACGTTCAATATCGCCTGTGGTGGGCAGGTCACGCTTATCCAGATGGTGGATGCGCTCAACCGCCTGATGGGGACGAAGATCGCACCCATCTACGCAAGCGAACGGGCGGGCGATATTAAGCATTCATTCGCCGACATCAGCCTTGCGCAAAAATCATTTGGTTATGAGCCGATGGTTGGATTCGAAGACGGACTGCCGAAAACGATCGCGTGGTATCGCGGCGCGGCAGCGAAGGCGTGAGCTATTTCTTTTCCGGTGAAGAATTCACTTCGGCGCGGACGACGCGATCGACCGAATAGGGCACGCGCTTGGAGGGCTCGTAGTAGTGACGCACCTGCATCTCTCCTAACAAGCCCAGAGCGACCAGCTGCACGCCGGCCAGGATGAGCACGGCCGCAAACATCATGAGCGGACCGTGGGCCTCCATGATGGCGAAGTGGTAGAAGAATTTCTCCACGGCAAGAAAAGCTGCCAATCCGCCACCCAGCAGAACACTGAGCATGCCGAACGTCCCGAAGAAGTGCAGCGGACGCGAGAGGTAGCGCAGCAAAAAGCGGATGGTCAGCAGATCGAAGAAGACGCGGAAGGTGCGTCCGATGCCGTAGTGCGAGACGCCGCGCTCGCGGTTCACGTTCTTGATGGGAATCTCACAGATGGTGGCGCCATGCCACGAGGCCAGCGCCGGGATGAAGCGATGCAGTTCACCATAGAGCGGGACCTGCTCGATCAGTTCGCGGCGGTAAGCTTTGAACGTTGTGCCGAAGTCGTGGATGTCCACGCCGCTGAGCTTGGCCATCAACCAGTTGGCGATGCGCGATGGAATGCGGCGCATTACGAAATTATCGATGCGCTGCTTACGCCAGCCGCTGACGATGTCGTAACCTTCCTCGAGCTTCTCGAGGAAGAGCGGGATGTCGTTGGGATCGTGCTGCAGGTCGCC